>Ga0081455_10002181_pt1 | contig 23343 bp, 20 predicted proteins | sample TabmetS3T2R1_FD_70207 | JGI IMG/M metagenome (GOLD analysis project Ga0081455, IMG submission 70207) | Tabebuia heterophylla rhizosphere microbial communities from the University of Puerto Rico - S3T2R1 | ecosystem: Host-associated > Plants > Roots > Rhizosphere ...
GCATGAAATTCAGCGCTTCCGAGATGCGGTCGGCGAGCTCCTTGTAGCGGCGGGACTGCGGGGAATCCTTCAAAAAGCCGAGCATCCACTGATGCACGCTGGCGAGATTGGCGTAGCCGCCGGTTGCGAATGCGCGGAGCAGGTTCAGCGTCGCCGCCGACTGCCGGAAGGCCATCAGCTGGCGCTGCGGATCGGGCGTGCGCGCTTGCTCGGTGAACGTGATGTCGTTGACGATGTCGCCGCGGTAGCTCGGCAGCTCTACGCCATTCACCATCTCCATCGGCGAAGAGCGGGGTTTTGCAAACTGGCCGGCGATGCGGCCGACCTTCACCACCGGCAGCGCGCCGGCATAGGTGAGCACCACCGCCATCTGCAGGAAGACACGGAAGAAGTCGCGGATGTTGTTGGCGCCATGCTCGGCAAAGCTCTCGGCGCAGTCGCCGCCCTGCAGCAGAAAGGCCTCGCCCTTCGCCACCCGTGCCAGCGCCTTCTTCAGGTTGCGGGCCTCGCCGGCGAAGACCAGCGGCGGAAAGGTCGCAAGCTGCGCCTCGACATCGGCCAACGCCCCGGCGTCGGGGTATTGGGGCATCTGCAGCACCGGCTTGCCGCGCCAGCTATCGGGCGTCCACCGCTCGGACATGATCGTTAACTCCTGAGCAAAAACCGCCACTTAGTAGGCGGTTGCGAGGGCCGCGTTATACACAGGCCGGCAAAGCTCCGCCACAGGGATTTCCGCTCGTCAGCTCAAGCCCTTGCGACAAAAGCTGAATTCGCATTTGTTAAAGCGGCGCGAGAAGTTGCGGGGGAAGTTGCGGTGGCCGAGGCTGCGTTGGACGATATCTTTGCCGACGACATCATCGTGCCGGCGGTCGACCGCTATCCGCTGGGGGCGACGCTGTTCCTGCCTCGCACCGGCAAGCGCAGCCATGCCGTGCTGATCAATTCCGCCACAGCCGTGCCGCGAAAACTCTATCGCGGCTTTGCCGGCTACCTCGCCCACCGCGGCTGCGCGGTCCTGACCTACGATTACCGCGGCACCGGCGATTCCAGGCAGAAGGCGGTGACCGGCTACAACCAGCCGCGCTCGCTGGTCGGCTTCAAGGCCTCGATGTCCGACTGGGCCGCAAAGGACATCACCTCCGCCGTGCAGTGGATGCGGGAGCGTTACGGCCACATGCCCCTCATTTATGTCGGCCATTCCTTCGGCGGCCAGGCGCTGGGCCTCTTGCCGAACAACAAGGAGATCTCGCGCGCGCTCTTCATTGCCGCGCAAGCCGGCTACTGGAAGCTGATGGCCTCGCCCGAGCGCTACCGTGTCTATGCCATGCTCAATTTCGTCGGTGTCCCCCTGACAAAGATGGTCGGCTACATGCCGGGCTGGGCCGGCCTCGGCATGGACCTGCCGAAGGACGCCTTTCTACAGTGGGTGGGCTGGGTGATGAAGGAGCGCTACCTGTTCGGCGACTCCACGCTTCATACCCGCGAGAACTTTCACAATTTCAAGGGCGCGCTGCGCGCGATCTGCTTCACCGACGATCCCTGGGCGACACGCACGGCCGTCGAGTTATTGTGCTCCGGCTTCACGGAGACCAAGCCTGATATCGTCAGCATCAGCCCTGGCGATGCCTCCGTGAAGAAGATCGGCCATTTCGGCTTCTTCCGCCCCGAGCACCGCGACACGCTCTGGCGCGGTGCGGCGGAATGGCTGCAGGCGGAGTAGTAAGGCCGGCTTCGCCGTCATTCGTCATCCCGCTTTTCCGGCCGTACCGAAGTGCTGCGCGAGCAACTGCTCCGGTGCTTCCATGACCTCGATGGTCTGGGCATCGCCTCCGACGAAGGCGAGCACGGTGCGATTTGCATCGCGCCACATGCTGCCGACGAGGGCGATGTTGATGTGAACGGCCTGCCCCGTCTCAAAGCGCGTGCATTCGATCCAGAAGCGCATGGCTCCTCCTTCAAGTGTTCGATCAGAGAGACGGAGCGGACGCCGGCGCTACGCCAGCGCCCGGAGTTCACGGGCGGCGGCGACCATGTTGGCGAGCGCCGGCTTGACCTCTTCCCATTTGCGGGTCTTCAGGCCGCAATCGGGATTGATCCAGAGCTGGGCATCCGACAGACGTTGCCGCGCGAGCCTGAGCAGCTCGGTCATTTCGCCGACCTCGGGTATCCGCGGCGAATGGATGTCGTAGACGCCGGGGCCGATCTCGTTGGGATAGCGATAGTTCGTGAAGGCGTCCAGCAGCTCCATCTTCGAACGCGATGTTTCGATCGAGATCACATCGGCATCCATGGCGCCGATGGCATCGATGATGTCGTTGAATTCGGAGTAACACATATGGGTGTGGATCTGCGTCTCGTCGCGCACGCCCGAGGAGCAGATGCGGAAACTGTCGACGGCCCAGTCGAGATAGGCCTTCCACTCCGACACGCGCAGCGGCAAGCCTTCGCGCAGGGCCGCCTCGTCGATCTGGATCATGCCGGCGCCGGCGGTTTCGAGGTCTGCGACCTCGTCGCGGATCGCAAGCGCAATCTGCCGGCATGCCTCGCTGCGGACAATGTCGTCGCGGACAAACGACCAATTGAGGATGGTGACCGGCCCCGTCAGCATCGCCTTCATCGGCTTCTCCGTCAGCGATTGGGCGTATTGCCACCACTCGACGGTCATCGGCTTCGGACGCGAGACGTCGCCGAACAGGATCGGCGGGCGCACATAGCGCGAGCCATAGGACTGCACCCAGGCATTCTCCGTAAAGACGAAGCCGGCCAGCTGCTCGCCGAAGTACTGCACCATGTCGTTGCGTTCGAACTCGCCATGCACGAGCACGTCGAGGCCGACGGTCTCCTGCCAGCGCACCGCGCGCTTGGTCTGGTTCTGCAGAAAGGTCTTGTAGCCGAGATCGCTCAGCGCGCCCTTGGCGTGCGCGGCGCGCGCCTTCCTGATTTCCGGCGTCTGCGGGAACGAGCCGATCGTCGTGGTCGGGAACGAAGGCAGGTTGAAACGCCGGTGCTGCGTGGCGGCGCGCTGCTTGAACGGGCTGGCACGGCGGCGCATGGCGTCATCGATTCCGGCGAGGCGCTTCGCAACCTTCGGATCGTGAATGCGGGATGACGTCTTGCGGGCGGATGCAACGGCATCGGACGCCGCGAGCGCTTGCTCCGCATGCTCGCGGCCGTTCCCGAGCGCCGTTGCCAGCGTTGCCAGTTCCTCGATCTTCTGAACGGCGAAGGCAAGCCAGCTCTTCACCTCCGGATCGAGCTTGCTTTCGAGGCCGAGGTCGATCGGCACGTGCAACAGGGAGCAGGACGGCGCGATCTGCACGCGCTCTTTGCCGAGCCTCGCCACGACCGGCTCGATCCGGTCGAGGATTTTCGTCAGATCGGCGCGCCAGATATTGCGGCCATCGATCACGCCAAGCGAGAGCACGCAGTCATCCGGCAGCATCGCGACATCGTCGAGCTGCTCGGCCGCGCGCACGAGGTCGAGATGCAGGCCGGCGACCGGAAGCGCAAAGGCAGTGTCGCGGTTGCCGCCAAGCGCCCCGAAATAGCTCGCCAGCATGATCCTGACCTGCGGCACCTCCCTGGCGAACGCCGCATAGGCCTGCTGCAAGGCCGCCTGCGCGGCCGCGTCGAGATCAAGCACCAGACAAGGCTCGTCGATCTGCACCCAGTCGGCGCCGCGTTTTGCGAGCTCGCGCAGGACCTCGACATAGACCGGCAGCAGCCGTTCCAGCAGCGCAAGCGGATCGAAGCCGGCATCCTTGCTCTTGGCGAGCTTGAGGAAGGTAACGGGACCGACCAGCACGGGGCGCGTCTGGTAGCCGAGCGCCCTCGCCTCCTCATACTCCTCGATCGGCTTGCGCGAGGCGAGCGCGAAGCGCTGATCCTTCCTCAGCTCCGGGACCATGTAGTGATAGTTGGTGTCGAGCCATTTGGTCATTTCCAGCGCCGGCACACCGTGGGCGTGATGGGCATGACCACAGGTCTCGTCATGCGCATCGCCGTCGGCGCCGCGCGCCATTGCGAAATAGGTTGCAAGCGGCACCGGACCGCCGTTCCAGCCATAGGCATCCGGAATCGCGCCGACCATCACCGCGGTATCGAGCACCTGGTCGTAGAAGGAGAAATCGTTGCAAGGAATCACGGTGACGCCGAGCTTTTTCTGCCGCGCCCAGTTGGCCGCGCGTAGCCCGATGCCGGTTTCGATCAGCGACTGCTCGTCGCACGCACCGGACCAGAAGCGTTCCAGCGCGAGTTTCAGCTCACGACGCGGACCGATCCGCGGCGTACCCAGCGTAGCAACAGGAAGTGAGAAAAGAGACATAGCTTCAACCCCATGATTGGGGGCAAAGGCCATGGCGGATGCGTGCAGGAGAAGTCGCGCGAGCGACGGCTGCTTGGCGCACCACCGGGACACCCCGCCCGTGGACGAACATTTCGTCGGGGCAGGTCTCCTGGCTCGCGGGTCACGGCTGCTGTCCGGTCTTCCCGAAGCCGTGTGGCTTCAGTGACTTTGTTGGACAGCGGCTCGCCGCTTACAGTTGCGGGGGCAGCGCCGGCATTGCACCGGCTTCCCTCTTAGCTCCGGATCAAGTGAAACCCGGAGAACCTCGACGTGCTCACTTATCGGCAACGCGGCACGCGCGTCAACTCGGCGCGAAGCGGTTGTCTGGCCGCGACGATCTTCACAGCCTTTGTACAGCCCAACCGAAATTTTCAGTATTGCGAGCGGCGCCCATTGACAGCCTGCTGCGAATAATACCACATATAGGCGTCACGGTCCATCACGTCCCAAGATTTGGTGGCCAAGAGGGAAGCCGGTGAATCGCGCGTCTTGTGTGAAATTCCGGCGCTGCCCCCGCAACTGTAAGCAGTGAGTTGCTTCCGATCGAAGTCACTGACGCGGCAACGCGTTGGGAAGACAGGAAGCAACGTCGACCTGCGAGCCAGGAGACCTGCCGCGACAGTCGAAAACACGTCCACGGGCGGGGTGTCCCGGCGGTCGCTCGCAGACCTATGCCGGCGTCTCGCGCCGGCTATCGATGCAGCGTCGCTTTTGACATCCAGCCCCAGCAACATCACGGGGTCTGCAAGATGTCACTCTCTCTCGAACGCGAAGCCAAGCCAGCGCCGCTTATTCAACTGCGTCCCGAGTCGCTCGGAGCATCGGAAGCGCAACCGCCGATGCAGGTGATCCGCCGCAACGGCACGGTTTCCCGATTCGATGCCAGCAAGATTTCGGTGGCGATGACCAAGGCTTTCCTGGCGGTCGAGGGACATACGGCGGCCGCCTCCCGCCGGGTGCATGAGATCGTCGAGCAACTGACCGCCGACGTCGTCAACGCGCTGTCGCGCCGCGCCAGCGAAGGCCGCACCTTTCACATCGAAGACGTGCAGGACCAGGTCGAACTGGCGTTGATGCGCAGCGAGCACCACAAGGTCGCCCGCGCCTACGTCCTGTACCGCGAAGAACGCACCCGTCAGCGCACTGAGCAGGCTGCAGCCAAATCAGTGCAGCCGATCGAGCCGACGATCCACGTGACGCTGCCGAACGGCAACAGCACCCGGCTCGACAGCGCGCGGCTCGCGCTGATCATCAGCGAAGCCTGCGCCGGGCTCGATGGCGTCGATGCCGCGCCGGTCGTCGCGGAAACGCACCGCAACATCTACGACGGCATCAGCCAGGACGAGCTGGCGCTGGCGTCCGTGATGGCTGCGCGCACGCTGGTGGAGCAGGAGCCGAACTATAGCTATGTCAGCGCACGGCTGTTGCTGGACAAGCTCCGCACCGAAGTGCTGTCGTATGTGGAAGGCGTTCCGGCGAGCGCCTTGCAAGCCGACATGGCTGCGCGCTATGCCGAATATTTCCCGGCCTACATCAAGACCGGCATCGCCTCCGAGCTGCTCGACCCCGAGCTCGGCCGCTTCGACCTCAAGCGCCTTGCCGCGGCGCTGAAGCCCGAGCGCGACCTGTCATTCCAGTTCCTGGGCTTGCAGACGCTGTACGACCGCTACTTCCTGCACGTCAGCGGCACCCGCATCGAGCTGCCGCAGGCCTTCTTCATGCGCGTCGCCATGGGGCTGGCGCTGCGCGAGATTGACCGCGAGGCGCGCGCAATCGAGTTCTATGATCTGCTGTCGTCGTTCGATTTCATGGCGTCGACGCCGACGCTGTTCAATTCCGGTACACTGCGGCCGCAGCTCTCGTCCTGCTTCCTGACGACCGTCGCTGACGACCTCGATGGCATCTTCAAGTCGATCAAGGACAATGCGCTGCTTGCAAAGTATTCCGGCGGTCTCGGCAACGACTGGACCCGTGTGCGCGGGCTCGGCGCGCACATCAAGGGCACCAATGGCGAAAGCCAGGGCGTGGTGCCGTTCCTGAAGGTCGCCAACGACACCGCAATCGCCGTCAACCAGGGCGGCAAGCGCAAGGGCGCGGTCTGCGCATATCTCGAGACCTGGCACATCGACATCGAGGAATTCCTCGACCTGCGCAAGAATACCGGCGACGACCGCCGCCGCACCCATGACATGAACACGGCGAACTGGGTGCCCGACCTGTTCATGCAGCGCGTCGAGCTGGATGCCGAATGGACGCTGTTCTCGCCGGACGAGACTCCCGACCTGCACGATCTCTACGGCAAGGCCTTTGCCGAGCGCTACGCTTTCCATGAAGCCAGGGCGGCGCGCGGCGAAATCCGTGTCTTCAAGCAGGTTCGCGCCGTCGATCTCTGGCGCAAGATGCTGACCATGCTGTTCGAGACTGGCCATCCCTGGATCACGTTCAAGGACCCCTGCAACATCCGCTCGCCGCAGCGCCACGCCGGGGTGATCCACTCCTCCAATCTTTGCACCGAGATCACGCTCAACACCTCGGACGAGGAGACTGCGGTCTGCAATCTCGGCTCGATCAACCTTGCCAACCATATCCAGGACGGCGGGCTGAACGAGGCGCGGCTCAAGAAGACGGTGACGACGGCGATGCGCATGCTCGACAACGTCATCGACATCAATTTCTACACCATCCCGGAAGCCCGCCGCTCGAACCTGCGGCACCGGCCGGTCGGCCTCGGCCTGATGGGCTTTCAGGACGCCTTGCACCAGCTTCGGCTGGCGGTGGCCTCCGATGCCGCGGTCGCCTTTGCCGACACCAGCATGGAGGCAATCTCCTATTACGCCATCACGGCGTCGGTCGATCTCGCCGCCGAGCGCGGACGCCACCCCTCCTTCGACGGCTCGCTCTGGAGCCAGGGTATCCTGCCGATCGACTCGATCGAGCTGTTGGCAGAGGCGCGCGGCAGCCTCGCGATGGACCGCACGTCGTCACGGGACTGGAGGGCCTTGCGCGAGCGCGTGCGCTCGGTCGGCATGCGCAATTCCAACGTGATGGCGATCGCGCCGACGGCGACCATCTCCAACATCTGCGGCGTCGCGCAATCGATCGAACCCGCCTACCAGAACCTCTACGTGAAATCCAACATGTCGGGCGATTTCACCGTGGTGAACGAGTTCCTGGTTCGCGATCTCAAGGCGCGCGGACTGTGGGACGAGGTGATGGTCAACGATCTCAAATATTTCGACGGCAGCGTCGGCGCCATCGACCGCATCCCCGACGATCTCAAGGCGCTCTATGCGACCGCATTCGAGATCGACAGCGCCTGGCTGGTCGAGGCGGCGTCACGGCGGCAGAAGTGGATCGATCAAGCGCAATCGCTCAATCTCTACATCGCCAACCCTTCCGGAAAAAAGCTCGACGCGCTCTATCGCCTCGCTTGGTCGCGCGGGCTGAAGACGACCTATTACCTGCGCTCGCGCAGCGCGACGCATGTCGAGAAATCGACGCTGAAGGGGACCGACGGCAAGCTCAATGCCGTCTCCTCGGTCCCGACGATGTCGGCGGCGACCGACCTGTCAGGCGCCCTCGCCTGCTCGGTCGATAATCCCGAATGCGAAGCGTGCCAGTAAGCGGCCGGAAGGGACATCAACATGCTCGACTGGTCCGAATCTGCCGCGCCTGCGCGCCAACTGCCGCCGGCGCTGTCCGCTGCGCCCCTGCCAGCGTCCGAAACGACCGGCCTCGGCGCGATCGACCGTAGCGGCGGCCGCGTTTCCGTCGACGAAAAGCGGATGATCAACTGCCGCGCCGACGTCAATCAGCTGCTGCCGCTGAAATACAAATGGGCGTGGGAGAAATATCTCGCCGGCTGCAACAATCACTGGATGCCGACCGAGGTGTCCATGCAGGCTGATATTGCGCTATGGAAATCACGCGATGGCCTCACCGAAGACGAGCGCCGCGCCATCAAGCGCAATCTCGGCTTCTTCGCGGCCTCCGAAAGCCTCGTCGCCAACAACATCGTACTGGCGATCTACCGTCACCTCACCAATCCCGAATGCCGGCAATATCTGCTGCGGCAGGCGTTCGAGGAAGCCGTTCACACCCACACCTTCCAGTACATCGTGGAAAGCCTCGGCCTCGACGAGGGCGAGCTCTTCAACATGTATCGCGAGGTGCCCTCGATCACCGACAAGGCCGCCTGGGCGCTTAAGCACACCCGGCATCTCGATGATCCCGACTTCATGACCGGCACGCCGGAGGCGGATCAGGCTTTCCTGCGCGATCTCGTCGCATTCTACGTCATATTCGAAGGCATGTGGTTTTATACCGGTTTCGCGCAAATCCTTTCGCTGGGCCGGCGCAACAAGATGGTGGGAATCGCCGAGCAGTATCAGTACATCCTGCGCGATGAATCGATTCACCTGAACTTCGGCATCGACGTCATCAACCAGATCAAAATCGAGAACCCGCACCTCTGGACCAAACCATTCCAGGACGAAGTGCGCGGCATGGTCCGCGAGGCTGCAGAACTGGAGGCCGCCTATGGCCGGGACACCATGCCCCGCGGTTTCCTCGGGCTGAACGCGTCGTTATGCGAAGCCTATATGCACTTCATCGCCAATCGCCGCTGCGCTCAGCTTGGCCTGCCGCCAGTGTTCGGCGAAACGGAGAATCCATTTCCCTGGATGTCGGAAGCGATGGACCTGAAGAAGGAAAAGAATTTCTTCGAGACGCGGGTGATCGAATACCAGAACGGCGGGGCGCTGAACTGGGAATGACCAGCCGTTGATCAGAGGGCTCAGCGCCGACCGCCATTCGCGAATGACTGCAGGCGGAGCATTGAGCCCCGGGGGGCGTGTGCCGAGAGCGAGGCCCGTGACCGCGCCGCCTTACGACGAATATTTCACCGTGCAGCCATAGGCGCGCGTCGCGGGGGTTGAGACCGGCTTACCCGCCTTCAGTTCGGCCAGCGCCTCATCGACGAAATTCTTCGCGCCCTTGACGTCCGCGGGGCGTGTCGTTGGCTTGTCGTCGATACCGCCCGCGTAGGCGAGCGTGCCGTCCGGCTTGATGATGTACATATGCGGCGTCACGGTCGCACCATAGGCACGCGCGACCTGCTGCTTGGGATCGAGCAACACTGCGGTCGGCGACGCCTTGCGCTCCGTCGTCAGGGAATTGGCGCGGGCGCCATCGGCAAAGCCCTCCTGACCCGGCGGCGATGAGATGACGGACAGCCAGACGATACCCTGATCCGTCCATTTCTTCTGCAATGCCTGCATATTGCCGCTGCCGTAGTGCTTGCGGACATAGGGGCAGCCGTCGTTGGTCCACTCCAGCACGATCGTCTTGCCGCTGAAGTCGCTGAGCTTGACCGTCTTGCCTTCGCTGTTCACGGCCGAAAAAGCCGGGGCCGGCGCACCGACCTTCGGCTCAGCCTGCGAGGGCGCCGTGGCAAAAAGCAAAACGGCGGCGGAGGAGGCCAACATCGTCGTGAACGCGCGTCTATTCATCTTCTGTCTCCAATTGCGCAACAATGCGGTTCAGATTTGGTTGAGGGCATCCAGTACGAGCGACTGCGTCAGGATCTGCGGCAACACGACGGCCTCGCCACCGCCGCGATATAGCACGTAGAGCGGCACGCCGCTGCGGCCGAACTTCTCAAGAAGACGTGTGATTTCCGGATTGCGGTTGGTCCAGTCGCCCTTCAGGTAAGCGATGCGCTTGCCGCCAAACGCCTCGCGCACAGCAGCCGTCGATAGCGCGGTCCGTTCGTTGACGAGGCAGGTGATGCACCATGCCGCTGTCATGTTGACGAACACGGGCTGTCCGGACGCGAGCAGCGTCTCCAGCTTCTGCTGGCTGAAGGCTTCGGCCGGGATTTTCGACGACGCCAACTGGGCATTCCCTCCCGCCAATCGATTGAGGTCAATCACCAGGGCGAGTGCAACGACACCGGCGATCGAGGCAGCGGCAAGGCCTCGCAAGGCACGGGCCGAACCAATGCTTGACCCCTGCGACAGATTGAAGGCCCACGCCGCGAACGCGATCAGCACCAGCGCCGCCAATGCGGCCAGCAAGCCCGACGGGCCGACCTGGAAACTGAGAACCCAGATCAGCCAGGCCACCGTGGCGTAGATGGGGAAGGCGAGAGCCTGTTTAAGCGTTTCCATCCAGCGTCCCGGTCGCGGCAGCAGCCGCTGCAGCCCCGGCGCAAAGGCAAGAGCCAGAAACGGCAGCGCGAGGCCCAGTCCGAGCGCAAGAAAGACGACAAGCCCAACGGCAAACGGCTGAACTAGCGCAAAGCCGATTGACGCTCCCATGAACGGGGCGGTGCAGGGCGTAGCCACCACCGTTGCCAGCACGCCGGCGAAGAAGGATCCCGACAATCCGCCCTGCCGCAGGACGCTGCTCCCACCGAGGCGTGTAAGCGACGTGCCGATGGTCATGATGCCGGAGAGGCTCAGTCCGAGCGCGAACAGAACGAATGCAAGGGCCGCAACCACCAGCGGCGACTGCAACTGGAAGCCCCAGCCGATCTCGGCGCCGCCGGCCCGCAGCGCCTGGAGCACGCCGGCAAGAATGGTGAAGCTCGCGAGTATCCCAAGCGTATAGGCCACGCCGTGCAGCCGGATGCGACGCGGCGTCTCTGCCCGCTGTTCGCTCAGATGCAGAATCTTGATCGACAGCACGGGAAATACGCACGGCATGAAGTTCAGGATGACGCCGGCAATCAGCGCGGAAATCACCGCATAGAACGGGGTCATGCCGCCCTCGCCCGCCGCAGGCATCGCAGATGCCGCAGCCTCGATCGCAAAAGCATGCGGGGCGGTCTTGCCGCCGATATCCTCTTCCAGCACCAGCACGCCGTCCAAGCGCTGCGGCATCGACTTTGAGATCTGGCTGCGCTCGATCGTGACCCGCGTCGTCTGACCCTCTGCCCGCAGGACTTGCGAGGCGGCGTTCTCGATCAGCGTATTGTCATGCGGAAAGAACGTCGCGGAGCGGATGGTATCGCCTCGCAAGTCGCCCGAGCGGAGGGACAAGGTGATTGCCCTGGCATCGGCGCTGAACGTCGCGTTCCACGGCGAGGCCTGAGGCAGTTTGCCTCGTGCCGCATCGAACATCGCATTGCCTGACGACGATGCACCCGCATCCGATACGGTAAGTGGAAGCGAGACCGACGCTTCACCGGGGATGCAGATTTTCTCGCAAACGAGATAGGCGACATCTGCGGCAAGGTTGACCGTTGTCCCGGGCCTGACGTCGCGCGGCGGGACAACGCGCGCAAGCAGGATCGTCTCGCCTTCGTAGCCGAAGTTCGCGGCCGGTCCGACCCGAATGAGCGACGGCGCCGGCCATTGCAGATCGCCGGCCACAAAACCTTGCGGCAATTTCCATGTGACCTGTGTCGGCTCGCCGGAATCGCCCGGATTGCGCCAATAGGTGTGCCAATGCTCCTTCATCGATAGCCTGACGCCAACCGTGAAGGGCTCGCCCGGCGCGATCGCGGCCGGCTCGGCGAGCAGCTCGACCTTGACCAGATCGGCGGCATCCTGAGCCCGCGCGGATGTCAGCGCGAGCAAGCACAGGACGAGGACCATGGCACGGCTAAGAATGTTTGGGACCATGAACTTCTACGCGAGAGTGCAGAACAGCGAGCGGGGAACGTACCATCCACTTGTCGGAGAACCCCGCGATGCGGCAAACGCTGGCATCACAAGCCCGTGAGAAGTGGTGTCGAAACTTTCTCGCGTAGCCGCAGGAATGCGTCAGATAGGCTCCTAGTCCACCTTCGCGCCGGAAAATTTCACCACCTTGCCCCACTTCTCGGTCTCATCGACTAGAAGCTTGCCAAAATCGGCAGCCGAGCCCGGCATCAGCACTGCGCCGTGCTCGGCAAATTTTGCCTTTACCTTGGGGTCGGCGAGAATCTCGTTGACTGCCTTGCTCAGCCTGTCGACGATTTCTGCCGGCGTGTTCTTCGGTGCGGCGATGCCGTACCAGGCGCTCGCCTCGAAGCCCGGCAGATGATCGGCGACCGTGGGCAAGTCCGGCAATACGTCCGATCGCGTGGTGCTCGTCACCGCCAGGCCGCGGAGCTTTCCAGTCTTCACATGCTCGGCGCAGGTCGGCAGATTGTCGAACATCACCTGCACCTGGCCGGCAATGAGATCGGTCAGTGCCGGCGCGCCGCCACGATAAGGCACATGGACCATGTTGATGCCGGTGAGCATCTTGAATAGTTCGCCCGACATGTGGATCGTCGATCCGTTGCCTGACGATGCCATGTTCAGCTTGCCCGGATTGGCTTTTGCATAGGCGATCAGCTCGGGGATGGAATTGATCGGCAATGACGGGTGCACGACCACGACGTTGGGGAAGCGGATAAGTGCGGCGATGGGTTCAACTTCCTTGATGAAGTTGAAATTGAGTTTGTCATACAGCGTGGCATTGATCGCGTTGGCGGGCGCAACGAGCAGCAGCGTATAACCGTCGGGAGCGGCGCGAAGCACGGCTTCGGTCGCGATATTGGTGCTGGCACCCGGCCGGTTCTCGACGACAAACGACTGGCCGAGTTTTTCGGAAAGCCACTGGCCCATGAGGCGGGCCGTAAGGTCGGCCGATCCACCGGGCGTGTAGCCGATGATCAGACGCACCGGCCGGCTTGGCCAGGCTTGCGCCCGCGCCAGTCTCGAGGAGGTGGAAAGCGCGATCGCTCCACCCGCAAACGCCAGGAATCGACGACGTGATGTTTTCATGATCGGCCGGAACAGGTTATTGTCGCACCGGAAGAAGCGTACAACAGTACCCGTCAGCTTGGCAAAGCCCTCCATGTCGCAGTGCTTCCACGCACGCGGCGAACTTCGTTATGATGACAATCGAACCGGAAGGTGCTTTCCGCCGCGCCAATGGACTTGCAACAGGAGTAATCACACCATGAAACGCCGTACGTTCCTCAAGGGCAGCGCGCTGGCCGGCGCGACGACATTGGTTGCGGCGCCTGCGATCGCGCAAGGCGCGCCCGAGATCAAGTGGCGGCTGACCTCGAGCTTTCCAAAATCGCTCGACACCATCTTCGGCACGGCGCAGACCTTTGCGAAATACGTGGCCGACGCCACCGACAACAAGTTTCAGATCCAGACCTTTGCCGCGGGCGAGATCGTGCCCGGCCTGCAGGCGCTCGATGCGGTGAGCTCGGCCACCGTCGAGATGGCGCAGACGCCGCTCTATTTCTACATCGGCAAGGAGCCGGCGCTGACCTATGCGACGGGCGCGCCGTTCGGCATGAATCATCGCCATCAGAGCTCGTGGTGGAGTTTCGGCGGCGGCGCCGATCTCTGCAACGAGGCGCTGAAGCCGTTCAAGGCGGTTGCGATCCTGTGCGGCAACTCCGGCACGCAGATGGGCGGCTGGTTCCGCAAGGAGATCAAGACGGTCGACGATCTCAAGGGCCTGAAATTCCGCATCGCCGGCATGGGCGGCCATGTGCTGGCAAGGCTCGGCATCGTGCCGCAGCAGATCGCGGGCGGCGAGGTCTATTCAGCGCTGGAGAAAGGATCGATCGACGCCGCGGAGTTCGTCGGTCCCTACGACGACGAGAAGCTCGGTTTTTACAAGGTGGCGAAGTACTACTACTTCCCCGGCTGGTGGGAAGGCGGCGCCATGCTGCACATGGCCGTCAACGACGAGAAGTGGAATGCGCTGCCCAGGCAATATCAGACAATCCTCAACCAGGCGGGCTCAGCCGCCGGCGCCTGGATGCTGGAGAAATACGACAGCGTGAATCCCGCTGCGCTGAAGCGGCTTGTCGCCGGTGGGACCGAGCTGCGCGCGTTCCCGCAACCGGTGATGGATGCGTGCTACCAGGCCACGCAGGACCATCTCAACGAGATTGCCGAGAAGAGCCCGCTGTTCAAGAAGACAAAGGAGAGTCACGACGCGTACATGAAGGAAGTGCTGTTCTACACGCAGATCGCGGAAAATTATTACGATACCTACCTGCTCAGCAAAATGCGCAAGGGGTGAGCGAGTTCGATCGGAGAGTGTCGACTAGTTCGTGCTCGACAGTGCTGACCAATGGGCTGAATCTTTCCAACGACGGCGCTCAGCTATTCCGAAAGGTGCTGACGCGCGATCAGCTCGATTTGCTTAAAGCGGTTCTTGCTCCGTTGCCACGCAATCAAGCTGGACAGAGGTTGAGAGGTATTGAGGGCCTCGCGCCCTTCCTCGTCTCAACGGGAGTTATAGGGCGCTGTGCTGCGTCAGTTCTGGGGGACGATTGTCAGCCCGTCAGAGCCATACTGTTCGACAAGGCTGCGGAGGCGAACTGGGCGCTGGGCTGGCATCAGGATCGCACCATTGCCGTGAAGCAGCGTGTCGCTGTTGACGGCTTCGGAACCTGGAGCGTCAAGAGCGGCATGCTGCATGTCGAACCGCCCTTTGAACTGCTGTCGGGCATGGTGACCCTGCGGGTTCATATTGATCCGGTCCCTGAAAGTAACGCGCCGCTCTTGATCGCTCCCGGATCCCACAAGCTTGGACGGATTCCTGAAAACGAGATTCGCGAGGTGGTCCGGCGTAGCGGCACGGTCACTTGTTTGGCCGAGCCCGGCGACGTCTGGCTATATGCCACCCCAATTCTCCATGCGTCAGAAGCCGCTATCGCGCCGGGGCATCGCCGGGTCCTGCAAGTCGACTTTTCCGTCCAACGGCTTCCCGGCGGATTGGAGTGGCTGGGCATTTAGCCCTTGGCGCGAGCGTTCCGAGACGGGAACTATTCCGATGGTTCCGGCTTTTCTCCCGTTGGCGGAATTTGCCTTCGGAGACAGAGCGTGCATCGGACCCTGCAAGTCGCCTCGTATGTCCTCGCCGTCGCGTATTTCCTGGTTGACGCGCTGTTCCTCAGCCTGGCGAGGCCAATCTCGAAATGGATCGCCAAACACCTTCGTTTGGCACGGTTGCGCGCCTGGATTCGATCGCTGCCGCCCTATCCGTCGCTGGCGCTCTTCTCAATTCCGGTCATCATTCTCGAGCCGGTCAAACCTGTTGCCGCTTATCTCGCGGCCACGGACCGGTTCCTCGGCGCCGCTGCGCTGTTCATCGCGGGCGAGTTGCTGAAACTCGTGCTCGTCGAGCGGTTATTTGCCCTCACCCGTAACAAGCTGATGAAAATTCCCGCGTTCGCCTGGCTCTATGCCCACTACGAACGAGCTATTGGCTGGCTCAAATCAACGGAGGCGTGGAAATTCGTTGTCACGTTGAAGGGAACGATAGCCGAGCACGTCAGAACGTGGCGCCTACGCGCCTTCCGCCATCTGGAGGTCGCGCGCGGACGCTGGCTGAGGCGAGTGAGGGCCGCCTACCTGTCCTCTGACGAGGTGTGAGGCGAAGTTGGTGACGAGGTTAGTGGCGTGGATGTCGGCATCTTCCGTTCTGCCGATTTCCTCGTGCTCTCGCCCAGATGAATGGCCAGGAACAGCAGCCCTCCTGCGATCATGGCCAGGCCCAGCCAGGCCCTGATCCCGATTGCCCGGCGTGACCGCTTCCACCACCGCCGCCAATTCCGGATGGTCATTGCGGCTGCTCCAGATCTCCTCGCCAGCCTTTTGCGCGCTAAACGATTGTGGGGGTTCGGAGTTCCGTTCTTTTGAAGGGACTTTGTCGATGATCTCTGCGCGTGCCGCATCGAAAATTGCGGGCTTCTCCGCTCAGGCCGGTGTGCTGTCGCCAACGACCCTGAGGTCGATCCTGCCGATGAGATCCGAACGAAGCAGCTCGGCGGCGCTGATGGCGGCCGTTGTCTGTTGCAAGGTGCTGACATTCGATCCAAGCGACACGATTCCGCCCAGCACGGCGGCCATCGATCCGATGGCGATGACTTGATTGGATCCGAGCAGGCCGAACATCATGACGATCAGCAAGGCGGCGCCGACGGCGATTGCCACCTTGGAGGCGAAAATGATCTTTCTGCATCGCTCGGAGACCTCGGCGAGTTTCTCGAGCCGGGCTTCGATCTCTGATATTTCTTCGCGGGGATCGTCCTCGTCCATCAAGACTCCCACTCCTGCCCGCTTGAACGCGGTCCCTACTCCGCCGCCTAGCTCGCGGTCGGCGTGCGCGTGGTCACAAATTCTTCTGCGGCACTAATCATCAAAAAGATTCCCGTAGGCTTGACCTTTTTCGTCATCGCTTCGGTGCGTGGACAGCCAGATTGGCTCGTCGCAGAGTTCTTCACGGGTCACAGCAGCTACGAGCGCCTGGCCCAGCAAAATGGGCTCGCTTAGAGCCAACGGATGACGCATCACGAAGCAATCCACGCGCCAATGCCGATGGTATCCTTCGGTAAAATCCGGTTGCCAAGCGAAAAAACGTGCGACCGGTGTTAAAGTCTGTCCGCCTGATATGTTGCGACGTACGTGATAAATCTCGCCGGATCGGGATTTGTCCGCGATCGTGCAGTCGACTGAGAAGTCGGGATTGACATCAAATCTTTTCATTATCGCCTGGTCATCGCGCGGATACAGTCGAGGACTTATAACAGCCGCAGCCAGTGCGCGTTCTCCTTCGTCCGTCCGCATCCGCTTCGCGTGAAACGCCATCCCTACTCCGCCGCCTGCCGCACGTGGCGCGCGGTCGGCGTGCGCATCGTCACCAGCTCTTCCGCTGCGGTCGGGTGCAGCGCCATGGTAGCGTCGAAATCGGCCTTGGTCGCCTTCATCTTCACGGCAATGGCCACCGCCTGGATGATCTCGGCGGCGGCATCGCCGACGATGTGACAGCCGAGCACGCGGTCGGTGGTGCCATCGACCACGAGCTTCATCAGCACGCGGGTGTCGCGGCCGGACATGGTCGCCTTGATCGGCTTGAAGTCGGCCTTGTAGATGTCGACATGGCTGTATTTGGCGCGTGCATCGGCCTCGCTCAAACCAACGGTGCCGATCTCGGGCTGCGAGAACACCGCGGTCGGGATGCTGGCGTGGTCGACTTCGACCGGCCGCTTGCCGAACACGGTGTCGGCAAAGGCATGGCCCTCGCGGATGGCGACCGGCGTCAGGTTGACGCGATGGGTGACGTCGCCGATGGCGTAGATGTGCGGCACCGAGGTTTTCGACCAGCCATCGACGGCAATTCCCCCGTTCTTCGGATTGATGGCGACGCCGGCCTTCTCCAGCCCGAGATTGGCGACGTTGGGGTGGCGGCCGATCGCGAACATCACCTGGTCGGAGGCCAGGCTCGATCCACCGGACAAATGCGAGGTGAATTCGTTGCCGTGCTTCTCGACCTTGTCGATGGTGCAGCCGGTAATCACGGTGAGGCCGCGCTTTTCGATCTCGGCGCGCACATGCCTGCGGATGTCGTCGTCGAAGCCGCGCAGGATGTTCTCGCCGCGATAGACCAGCGTCACGTCGCTGCCGTAGCCGGCGAAGATGCAGGCGAATTCCAGCGCGATATAGCCGCCGCCCTGCACCACTACGCGCTTGGGCAATTGCTTGAGGTGGAAAGCCTCGTCGGAGGAAATCACGTGCTCGATGCCGGGAATCTCCGTGCCGTGGTTGGGCCGGCCGCCGGTGGCGATCAGCACATAACGCGCCGTCACCTTCTTGCCGTCGGCGAGCAGCAGCGTGTGCGGGTCCTCGAACACCGCACGGGTCTTGACGATCTGCGCGCCCGACTTCTCGACATTGGTGGTGTAGGCCGCCTCCAGCCGCGCGATCTCCTTGTCCTTGTTCGCAATCAGCGTCGGCCAGTCGAACGTCGCCTGCGGAATGGTCCAGCCGAAGCCGGCGGCGTCCTCGATCTCCTGATGGACATGCGAGCCGAGCACGAACAGCTTTTTCGGCACGCAGCCGCGGATCACGCAGGTGCCGCCCATCCGGTACTCTTCGGCGACCATGACTTTCGCGCCATGATTGGCGGCGATGCGGGCGGCGCGAACCCCGCCCGATCCGCCTCCGATGACGAAGAGATCGACGTCGAACTCAGCCATGGCGGCCCCGCCCCTTCAGCCTTTCCGTAATCAGATCGGCTTGTTGCGCTTCTTCATCTCCTCGCGGAAGCCTTCGTTGACGACGCCCGCGAACATGGTGGCCCACTGATTCATGTAGGACATGCTGAACTGGATGGCGCGCGGCTCGGTCGAGAGCAGCTTCTGGCCGAGCGTCGACTTGTAGAAGGTAACGAGGTCCTTCAACTCCTGCTCGGAGAACTCGGTGGCATAGACCTGCGCCATGCCCTCGCCGATCTCCTTCTCGCGGCCGGCCAGCTTCTGGGCGACGATCGGCGCCACCTCGGTGAGGTCCTTCTGGTAGTTGAGGTTCTGCTGGATCAGCGCGTTCTTGGTCTGCTCCACGATGTTCGGAACCGCGCTCGCATACATTGCGGCCGCATTCTTCATGGTCAGGATTTCCCTGGCCGCCGCCAGCGCGGCGGGCGAGGCCGCCTTGAGCCCCGGCGCAGGTGCCGCGGGCGCGACCTGCTTCGGCTGTTGCGCCATGGCGGGAACGCCAACCAGCGCAAGGGTGACCGCAAGGCCTGCCGCCGACAAGATTCCCGAAAGAGCCTTCATTCCAGTTCTCCTCGATTTCCGGCGTCACCGCCGTTCAACAACACGAATTCCGTTTGCACCCGCCAGGATCACGATGCTGGCGAGGCCGACAAAAAGTCCGCTCTCGACCACGCCCGGGATCTCATTCAGCAGACCCGCCAGCCGCGGCGCATCCGCGATCCGGCCGAGATGGCTGTCGACGATCCAGTGGCCGCCATCGGTGACAAAAACGTGGCCGTCCTTGCCCTTCCGCAGCACCATTTGCCCGGAAACGCCGGCCGCCGCAAATGCCTGTTCCATGGCCCGCCTCGTAGCGCCCAAGCCAAAGGGAATGACCTCCACAGGTAGGGGGAAGCGGCCGAGCGCATCGACCCATTTGGTCTCATCGGCAATCACGATCATGCGATCTGACGCGGCCGCGACGATCTTCTCCCGCAACAGCGCCCCGCCCCCGCCCTTGATCAGGTCGAGCGCGGTATCAACCTCATCGGCGCCATCGACCGTCAGGTCGAGGCGGTCCACCGCATCGAGGGTCGTCAGGGCAATGCCGCATTGCTCGGCCTGGGCGCGGGTCGCTTCCGACGTCGGCACGCCGATCACCTTCATGCCCGCACGCACCTTCTCGCCCAGGAGATCCACAAAGTGCCGGGCGGTCGAGCCGGTGCCGAGCCCAAGCTTCATGCCGCTCTTGACCTGCTCCAGCGCGCGCGCTGCGGCCTGCCGCTTGAGTGCTTCCATATCCATGCCTGATGACGCTCCCGGGCCCTGCTCGCGGCGATATCTAGCGTCGTTTTCGGCGCAGGAACAGCGCCGAAAACGGCCCTGTCGGCGCAAAAATGCTGGGTTTTGCGGTCATTTCAGCCTTGCCCTACTTGCAGCGGCGCGTCCGGACCGATAGCGACTACGCCCATGACCTCTCCCCGCATTGTCGTATTCGATCTCGACGGCACGCTGGTCGATACCGCGCCGGACCTGATCAATGCGCTGAACTTCGTGCTCGACCGCGAAGGGGTGCCGCCGGTCCCGCTCGCTTCCGCGCGCAACATGATCGGCGCCGGTGCGCGCAAGCTGATCGAGCGCGGGCTCGAGGTGGCAGACCGCGTGGTCAGCGTGGGCGATCTCGATCGCATGATGCGTGATTTCATCGATTACTATGCCGAGCACATCGCCGACGAGTCCCGCCCATTTGAGGGCCTGGATGCTGCGCTCGACGACCTCCAGGTACGCGGCTGCCGCTTCGCCGTCTGCACCAACAAGCTCGAATGGCTGTCAAAACTGCTGCTCGACAGGCTGAAGCTGAGCGCGCGGTTTGCGGCGATCTGCGGCGCCGACACGTTCGGCGTGGCCAAACCCGATCCGGCTATCCTGCACCAGACCATCGCCCGGGCCGGCGGGCAGTCATCGGCTTCGGTGATGGTCGGGGATTCCGGCACTGACATTGGCGCCGCGCGCCGCGCCGGCATTGCGGTAATTGGGGTCCAGTTCGGCTATACCGACGTGCCGATCGCCGAACTGAAGCCGGACCGGCTGATCGGGCATATGAAAGACCTGCCGGGTGCGGTGGAAAGCCTGCTGAAACCAAGCCAGTAGGCTGGTTTTACGATCCTCTCCCTGAAGTATTGGCATACCTCCAGCGGACAAACCTGCAAGACGCCCTGCTCGGTCGCCATCACCGCCGATGAGACGGTCCGTCACCTTCACGATGAACAAAGTTCCAGCCGGCCCACCGTGCCTGTGCAGGTCGTCTGCGACCTCACCACGGCGGTCCCAAATCCGGTCATTACGGAACCGAAGCCGGTTGGGCTGCCGCCCAAACCGGTTCGCGCCAAGCCGAACAAGCCGAAACCGGAGCCCACTACTGCTTCCACCGGCCCTTGCCCAACCCGAATGCCCCGCCGACGCGCTGAATCTTTGCGTGCGCTTGCGCGGATTGTGAGGGCGTTGCAACCTGCCTACATTGTATGCCAGAGGGCGCCGAGGCCGATGCCTGGCAAACATGCAAAGCGGCAGTTGAATAAATGAGCGGATTGGTTAGTTACGGACAGTCGTTGCTTGGACCGATGGTCGACCCGTTCGGCCGGACCATCCGCTATTTGCGCGTGTCGGTCACCGACCGCTGCGACCTGCGCTGCTTCTATTGCATGTCCGAGGACATGACCTTCCTGCCCAAGGCCGACCTGCTCACGCTGGAGGAGCTCGACCGGCTCTGCTCGGCCTTCATCGCCAAGGGCGTGCGCAAGCTGCGTCTCACCGGCGGCGAGCCACTGGTCCGGCGCAACGTGATGTCGCTGGTGCGCTCGCTGTCGCGCCATCTTGCGACCGGCGTGCTGGACGAGCTGACGTTGACCACCAATGGCTCGCAGCTTTCGCGCTTTGCGAACGAGCTTGCCGATTGCGGCGTGCGCCGCATCAATGTCTCGCTCGACACGCTGGACGCGGACAAATTCCGCGCCATCACCCGCTGGGGCGATATCGACAAGGTACTCGCCGGGATCGAAGCGGCGCGCGCGGCAGGGCTTGCGGTCAAGATCAACGCGGTGGCGCTGAAAAACCTCAACGAGGATGAAATCCCCGCGCTGATGCGGTGGGCGCACGGCAAGGGCATGGGGCTGACCCTGATCGAGGTGATGCCGATGGGCGACGTCGGCGCAGGCCGCCTCGACCAGTATGTGCCGCTGTCACTGCTGCGGGCGCGGCTTGCGCAGCAGTTCACGCTGACCGATCTGGACGAGAGCACCGGGGGACCGGCCCGCTATGCGCGCGTCGTCGAGACCGGCGGCAAGCTCGGCTTCATCACGCCGATGACGCACAACTTCTGCGAATCCTGCAACCGGGTGCGCATCACCTGCACCGGCACGCTGCACACCTGTCTCGGGCATGAAGATGCCTCCGATTTGCGCAAGCCGCTCCGTACTTCTCCGGATGACGGACTGCTCAGCGCCGCCATCGATCGCGCCATTGGGCTCAAGCCCAAAGGGCACGACTTCATCATCGATCGCCGCCACAACCGTCCGAGCGTCAGCCGCCACATGAGCGTGACCGGCGGCTGAGTTTCTTGCCCACCGTCCCTATTCCCGCCCAACCGCTTACCCCCCGCGTCAATCTGTCCATTTTCCGATTGACGGCGGCAAGGCGCGCTGAAATGGTGCCCCTGCTTAATGCCTGCAAGGCCGGACAACAGGCCGCTGTTCCCTTTTCAGGACAGCCAAGACGGCGAAGCGCATGAGGGGGAGGACTTTCGTTGCAATCACTGCTGCAGGTGAGTGACGGCTCCGCGCATTTTTCGCGCGGAGGCGTAGCAGTGCTCAACAAGAACATCGGCGCGCCGGCGCGGCCGCCGGGGAGAAAATGATGCGTCCATTGCTAGGTCTCAGCAACGCGATCGACCAGCTGAATCAGAAACTCGGCGATATCTGCAACTTTCTGATCCTCGCCGCCTGTGTCGTCAGCGCCGGCAATGCCATGATCCGCTACGCGTTCGGCTACAGCTCCAACGCCTGGCTCGAACTGCAGTGGTATATGTTTGCCATCGTCGTGATGTTCGGCGCCTCCTACACGTTCAAGCGCAACGAGCACGTCCGCGTCGAGATCCTCTATCTGATGTTGTCCGAACGCGGACAACTCTGGCTCGACATGATTGGCACGCTTTTCTTCCTGATCCCCGCCTGTCTGCTGCTCGCCTATCTGTCCTGGCCGTTCTTCTACCAGGCCTATGCGGTCGGCGAGATCTCCTCCAACGCCGGCGGCCTGGTCCGCTGGCCGGTGAAGTTCCTGTTGCCGGCGGGCTTCGCGCTCCTCGCGCTGCAAGGCCTGTCGGAGGTCATCAAGCGCGTCGCCGCGCTGCAGGGCTATGTGCTGATCGACGCGAAGTACGAGAGGCCGACGCAGTGACGCCGAGTGTCCCTGCGCCTGCGACGACAGCCGACCGATGATCACGCTCGAGATGATGCCGCCGCTGATGTTCGGCGGCCTCGTGGTGATCATGCTGCTGGGCTATCCGGTGGCGTTCTCGCTCGCCGCCCTTGGCATCGCCTTCGGCTTCATCGCGATCGACCACGGCTTCTTCACCTTCTCCTACCTGCAGGCGATCCCAGGCCGCGTGTTCGGCAGCGTCCTGTCGAACGAATTGTTGCTGGCGGTGCCGTTCTTCACCTTCATGGGCACCATCCTGGAACGCTGCGGCCTGGCCGAGGACATGCTGGACTCGATGGGTCAGTTGTTCGGCCCGATCCGTGGTGGTCTCGGCTATTCCGTCATCATCGTCGGCTTCATCCTGGGTGCCATCACCGGCACGGTCGCGGCACAGGTGATCGCGATGGCGCTGATCTCGATGCCGGTGATGATCCGCTACAACTACAACATCCGCTACACGACGGGCGTGCTCGCAGCATCGGGCACCATAACCCAGCTCGTGCCGCCCTCGCTGGTGCTGATCGTGCTCGCCGACCCGTTG
>Ga0081455_10002182_pt1 | contig 23342 bp, 26 predicted proteins | sample TabmetS3T2R1_FD_70207 | JGI IMG/M metagenome (GOLD analysis project Ga0081455, IMG submission 70207) | Tabebuia heterophylla rhizosphere microbial communities from the University of Puerto Rico - S3T2R1 | ecosystem: Host-associated > Plants > Roots > Rhizosphere ...
GGGCATGGGCCAGATCCAGTCGATGATCGACCATCGCATCACGGTCAACTTCGAGAACGCCGGCAAGGTCGTCATCGACGGGAACGTGGTCGAGCTTGCGCCAGCCGACGAGACGCCTCGGTAAGCTCCGCCGGCGTATTGACGTTGAGGAAGGGAGCCCCGCCGCCCGGCCACGCAAGCTCGGCCATCCTGTAATGCCGTGCGAACTCGTCGACGCGCCGCACACCCTGCTCGAGGATCGCGCGGCGCAATTCGGCCTCCAATTTGACCGACCAGACCGCAAGGGTGTGCTCGCGACGACGCCTATGCCGCACCATGAGCACATCCGGCTCGGGCACGTGCATCAATCCGCACAAACGAACGGTCAGGTCCAGCGGGAGGAACGGCACATCGGCCGGCGCCGTCAAGATCCAGCCCGCATGTGGATGGTGATGCCGCGTCCATTCCATGCCGGCCAGGATGCCGGCCAGAGGGCCCAGTCGCCTACCCTCCTGTTCGGCGGCGCGCTGCAGATCCGGCGGATCGGCAATGATCGGTACCTTGAGGGCGCCCAGCCCTGGCATTGGATCGTTTGCCACGACCACGAGATCCATGACCTGGGGGCGCAGCCGCTCGACGACATGAGCCACCATGGGCCGGCCGTCCAGCAGGCGAAGAGGCTTCAGGACGCCCGGCCCCATGCGCCGGCCTTCGCCGCCCGCCAACACGACGCCGACCAGAGCGGCTGCGCGCACGGGCCCGAAATCCTGCTTCGCCTTATTCGCCATGGGCTGCACTATGCGGCGTGCAACCCGCCACGCAAGGGGAGGAAGACATGGCGTTCAGCATCGGCAAGGCCGCGAACTGGCTGCATCAGGTCCACCGATCACGGGCCGTCGTGGGCTGGTGGCCCGAGCAGTTCGCGCTCGAGGACGAGCGGACGGCCTACAAGGTGCAGGACGCCTTGCTGAAGAAGCTCATGCCCAAGCAGGGGCCACTCGTCGGCTACAAGATCGCTCTCACCTCGCCTCAGATCTGGGAACAGACCGGCCTGCGGGGCCCGGCCTATGGGCCGATCCGCAAGAAGCGCGTGTTCGAGCACAAGGCCTCGGTGCGTGCCGACCAGTGGGCGCGGCTTGGCGTGGAGCTCGAGATCCTCCTCACCGTCAACGCCGACGTGCCGAAGCCCAAGGACAAGCCTTACGACAAGGACACGATCGCCCCCTATGTCGGCGACGCGCGCGCCGGCTTCGAGCTGATCGAGGATCGCGGCGCCGACTACAGCCGGCTGACCGTGCCGTGGCTGGTGATGGATGTCGGCTGGAACGGCGGCTCGCTGCTCGCCAAGCCCAACAAGAATTGGCGGAACCTCGACCTCGGCAATCTCGACGGCTCGATCGCCTTCGACGGCAAGGTCGTGCGCACCGGCAATTCCGGGGACGTCCTGGGCCACTGCTACAACGCGCTGGCCTGGCTCGCCAACAAGCTCGGCGAGCACGGCAAGCAGCTCAAGAAAGGCATGATCGTTTCGACCGGCAGCATGGTCGCCTGTCAGTTCGTGCCGCCCGGCAGCACCGCCGTCGGCAAGATCGAGGGGCTGGGCGAGGTGACGCTCAAGTACGAGCTGCCGCGATAGGAGGCGACCAGTCCGGCCGGAGCCGGCGCCACGACAGCCGGCGCACGGCGTCGCGGCCGACGATCAGGGCGTCGTAGTCGTCAGGAAAGAGCTGGGCAATGGCCGGATCGAGAGCATTCAGGCCTCCGGCATAAGCGCCGAAGGCTGGCAGGATCAGCCGGTGTCCGTCGGTCAGGAAGCAGCGTCGCCGCAATCCGCGGCCACGGACAGTGAGCGACGCAACGGGGTGAAAGTGGCCGGAAACCTCACCCTTGGCCGGGCCGAATCGCGCCTCGTGGCGGAACATCAGAGGCCCCTCCCTGACCTCGTCGGCGACCTCGCCCCAGCCGTTCGGCGGCGGAGCCGGATCATGGTTGCCGGCGATCCAGACAAAACGGGTGCGACGTATCAGATCCTCGATCTGCCGGCACTCGTCCAACCCCAATCGCTCGATCGCCTGACGGTCGTGAAACGAGTCTCCCAGGCAGATCACCGTCGCGGGGTCGAAGGCGTCGACCAGGTCCGCCAGCGTGGCCAGCGTCTGGCGGGTGTCGTGCCGTGGCAGCAGCTTGCGGGCGGAAACAGCGAAGGAAGACCCCTTCTCCAGATGAAGGTCGGCGACCGCAAGAAGGCGGCGCACCGGCCAATACAGAGCGCCAGCTGGCAATGCCTGCAGCCGCTCGCCGGCACAATCGAAATCGAAGGGTGTCATGAGTTGGCCTGCGATCCGACAGGCACCTTGGCCAGTAGACATCGCCGGATTGCTGCCATGATCACCCGCAAACTCATGGCGCGCACGATTGACCCGATGCCGCCTCGTGCGCAAGGTGGTCCGATGCATCGTCTTGTGCCTTTTATTTTTGCGGCGACCATGCTTTGGCCGATGGTGTCGGCCGCCCAGGTGCAACCGCACCGCGCCGAATACGCGCTCCGGCTGGGTGCGGCGCCCAATGCGCCGCGCATCGGCACGGCGGTGCAGGACCTCACGCGCGACTGCGGCGGCTGGCATCTCAAGCGGGATATCAAGACGGAGATCGCGCTGACCACGTCGTGGAAGATGAGCCTCGCCTCGCGGATGGACGGCGACGAGACGCTGCGCGGCTTTCGCTACAACACCGTGCAGGTTCAGAACGGCAGCCAGCGCGAGATCAAGGGCAAGGTCCAGCGGCAGGGCGGCGAGACGCGGGCCGAGATCATCTTTGCCGAAGGACCACCGAGCCAATTCGTGCTGCCACCGCCCACCCTGCTGCCGGTCGCCGCCCTCGACCATCTGATCGAGCGGCTGCGCGCAAACGCCGCCTCCTTCCCAGCCCTGATGTTCGATGGCGAGGTGATCAGCGATGTCTTCCTGGTCGATGTCACTGAGCAAGACCGCGGCACGTTGCGTCCATCCAGACCTCTCGATCGGCCGGTGACCTTGCCTCCCGGCAAGTCGTGGCCTGTGTCCATGGCCTTCAGCCGAGGACGGCGCCAGGACCAACGGCCGCTTTTCGCGGTCAACGCGCTGGTCTTCGAGAACGGCGTCCTGGATCGGCTAACGGTCGAGACCGGCCTGGTCAGCGTGACCGCCGATCTGCAAGCCCTGGAAATGCATCCGGCACCAACCTGCCCGCGCTCCTAAGGCGCGACTGATCCGTCCCCTCCCGTCCGACGTATTCCCGTAGCACAAGTGCAGCGGGGGTCCGGCCATGAAGATCGCCGTCGTCGGCGCCGGCATCGCCGGCCTGGGGGCCGCCTGGCTCTTGAGCCGCCGACACGAGGTCGTGATCTATGAACGGGAAGGCCGCTTTGGCGGGCATGCCTACACGGTCGGAGTGCGGACTGAAGCAGGCCCGCGTCCGGTCGATGTCGGGTTCATCGTCTTCAACGAACGCAACTACCCCAATCTCGTGGCCCTGTTCGATCACCTCGGCGTGCCGACCGAGGAGTCCGACATGTCGTTTGCCGTCAGTCTCGATCACGGCCGCTTCGAGTATGCCAGCTCCTTTGGCGGCTACATCGCACAGCGATCGAATCTGGTGCGCCCCTCGTTCCTGCGCATGAGCCGCGACATCCTGCGGTTCAACCGCCTGGCACCCTGCCTTCTCGACAAATGCGAAGACCTTGATTTCACGATCGGACACTTCGTCGCCGAAGCCGATCTGAGCGACGCTTTCCGCGACCGCTACCTGCTGCCCATGGCCGCCTGCATCTGGTCGACGCCGCTTGGCTGCATGCTCGACTACCCGGCCCAGACCTTCGTGCGCTTCTTCAACAACCACGGCCTGCTGACCATCGGCCCGCACCTGCGCTGGCGCACGGTGAGCGGCGGCAGCCGGGCCTATGTCGAGCGTTTGGCCGGTTGTTTACGCGCGACTGCCCGCCTCGGCAGCCCGGCGGTCACCGTTCGCCGCACGCTGGCCGGCGTAGAGATTCGCGATTCGGCGGGCCACTGGGACGGTTTCGACAAGGTCGTGATGGCTTGCCATGCCGACCAGGCGCTGACGCTGCTGGGCGATGCCGACGCCCTTGAGCGCGCCCTGCTCGGCCGCTTTGGCTATTCCCGCAACGAGATCTGGCTGCATGAGGATACCCGCTTGATGCCGCGCCGCCGCTCGGTATGGTCGAGCTGGAACTACGTCGCCGACGGGCGGGAGCGCGATGGTCCCGTGAGCGTGACCTACTGGATGAACCGGCTGCAGAACCTGGCGCCCAGCCCGCCGCTGCTCGTGTCCGTCAATCCGACGCAGGCGCCGCGGCCGGCGAGCGTGCACGCCCGTTTCGACTTCGACCACCCGATGTATGACGCAACCGCGATCCGCGCCCAAGGCGAGCTGCACACCATCCAGGGACGGCGCGACATCTATTTCTGCGGCAGCTACTGCGGCGACGGCTTTCACGAGGATGCGCTGTGTGCCGGCCTCGATGTTGCCGAGCAACTGGGGGTACGCCGTCCGTGGCGCGCGGCGGGCCCGCCATGAGCCGGGCGATACATGCCGTCGTCAACGCTGTGGTCGTTCACCGGCGGCTGCGGCCGCGGGTCAACGCGTTTCGCTATCGTGTGGCTTACCTCTGCCTGGATCTGGACCAACTCGAACGCGCGCAACGCCGCTGGCTCAAGATCGATCGTTCGGCTCTCGTCTCCTTCCGCCGGTCCGATCACGGCCCTCGCGACGGATCGGAGCTCAGGCCATGGCTGAAGGGTATTCTCGACAAGCATGGACTGAGCGTCTTTTGTGACGGTGGCGTGACGCTCATGACGATGCCTCGCCTGCTAGGGTACGTCTTCAATCCGGTGAGCTTCTGGTTTTGCCGCGATCGTGCGGGCGCCCTGCGTGCCGTGCTCTGCGAGGTCAACAACACGTTCGGCGAGATGCACTGCTACCTCGTTCATCGCGACGACGGATCATCGCTTGAACCTGACGTTTGGCTGGATGGCCGCAAGGCATTCCATGTTTCGCCCTTCCTGCCGGTCGGCGGCCGTTACCGTTTTCGCTTCCGCCTTGACGCCGAGCATGCCCATGTCGACGTGAACTACCACGACGACGAAGGCCTGATGCTGGCCACCTCTGTCAGTGGCCGGCTCGAGCCCCTGTCGGACACGGCAGTGCGGCGTCGCTTCCTGGCCAATCCGACGATGACGCTGGCCGTCATCGCCCACATCCATTGGCAGGCCCTGCATCTTTGGCGCAAGCGTGCGCGCCTCCATCCCAAGCCGGCGCCGCCATCGGAGCTCGTCACGCGATGATCCTGGCAGGCCGTTTCCTCATGAAGGCGCTCGAGCGGCTCGCCGTCGGTCGACTGGCGCTGCGGCTACCGGACGGTTCGACCCGGTGCTTCGGTCCCGGGCCACCGCCGGCAGCCGAGATCGAGATCAAGGACTGGCGCTTCTTTCGCCGGGTCCTGGTCGACGGCGACATCGGCTTTGCCGAGGCCTACATGGATGGTCAGTGCGAGGCGTCCGATCTGGTTGGGTTGATCGCGCTGCTGGCCGAGAACGAGAAAGCCCTGGGCAGGGTGGCGCGGGCGAGCTCGCTCAGCAACCTGATACTTCGGATGCTGCACCGCGGGCGGGAGAATTCACGCCACGGATCGCGCCAGAACATCCGCGCGCATTACGATCTCGGCAACGAGTTCTATGCCCTGTGGCTCGATCCTTCGCTGACCTATTCCCCGGCGTTGTATGAAAGCGATCACGACAAGGCACTCGAAGCGGCGCAGACTGCCAAGTATGAGAGGGTCTTGAGGCAGATCGGCGCACGGCAGGGCAACAGCCTGCTTGAGATCGGCTGCGGTTGGGGCGGCTTTGCCGAGATGGCCGCCCGGCGCGGCCTGCGCGTCACCGCCATCACGATCTCCAACAGGCAGCTCCAATTCGCCCGTGCTCGTCTGCAGGCGGCCGGGCTGGCGGATCGCGTCGACCTCCAGTTCCGCGACTATCGCGACATCGAGGGCCGCTACGACCATATCGTCTCGATCGAGATGGTCGAGGCCGTCGGCGAGCGCTACTGGCCCGACTACTTCGGCGTGCTCAGGCGCCACGTGGTGCCGGGCGGATCGGCGCTGGTCCAGGCGATCGTGATCGCCGACGACCTGTTCGAGAGCTACCGCTACCGCCCGGACTTCATCCAGAAGCATATCTTTCCCGGCGGCATGCTGCTGTCACCGGCCATCCTGCGCGAACAATGCAGGCTGGCCCGGCTCAAGCTGGCCGAGCTCTACAGCTTCGGACTCGACTATGCCCATACCCTGGAGACGTGGCTGGCGCGCTTCGACCGGGCCTCCGACCAGGTCGCCAGGCTCGGCTTCGATGAGCGATTCCGCCGCATGTGGCGCTATTACCTCGCCTACAGCGCCGCCGGCTTCGCCACCCGCCGCACGGATGTTTTGCAGGCGCACTTCCGGCCTATATAACTGTCGCCAACCAACGGCGCCGAGAACGGCGCGTACACAGGAAGGCCGACGGGTGAACGTAGGAGCGACCGGGCACGAAGGCGGCGTGCGCATAAGAGTCACATTCGACCGCCTCATGGCCTATTCGACCCTGCAGCTGCCTCTCGCCATGGCGGCGTTGCCGGTCGTGCTGAATGTCAGCCACTTTTACGGCGAGGTCCTGAAGCTCTCCCTCCAGATCATGGGGCCGATCTTCATCTTCGCCCGCGTCGTCGACGCCATCCAGGACCCCGTGATCGGCCTGATCAGCGATCGCTTCACGCGCCGCGGCAAACGCGGCCGGCTGGCCTTCGTGGCGCTGATGACGCCGGTCCTGATCGCCGGCTTCTACATGTTGTTCGACCCTCCAGCAGCCTGGGCCGGCAACCAGACGATGATGGCGGTCTGGCTGATCGTGGCGCTGCTCCTGGTCCATCTCGGCTATTCCGGTGTGTCGATCAGCTATCACGCCCACGGTGCGGAGCTGACCGACGACTACAACGAGCGCACCAAGGTCACGGTCGGCCGCGAAGTCTTCGGATTGCTCGGCATGACGCTGGCCGTCGTGCTGCCGACCTATCTCACCGCGCGCTTTGGCGATTCGCAGGGCTACACGACGCTCGGGGCGGTCTTCCTGCCGATCGCCCTCCTGTTCAGCGCACCTACCCTGCTGTGGGCGGGGCCGTCCGTTCACCCGCCGGTCATCCACGCCGAGCGCAACGCCTTTGTCGCCTTCTTCGCGCCGTTGACCAATCGCCTGTTCCGCCGCCTGCTGCTGGTATTCGTCGTCAACGGCGCCGCGCTGGGCGTCGCCGTGACCGTGATGCTCTTCTATGTCGAGCACGTGCTCGAGGGCAGCAAGCTGCAGGCCGGCATCATCCTGCTGACCTACTTCGTGGCGGGTGCCGCGAGCGTGCCGCTCTGGCTGCTGCTGTCCAAGCGGCTCAGCAAGGCCGCCGCCTGGTTCGTCGGCATGGTCATGACGGCCCTTGTCATGGGCTGCGCGATCTTCATCAGCGCGGGCGACTTCTACTGGTTTCTGGCGATCTCGGTGGTGACGGGCCTCGGCATCGGCGCCGACTACGGGTTGCCGCCATCGATCCTGGCCGACGTCATCAATTCCAGCGAGAGCGGCGAGACCAGAGGCAAGACCGGCACGTATTTCGGCCTGTGGGCGCTGGCCACGAAGCTCGCTACGGCGATCGGTGCGGCAGGCTCGCTGCCGGTCGTCGCGCTGCTCGGCTTCAATCCCGAGCGCGGCCAGTACAGCACGACTGCCCTCATGATCGTCTATATCGTGCTGCCGGTGCTGATCAAGGCCACCGCCGCGCTGCTCATCTGGTTCATCCGCATCGAGGCCGAGCGCGGCTCCGTGCGCCAGGAATGGGCGCGCGCCTTCAGGCGGCAATAAAGCCGATTTTCTGCGGTCGCCTCAAGCCGAAGTCGCGCCGCAGGCCCCAGCAGCTTTGCGCCATCGTTGCGAAGACGCTGCGAAAGTCGATGCTGTGCCGGATGTCGCCGTCCTCCAGGTCGGACAGCGACGGATGGCCACCGTACAGGCCGCCCTTCACCGCGCCGCCCATCACGAAGTGCGGCGCCGCCGCGCCGTGATCCGTTCCGGCGCTGGCATTCTGCTTGGCTCGGCGACCGAACTCCGAGTAGGTCATGACCACGACGTCGTTCCAGCGGTCGGCCGCGATCAGATTCCGACGTAGCAGGGCAAGGTTGGAAGCCAGGAAGCCCAGCAGCCGCTCGTGCGTCTGCACCTGGTTGGCGTGGGTATCGAAGCCCCCGATCGCCGCCTTGATGGCGACCACGGGCACCCGCGCCGTCAGAACGCGTGTGGCGAGATCGAATTGCCGGCCGAGCGGCCCGTCCGCCGGATAGGCCTGCGCCGGTGGCGGTGCCGCCCGCAGCTGCTCGCTCAACCCCTTGGCGGCCGCATTGATCTCATGGCGCACCGCGAGCAGATGGCGCAGCGCCGGGTTGCCGCCGTCCATCGCGCCGGTGGAGTCCTTCAACGCCTCGGCCTGGCGCAGGAAGTTCTCGGCATCCGGCATGACGATGGTGCGCAGGCTGGGGCCGGTGCTCGGCAGCGCGTTGGTGTCGATCACGATGCTGTCGACGCCAGCCCCCTTGGCCAGGCTCGCGCCCTCGAAGGCCTGCGCGATCCAGCCTTCGCTCAAAGTCTGGTTCGACGCCGAGGCAGTGTCCCAGATCTCGATCGAGCGGAAGTGCGAGCGGTTGGGATAGGGATAACCAACCCCCTGCAGGATGGCGAAATCCCTCGCCTTCCACGACTCCATCAGCGGCTCGAGCTTCTCGTGCAGGCCGACCTTCTCGTCGAGCGGCAGCACGCGCTCGCGCGCAACGCCGATGCCTGGCCGCAGCTCATGATATTTCGGGTCGGCATAGGGGATGACCGTGTTCAGCCCGTCATTGCCACCCTTCAGCTCGACCAGAAGCAGGACCAGGCTCATGGCAGCCTCCTCACTTCAGCTGATAGGCCGTGTCGAGCATGGCCGCGGCGACAACCGCACCGGCTGATCCCGAGGCGTCCACCGCGTCGATCGGCGCCCGCGGCAGCAGTGTGCGCGTGAGCGTGCTGGCGTCGACGCCGACCAGCGTCGGGCCAAGCCTGGCCTCGTTGCCGGCATAGCGCAGGCTGCGCCCTTCGACAGGCCGCGCTTCGGCCATCTGCATGGCGCCCGTCTGCATGGCGCCCGTCTGCATGGCGCCATCGCCGGGCTGCTGCTGGCGGCGGTCGGCTCGCCGATTGGGGCGATCGGCCATCGCCACGCCACCTGCTTCCATCGGCGCGACCGTCGTCGCTTCGACGATTCGGCGCAGGAACTGCTGGCGCAGCAGCAGCGTGTAGGTCGTGACCCAGTTCTCGCCGCCGACCCAGCCCTTGACGTTGGGTGGATCGAACGGCGTCTGGCCCAGCCCCTGCATCATGCGGACGAGCTGCGTCTTTTCCGGCACCGGCAGGCCAAGCACGCGGACCGTGCCGACGATCAGGTCGATCGGCGACTTGATGAGTGCACCGCGATTGGCGGGATCGCGAAATTGTGCCGACAGGAACAGCGAGCGCATCAGCGGCTTGATCTGGTAGCCGTGGCGGAACGAGGCGGCGAGCTTCTTCACCTCGGCCGCATCGGGCTGCAGCGACACGAACTCGCGCCACAGCTTCTCGACGATGGTCTCGGCCGTGCGCGGATGGCGCAGCAGGATGGCGATGATGTCGTCGCCGTCGAAGCGGCCGGTGCGGCCGAGGAAGGTCTTTTCGCCATCGTCGTGCTGCTTGTCGCGGCTCACGAACTGGCCGGTCTGCTCGTCAATGCTCCACCCAGTGAAGGCGCGAGCGGCTTCCTTGATATCGGTCTCGCTGTAGTGGCCTTCGCCCAGGGTGAACAGCTCGAGCAGCTCGCGCGCGAAGTTTTCATTGGGCTGGCGCGCCACGCTCTGGCGGCCGTCGAGATAGATCAGCATCGCCGGATCGCGCGCCACCTCCTTGAGGAGCGTCGCGTAACTGCCGAGCGCCTCGCGCCGGAACAGCGCGTTCTGCCCGAGCAGGCCGGCCGGATAGCGGACCTTCTGGAACGACGAGGTGAAATGGTTGTGCCAGAACAGCACCATGCGCTCGGTAAGCGGCTGGTCGGTGACCAGCATTTCCTCGACCCACCAATTGCGCAGCTCACGGGCCTGCTCCTGCACCGGATTGGTGATCTGGAGAGGCTTGCCGTCGACGCCGGTCTTGCGTTGCGCCTCCGCCCTCTCCTTTTGCGCTGCCTGCTCTTTACGATGAAGCCCAGCCGGCCCCTCTGCCGGCCAGGCCGGCCGCGGCGTCAACGCCTCGCGGCGAACCGAACCCAGAAGGCGGTCGACGGCTGTGACATAGTCCTGCGCCTCGACGACCTGGATTTCGGCTGGCGTCGCGCCGAACGACGTCCGCGACAGGAGATGCCGGGCTTCATCGAAACCCATCGCTGAAGCGGCGCGTCCAGGCCGGGACGCCCACAGGCCGGCGGACAGTGCCGCCGCACCACCAATGACCCCACGCCGACCGATCCAAGCGACCATGGCGATGTGCTCCTACTGTGGAGGAGGACGGGGTGGCCCCGGCGGTCCCCCGGGGGGCAGTCCCCCGGGAGGCGGTCCGGGCGGGCGACCGGGCTGACGCCCGAAGGGCGTCGACAGACGCTCGGCCATAATCTGGTTCATGCGCTCCCGCTGTGCAGGCTTGAGCTGGCCCTCGATCTCGGCGAGGGCGTGAAACGTGTCCTTCTCGAACTCGGCCCTGAGCTTGGTGATCTGATCGATCAGCGCATCGATCCGCGCCAGGTCGACTGTGGGCTTCTTGTATTCGGCCACCATCTGCTCGCGCAGCTTCTGGAGCTCCCGCACGCGCTCCTGACGCGCCGTTGCATAGCGATCGAGCACCGGCTTGGTCGCTTCCCGTTGCGTCTCATCGAGCTCGATGTCGTGCGTCACCATCTCGAGGATGCTGGGCCGCGGCCCTGGCGGCGGTGGCGGCGGGGGATGCTCGAAGCTCGGTGGCGCGATCCAGCTGCGATAGACGAAGCCGACCAGCACGAACGTGTTGAGCAGCAGCGACAGCGCCAACAGCACCTGGAGCAGGCGGGAGGACATTAGATGCCGTCCGAGACCAGGAACTCAGTCAACTCGTTGGAGCTGGAAGTGTCCTTCGTTTGCGGCCAGTTCGCGGCGTACCGCTCGTTGGCGACGGTCTCGCCCAGACCGCCGCCCAACATGAAGCCCGACACCGCGATGACGAGCGCCGCCGTAAGGGCCACGGCGCGCTGCATGACGAAGCGGCGGTCCTTGGCGAACAGCCAATCGAAGAAGCTTGCCCGCCCCGCCGGACGCTCGACCGCGAAGCCGACCAAGGCGCGTGCGCGAACTTCCAGCCGGGACGACGCGGCGGGCAACGGCTTGGCAAGGATGTCCGCCAGCTCCAAGGCCGCACGGCGCATCTCCGGATCGCCGGCCACCGCCGCATCGATGCGGGCCGCTTCGGGCTCGGACAGCCGGCCTTCCAGCCACGCCGCGAAGTCGAGATCCGATATGGGAGCGGACGCGACGTCGCCGGCAGCGAGGCGCCGCCACAGCTCCTTGTCGTTCGTCGGAATTCGCTCCGGGCTCATTGAAGAAATCTCCTGCTGCAGATTACGTCATAAACTCGTCAGGCATCCCCTTAATTACGAGGTCCGCTCACCAAAATGCGCGCGTAGCCGCAATAATGCCTTATGGTGAGTGCTGCGAACCGTTTGGGCGTCAATCTTGAGAAGTTGGGCGACCTCGGCCACGTCACGCTCCTCATCGTACAGGCATTTCAGGATCAGGAGCTGGCGTTCGGTCAGAAGTCCTTGGGGAATCTTGAGTTTTTCCACATGGCGGTCCTCGACCCCAAGGCTGGCCTCGGGGACCTCGTCGAGCGGCTGCGTGGCCTGTCGTCGCCGGCGTGCGTGATCCACCGCCGCTGATCGCGCGACCACCGCCAGCCAGGTCGACAGGCTTGCCCGCGCCGGATCGTAGGTCTTGAGCAGGCGGAAGTCATTGGCGCACAGCCGTACGAAGACGTCCTGGGCGGCATCCATGACGTCTTCCTCACTCAGCCTGTATGAAGCGAGCGCTCGACGGACCACGGCGTTGATCAACGGCGCGGCCGCGGCCACGAAGGCATCCCAAGTGCGCTTGTCGCCCGTCGCCAGCGCTCGCAGGTCGATCTGGTTCAGTTCCGTCACGCCCGCGATCTTTCTTGGCCCGTCCGCCCTGCAGTGTAACAGGGTTTGTGGCGAAATAAGGCCCCGCTACAGTCACCTCGAACATGTTGGAGAATCGATGAGCGAGTCGCTTACCCGTCAATGGAAGATCACCAAGCAGCCGGTGCGTGGCAAGGGCGTCGTGGTTGCGCAGAACTGCAGAGCCGCTGAGGTTGGGGCCGAGATCCTGCGCAAAGGCGGCAATGCGATCGACGCCGCGGTCGCCACCGGCATGGCGATCGGCACCGTCGAGCCATGGATGAGCGGCATCGGCGGCGTCGGCTTCATGACGATCTTCAGCGCCAAGGAACGGCGCGCCTGGACGATCGACTACGGGCCGATCTCGGCGGGAAAGCTCGACCCTAAGAACTATCCCATCGTCGGCCCCGGTCCCGCGAACCCCTTCGCATGGCCGGACATCCTCGAGCAACGGAACGAGGTCGGCTATCATTCGATCGCCGTACCCGGACAGGTCGCGGGCATGGCGAAGGCGTTGGAGCGCTTCGGCACGCTCGGCTGGAAAGAGGTGATGGCGCCCGCGATCGCGCTCGCCAGGCGCGGCATGGAGCTCGACTGGTACATGCAGGTGATGATCGCCAACGGCGCGCAGCACCTCTCGAAGTTCCCCGCCTCGAAGGCGGCTTATCTTCCGGACAACGGCCATGTGCCCACGCTCGATTGGCAGGCCAACGTCCGCCATCTCAAGCTCGGCAATCTCGGCGAGACCTATCAGCGGCTGAGCGACGGCGGCCCGCGCGAGTTCTACGAAGGTGCACTCGCGCGCGACATCGCCGCCGACCTGCAGGCCGGCGGCTCGGCCATCGACTATGACGATCTCCGCTCCTACCAAGCGCGCCTCGTCGATCCCCTGTCGTTCGAGCATGGTGGCGCCACCGTCAATGTCGCAGGCGGACTCACGGCTGGCCCGACGCTGAAGCGCGCCATCGAACTCGCGGGCGCAAGCACAAAGGGCAAAGGTGCACCGGACGCCGATTTCTTCGTCGCCATCGCGCATGGCATGCATCAGGCGTACCAGGAGCGGCTGAAGACGATGGGCGACAAGCCCACCAACACCTGCACCACGCATTTCTGCGCCGCCGATTCCGAAGGCAACATGGTGGCGCTGACGCAGACGCTGATGTCGCTGTTCGGCTCCTGCGTGATGCTGCCGAGGACGGGCATCACCATGAACAACGGCATGCTGTGGTTCGACCCCGAGCCCAACCGGCCCAACTCGATCGCGCCAGGCAAGCGGCCGCTGTGCAACATCTGTCCAGTCGTCGTCACCAAGGACGACAAGGCGTGGTTCTGCATCGGCGCCTCGGGCGGGCGGCGCATCGTGCCGGCAGTCACGCAACTGTCGCTTATGCTGATCGATCGCGGCCTCGACGTCGCGGCGGCGTTCCACCAGCCGCGCATTGACATCTCGGGCGTGGGTCCGATCCGCGTCAATCGCGACCTGCCGGATGCCGTGAAGCAAGCCATCGCCGCCAAGCTGCCGATGGTCGAGGTCGGCAACGAGGTGTCCCCCTTGGGCTTTGCCAACCCGTCGTGCATCGTGCGCGACGCGGCGAGCGGTGAGCTCACCGGCATGAACGAGGTGATGTCGCCATGGGCTGGCGGCGCAGCACAGTAGCGGCCCTGCTCGCCGCAACCATCGGCCAACCGGCCGTGGCACAGGACGTGCGCCTGCCCGTGCTCGTGCCATTGACCGGCTTCGTCGCCCTGGAGGGGACCAGCCAAAGGAACGGCGCCTTGCTGGCCGTCAGACAGCTGCGCGACGTCGCCTTCAAGCCCGACGTGCTCGACACGCAATCGACGCCGGAGGCAGCCGTCACCGCCTGGGAGCGCGTGATGGGCGGTGCGCCGCCGCCGGCCGTCGTTGGACCAATTCTGGGAACACAGATGCTGGCGTTGCTGCCGCTGGCCCAGGAACGCAACACGCCGTTGCTCACCATCTCCGGCACGGCACGGCTGGGCGAGCTCGGCAATCCCTGGTTCTTCCGCTTCTTTCCCAGCGATGCCACGGTGAAGGTGGCGCATGCACGCTATGTCGTGGAGAAGCTTGGCGCCAAGCGCCCGGCGGTGATCTACCAGAGCACCGCCTACGGCCAATCCGGCCGTGAGCAGCTGGCCAGGACCCTCACCGAGCTCAAGGCTCCGCCGGTGCTCGAGGAGAGCATTGCGACCACCTCGAACGACCTGTCGCCCGCCTTGCTGCGCGCCAAGAACGCCAATGCGGACGTCATCGTCCTGCATCTGCATGCGCCTTCGACGGTGCTCGCCGTGCGCCAGGCGCGGCAGCTCCTGCCCGATCTGCCGATTGTCGCCGGCTCGGCGATGCACCAGCCGGCGACTGCAGCCTTGCTGTCGCCGGCCGAGCTGAAGGGAGTCTGCGCCGAGACTGCCGCCTCGCCGATCTCGGCGACCAGCGGTCCGATGCGGGCATTCCTCGACGCCTATCGCGCCGCCTACAACAGCGATCCGGACGCCTTCGCCGCCGCCCAGTTCGATGCAGTCGGTATGCTGGGCACGGTGATCACGGGCCTGCGAGCCACGGCAAAGCCGATAACCGGCGCGGCCGTGCGCGATCACCTTGCCAACGATTCTTACCAAGGCGTGGTCACCACCTACCGTTCGGACGGCAAGGGCAACATGGCCCATGAAGCCGAGATCGTTTGCTATGACGGCAGCGACCGGGTGCCCAAGCCGGCGGCCCGCTATGCCATTCCTCCGCGCAGCTGAGGGCAATCTGTAACTTTTTGGTGGCGGTGGCGTTTCTGTCGGGTGGTGGCGTGGTGGAGGCCTGTGACGATGCCCACAGCCCGGGTGTTGTGCATTCTTGTTGGGCTGCTGGCCGGTTGGCCCGCGAGCGGCAGGGAATTCCGGTCGTCCGACATCTATCCGGCCGACTATCCGACGGTTCAAGCCGTCGTCCAGATGGACAAGATGCTGCGCGAACGCAGCGGCGGCCGGCACGGCATCACCGTCATCAGTCGCGAATGGGCCACTTCCAACAACAGCATCGCGCTCCTGCAGGCCGGGCAACTCGACATGGCGCGTGTGAACGCTTCCTCCCTGGACGCCAGCAGCATGGCAGCAGTGGTGCCGTCCTTGCCGTTCCTGTTCAGGTCGACGGCACAGATGCGGCGTATCCTGGACGGTCCGGTCGGCGAGGAGATCCTGGCCAGCCTGGAGGCCAACGGCCTGGTGGGGCTCTGCTTCTATGACGCCGGCCCGCGTTCGTTCTACAGCGTCCGGCAACCGATCAGATCGGCCGCCGACCTCAAGGGCGTCAAGGTCCGCGTTCAGCAGTCCGGCTTCTGGCCGGTCTTGATGCGCGCGCTGGGTGCGGAGCCTGTCGCCGTGCCGTTCGATCACGTCTCCGCCGCCTTCGGGTCCGGTGAGATCGCAGCCGCCGACAACAACTGGCCGACTTATGTCGCCGCGCGCCACTACAATATCGCGAAGTATTTCAGCCCGACCGAGCACTCCATGGCGCCGGCGGTGCTGCTCTTCTCCAAGACCGCCTGGGACCAGCTTTCGCGCGAGGATCAGACCCTCATTCGCAGCGTGGCCAAGGACTCGGCCGCCCACATGCGCAAGCTGTGGGACGACTACGATAAGGCGGCCCGCAAGACGGTGGAAGCCGCCGGCGGCGAGATCGTCGCCGATGTCGACAAGAAGTCGTTCGCCGACGCGCTCGTACCGCTCTATCCGAGCCTGCTCGGCGAGCCCAGGCTGCGCGACATGGTGCGGCGGATCCAGAGCGAGGAGTGAGCTCACCACAGGTGTGCGCCGCACCGACCAGTTCCCGCAGTTGGCGCGGTTTCCGCAGGTGATCCGCCAATCACCGTTGTGGATCCGTCCCCGTGAAGGGCCAGATCTGGTATTTCTGCGCTCCGTCCAGCGCAGGGTTCCCTCCAGACGCCTGACTGCCTCCGAGTGGGAATAACCAAGCACCGTTGCCGGGGTAAGGCATTCTGACCCATCTCTCGATAAGGGAATGGCGTTCAATTCGATGCTCCGACCAACGCGCCGAGTTTGGCGACAGTGCGAACTGAATAGGTGCATCTGTCGTGGCACAATACGGACAGATTCGGCACAACGGGAAAGTGTCCATCGGGTTCACCAGGCAACATTGAGGCGCGGCAGCGCCGCCGGGGAGCGTTGCTTTGCTCGGTGCCGGCGAACGGCTTTGACCTCGTCAGCGAACGCACGGCTGCGAGCAGCCGACCACGCGGCGCCGGCAGACAAACAGCACCTGCTCCAGCTCCATTGGCCTTGTACACGGCCGGCGGGTCCTCGCGGCGACAGGCAGTGCGCCGACCGTAACGCGCCACGCAACGCAGCGCCTCGTTCAACCGGGCGGGGTGGGATGGCCGGGCTGCCTGCCCCCGACAAGACGCGGTTCTGTCGCACGACTCGGCCAGAATGCGCCGCACGCCGGCCAACCGTGGCTGAGGCCGGGCGGTCCTTCCACCAGCACGTTGCCGTTGGCCGCCAGCGCGACCATCAACGCTCGACGACTCGTTCGTGGCCGCTGACCGACGCATTGACGCGGCGCTCGATCTCCTGGATCTGCGCGCCTGCGCTCATCGTCCCCTCATCGCCCGCAAGAGCCGGTGTAGTAGGCCTCTGCATTGCAGTTCTTGCCGCCAGGCAGCGAGCAGACCCCCTGCTCGCTCGTCGTCCCGCCAGCCGTCACGATGGCATAGCGTCCACCCGTGATGGCACAATAGCGAGCGGCGGCGGTGATGTACCCTGTGACCCGCAGCCCGCCGATCGGGCATTCGCCGCGGAACATCGCCCATTCCTCGCACTGGTAGTTGTCGGTGAACACGCAGACGCCGTACTGACCGCCGTCGGGCCGACGCTCCATCCGCAACGCGCCGCCCTTCTGACCACAATTGACCGATGCCGGATTGGTCAGCTGCACCCCTTGAGCTGACGCTTCGACACAGGCTGCCATGAGACTGCAGCCTGCGACCATCAAGGCGATCGATGCCCTCACCATCAGCGGGCCTCGAGCGAGGCGTGACCTTGTCCATGACCTGATCGATGGAAAAGCTTGCCGAGCGCTGGCGCGGCGGGAAATCCTTGTAGGCCGCCCTGTAGAATCAGGGACATCCGCCACGTCGATATTAATCCCGGCTCGGCCGCCGCGCCGATCAACTGTGCAGTCAACATGCTTCAGCTCCCCGCGACGCTACTTTTGCGAGTGTAGCTACGAAGCCATCCGAGCGTCCATTCACCAAAGCTCCTTGAGCTGTGCGCCATTGCACTTGACGGACAACGACCGCACCGGTTGCAGTGGCCCCTGTTTTGGATCAGGCATTCGCAAAGCATAAGGGGAGAGCCGGCGTGCCCGTCGTCAGCCTCAAGGCCAACATCGACAGTAACTACCACCGCATGCTGGCGGCCACTGGCGAGCTGGCTCTGGTGGAGAGCTTCACCACAAAGCGGCCGTCGATCGGCGAGCGCATGGCCGCCGGCAAGGCGTTGCGCGAGAAGGTGCCGCGCGCCAGCCACGCCAAGTACGAGCGCCGCGCCGACCGGCCGGACCCGGTGGCGATCCTCGAGAAGCAGAACGAGACCCGCGTGGCCAAGCTGGTGCCGGTGCGCTATGCGCGCATGCTCGCTTCGCCGTTCACCTTCCTGCGTGGATCGGCGGCGGTGATGGCCGACGATCTCTCCACGACTCCGGCCAGCGGCATGATGGTGGCGGCGTGCGGCGATATGCACGTCTCAAACTTCGGCGTCTACGCTTCGGCGGAGCGCAACCTGATCTTCGCCATCAACGATTTCGACGAGGTGCATCCCGGCCCCTGGGAATGGGACCTCAAGCGCCTGGCCGCCAGCGCCGCCGTGGCTGCCCGCTTCATGGGCGGCGACAAGGTACAGGCCGAGGAGGCCGCCCAGCAGATCGTGCGCAGCTATCGCAAGCGCATGCGCCGCTACGCCGAGATGGGCTACCTCGAGATCTGGTACGAGAAGATCGACGAGCGCGCCGTGCTGGACGCCATCTCGCCGCGGCTGCGCCGCGCCGCCCAACGCGTCATGGACAAGGCGCGCCAGAAGAGCCACGTGCAGGTACTGGACAAGCTCACCGAGCAAGTCGACGGCGAGCACCGCCTGATCGAGGATGCCCCGCTGATCGTGCGCGAGACGCACGCCGACAACGGCATGCCGGCCGACGTCGCCCTCGACCGCATGCTGCATGCCTATCTCGATTCGCTGAGCCAGGATCGCAAGCTCCTGCTGTCCCGCTATCGCCTCGTCGACGTGGCGCGCAAGGTGGTGGGCGTGGGCAGCGTCGGCACGAGCTGCTGGGTGATGCTGCTGCAGGGCCTCGACACCGACGACCCGCTGTTCCCGCAGGTCAAGCAGGCGCAGCCGTCGGTGCTCGCACCTTATGTCGACGTCCCGCTGGTGGTCGTGAGCCAAGGCCACCGGGTTGTCGTCGGACAGCGCATCACCCAAGGCTCGCCCGACATCTTTCTCGGCTGGGGCGAGGTCGAAGGGAGACACTTCTATGTGCGCCAGCTCGCCGACATGAAAGGCAGCGTCAAGTTCGGCGAGCAGGACGAGGCCGGGTTGGACAATTTCGAGGAGTATTGCGGGCTATGCGGTTGGGCGCTGGCGCTGGCCCATGCCAAGAGCGGCGACCCGGCGATGATCGCAGGCTACTGCGGCAACTCGGCTGCCTTCGACGAGGCGATCGGCAAGTTCGCGCTGGCCTACAGCAAGCAGACCGAGAAGGACCATGCGTCACTCGACAAGGCACGTCGCACTGGCCGCATCAAGGTGGCGTCACTCTCTCTTGTGAAGTGATCCGGCCCAGAAAGCGGCGGCACAGGATCCGAAACCTGCGCCATCACCTCATCGACACTCTGCCCGCGGCATCCACCGTGAGCTCGACCTCGGTCGCTCCCCGGTAGGCCTTCGCGTGCCACAGGCCGTTGGCCCCCTTGCCCACGACGGTTACGCCTTTGTACCCGTCTGTCTCGATCGCAGCCTTGGCCGCTTGCCTGTCGACACCATCCTGCGTGCGCTTCTCCTGGGCAGGCGCCGGCGTATCCATCGACGTCGGGGTCATCCGGACGTTCCGCACGAACGGAACTGGAGCCCGGCGTGTCTCCGGCGCGGTGCTCCGATCGACACTGGTCTCTGACGCTGCTGAGCGGTCAATAGAGGCAACGCGTGGCACAGACGCCGCCGAGCTGGCGTCCGTCGACGGTGGAGAACCCTTGACGAACAGCCAGCCGAATGCAGCAAGCGCTCCGAAGATCAGGAAACCTCGCATCATTTCCCTTCACCGCGACCGCTCGTCCAGCTTGCGCAGAATGTCGAAACGGTGGCCTTCGCTGTCAACCACCCCCTGCGGTCGACGCCGGTCACACTCGCGTGAGATGTGCCCGGTGGTCCAGCCCGCGTCATGGTTGCAGGAGCACGAGGGCCACTTCCGCAGGCAACAGCTCTATCGCGGGCGCATGCCTTCGAGGTCCTTCAGCCGCCTCGAAACTCCTGGCTTGACATATTGCCATATCAGTAATATGGTTTTCCATATGAAAACCACACTCAATATCGACGATACCGTCATGGCGCAGCTCAAGCGCGAAGCGGCGCTACAGGGACGAACGATGTCTGAGCTCGTGGAGACGGCTTTGCGCAACCTTTTTCGATCCCAGAAGAAGGCGTCGGAGCTGGTCCCCTTGCCGCTATTTCACAGTGGCGGCGCTGTCGTCGATATCGCCGACAGGGAAGCCCTGTACCAGGCGATGGAAGGCCGATAGCAGGTGTTCGTCGTTGATACGAACATTCTGGTCTACGCCGCCGACGCGGACTCACCGTGGCACAGCAAGGCGCGCGACTGGATTGAGAGTCAGCGAAGTCGGCCCGACGCGTGGTACACCACATGGCCGATCCTGTATGAATTCATGCGGGTCACCACGCATGCGCGCGTCATGAAAAAGCCATGGCGCGCAGGGCGGGCGTGGGCCTTCGTCTCGGCTCTTCTGAGCTCACCCGGACTTGGCGTGCTTGTACCGACCCAACGCCATGGCGACATTGCCGAGCAGGTGATCACGGAACTCCCTTGGCTCGCCGGTAACTTGTTGCACGACGCCCACACCGCCATCCTCATGCGCGAGCATGGAATACGTCGCGTTTGCACACGAGACATGGACTTCCACCGCTTTTCGTTTCTCGACGTCGTGGATCCTCTCTGACTTGGCGTCAACCGCGGCCAGCAGGTCAATCGCGAGGCTGCCCGAGGGCGCTTCCAGCGGGGCCGCGCCCAGGCCCATCCCAATCGGGAACGGCGCGCACCGGCGACGTACGGGCCCAGCCGTCGGCCTTCAGGTTCTCGTGCGGGAACTCGCCTTGCCAGGTGTTGGCCATGCGCCGGCCGCCCGGCGTGAACTCATCACCCCGGGCGAACTCCGCTCTGTCGAGCCCGCCGCGCGCGACGAACTCCCACTCGGCTTCGGTCGCAGCTCCTTGCTGGCCCACCTGGCGTAGGCCTCAGCATCCCTGTAGGCGATCTGCACCACGGGATGAGCATCGAGACCGCCGATGTGGCTTCCCTTTCCGTAGGGTCGCCGCCACATGGCTCAAAAAGTGAAGCGCCAGCACTGGCTCCAGTCGCGCAGATCGATGGCCCGGTTCGGAGGCGAGAAGACGAGCCCTCCTGCCTTCAGCATCTGCGGCTTGGCGCCGGGAATGCGGATCATACCCGCCGTCGAGGTGGCCGGCTTATCGAGCGTGTCCATCATCTGAGCTCAAACGGATAGATCACTTTCCAGTCAGCCTTCATGTCGACGATGCTCCAGTTGCGCCGGATCGCCTCGTCCCAGGCCTTGTCGAGGCGACCGACCGGCGAGTCGCGGTCGTAGGCGTATTCGCGCACGGCGTCAGTGTGATGCACCAAGCCCATGAAGCGCGCGCCCGCGCCGGCCGCGGTCCATTCCAGCATCTGCTGGTCGCCGTCGGAGTTGCCGAAGGAGAAGATGGGACGGCGGCCGATGAAACGGTTTATACCTACCGGCTTGCCCGGACCATCGTCGACGAACTCGACCTTGGCCTCCTTCATCAACACCGGCTTGTCGGGCGACGGCATCTCGTACTTCGTGACGCCTGAGGACCCCACGACTTGCTCCGGCGGAATGCCGTAAGTGTGCTCGGTCCAGGGTCGCATGAACTCGATGCCGCCACCCGACACGATGAAGGTCTTGAACTGGTTGGCACGCAGGAAGGCCAGCAGCTCCAGCATCGGCTGGTAGACGAGGTCGGTATACGGTCGCTGGAAGCGCGGATGGCGTGCGGTGGCGATCCATTCGATCACCGCCTGCCGGAACTCTTCGGTCGTCAGCCCGCTATGCGTGGCCGCTATGATCTGCAACAGGCCCTTCTCGCCCATGCCGGCGATTGCCGCGCGGTCGTTATCGACCACCCACTTGAAGGGCTCGAGGGTCTTCCATTCCGGATGGCGCGCCGCGAGCGCGCGGACTCGATCCTCGGCGAAGATCGCCTGGAAGTAGCTGGGCTGCTCCGTCCATAGCGTTCCATCATTGTCGAAGCAGGCGATGCGCTCGCGAACAGGCACGAAGTCGGGGCGGCCTTCGGCGGTCACCCTCGTCACGAAATCGAGGATCGCGTGCTTCACCGGACTGTCGTTCCAGGAAGGCAGTGGATCGGCTTGCGCAAACGATGATCGTGCCGGCGCCAAGCACGATGCCGCAAGACCAGCGATAAACGATCTTCGCTGCATGCCGCCCCCAGAATGCAACCGTACCATCAAGACGAAGCCAATTGTTCATGCATCGATGCATGTTCGGACCGGCACAGAAGGCGCATCACATGCCCGTGATCCCACAAATACGCGGCTGCGAGATTGACCAGCACGGATCCGCTGATGCAATTGGCGTCATGACATCATGATAGCGGTCGACCTAACATCTCGATGTACAATGCGAACGATGGTCACCCTGGATCCCGACGTTGAGGCCATGTTGCGCCCTCTCGAGCCGCTCACCTTCGATATGGGCAGGCCAAGCGCCGATCTCGCCAAGCCCGCGTCGCTCGCCGTGGAGCTGGAGGACGACGAGATCCTTGGCCGGTATCGACGCAGCCGATGATCCTCCCGGACGCCAACGCGCCACGACCGAGCACATGTCGCCGGATCTTTACCGAGCACGACGCGACCGTTTTCAGCTTCGACCGCGATTTCACCTGTTTCGACGGCCTGCAATGGACACTGCCGGCGGATGACTGAGGCTTCGCGGACGGGCATGGCGACGACAACCCAGACTGCGCCGAGCGACGCCGTGAAACGTTTGCTGCCATGGCTGGTCGCCGTGGCCTTCTTCATGCAGTCGCTCGACACGACGATTCTCAACACAGCGGTGCCAGCCATCGCCCGTGCGATGGACGTGACGCCGCTCGACGTGAAGGCGGTGCTGGCAAGCTACACGCTGAGCCTTGCCGTGTTCATTCCGGTGAGCGGCTGGATGGCCGACCGCTTCGGCACGCGGCGCGTGTTCGCCTCGGCGATCGGGCTCTTCACCCTGGGCTCGGTGCTGTGCGGCCTCTCGACCAGCCTCGAGATGCTGGTGATCTGTCGCGTCATACAGGGCGCAGGTGGCGCGATGATGATGCCGGTCGGGCGCATGACCTTGGCCCGCACCTACGACAAGCGCAACCTCGTCCGTGCCATGAGCTTCGTCGCCATCCCGAGCCTGATCGGTCCCATGGTCGGACCGATCGCCGGCGGCCTGATGGTCACCTACCTCGATTGGCGCGGCGTGTTCTACGTCAACGTGCCCGTCGGCCTGCTCGGCATCTACTTCGTGTCGCGCCATCTGCCGGACTATCGCGAGCCGCAGACCCATCCGCTCGACGTCGCGGGCCTGGTGCTGTTCGGCAGCGGCATTGCGCTCCTGTCCTACGTGCTGGAGGTGTTCGGCGACCACAGCTTGAGCGTGGCCGGGATGGCGGTGCTGCTCGCGCTCGCTGCCCTTCTGCTCGCGGGTTACGGCATCCGCGCCTCG
>Ga0081455_10002183_pt1 | contig 23333 bp, 23 predicted proteins | sample TabmetS3T2R1_FD_70207 | JGI IMG/M metagenome (GOLD analysis project Ga0081455, IMG submission 70207) | Tabebuia heterophylla rhizosphere microbial communities from the University of Puerto Rico - S3T2R1 | ecosystem: Host-associated > Plants > Roots > Rhizosphere ...
CGTTCGCACCGATCAGGCCGACCGATTCGCCGGGATTGGCGACGAGGTTGATGTCGCGGAGCGCCCACCTCCAGCCACGACCGTGATCCCCGCGAAGCCGTGAGCTGAGACGTTGGAGCTCGTCCCGCAGAAGCATCCGCTGGCGGTCGGCACGGAAGCGCTTCCAGATCCGGTTCGCCGCGATGGTTCCTTCAGGCAACATCGGCGAACCCCGTCTCAAGCCTCTTGAAGGACACATACCCGACGACCAGGAGCACCGTCGAGGTCACGGCGCCCGCGAGGAGCCACTCCCAATGCGGCGGTTGATCCATCAGCACCGTTCGGCGATACCCGTCGATGACCGGCGCAAGCGGATTCAGAGCTGAATAAGCGAGCCGGTACTGCTGAGGGATCGCCTCCATGCCGTAGGCAACGGGCGTGGCGAACAGCCCGAGCTGAAGTGCGATCGGAAGCATGTGGCGGAGGTCGCGAAGATACACGAGTAGGGCGGACACGACCAGCGTCATCCCGAGCGTGAATGTCAGCTGTACGCCGAGGATGACGGGGACCCAAACGGCCGTCGGGGTTGGAGCGAAGGACTCGAGGAGGAACAAGCCCACGAGCACGAGCAGGGCGATGCTCGTATCCACCCCCGCGACGGCGATGCTGGACATCGGAAAGACCTCTCTCGGGCAGTAGACCTTGTTGAGGATCGGCATGTTCTGAACGAGGCTCTGACCTCCCTCCGAAACGGAAGACGAGAAGAACGTCCACGGGAGGATGCCCAAGTATGCGAAGAGTGGATATGGCACTCCCCCGGTGTCGACATCCGCAACGGGCTGGAAGAAGATCGTGAAGACGACCATAAGGACGACGGGTGTCAGGATCGCCCATCCGAAACCCAGCACGGCCTGCTTGTAGCGCGCTCGCAACTGCCGCTCGGCAAGCGTCCGGATCAGCTCGCGCGATCGCCACACCTCGCGCACCGAATGGCGCAGCCGGACGCGCCGGCGGAAACGGAGCTCGGGAGGAGGTGCCGAAAGGGTCGCCTCTCCCGGACCCGACACCAAGACACCGGATCGAGCTGCCTTACGCTTCAATGACGGACTCCCTCATCGGAGCACTGACGGTGCGACCGTTGCTCGACTGACGGATCCGCCGATTGAAGGCTGCAAGCTCACCCAGGAGTTGGGGGTCGTGTCCCGCCGCCCGTGACGCGGCGATCAGCCCGTCGAGGTCCTTCGGCAGACACTCACCCCCGAAGCCTCGCTCGGTCGTCACGGTGAGATGGTCGGGGCCGATCCGTCGGTCGAGCCCGACGACGGCCTGTACGTTGGACCAGTCGACGCCGAACCCGGCACACACGTCCGACAACTCGTTCGCCATCGCCACCTTGCTCGCGAGCATCGCGTTCGAGCACACCTTCACGAGCTCCGCCTCCGGTGGCTCGAGAACGACCACCGGAGCTTCGGGCGCGATCGTCTTCATCAAGGCCGCGATCATCGTCGTGGCCTTCGGGGAACGTGCGCCGATCACGATGCGGTCGGGCCGGACGAACGACTCCACGGCTCGGGAGGCGACGAGGAACTCCGGCACACTGGCGAACTCGAGTCCTGGATACCGCTTCGCGAGGTCATCGCAGGTCCCGGGGGGGATCGTCGACTTGATCGCGATCACCGTCCCGGGCTCGACATGCGCCTCGATCTCGCTCACCGCGTATTCGATCTCTTTGAGATCGTGGCCACCATCGGCCTTGCTCGGCGTCGGGACGCACAGGAAGACGAGCGAGCACGCACTCATGTCGGCGGCTCCCCCGATCCCTCGATATCGGTCGTATCCGCGCGTGGGAACGCCGGCGGCTCGGAAGGCCGCTTCCACGGTTCCTCCAACAACCCCGAGCCCCACGACTCCTATCGTGTTCATCTGGCTCCTTCCTGATATGTGGTCAACGAGATCGTGCGGTCATCGATCCGACGGGGATCCGCCACCTACGGAGATAGCCGCTCCAACCACCCGAACCCGTACGCGAGCGGATGAACTCGCGGCCCGGGAAGACGAGCGCTCCCGCGTATGAAGCCTTGGCACGGACGCCCTGGAGTGCGCGCAGCGACGCCCAATCGCGCTCGCCTCTGAACCGCTCTTCCGCGCACGCCCGAAGCACCCGCCGCTCGCGCGGCGACGGCCACAGGCTGCGGCGGAACGATCGGGTGGCCTCGGGAAGCGCCCACTCGCCGAAGCCTCGCTCGACGAGGTCGAACGCGCGCTCCAGAACGGCCCTCAGACGCCAGCGCCTCGCCCACTCCGCGAGTTCGTTCCACCGCACGTCCTCGCGTGTGGAGAGCTGGGCGATGTCCCGGAGCTGCAGCAGTGTCGGGCGCGGGCCGCCGAGCACGGCGTGAAGACACGCGTGGAGCACGAGCGCCGTATCGTCAAGCCTCAGGAACGGTCGTCCGCCGAGCTCGATCGACGTGGTCGAATGCAGCACCTCGTCGTGGTCGATCCAATACCCGAACGGTCCGTCCGCCAGCAACCGGTGGAGATCCACCTCGAGACCATCGGATCCGACGTGCGCGGCGCCCTTCCCGAACCGCGCCGAGAAACGGGGCCTGGGATCCACGAAGGTCCGTCTGTAACCGAGATACGACAGAACCACGCAGGCGGCGTCGAACCGATCGCTCGGGACCAGCACGTCGACGTCGCCGAACGGTCGCCACGAGGGGTCCGGGTAGCCGACTCGCGCGACCGCGGGACCCTTCAGCACGACGTGGTCGATCTCGGCGACCTCGAACGCCTCGCCGACGTCGACGAGATCGCGCTCGAGGAACAACGCGCACACCATCGCCTCTCGATGGTGTGTCAGCAGCTCGCTCTGTTGGTCGGCCGGGAGCGGCAGTGCGCCCGCATCTGAGGCCGCCGTCGCGAGGCCGGTCAGGCGATGGTGAACGACCTGCCCGAGGATCGCCGGCCACTCGTCGGCGACCGTCTCGATCGGAGGTTCCGGCGGAGCGCCCGGCAGCCCGTACGAGGCGATCCGTCGAACGGCATCGTCAACGGTCGTCGCGACTGCAGTATCCACGCCACACCAGATCGTCGAGCAGGGCCTTCACGCCGGCCTCGATCTCGGCCGCGGCGTGGGAGAACCCTTCGAACCGAGCCGCGACGTCTCGGGCGGTGCTCTGGTGCTCGAGGAGCCTCCACACCTCGGCGCCAGACTCGGAGAGCTCGGCGATCGTCTCGGTCTTCGGTCGAGTGAGGATCACGTCGGCCCCCACGTTCCGCCAGAGAACATCGGGTGCTCTGCGGTAGGAGCGTGAGCTCACAGCCGGATGACCTTGGAGACATGGCGCGCCGCGAAGGCGTTCCGGGCGTCGAAGATGAGCGGCGCGTGTTCGGCGATCCATTCCAGGTCGTACGCGCTGTGCGGCGTGAGGAGCGCCACGCAGTCGGCCGATGCCACCGGCCGCTGGGTCAACTCCGTCCTCGGCACGGTCGACCCGTTCAACGCCACCGCGTCCACGAACGGATCGTGGAACGCCACGTGCGCTCCACGCCGGCTGAGCGCCGCCATCACCCTGAGCGCAGGGGACTCACGAAGGTCCCCCACATCGGCCTTGTACGTCACGCCGAGGATCAGGATCTTCGCTCCCCTGACCGGCTTGCCGACGTCGTTGAGCGCCTCGCCGATCCGAGAGGCGACGTAGGCCGGCATCTGGGCGTTCACGTCCTCGGCCTGCTCGAGGATCCGGAACTGGTGGCCCGCCTCGCGCCGGACCTGCCAGGCCAGGTAGGTCGGGTCCAGGGGGATGCAGTGTCCGCCCACGCCCGGCCCCGGCGAGAACGACATGAAACCGAAGGGCTTGGTCGCCGCGGCGTCGGTGACCTCCCAGACGTCGATCCCCATCTCCTGGCACAGGATCGCCATCTCGTTGACGAGCGCGATGTTCACGTGGCGGAAGGTGTTCTCGAGGAGCTTGGCGAGCTCCGCCGCCCGGCACGAGGTCAGCGCCACCACCTTGTCGACGAGCTGCTCGTAGAAGACGGTGGCGACGCCGGTCGCCTCCGGCGACGTTCCGCCCACGATCCGCGGTGTGGTGCGGAACCCGAATTCCTCGTTGCCCGGATCGATGCGTTCGGGTGAGTACGCGAGCAGGAAATCGCGATCGGCGGACAGGCCCGAGGATTCGAGGATCGGGCGAACGAGGTGATCCGTCGTTCCGGGGTACGTCGTGGACTCCAAGATCACGAGCCGAGCGCGAGAGAGATGATCGGCCACCTGTTTGGTCGCGGCCTCCACGTGAGACAGATCGGGCACCTGATCTCGGAGCGGCGTCGGGACGCAGATCAGGGCGATCTCGCATCCCTCGATCGCGTCGGAGCTCGTCGTGAACGAGAGGCGGCCGGTGGCGAGCGCGCTCCGGAACTCCTCCTCAGGCACCCCGGGCACCGTCAGAAGGCCGCCCTGGAGGTCGGCGATCCGGGACTCACTGACATCGACACCCACGACGGGGAAGCCGGCCTGCGCCGCCGCGCATGCGACGTTGAGTCCCACGTATCCCTGGCCCAGGACCGCGATCGGTGCCTCGCGGGACAGGATGCGACGTCGAAGACGAGCGGTGTCTTTCATGGTTGATCCGTTCCTCGATGACGAAGGAGCCGAGTCAGGCGGCCTGCTGGGGCTCGCCGAGCTCGACGATCTTGCGGACCGCCGAGGCGCGCCGGCGGAAGCACTGCCGCCGGGAGATGCGCAGTTCCCGAGCGATGTCCTCGACGGCCAACTGCCGGACGTACCAGAAGAACAGCACGTTCCGCTCCGCCTCGCTCAGGTGCTGCATCCTCCGACACAGCTCGGTGCGCTCGTCCAGCGTTCCGAGCAGCCCCAGCGGGATCCCGTCGGAGTGCGAAGAGCTCCTGCGCGCGGGGCCGACCTGGATGACGGACGATGTCCCCGGCTGCCACCAATCCGTGTATCGGAGAAGGGCGGTGATGACGCCTGCCGGATGCGTAAAGAGCCCCGACACGTTAGACCCTATCCCCCTGCTGAGGGACGCGGTAGGGGGGATTATCCCCCACGTCCTGCTTGCTCCCCTCGTCCTGCTTGTCCTGCTCGTCCGGCAGGTCCGCCAGGTCCGGGACCCTGCGGAAGTACTCGTGGTAGCCGGGCGGCAGGGCCGTCTCCTCGGCGGCGTTCAGGACGACGCCGATCTGCGGCGACTGCAGGCGGTCCAGGACCTCCCGCGTACGCCGCGCCAACGACGTCGTGACGACGCCGGCCCGAGCGACGACCAGGACCTCGTCCGCGCCGGGGATCAGGTGTGCGGCATCGCTTGCCGCAAGGATCGGAGCCGTGTCCACCAGAACCACGTCGGCCCGCGTCCGTGCCTCCCGCAGCGCGCGAGGCATGCCGTCGGAACGGAGGATCTCGCCGGGTCGCTCGAACGACTTGCCGCTGGGCGCCACGCTCACGCCCTCGAAGCGCGTCTTCAGCACGCACCCATTGAGGATCTGGGTGCTTGTCGGCTGCCTCAGGGCGTCGGCCAGGCCGTACAAGTTCGGGACCTCGAGCAGCTCGTGGATGGACGGCCTGCGGAAATCGCACGACAGCACCAAGACGCTCTTCCCCGTCTCGCCCAGGACGACGGCCAGGTTCGCCACCAGCGTCGTCTTCCCCTCCGCCGGGGCAGCGCTCGTGACGAGAACCACCTTGGAACGGCGGTCGTCTCGTCTGGTCTCCCGGCGGCGACCGTTCGCGTTGGGAGAAGGCTGGCCCTGCAGGATGCCGGCCCCGAGGAGCCTGATCGCCTCCGATGCCGCCGAGTGGGGATGATCCAACACGAGGATGCCGCTCCGCTCGTTCTTGGGGATCACCGGGATCTCGGCGAGCACCGGCGCGCGAAGCGCCTGGCCGGCCGTCTCGGCAGTCCGGATGCGCTTGTCGAACCGTTGGAGCGCGAGCGCGATCCCGATGCCACCCAGGAGTCCGAGCACGGCGCCGATGAGGACGCGGGCGGTCCTGGATCGCGGCGGCTGCAGACCCTTCGCCGCGACCGCCACCGGTGTGGCCTGCTCCACGACCTTGAACGCGGGAGGCTGGAGGCTGTCGCTCAGGTACTGCTGATAGAGGCTGCTGAGGGAGCTCACCTGATTCTCGAGCGCCGCCCGCTGTGCCTCGAGGAGGTTGCTCTCCTCGGCTGAGGCAGTCGTCAGCCGCCTGTCGATCGCCACGATCCGATTGGAGGCGCGAGTCAACAGTTGCTTGACGTAGTCCAGGTTCCCCTCGGCGGTGCCTTTGGCGTCCTCGGCCAGGTAGTCGATGAGCTCCGTCGCCCACGTGTTCGCGAGTCGGGTTGCCTCCTGCGCATCGCCCGACGAGACGGTGATCCGCAAGATGCCGGGAGACGTCGGGTCGGGCACCACGCGTGCGCGCCTCGCGAGCTGTTGGAGGTCGCCCTCATAACCGACGGCGTCGGCAACACGGGCCACGACGGGCTCGAGCGTCGCGAGCGTTGCGGCCGTCTCCAGACTCGGACTTGCGGTTCCGGGGAGCGAGCCCGGGATCCCACTGAGCGCGTTCGAATCGAGGAGGACCGCCGTCGCGTTGTACGAGATGGACGCGGGCCGAGGCGGCGCAACCGTCGTGGTCACCCACGCGACCGCGACGGCGAGGACAACGGCCGCGACGACCACGCGCCAGTGACGTCGGAGCGCGATCAGGTAGTCGTCGATACCCATCAGCCGATCCCTCCCCCGTTCGCGGCGAACGCCAGATGAACCGCCGCCGCCTGGTTCGCGGCGCCGAGCTTCGAGTAGATGCGTGTCTTGTGTCGTTCCACCGTCTTGTGGCTGATCCCGAGCTGCCGGGCGACCTGCTTGGCGGCGAACCCCTCGGCCACCAGCCGCAGGACCTCGCGCTCCCTCACCGTGAGACGGCTGCTGATCGGCACGACCGGCATCGCCTCCGGCACGAGCGCGGTGGCCAGGTCGGCGATCCGAGCGCGCTGCGGCACCCGGACACCTCCGTCCTCTCCGACATCCTCACCCACGAACACCACGCGAACGCCGCGAACGCGCAGCTGCGCGGCCGCTCGTTCGGCCCCCGCCAAGCGGGCGTCGATGGCCGCGGCGTCGATGCTCTCCGCATGGCGGAGCAGATCGGTCGCAGACGTCGTCGACGCGATCGACGCGATCCCCGAGTAGCGGTCCAGAGCGGCGGCGACGCCCTCGGCCACCATCGCATCTCGGTGAGCGACGGCGATCGCGCGAGGCCTCACGACAGGCTCCCGAGCGTGCCCATGCGGGAGCTCGCGTAGGAAAGAAGCTTCGCCGCGACCTCCTCGGCCTGGCGTGAGCGAGCCAGGTCCTCGAGGTTCGCGAGCGCCGAGCGAAGCATGGGTGTATCCGGGAGTCGCGGCCTGGAGACGGCGATCCCGTCGTACCCGGCAGCGACCGGCGCCTCATCGGGATCGACGAGGTCCTCCACGAGCTTCTCGCCCGGGCGCTGGCCTACGATCTCGATCTGCACGTCCTTCCCCGGGACACGCCCGGACAGGCGGATCACCCTTCGCGCGAGATCCATGATGTTGACGGGCATCCCCATCTCGAGCGTCAGGACCTCCCCACCCTCGGAGATGGCGGCCGCCTGCAGCACCAGCTGCACCGCCTCCTGCAGGCTCATGAAGAACCGCGCCATGTGCGGATCCGTGACGGTCACGGGTCCGCCGCGCTCGATCTGCTGAAGGAACGTGGGGATCACGCTCCCCCTGCTGCCGACCACGTTGCCGAAGCGCACGGCACAGAACACGCAACCGCGGCCCTGGGCGCTGCGGACGATCTGTTCGGCGAACCATTTGGACGCACCCATCACGCTCGTCGGCCGGACGGCCTTGTCCGTCGAGATCAGGACGAAGCGCTTCACGCCCGTCATCACGGCGGCATCGACGACGTTCGCCGTCCCGAGGACGTTGGTCTGAACGGCCTCCTCCGGGTACTCCTCGAGGATCGGCACGTGCTTGTGGGCCGCGGCGTGGAACACCAGCTCCGGCCGGTATCGCGCGAACGCGTCGAAGACACGCTCGCGATCCCTGACATCCGCGAGCACCGCGCGAGCGTTCGTGGTGACGGGGAGCCCCACGAGCGCATCGTGCACGTGGGTCTCGTCGTGATCGAGCAGAACGAGCTCGGCGGGCGCGAAGGCCGCGACCTGCCGAACGATCTCCGTTCCGATCGATCCGCCCGCGCCGGTGACGAGGACCCGACGTCCCGCGATGATGGCGGCGACCGCCTCCAGGTCCGTCTCGACCTGTTGGCGCCCGAGGAGGTCCTCGATCTTCAGGTCCCGGAAGTCGCGCGCGGTGATCCTGCCCCCGACGATCTCGCGGACCGAGGGAAGGACCCGGAGCGTGACGCCGGCCTCCTCGCAGCGCGCCGCCACGTCCTGCACCAGGGCCGAGGAGGCGGACGGGATCGCGAGGAGCACCTGGTCGACGTCGAGGCGTTCGACGAGTTCGGGGATGGTCTCGAGCGTCCCGACGACCCGGACCTCGTACAGGGCCCGGCCGCGCTTGCGAGGGTCGTCGTCGACGACGCCGACGACTCGGAGGCCGACGCCCGGGTTCTCGAGCACGTCCTTGAGGATCATCGCGCCCGCGTCGCCCGCCCCCACGACCAGCACACGCGATCGGGCTCCCATGTACTCCCGCCGGCGGAACGCGAACAGACGACTCTCGAACCGGAGGGCACCGAAGCCGATCAGCGCGAGGAAGCCGCCGATGATCGGCACGGAGACCGGGAGCGGATTGGGTCCGCGGGTCGTCAGCGTGACCAGGGCGACGGCGAAGCCCCCGGCGGTCAGGCCCGCCAGGATCACCCGGCGAGCCTCCAGCACGCTGGCGTATCGCCACATCTGGCCGTAGAGGCCGAACAGATGGTTCGTCACCAGGTAGATGCCGACGATGAACGGCAGGTACACCCAGAAGTTGTGCCAGTACCACGCCGACACATCACCCTCGAGGCGTACGACGAGGGTGGACAGATAGGCGGCAACGACGATGGCCGCGTCCAGGGCCAACAGGGGGGCATCCCTGCGGACCCAGCGCACGACGCGGCTGGGAACCTCCGCGTCTCGCGGGTCGACAGGATCGCCGGCATGCAGGTTGATCGGTTCGTTCACGGAGGAGCGAGTGTATGGAGCCAGACATGCGTCGCCTATCGGGCGCGGCGCGTAATTCGACTCCCGTGGATTGAGGACGCCCGCACCTGCGTCAGCTGACGTAGTTCCTTTACCGGCGCGGGCGTATAGGAAGGCCGGATGGCTTCGGATATCGTCCGCGAAAGCGATGTCCCATCGCCGGGGAGGCTATCCCGGTCACGACTGCGCAGAAGGGTTGCTCGGATATGGGGAACGATCGGAGCCGGAGCGAGATCGACCGCAGGCAGTTCATCCGTCGGGCGGCCGTCGCCGGAGCGGCGGCGGCATGGACCGCGCCCGTGGTGAAGTCGGTCATCGGCACGCCGGCGTTCGCGAGGGACGTCACCGGATCCCCCAAGGATCTCTCGTACATCGTCGTCTTCTACACGTGCGGCGGTGAGGCCGGCGCGGTCAAGTGGAACATCGGCGGAGGGGTCGAGACCGGCAACTTCAACATGCCCGACTGCGGAGGGTTCTCGGGCGCGGCGTCCGGAGATCCGTCCCTGTTCATGGTGTCGGGTGGAGGCTCGTCGATGACGGTCTGCCTGACCCAGGCGGCGATCGACGCCGGATGCTCGATCAGCGGCGGCGTCGCGAAGGCCGGCAGCTCCCAGTCGACGTCGAATCCCTGCGGGAGCTTCTCGCCGTCGGGGAACTGCATCACCTTCGGCGGGGTCGGCACGCAGCCGGTCGGCGGCGGGAGCACGACGTCGCCGCCGAAGCACTAGTCGGCGCTCGCGCCGACGATCCTGTCCAGGAGACGAGCCGCCCCGGCAGCCTGCCGGACACCTGACAGCGCGGTCGTCCTGAGGGTTCGCAGCATCCCATCGAACGGGGCCGGGTCGCTCATGTCCGCCTGGACCGACGGCATGACCGCCGCCAGCGCCACCTCCAGCGGAACGGGTTCGTCCTCGGCGGCGAGGATCGCCCACTCCCCGATGGGATACCTGCCGGCCGGGGCCGAGGTCTCGTCCCCTTCCTCGACCGCGACCGGTGACCCGAGAAGCTCCGGCTGGGCGAGGACGACCTCGCCCGACCCGGTATCGATCTCGACGAGGGGAGGATCGACCAGCCACAGGCCTTCCTCGCGCATCCTCGGCTCCAGGGCCTCGAGCCGCCACGAGAGTTCCGGCGGCAGCAGCACCGCCCGGGACCGACCGACGACGGCCGCATGTCGGACGCGAACGATGCCGGTCCGTACGTCCGTGTGGGCGGACAGGCACCGAACGAGCGCGCGGAGAGCACGCGTACGCCTCCGGGTCCGAAGCAACAGGCACTGACCTCGGTAGAGCGCGTAGGCGCGTGGCGGGCCCTTGGTTCGCGCCGCGGGCGTTTCGAGGCGGATCGAGTAATTGGACGGAGCCGAAAGGCCCTCGACGGCGTGCCCGGACAGGATCGCGCGGACGCGGCTCGCGAGCGCGGCGGGATCGGACCGTATGCCCACGGCGAGGTCGCCGAACGAGAAGGTGTCCGATGCCGCCCACACGAGGCGGCTCAGCGTGTCGAGTCACCCGCTCGGCGGATCCTCGAGGAATCGCACCTTCGCGAGCGAGCCGTCCCCGGGCCCGCCCGTGGCCGTCGTGACACCCGGAGCGGACGTCGCCGGCCCCCCGGAACCAGCCTCGTCGATCAGGCCCCGTTCCTGCAGGTCCCGGGCCAGGTCCTCCACGTCGGAACGGATCTGCGACAGATCCGTGCCGAACGACCGGCTCAGGTCCCGTGCGATCTGCTCGAACGAGGTGCGCCCGTCGATCCCGCTCCAGATGAGCGTCGCCGTCGGGCTGAGCAGATGAACCTTCTTCTGCGCCTCGTCGTAGGCCACGGTCTCGCCGTCGACCTCGGCCCATGCGACGGTGTCGGGGATGACGGGCACCGAGATGGCGGCTCGTCGTTCCGCGTCGCTCATCCCGCGACCTCCGGGAAGACCGTCCCTCCAAGCACGTCCAGCACGATCGAACAGGCCTCGTCAAGGTCGCCCATCGTCAGGCGGTAACACCGGGACGACCGCACGAGGCGCGCCAACACGTCCATCCCCCTGCGGGCGCCGAACCCGGTGATGTTGAAGGCGTTCTCCGCCACGTCGATCAGTGCCTCCGACCGTCGGATGCCGACGCATCGGGAGCGGGCGCCGTGCTCGTATCGGGCGACGATCACCGCACCCGGGACACACGGGCGTGCGACCACGTCCCGCCGGATCGCGGTCGGCGGCACGTACCACGCCGACCCGAGGAACGCCTCGAGCCGAGGATCCACGTCCGGGCGCAGCTGGTGAAGGACGTCCCACGACCCCGTCTCGATCGAGAGCGGCTTCGGGTACGGCTGGACCTCGAGGCTCGTCGCGTCGATCGCGACCGCCTCATCGGTGAGGTACCGAAGCCCCCGCTGGATCAACCCGGCGGCGAGGGTGGTCTTGCCGGCACCCATCGGAGCCGGGAACAGGACCGCCCGCCCCTCGTGCTCGACGGCCGACGCGTGCAGCAGCAGGCGCTCGGGCATCGAGGTGATGACCGAGCGGTTGATGTCCCACAGCAGATGCCTGAGCGCCGTCGATGCGGAGGCGTTGGTGCTGACGACGTCCCCGTCTCGGTAGACGTCGAACCGGTCGCCGGACCACCGCCGCTCGACGAACGAGTACACGTGTTCCGGAACGGTCGCTTCCTCGAACGCCGAGAGGAGCTCGTGCAGGTACCGTCCGACGACCTCGCTGGACGAACGGATCGCGAAGGTGTACCCGAGGGCGCGCAGAGGTGGCGTCCGATACGTCCACGCGAACGCATCACGTGGACGCCGTACGTGTTCTGGACGTTCGGGGGCGTGCGAGTCTGGACGGCCGATCGCTGGATCGGCCGACGTGTGCAGCGGTCTCATCCGAGAGCGTCCAGCCGTTCGGGCCCGAGCAGGCCCTCCCACAGCCCGCTCCTGGTGGCGAAGGCAGCCGCCTCCAATCGCGAGTGCACCCCGAGCTTCCCCAGGACGTTCTGAACATGGGTCCGCGCGGTCTGTGGGCTGATGACCAGGGCCTGGGCGATCCGGTGGTTGTCGGCACCCTCGGCGAGCAAGCGAAGGACCTCCTGTTCCCGGCGGGTGAGCCGGGATAGGTGCCGATGGGCCTCGTCCAGCTCGTGCTTGCGCCGGATCAACCTCGAGAGGAGGCCATCCATCATCTGAGGCGGGATGAACGTCTCGCCGCGCGCCAGGGTTCGAGCGACCTGGATCAACTCCGAGATCGGAGAGCCCTTGCTGAGGAAGCCGTTGGCTCCGGCCTCCAGAGCGTCCACGAGGACCCGGCCGTCCTCTTCCCCACACAGGATCAAGATGCGGCTCGCGGGGGCCCGATCCTTGATCAGGCCGGTCGCCCGGATGCCGTCGCAGTTCGGCAACGAGGCGTCGAGCATCACGACATCCGGCTGACAACGCTCCGTCTCCGCGACGGCCTGCAGGCCGTCGCGAGCCTCGGCCACCACGATCATGTCCGGCTCGTCCTCGAGGACGGACCTGACGGCCTCGCGGAACAGCGACTGCTCGTCGGCGATCAGGATGCGGATGGGACGGCCTTCATGGCCGGTCGGTGCAGGGGCGTTCGGGGTCACATCATCCTCGCGGAGCGTCTCGGGGCGAGTCGCCAATCTAACCTGCACGTCCACGGCAGATAACCCCTAGGTCGACGTAGTCAACCTACGCCGTTCGGATGAGTCGCCAGCCCGGCGGCTGCCGCACCGTTCCTCGCGACGGCCCCATGGCGGGCGACGAAGGCGACCGCCTCGAGCCGGGAATGGACCTGGAGCTTCGTGAAGATGTTCTGTACGTGCGTCCGCACCGTGTTGGGAGCGATGCCGAGCGCATCGGCGATCGTCTGGCTCATCGCTCCCCTGCTGAGCAGCGCGAGCACCTGCCGCTCCCGTTCGGTCAGCTGATCGAGGGCCGGACCGGATCCCCGGCCGGCGGAGCCTGAACCGGGGACGGGCCGCCGCGGGAACACCATCTCGCCTTCCAGAACCGACCGAACCGAGTCCACGAACTGCGGCAGATTCGTGGACTTGGTCAGCAGGCCCTGGAACCCGGCTCTCGCCGCCCGCTTGCTGATCCGTGGGTCCTCGAGCGCGGTCACGGCCACCACGATCGTTTCGGGACGCTCCCTCAGGATCGTCGACCCGACGACGAGGCCGCTCTGATCGGGCAGCCCGATGTCGACGAGCACGGCATCGGGCTCTTCACGACGGACGAGGTCAAGGGCGTCCGCGCCGTTGGTCGCGACGCCGATGACGTCGATCCGCCGCCTTCGCAGCGACGGGCTGATCGCCTCCGCGAACAGCACCTGGTCGTCGACGATCAGGACGCGGATAGCTGCCACCTTTCGGCGGGGAGCTCGAGGACGAACGTGGCTCCCAACTTCGATGGGCGCAGCGAGATCGAGCCGCCGTGCGCCTCGAGCACGCGCCTCGCGATGAACAGACCGAGCCCGACCCCCTGGTTCCCCGAGGCGCTTCGGCCACGGCTGAAGGGATCGAAGACCGTCTCTCGTTCCTGGGCCGCGATGCCCGGGCCCTCGTCACGAACGACCACCCGTGCGGAGCCACCGGACGCCTCCACGCGAACGCGAACACCGGTGTCCGGGGGAGAGTAGACCAGCGCGTTCCGCACGACGTTCGCGATGGCGCTGCGGAGCTGCTGGTGATCACCGATCACGTACACGGCATCCGCAGCCTCGACGGTGACGCGCTCGGCATGGGTGATGAACGTCGTCGACGCGACCGCCTGTCGGGTGATGTCGACGAGATCGACCTCCTGACGCGTGAGCATCCCGTTCCCGGTCGACCAGCGCAGCAGCGGATCGATGAGGTCGGAAAGCTTCTGGAGCTCCTGCTTCGTTCGACGCATGAGCTCCCTCCCCTCCGAACTCGTCGTGCGGGCCGCCCGGTCGAGCGCAGCGCTCGCGCCCAGCAACGGCCCCTTGAGCTCGTGCGCCGTCCACGCGATCCCGATCTCGGTCGGACGACCCGAGGCCGGCCGCACGCCATGCAAACCCAGCCGTGGAAGCACAGTCTCCACCAGCGAGACAACGCCTTGGATGAATTCATCTTCATCTCGCCCCGCGTCGGCCACGAGGATGACCGCCGCCCCCGCTCGCGCCGACAGGACGTCGCCGAACCCTCCGACGTCGCGGAACCGAACGCGGAGCGAGGCGATCCGGGGACGACGTGATGCCCCGTTCGGTGCACGAAGCAACACCTTCAGGCGCGCGCGCCGCCGAGCGCCGAGCCCGCCCGAAGCCGCGAGGAACCATCCCCATCCGTCGCGATCGGGCAGGAGTCCCACCGCGGCCTTGCCCAGATGCTGATGGCATACGCGGATGGCGTCGCGCATCGCCTCGGTCGCCGTCCGCGCCCAGAGCAGATCCGACGCGAGCTCCAGCAGGGCCTTCTTGCCCGCGAGCTCGCGTTCGGCCTCGATCCGCATGCGCGCGTTCGCCATCACGACGCCCGAGTGCGCAGCGAGTCCGGCCAGGACGTCGTGCCGGGCCTCGAGGGTGGCCGACGGAGCAAGGACTTCCACCACGCCGACGCGTTCGCCGTCGGTCCCGATCGGAAACATCCCAAGTGACAATCCGGGGGAACCTTGGACGGGCAGAACGGCCGGACGGCCGGTGACCAGGACCGCCCTACGTCGTTTCGAGCGAAGGCGGCCGGACGCATCGTGCGTTCCCTCCAATGCGGCGATCCGTAGGCGCCCGTGGTTGTCTGCCAGGGCAACTCGGACCGTCGCCGTCTCGTCCCCCGCCGCCGCGCGGATCCATCGGGCGCAGGTGATGGCCGACGCGGTTGGCTCAGACCATTGCAGCGCAACGCCCGATGGGCGCAAGCGTGCCTGTGACCGAGCCATCGTTCGGACCTCCACCATCGCTAGTTCTCCCAAGGTGGAACAGAGGAGCCAGTCTGGAACACTCTCCGTGGTCCTGTCAACGGTGTAGGGAGATATCCCTACGCACGTCCTGGAACCCCCACCCTTCGACCTATAACGTCCGTACCAGTGCCCGGGTTCGCGTAAACCAGATACGCCGCACGGGGGATTTCAGGGGGCACGGGTCCCGTGACAAGATGTGGCGCCGCTCCCCACGGCGCTTGGACACAGTCGATCAAGGCCGGTGATGGGTTTTCGCGAGGGGCTCCTTCAAGAGATAGGGCGCGCCCTCCGACGAGCGCGACGGGCACGCGGATGGACGCTCCGCGACGTTGCGGCGAGATCGGATGGGCAGTTCAAGTCGACGGCAGTCGCCAGCTACGAGCGCGGCGAACGAGCGATCTCCCTCGAGCGATTCTTCGCACTCACCGAGCTGTACGAGATGCGTCCGGACCGGATCCTCGCGCAGATCGTTTGGCGCCGTGGCGGCCGACCCGAGCCGACGATCGATCGTCGGCGCCTTCCCGAACTCCCGCAGGACGAGGCGGGAGCGGTGACGGGCTTCATCGAGGAGGTGCGGCGGCTCCGCGGCAACACCGACCATGAGACGATCACGATCCGGATCCAGGATCTCGAGGTCCTGGCGACCGCGAGCGGCCACCCTCTACACGAATTCCTCGAACGTCTGGGTCCGGCGCTCGCGAACTCGTCGAGCCCCGAATAGCCTCAAGCTGTCGGCGGGGAACCGGCCGGGGACACCTCGAGCACGAGCCGAGGATGCTGCATCGTGCCGCTGGATCGCAGCGCGTCGGCGACAGGCCCCTCCTCGGGGAAGACCACCGCCAGCCGAGATCCCCTGACCCACAGATCGTCGGCGAGACGGCGGATCGTCCAGCACCCGCCGGGCGTGAGCGTCTCCAGGTCACACAGGTCGAGCGTGACGCTCCTCGGATCCGTCGGGGCGACGGCCTCCAGGAGCGGGGCGAGATCTGCCTCTTTGAGCGTGCCGCCGACGGTGAGCCACTGCGCCGTGGCGTTGACTTCGAGGGAACCGAGCGCGCGGACGGTCGCCACGGCTCATCGTGAGCACAACGGTCACGCATGCCAAGTGAAGGAAACCCCTCACTGCGCGAGGTCGTGCGCCCCCGTCAAGCGGCGCCGATGGACGGGATGCCTCCCAGCGACACGGCCGAACGGACCCCGCGACGGATCGCCTCCGCGACGGCCTGCGCCGCCATCGCCTCGAGGTCTCGTTGGGGAGCCTCGACCTCGCCCGTGGCGATCGCGAAGACCGTGTCTCCGTCCCACATCGTATGCGCGGGAGACACGACCGTGGACACGCCCTCGCTCCCGGCCTGCGCGAGGAGCTGGGCACGTTCCTTGGTCAGCCCGGCGTTCGTGGCGACGACCACCAGCGTCGTGTTGGTGCCGGGCCACGGCCCGGGTTCGGCATCGGGGTTCCGGTTCTCGGCGACCGGCTCGCCGTCCTCGCCCAGCACCGTCCCGAGCGCGTTCACGACCGCGATCGCCCCCACGATCCGGTCGCCCTCCTCCACCGCCGCGGTCCCGACCCCACCCTTCCAGCCGGCGGCCGGATCGGGCTGCTTGGCGAAGGTCGCGCCGGTCCCCGCGCCCACGCAGCCCTCCTCGATCTCGCCGTCGGCCGCGGCCTCACATGCCGCGTAGCCGGCCGCGTCGTCGGGTCTGGCCGACGCGTCGCCCAGCCCGAGGTCGAACAGGACCGCGGCCGGCACGATCGGGACCCTGGCGAACGGCGTCTCGAACCCGATCCCGCGCTCCTCCAGCCAGCGCTGCACGCCGGTCGCCGCCGCCAGGCCGAACGCGGACCCGCCGGTCAGGACGACCGCGTGCACCTCGCTCACCGCCGTTCCAGGGCGGAGCGCGTCGGTCTCGCGGGTGCCGGGGGCGCCGCCTCGAACGTCCACCGACCCCGTCGTGTCGGGCGGGCAGAGCACCACCGTGCAGCCGGTGATCCCCTCCCGGTCGGTGTGGTGGCCGACCCGAACACCGCGCACGCGCGTGATCACGGGTTCACGCGCTCTTCCGCTTGCGCCGTCGTGGGACGAGGACCTCACCGGCGAAGGCGGCGAGCCGGACGTTGACGTCCTCGTGGCGCTCCATCATCGGGAAGTGCCCGGCGCCCTCGACGATCTCGAGCCTGCCCTGGGGCAGCTCGCCGGCCAGCGCCACGGACGCGGACGGCGGCGTCATCCGGTCCTGGTCGCCGACGATCACGAGCGCGGGCACGCCGATGTGCTCGATCGCGTGGCGCAGGTCCATCTCCATCAGCCCCGCGAGCCCGTCCGTCCACACCTCCGAGGGCGCCCTCGCCGCAAGGCTCACGACGTAGCGGACGAGGTTGGGCGACGCATCGGTCCCGAACTGCGTCGCCCGCGCGACCATCTGCCCCACGTCGGCGGGGCTCGACAGCACGACCTTGCGGAGGCGGTTCATGCGGCCGGCCGCCTGCCGGATCGAGCCGAGTTTGGGCCGCAGGAGCTCGGTCACCGAGCCGAACGCCCCACGCAGGAGGTCGCTCGCGGCCGAACCGACGAACACGACACCGGCGACCGGGTCGCCGAACAGCTCGGGCCGCGTCTCGGCCATCGCGAGCATCGACATCGCGCCCATGCTGTGACCGACGAGCAGGACCGGCCCGTCGCCGACGGCCTCGAGCACCGCGGCCAGGTCGTGCGCGAACGCGAGCGGCGACAGGTCGCCCTCGGCGGCGCGGGCGCTGCGGCCGTGGGAGCGGAAGTCGAACAGGACGCACCGGAACCGGTCGGACAGGCCCGTCCACTGGTAGTGCCAGGTCGTCATGTCCAGGCTGAAGCCGTGCACGAACACGATGGTCGGCCGGGAGGGGTCGCCGGCCGCCCGGACCGCGAGCTCGGTGCCGTCGGCGGATCGGACGGGCCCAAGATCGTCGGGCGGAAGCTCGGCCAGGTGCTCGTCGGCCTCGGGGTCGCCGCGCCGGCGGGCGTTCAGGACGGTGCGGCCGATCATGCCGCCGGCGACGGCCCCGGCCGCGATCCCGGCGGTGACGAGCGCGGTCCGCTTCCGGCTCACGCCGGGGCCTCCGTGCCGGCGTACTCGCGCGGGACGCGGCCGCCGATCCCGGTCGAGATCGCCCGGGCGATCGTGCCGGCGCGTTCGGCCAGCTCGTCGGCGCCGATGCGCTCGTCGCCCTGCGTGCCGATCAGCACGACCTGGTCGCCGGGCGCGACGTCCGCGTCCCCGCAGTCCACGAGGATCTGATCCATGGTGATCGTCCCGGCGACCGGACGGCGGGTGCCGCCGATCAGGACCTCGGCCCCGTCGGCGGTCCTGGGATAGCCGTCGTCGTACCCGACGGGCACGGTCGCGATCGTGGACGCGCGTTCGAGCACGTACCGGCCGCCGTAGGACAGGCGCTCGCCGGCGGGCAGGCGCTTGATCATCGTGACGGCCGAGCGCCACGAGAGCGCCGGCCGCAGGCCCGCGCGTTGGGCGAGCCCCTCGCCGGGGTCGAGGCCGTACACGGCGGCGCCGGGCCGCACGAGGTCCAGGTGGGTCTCGGGCAGGCGGATCGTGGCCCCGCTGTTCGCGGCGTGCAGCACGCCGGGACTGATGCCGTCGGCCGCGAGCGCGTCCACGGCCGAACGGAACGCCGCCAGCTGGCGACGCGTGCCCTCGTCGTCGCGTTCGGCGTCCGCGAAGTGCGTCCAGACGCCCTCGATCTCCAGACCCTCCTCCAGGATCCGCCGCGCGAACGCCGGCGCCTCCCCGGGCGGCCACAGGCCGACCCGGTGCATCCCGGTGTCGAGCTTGAGGTGGACGCGGCCGGGTGAGCCCAGGGCCCGGGCGGCCTCCGCGAGCCGGGCGAGGCCGTCCCCGGAGTAGATCGACGGCGTCAGGCCCGCCTCGAGCGCCTCCTTCTCCGAGCCCGGCGGGAACTCGGTCAGGACCAGGAGCGGGGCGTCGATCCCGGCCTCGCGAAGGGCCAGCCCCTCCTCCACCAGGGCGACGCCGAGCCGCGTGGCGCCGGCCCCCAGCGCCGCCCTCGCGACGGGGGCGGCCCCGAGCCCGTAGCCGTCGGCCTTCACGATCGCCATCAGCTCGGCGTTCGGCGGCTTGAGGAGCCGCACGTTGTGCCGGACCGCGTCGAGGTCGACCTCGACGACCGTGGGTCGGTACCGCGTCACCCGGCCACGACCTCCCGCATCGCCGCCGGCACGGCCTCGAGCACGTCGACCGCCGTCGCGCCGTCGCCGCGCCGGTCTCCCGCGATCCGCCCGGCGAGGCCGTGAACGAACGCGGCGGCCGACCCTGCGTCCATCGGCGAGCAGCCGCGTGCGATCAGACCCGCGATCATCCCCGTGAGGACGTCCCCGGTGCCGCCGGTCGCGAGCGACGGGCCGCCGGTGGGGTTGATCCGCACGACGCCGTCGGGCGAGGCGACCAGGGTTCGGCTGCCCTTGAGCAGCACGACCGCCGAGGTTCGCGCGGCGAGCTCCCGGACGTGGCGAACGCGGTCGGCCTCGACCTCGCTCGTCGCGATGGCGGCGAGCCGCGAGAACTCGCCCGCGTGCGGCGTGAGGATCAGGTCGGCCTTGCGATCGGCCAGGTCCTCGGGGCGCCCGGCGAAGGCGTTCAGCCCGTCGGCGTCCAGCACCACCGGAACCTCGCTCGAACGCACGAGCTCGCGGATCCACCCCCGTGTCCGCTCGTCGGTCGTCATGCCCGGGCCCACCGCGATCGCACCGGCCTGCCCGAGCACCTCGTCCAGCCGCGCCGACCCGCCGGCGGCCGTTCCCGCGTCGGTCTCGGGCAGCCCGACGAACACGGCCTCGCGAAGCGCCCCCTGGACCACGGGCAGGATGCGTTCGGGGACCGCGACGGCCACCAGGCCGGCGCCGACCCGATAGGCGGCCGTGCCGGCCAGCGCCGGGGCGCCGGTCATGAGCCGGGACCCCCCGACCACGACGGCGAACCCGGCCGCGCGCTTGTGCGTGTCCGGCGCCCGGTGCGGCAGCATCGCCGCGACGTCGCCGGCCTCGACCAGCAGCAGGTCGCCGCGGATCAGGTCCGGCGGGAACCCGATCGGCTCGACCTCGACCACGCCGGCCCGCGTCGCCCCGGCAAGCAGCACCAGCCCGGGTTTGGGCGCGCCGAACGTGACCGTGAGGTCCGCATGCACCGCGGCGCCCGCGACGGCCCCGGTGGCCCCGTCCACCCCCGAGGGGATGTCGACGGCCACGACCGGCGTCGAGGACGCGTTCAGCGTGGCGATCGCCTCGGCAGGCTCGCCCTCGGCCACGCCGCGGAAGCCCGTGCCGAAGATCGCGTCGACCGCCACGTCCGATCGGGCCAGCTCGCGTTCGAGGGCCCCGAGCGAGAACGGGCGCCGGCGCACGGCGGTCACCTCGAGCCGCCGCAGGTTCGCGTCCGCCGGCTCGCTGAACGTCTCCTCGAGCGTCAGCACGGTGGTCCGGACGCCGGCGGCGTCCAGGTAGCGCGCGGCCACCAGCCCGTCACCACCGTTGTTGCCCTTGCCGCACACGACCACGGCGCGACGCCCGTACGCGCCGCCCATCAGTCGCAGCGCGGCGTCGGCGACCTCCCGGCCCGCGGCCTCCATCAGGTCGTCGGCCGGGATGCCCCGGGCCTGGGTCGCGCGGTCGAGCTCGGCGGACTCGGCCGGGGTGAGGACCACCCTCAACGGGATACCGCCACGGCGAACGCCACCGCGCTCGTCTTCTCGTGGGTGAACGTGATCAGGACGCTCGAGATCCCGAGCGCGTCGGCCCGGACCTTCGCGTTGCCCTCGAGGCGGATCGACGGCGCCCCCGAGGGCGAGCGCGCGACGGAGATGTCCTGCCAGCGCTTGCCGCGGTAGCCGCCCAGCGCCTTGATCACCGCCTCACGCGCCGCGAACCGCCCCGCGTAGGACTCGGCGGGCCGGGCCTTCGAGTCGCAGTAGGCGCGCTCCTCGGGCGTGAACACGCGCTCGCGCATGCTGGGATGGCGCTCGAGCGCCCGCTCCATGCGCCCGATCTCGCAGATGTCGACCCCGAGGCCGAGGATCTCCACGTCGCTAGGGTAGCCGCCCGGCCGCCGCCGCCGCGGAACCCCTCGCTACTCGACCGTGACGCTCTTGGCGAGGTTGCGCGGCTGGTCGACGTCGCATCCGCGGAGCTTGGCGACGTGGTACGCCAGCATCTGGAGGGGCGGCGTGACCACGACCGGCGCGAACAGCTCGGGCACGCGCGGGACGTACAGGACGTCGTTCGCGTGCTTGGCGATCTCCTCGTCGCCCTCGCTCGCGACGGCGATCACGCGCGCACCTCGGGCGCGCACCTCCTGGATGTTCGAGAGCACCTTCGGGTAGACGTGGCACTCGGTCGCGACCGCGACCACCGGCACACCCTCCTCGACCAGCGCGATCGGCCCGTGCTTGAGCTCGCCGGCGGGATATCCCTCCGCGTGCACGTACGAGAGCTCCTTGAGCTTGAGCGCGCCCTCGAGCGCGGCCGGGTAGCCCGTGTGCCGGCCGATGAACAGGACGTCACGGGCGTCGCGCAGCTCCTCGGCGATCGCGTACACCTGCTCGTCGAGCCCGAGGGTTCGGCGCACCTGCCCCGGGAGCTCGCGCATGCGGTTCACGATGTCGACGATCTCGACCGGGAACATCGCGCCGCGAACCTGCGCGAGGTACAGGGCCACCAGATGCAGCGCCGCCATCTGGGTGGCGAACGTCTTCGTGGCCGCCACGCAGATCTCGGGTCCGGCGTGCGTGTACATCACCGCGTCGGCCTCGCGCGCGAGCGAGGAGCCGATCGTGTTGGTCACGGCCAGCACCTTCGAGCCCTGGCGCCGCGCGTGGCGAGCCGCCTCGAGGGTGTCGATCGTCTCGCCGGACTGGCTCACCGCGAGCGTGAGCGTGTCGGGTCCCAGCACCGGGTCGCGGTAGCGGAACTCCGAGGCGATGTCGATCTCGACCGGGATGCGCGTCCAGTGCTCGATCGCGTACTTGGCGACCAGCCCGGAATGGAAGGCGGTCCCGCACGCCACGACGAAGACCTTGTCCACCTCGCGCAGGACGTCGGTGTCGGTGTGCAGCTCGTCCATCGCCAGCAGGCCTTGGTCGTTCACGCGGCCCGCGAGCGTGTCGCGGATCGCCGTGGGCTGCTCGTGGATCTCCTTGAGCATGAAATCGTCGAACCCGCCCTTCTGCGCGCGGGCGACGTCCCAGTCCACCTCGAACGGCCCGCCGTGGACCTCGTTGCCGTCGAGGTCGGTCACCCGAACCCCATCCGCACGCACCTCCACGACCTGCCGCTCGTCGAGCGGCAGGACCGTGCGCGTCTTCTGCAGGACGGCGGGGATGTCCGATGCCAGGATGTTCTCGCCTCGGCCGAGCCCCACGATCAGCGGCGAGGAGACGCGCACGCCGACGATCACGTCCGGCTCGTCACTCGCGAGGACCACCAGCGCGTAGGCGCCCTCGAGCTCTCGCACGGTCTCGCGCACGCGATCGGCGAGCGCGCCCGACTTCTCCTCGATCAGATGGGCGACGACCTCGGTGTCGGTCTCGGACGCGAGCACGTGACCGCGCTTGTCCAGATCCGAACGCAGATCGGTGAAGTTCTCGATGATCCCGTTGTGGATCACCGCGATGCGGCCATCGCAGTCGGTGTGCGGATGCGCGTTCGAGTCGGTCGGCGCCCCGTGCGTCGCCCACCGCGTGTGACCCATCCCGACCGAACCCGGTACGGCGCCTACCGGCTCGAGAACTGGCGCGTCAGCTACCTGGACCGGCTCGCCGCGGCGGACGCGCTCGGCATTCCCGTCGTTCGCGTGCCCGCTTATTCGCCGCACGCGGTCGCGGAATTCACTATCGGACTGCTGCTCACCCTCGATCGCAGGATCCATCGGGCGTGGAACCGCACGCGGGAGAATAATTTCTCGCTCGACGGCCTGGTCGGGCGGAATCTTCACGGCCGGGTCGCCGGTGTGGTCGGCACGGGCCGGATCGGATCGCTGGTCGCGCGCAGCCTGAAGCTTGGCTTCGGCTGCGAGGTGCTGGCGGCCGATGCGCTTGAGGACGAAAGCCTCGCGGCGATCGGGGTGCGTTATGTCGGCCGCGAGCAATTGCTGCGCGAGAGCGAGATCGTGACGCTGCACTGTCCGCTGACGCCCGAAACGCATCACATGATCGATGCGGCCGCGCTGGCGGCGGCGCGGCCTGGGCTGCTGCTGGTCAATACGA
>Ga0081455_10002184_pt1 | contig 23322 bp, 20 predicted proteins | sample TabmetS3T2R1_FD_70207 | JGI IMG/M metagenome (GOLD analysis project Ga0081455, IMG submission 70207) | Tabebuia heterophylla rhizosphere microbial communities from the University of Puerto Rico - S3T2R1 | ecosystem: Host-associated > Plants > Roots > Rhizosphere ...
TCACCGCCGCAACCCCGCGGCGGCACGCCGGGCGACCCGTACCGCCTGGCCGGTGTCGGTGGGCCGGTCCCAGCGCACCACGGCCAACCCGGCCGCCCACCCCGGCCAGCGGCCCGGCGGGTACGGGTTCAGCACCACCAGCGGCGCGCCCACCTCCCGGGCGGCCCGCGCCAGCGACAGCCACCGGGCGGGATCCGGCAGCGGCGTCAGCGGCGGCGTCCCGATGCCGAGGTCGGTCGCGGCCAGCACCGGCGTGCCTGCGGCCAGCCGGGGCAGCGGCCCTTCCCCCAACCCGATGTCCAGCGGCGTGATCTCGACGGCCCCGACCACGTGCCGCAGGGCCGCCGCCAGCAGGCCGAGGTCACGCAGGTACGGCCGCATCGACGGACCCTGGTCGACCAGCAGCCGTACGCCCAGCCGGGTGGTCGCCTCGGGCAGCCGGGGCACCACGCTCACCGGTTGGCGCGCCGCGAGCAGCGCCACCAGCCGGTCCACGTCCACCTCCCGGCCGGGCCGCGGCACCGAGGCCAGCGCCGCCAGCACGGCCCGCTCGCACCCCGGCGGCAGCAGCGGCTCCGGCCGCACGGGCACCACCGCGGGCGTACCCAGCAGGTCCTCCACACTCCCCCGCAGCAGCCGGGGCGGGTCGGCAACCGGCGGCGTGACCGTGACAACAGGCTGCCGGGCCGGCCGAGGATCCTCCCCCACCGGCAGCGGCGGAACAGCCTGCGGCACCGGCGATCGCGGCCCGCCGGCCGGCTGCGCCGGCGCGGGCAGCGGTACCCGCCGGATGGCGTGCCGACCGGCGGGGGCGGCCATCGGCACAGCCAGGCCCAGCAACGCGGCGATGCGGGCCAGCGTTGCCGCGTCCGGCGACAGTACGCCCGCGGCGCGGACCAGATCGCCCAGCGAGATCGGTGGCCGGCTCATCGCAGGTCGACGCTCGGCGGTTTGGTCGTGGTGGCGGCCAGCACCGCCCGCCAGTGCGGGTGCCCGGGCCGGATGCCCAGCTCCCGGGCGGCACCGACCGCGTCCAGGAACTCGGCGATGCTCACCTCCACGTGCTCCCCGTCGTCGCCGCCCGCACCGGCCAGCGCGCTCACCACCTCCTCGTACAGGCCGTCGCCGGCGGCACCGAGCCGTACCTCCGCGATGTCCCGCAACCGCTGCCTGGTCGGCTGCGGCAGCACGTGCACCACGCAGCGGCGCAGGAACGCCCGCGGCAGCTCGCGTTCCTCGTTGGTGGTCAGCACCACCAGCGGCGCCTGCCCCGCCGCGACCACGGCACCGTCCTCGGCGCGGAACCGGTACAGCCCCAGCGGTTCCAGCAGGTCGTTCGGCACGTCCGGGTCGGCCTTGTCCACCTCGTCCAGCAGCACCACGGCACCGCCCACGCCGGCCGGGTTCTCGTTCGGGTCGGCGGCCGCGAAACGCAGCGCCGAGGCGGGGTCGAAGGCCCACCACAGCACCCCCGGCCGCAGGTACGCCGACCGCTCCCGCGCGCTGCCGCCGCCGGTCGCGTCGGACAGCCGCGCCACATCGTCGACCGTCCACAGTAGATCCCGCGCCTGCGTGCGGGAGGAGATCGTACGCGGGTAGAACCGCCACCCCAGGTGCAGCGCCACATCCCGTGCCAGCGAGGACTTCCCGGTGCCGGGCCGCCCGCGCAGCAGCAGCGGCCGGCCGGTCGCCAGCGCCACGTTGACCGCGAGCACCAGCTCCTCGTCGTACACGTAGCCGAAGTCCGCCCCGCGGTCGGCCATCGGCGCGGCCGGCGCGGCAACGGCGACGGTCGGCCGCAGCGGCGGGTCGAAGACCTTCTGGTACGCCGGGCTCACCATCGACTCCCCCTCATCCGGATGCCGCCTCCACCAGTTGCCGCGTCAGGTACTCGTACCGCTCCTGCGCCGCCCGCTCCACCCCGACCGGCAGCGCGCCGGGCAGCTCCAGCACCCGCCCGCTGGCCCGCACCTGCGGCCGCAGCTCCCGCGCCGCCAGCACGAACAGGCACCCCGGGAACTCGGCCTGCAGCGCGGCCAGCAGCCCGTCGTCGTCGGCGCCGTCGGGCAGGATGAACATCAGCTGCCGTGCGTTGCCCAGCGCCTCGGCCCGGTTCTCCTGCCAGGCAAGGCGAACCGCGTCCGGCGACGGGTCCGGCACCCAGACCGAGGGGCGCAGCAGCTCGCAGCGCACCGCGGTCAGCAGGTGCACCGGCAGCCCGGTCGCGGCGTCGAGGTCGGCGTCGCCGAAGGTCAGCTCGACCGCGGTCACGTTGCGCCGGGTGGTCGCCCGGGTCGCGTACAGCGCGACGGTACGCCCGCGGCTGCCGGGCACCTGCACGATCCGCGGCGCGGGCCGGTCCCGCTCGGCGGCGAGGAGTTCGGCGGCCCGGGGATCCACCCACGCCTGGTCGTTGGCCAGCACCGCGAGCGCCGCGGCCTTGCCCAGCAGGCGGATCGGCTGGTCGGCCGAGTAGACCGCCCCGGCCAGCTCGATCAGCGCGGCCGCCAGCGTGGAGAGCCGTACGTGGATCAGCGCCAGCGCCGCGTCCACCACGCCCACCGGCTCGGGCGGCTCGTCACCCAGCGCGTACAGCATCAGCGCGAGCTGGGCCGGTTCGATGCCGCGGCTGAGGTCGCTCTCCAGCGCCTTCAGCAGCCGGCCGAGCCGCCGCCGTACCTCCCCCACCGTGTCGTACCCGCCGACCGCCGCCCGGTTGGCCGCCAGCACATCGCCGTACCCGGCGGCGGCGAGCGCGGCCAGGATCGTCCCGGTCGGCACCAGGATGGCGCCGCGCTCGCCCTGCCCGCGGGACAGCTTGACCATGCCGACCAGCAGCCCGCTGCCCAGGTCCACCACCCCGGCACCGCTGGACCCGGGCTGCACCTGGTCCCGGCTGGTCCGGATGAACACGTGCCCGGTACCGGCCTCGCTGCGCGGGCCCATGGTGACCATCGACATGTGCTCCCAGAACGCGCCGTCGGCCAGCCGCGGGCAGCCGTACCCGAACACCTCCCGCTGCTCGTCGGTCGGGTCGCCGTCATCCAGCGGTACGCACGGGTGGTCGGCCAGCGGGACCCGCAGCAGCGCCACGTCCGGGTGGGAGTAGTTCTTCGCCGCGGCGTCGGCCGGCTCGCGTACCAGCACCTCAGCCTGGTACGAACGCATGCCGTACTCGACGGTGACACCGGACGGCTCCGGTACGACGTGGGCGCAGGTGACCACCAGGCCGGGCGCGACGAAGAACCCGGTGCCGCTGGAGTCCCCCGCCAGGACGCGGACGGTCGCGGCGATCAACCCGTCCCGGTGCCGGCTGCGATAGTTCGGCACTACTCGCCCGTCTCGCCGCCCCACTCCAGGGTGACCTTCACCGCGCCCTCGATGCCGCCGTCCACGAACATCGCCACCACCCGGCCGGACTTCACCGCGAAGGCCATGGAGAACTCCACCGTCGCGCTGCGCGGCTCGGCGGCCGAGACCGCCTTGCGGAAGCCGGCGGAGAACTCCTCGACCGCGGCCAGCGCCGGCCCGAGCGCCGGCACCCCGCCGGCGGCCACCAACTGCTCGTCGTCGGGCTCGGGCTCCCCCTCCCCGCCCGCGTCCAGATCCAGCACCGGCAGGGCGACCAGCAGCCCGCCGGGCGTACGCGCCGTCACCACGCGCTGCTCAGCCATCGGACCAGCATGTCGGATCCCGGTCCCAGCCGCCCGCATATCCACGCGGTCAGGGGCGGGTGGTTCGGCAACCCAGGATCCGCAGCCCCGGCCGGGCCTCGCGGAGCGCCGCGACCTGGTCCGCACCGGCCCCGGCGCCATCCAGGTCAAGCTCGCTCAACCCGCGCAGGCCGTACAGGGCCGACAGGTCGGTCACCCGGGTACCGGCCAGGCTCAGCTCGGCCAGCCCGGCAAGCGCCGCGAGCGGCCCGATGTCCCGCACCGGCGTGTTGTCCAACCTGAGCACCCGCAGCCCGGTCAGGGCGGCCAGCGGGGCCAGGTCGTGAACAGCGGTGTTGTGCAGGAACAGCTCGGTCGCGCCCCGCGCCCGCTCGATCCCGGCGATCGCCTCCAGGGCGGTGCCGCCGAGGTCCAGCCGGCGGGTCGCGGCGAACCACGCCAGCCCGGACAACCCGGACAGCGTACGGATCGGCAGCCGGTCGACCGACAGCTCGCTCAGGGCGGTGAGGGCGGCCAGCGGGCTCAGGTCCTCGACCCGGCTGCCGGCCAGGAAGAGCCGGGTGAGGCCGGTCAGCCGGGAGATCGGCTCAAGATCGGCGACCTGGGTGTGTGCCACGTCCAGGGTGGTCAGCCCGGCCAGCGCCCGGACCGGTTCCAGGCTGCGGACCCGGGTGGCGCGCACCCGGAGCACCCGCAGGGCCCCGGCGTGTTCCAGCGGAGCCAGATCGTCGACCCCGGTCCCGCTGACGTCCAGCTCGCGCAGCCGCCGCAGGCCGCGCAGCGGGGACAGGTCGAGCACGGCCTGCTCGGCCACGTGCAGGACCTCCAGGTGGGCCGCGCCGGCCAGCGGACCGAGGTCGAGCGGCAGCCCGCCGGGGGCGCTGTGCGGGTCGGTGTGCCGCAGCCTCAGTTCACGCAGCCGGGGCAGTCCGCGCAGCCACTCCAGGTCGGCGGGCGACTCGTTGACCAGGTCGACGACCTCCTCCCCGGCCGTCACGGCACCACCGGGATCACGTGGTAGTGCGCGGCGAACCAGTCGACCAGCGCCTTGTCCCGGGCCGGGTCGTGCAGCAGCTCTCCGTACTTCTTCGTGGCCTCGGCGACCATCGCGTCCGCGGCGGCCTGGTCGGAGAGTGGGCCGGCCGGCAGCGGCTCGCCTGACACACCTCGGCCGATCAGGTTCATGGCGCGGGCCACGCTCTCCATGAGCGTGACGTCCAGCGGGGTGACCTGCGCCGCGGTGGCCCGCTGCCGGTGCACGGTGAGGTCGCAGACGTGGGAGATCTCCAGGATCAGCGCCTTGTTCGCCTTGAACGGCGCCCTGTCGTTCTTGGACAGCCGCGCCTTGCGTACCTCGCGCAGCAGCGAGTGGGCGTCCACCGCGGCGTCCCACGCGCGCCGCAGGTGCTCCCGGGCGATGCGGCCGACGGTGTCCTTGCGGGTGACCGTGCCGCCGCCCTTCACGGTGCCCGCCACGAAGACATGGCCCGGGTACGAACTGGTGCCGAGGATGCGGCGCGGCAACTCCTCGTAGTGCGCGGCGTTGTCGACCTTCTCGGCGTCGGTCATGGCCTCGAACGCCGGACTGGCGTAGTAGCCGAAGTCCTCGACCGCGCTGTCGCCCAGATGCGACGCCTCGTGCACCAGGGTGGTCTTGCTCCTGGCCGGGTCGGTGCCCTTCACCACGCCGACGATCAAGTGCATCATCTGGGTGGCGTTCTGCGCCCAGCCGCCCATGAACACCTCGGGGTCGTCGAGGTTGTAGTCGGTCGTGACGTGCTTGTCGAGGTCCCCGGCGACGACCGCCAGGGCGGCGCGCGCGCTGGCGTACCGGGCCTTGGCGACGGCGTCCTTGGTCCCGAAGACGGCCTTGAGCCCCACCGCGTCGCCCTCGACCTGCGACATCAGATCGCCCGCGTCCTTCATGAGCGCCTTGAGCGAGGCCTTGTCGGCCGTCTGAACGGTGGTGTTCGCGTCGAGCACGCTCTGGTAGACCTTCGTGCGATCGGCGGTGTCCAGGGCCTTGTTGAACTCCGCCTCGACGATCAGCCCGGGCCCGGGGAAGATGGCCGCGACGATCGAGGCGACCGGATCCTTGCTGGTGAGCCTGCCCTCCTTGGCCATCCGGCCGAGCAGCTGGGTGACGGCGTTGCGCACGACGCTCTCGGGGATGTTCAGCTTCTTGTCGGTGTAGGCGGCCTTGAGATCGGCGAAGGTGGGCATCCGGGCGCGCACGCCGGGAGCGTCCAGCAGGGTCGCGGCGCGGTGCTGCTGCGCGGGAACCAGGATGTCGAGCGTACGGCCGGTGTCCAGGGCCTGGCTGACGGCGCGGTTGCCGGCCAGCTGCTGCAGGGTGAGCACCCGTTCGGTGGCGTGCGTGGCGGGAGCGGGCTCGTGTGGTGGACGCCGGGCCGGCTTCGACTCCCGCCGATCATCGGCGTAGGTCGCCATGTGCGGACCTTACCGCCCGGCGGCGGGGCGGCCGAGGATCGTGCGGGTACCCCGGTGTGCGTCCTGGCTGCCCCGGAAGGGCAACGCGGCCTGCCGCTACCGGTGGCGCTGGATGCGGCGGCGGGCGGTGGCCGGTGGGCGGGGCCCGGCCGGGTAGCCCAGGCGCAGCAGCAGTTGCGGGTGGCCGGTCACCGCGAACGCCTCGGTCAGCTCGGCCCGTACCGGCTCGCATTCCAGGGGCTGGTTCAGGAAGCCGGTGGCCAGGCCGTGGCGGGTGGCGGTGAGCAGGACGCGCTGCACCGCGCAGCCGGCCCGCAGCCAGTTCACCGGGTCGTCGCCGTGGGTCACCAGCAACGGCAGGGCGTCCCGGTACGCCAGGCCGCGGACCACCGGCCGCCAGGAGTCCGTCGCGCAGAACGGGTTGCTCTCCAGCGGGTCGGGCAGCGGCAGGCCCGGGATGGGGTACGTGGCGGGCGCGATGTTGGCCAGCGGGATGCCGTCCTCGGCACCGGCCCCGGCGCGCAGCCAGGACAGCTGCTCGGCGGCACGCGCGGGGTCGGCGAGCTGCTCGGCGAGCGCGCGGACCAGGAACTCGGCGAGCTGGTCGCGCTGCGCGTGCCCGGCCACCGGCACCAGCGCGGCACCCTCCCGGGCGGCCTCGTCGGCGAGCCGGCCGAGGACCCAGTCCGGCACCGGGATCGGGCTGTACGGCGCCCGCCAGGTGCGGCGGCTGACGATCGCGGCGGCCAGCCGGCGTTCCTCCGCGGTGCCGGCGGCACCAGGGCGTACCAGCACCTCGGCGGCGTAGCCGGGCCGGGACGGGTCGGGGAAGGTCCTGGTCTCCACGGCCATGCCGCGCACCCGCAGCGCCAGGCGCAGGGTGAACAGCGCCGCGCCGGTGGAGATCACCCGCTGCCGGCCGACCGGGTCGGCGGCGGGCGCGGCCCGGTGCGGGTCGGTGTACACCTCGAAGCGGTTGCCGAACGGCAGGATCAACCAGGGCTGGCTGTTGTCCAGGCTCGGTGCCGCCTGCGCGGCGGACAGCACCTGGCCGGTCAACGAATCGGGCATCGTGTAGGTGGACACGCCGCACCTCGCAGGCTCATCGTTCACGGCTCCGCAAGCAGCATCGGCCGGCGGCCGGCGCCCGCGTAGGGCCACAGGTCCCGCGCACCCCGCCGACCGGCCCGGGTCATCCGGGTCAGCGAAACGCGGTCCACAGGCCTGTCCTTCGTGTTGCAATCAGTCGGCAATCCGCCGGCAACAGCACCGGGAGGTCCGCGACATGACGAGCGTCGAGACGGTACGGGGACCGGTCGACTCATCCGCGCTGGGGACGACGCTGATGCACGAGCACGTGTTCGTGCTGAGCGCCGACCTGCAGGTCAACCAGATGGAGGAGTGGGACGAGGAGGCCCGGGTCGCCGACGCGGTGCGGCGGCTGACCGAACTGAAGGCCATCGGGGTGGACACCATCGCCGACCCGACCGTGATCGGGCTGGGCCGCTACATCCCGCGCATCCAGCGGATCGCCGGCCAGGTGGACATCAACATCATCGCGGCCACCGGCCTGTACACCTACGACGACCTGCCGTTCTACTTCCACTTCCGCGGACCGGCGCTGGACCCGTCGCTGCCCGACCCGATGGTCGACATGTTCGTCAAGGACATCACCGAGGGCATCGCCGGTACGGGCGTCAAGGCGGCGTTCCTGAAGTGCGCGATCGACGCGCCCGGCATGACCGCCGGGGTGGAGCGGGCCATGCGGGCGGTGGCCAAGGCGCACCGGCGTACGGGCGTGCCGATCACGATCCACACCCACGCGGGCAGCCAGCAGGGCCTCGCGGCGAAGGCGTTACTTGCCGAGGAGGGCGTCGACTTCAGCCGGGTGGTGCTCGGCCACAGCGGTGACAGCACCGACGCCGGCTACCTCACCGGCCTCGCCGAGGACGGGTTCCTGCTCGGCATGGACCGCTTCGGCATCGACACCTTCCTCGACTTCGAGTCCCGGGTGGCGATCGTGGCGGAGATGTGCCGCCGCGGGTTCGCCGGCAGCATGGTGCTGTCCCACGACGCGTCCTGCTACATCGACTGGATCGACCCGGCCGCGCTGCCGGCCATCCTGCCGAACTGGAACTACACCCACATCCACACCGCGGTCCTGCCGGCGCTGCGCAAGGCCGGGGTGTCCGATGTGGACATCGACACCATGCTGGTGGCCAACCCGCGGCGCTACTTCGAGAACGTGGGGGCGTACTGATGGGCCCCTTCGACACCGGCGGGGTCGTCCGGGACGCCGGCGGCGTCAAGCACTTCACCGGCTTGCCGTCCTCGGTGGTGGCGATGCTGCGGCAGGCCGTCGACCGGGATCCGGGCGCCGAGGCCGTGGTGCAGCTGGACGGGCCGCGCATGTCGTACCGGGAGCTGTGGGACGCCTCCGCCTCGGTGGCCGGCGGGTTGCGCGGGTCCGGCGTCGGTCGCGGTGACCGGGTGGCCATCCGGTACGCCAACTCGCTGGACTGGGTGGTCGCGTTCTTCGGCACGCTGATGGCCGGCGCGGTGGCCGTACCGGTCAACACCCGGTTCGCCGAGCCCGAGGTCGACTACGTCGTCTCCGACTCCGGATCCTCCTACGTCTTCGCGCCGGAGGCACCGCTGCCGGCCGGGAAGCCTTACGTGGCAGAGGATCTCGGGCCCTCCGACCTGGCCGCGATCTTCTACACCTCGGGGACGACCGGGTTCCCGAAGGGCGCGATGACCTCGCACGAGAACTTCCTCACCAACGTCGAGCACGCGGTACGGGTGCCGCCGCTGGCGGTGCCGGACCCCTCGCTGCGGAACCTGATCTCGGTACCGCTGTTCCACGTGACCGGCTGCAACAGCCAGCTGCTGCCGACCACGTACGCCGGCGGGACCAGCGTGATCATGCCGGCGTACGAGGTGCAGCGGCTGCTGCGGGCGATCGTGGAGGAGCGGATCAAGGTCGTCACCAGCGTGCCGGCGATCTTCTGGCAGGCGATCTCGCAGCCGAACTTCGGCGACTTCGACGTCACCGGGGTGCGGGTGGCCTCCTACGGCGGGGCGCCGATCGCGCCGTCGCTGGTGGCCCAGATCAAGAAGAACTTCCCCAACGCGCGGGTGGGCAACGGCTTCGGGCTGTCGGAGACCTCGTCCATCTCGACGTTCCTGCCGCACGAGTACGCCGACGGGCACGCCGACTCGGTCGGATTCCCCGCGCCCGCGGTGGACCTGATGGTCGCCGACCCGGACCCGCGTACGGGCGTCGGCGAGCTGCTGATCCGCGGCGCGAACGTGGTCCAGGGCTACTGGAACAAGCCCGAGGCGACCGCGAACGCCTTTGCCGGCGGGTGGCTGCACAGCGGCGACCTGGCCCGCATCGACGAGCAGGGGCTGACCTACATCGTCGACCGCATCAAGGACATGATCAACCGCGGCGGCGAGAACGTGTACTGCGTCGAGGTGGAGAACGCGCTGGCCGCGGCGCCGGGCGTCTTCGAGGTCGCCGTGGTGGGCGTACCGGACCCGATGATGGGCGAGAAGGTCGGCGCGGTCATCGTGCCCACGCCCGGGTCCACTGTGGACGTCTCGGCCGTGCTGGCGCACGCCCGGGAGCGGCTGGCCGACTTCAAGGTGCCGCAGTACGTCGCGGTCCGGGCGGCGCCGCTGCCGCGCAACCCGGGCGGCAAGATCCTCAAGGGTCCGCTCCGCAACGACACCGACTGGGGTACGCCGCTGCGCTGAATCATGCCGGCATGAACAGCCCGCTGACCGTCGCGATCGGACGGTCGGTGGCGAAGACGGCGGTGGCCGCGGCCAGCCGGCGGCCCAGGCGGGTGGGTGAGACGGTGATGTCCACCCACTCGCCCTCCCGCGCGGCGCCGAGGTAGTCGCAGGACAGGTTGATCGTGATCAGGTCGGTGGGCGGGTCGGTGAGGGTGGCCAGCCCGTAGCCGAGCACGACGTCGGCGATGCTGGAGATGGCGCCGCCGTGCAGGAAGCCGCGCCGGTTCAGCTTCGCGCCCTCGACCCGGAAGCCCAGCCGGGTCGGCTGCGCCGGGTCGTACTCGAGGCCGCCGATGGCGTCCAGCAGCGGGCTGCGGTGCGGCCACGGGATCACGGCGCGATCCCCCTGATCGCCGCGGTGAGGGCGGCCCGCCAGCGCCGGTCCCGGCTGGCCGGCGTGCTGCCCAGCACGCCGGCGGACTCCATGGCGACCAGCCCGCGCACCAGCGCCAGCAGCCCGATCGCGGCGTCCCGGCCGGCACCGCGCCGCCGGACCGGCCCCACCACCGCGACGACCCGGCCGAGCACGAACCGGTAGATCTCCTCCGCCGCCCGCAGGTCCTCCTCGTCCGGGTCGAACTCGGCGAACGGGCGGGAGAACATCACCTCGTACAGGTGCCGGTGCGCCAGCGCGAACGACCGCGTCGCGTACGCCCAGTCGAGCACGCCCTGCGCCGGGTCCTTCGGCGGCGGCAGCGCGGCGAACGCGGCGGCCAACATCCGGAACCCCTCGGCGTGGATGGCCCGCACCAGCCCCGGCTTGCCGCCGAACAACTCGTCCACGGCGGCGATCGAGGAGCTGGCACCGGCCGCCACCGCCCGGGTGGTGACCGCCGCGGGGCCGCCGCCGTCCAGCAACCGCAGCGCCGAGGCGCACAGGTCGGTGCGCAGCGACTCGGTACGCAGCTTCGGGCGGCCCACGCGGTGGACCGTACCACCAATTCCGGATCAGTGATACGGATCGATGACACGGAAGACTCCCGGCGGCCGCGGTCTGGGCGCGGCCGCCGGGAGGGTCCGCGGGAGGACCACGTTCCTCAGACCGCGCCGCCGTCGGCGTGAATGGTCTGCCCGGTGATCCAGCCGCTGTCCGGGCCGGCCAGGAACGAGACCACGCCGGCCATGTCGGCGGGCTGGCCGAGCCGGCCCAGCGGGGTCGCCCGGATCAGCCCGTCCAGGCCCGCGCGCGCCTCGGGGGCGAGCATGTCGGTGTCGGTCGGGCCGGGCGCCACCGCGTTCACGGTGATGCCGCGCGAGCCCAGCGCGTGCGCCAGCGACCGGGTCAGCGTGTCCACGGCGGCCTTGCTCGCGGCGTACGCGCCGAGGAAGGCGAGGCCGTCCTTGGGCACCCCGGCGGAGATGTTGATGACCCGCCCGCCGTCCCGCACCTGCTGCGCGGCCTGCTGGGAGGCGAAGAAGACGCTCTTGACGTTCACCGCGAGCAGCCGGTCGAACTGCTCCTCGCTGATGTACTCCAGCGGCCCGCCGAGGAAGATCGCCGCGTTGTTCACCACGATGTCGACCCCGCCGAACTCCAGCCGCGCCGCCTCGAACAGCGCGGCCATCCCGGCCGCGGTCCCCACATCGGCCGCCGCGGTGATCGCCCGGCCACCAGCGTCGGTGATCGTCTTGGCGACCACCTCCGCGGTGTCCACAGTGGACTGGCAGTTCACCAGCACCGAGGCGCCGTCGCGGCCCAGCCGCTCGGCGACCGCCCGGCCGATGCCGCGCGAACCGCCGGTGACGATCGCGGTCTTCCCCTGCAAACTCATGCGTGTCTTCCCGTCTGTGTTGGATAAATGGGTACTCAGAGGCTCGCGCCGCCGTCGAGCACCAGGTCGTGGCCGACCACGTAGCCGGCCTCGTCCGAGGCGAGCCACAGCACCGCGGCCGACACCTCGGCGGTGGTGGCCACCCGGCCGATCGGGATCTGCGTCTTCAGCCGCTCGTCCCGGGCCATCGCGGTCTCGCCGGGCAGCAGCGACATGGCGGTGTCGACCGGGCCCGGGCTGACCGCGTTGACGCGTACGCCGTCGCGGATGCACTCCAGCGCCGCGGTCCGGGTCAGCGCGTTGATCGCCGCCTTGCTGGCCGCGTACGCGCCGAGCCCGGGCACCGCCATGTGTGCCCCGATGGTGGAGCTGAGGTTGACGATCGCGCCCCCGCCCGCGGCGCGCATGTGCTCGATCTCGTACCGCATCGACAGCCGGGTGCCCGTCACGTTGACCGCGAGCACGTAGGCGAACTCGGCCTCGTCGAAGTCGCCGACCGCTCCCCCGGCGGCCCGCAGCCCGGCGTTGTTGACCGCCACGTGCAGCGCGCCGTACCGGATCAGGGTCGCCTCCACCAGACCGGCCGCCTGCTCGGGCCGGCTGATGTCGGCGACCACCGCATACGCGTCGCCGCCGGCCCGCTCGATCGCCGCCACCGCCTCCTCCAGCGGCTCGCGGTTGCGGCCGGACACCACTACGGCCGCGCCCTGCGCGGCCAGATCCTGCGCGACGGCCCGGCCGATGCCGGCGCCTCCGCCAGTCACCAGCGCCACCTTCCCGGCGAACCGGTTTCCCACGGCGCATCTCCTCCGTCGTTCGATTCCCCCAACCTCGATCACTGTGGTGGGGGTCCATCCGGAGCAAGTCTGGTGGGCGTACGGGTGCCGGACATCGCGCGATCGCGCGATCTGGCCGGTTCACCCGATCCGGCCGGCCGCACCCCCGCTTGGATCGCGCGAACGCGTGATGCCGCGCGGGTACGCGCGCGGGCACGCTGGCGCGCGAGGGGTTGGGGGGAGACTGTTGACCGTGGCAGAACCAGATCTCGTACACCAGGACGCCCGCACCGTGACGGTGTGGTCCGACATCGGCTGCCCGTGGGCGACGCTCGCGCTGCACACCCTGCACGCGGCGGCCCAGCGCCGCGGCGTACCGGTCGTGGTCGACCACCGCGCGTTCCCGCTGGAGCTGTTCAACGACGCGCCCACGCCGAAGGGGATCCTGGACGCGGAGACCGTCACGATCGCGGCCGTACGCCCGGAGCTGGGCTGGAAGCTGTGGGACGCCCCGGCGGCGACCTACCCGGTGACCACGCTGCCGGCGCTGGAGGCGGTGCAGGCGGCCAAGCTGCCGGCCGTCGGCGGGCCGGTGGCCAGCGACGAACTGGACACCGCGCTGCGGCGGGCGCTGTACGCCGAGTGCCGCTGCATCAGCATCCACCCGGTGATCCTCGACATCGCGGCCACCTGCGCGCACGTGGACGTGGCCGCGCTGGCCGGGGCGCTGGCCGGCGGCGCCGGGCGGGCCGAGGTCTACCGGGACTGGGCGCTGGCCAAGGGGCCGGGCGTGCAGGGCAGCCCGCACCTGTTCACCGCGGGCGGGTACGCCGCGCACAACCCCGGCGCCACCTACCACTGGACCGGCCGCCCGCCCACCGGCTTCCCGCGGCTGGAGTCCTACGACCCGTCCTGGGCCGACGACCTGCTGGACAGCCTGCCCTGAGGCCAGAGCCGCCTGAGGCCAGAGCCGCCCGGCCCACCGGCATGGTCCAGCGGGCCGGGCGGCACCCCGGGAGGGTGGGGCAACCCCGGGACTACAGGGACGCTGGCTCGGTCCGCGCGGCCACCATCAGCCGCAGGCTGTTCACGGTGCCGCGCGCGGTATCGAAGAAGATCGCCTCCAGCGCGTCCAGGAAGCCCGGCTCGTGCTGGCTGCGGTGGATGCCGTTCGGCGACAGGGTGACGGTCAGGGTGTAGGTGGGCGTGCCGGCCGGATCCTCGCCCAGCTCGTTGGTGATCAGCGCCAGGTCCGGGTCGTCGATCTGGTGGAACACCACCCGGCGCCGCGGCTCCAGCACGACCCGCTCGCGGAACCGGTCCCGCCCGCGCAGGACGATCTCGCGGACGAACCCGTCCGGGTGCCGCTCCAGCACCCGGCCCTCGGTGATGGACGGCACGTACCGGGTCGGATTCTCCGCCTTGTGGATCAGGTTCTCCCACAACTCGTCCAGGCTGGGCTGCCAGCCGGTCAAATCGGCGGCGTCAAAGATGGGAAGAGTGTGTGCAATAGTGGTCGTGATCAATTCCGTGGGTCCCTTCCAGGCTAAGCGGCCGCAAGGCTTCGGTGAATCACGCGTGGCGGCCCCATCCTGCGTGCCGGCACGCGGCGGGACATCACGTATTCGCCTGCCGCTGGAAAGCCACCCGGTCGCGTACGAATCACGTGAATACGCGATGCCCGAAGTACATCCGCGGCGCGATTCTCGACTGAGCCGTACGGCCCAGCCGAGTCCGGGAGGAACCCGCGTTGACCGCCAGCACCGACCTCCGCCAGCGCGCCGCCGGCCGGTGGGTGATCTTCGCGCTGCTCGCGCTCACCCAGTTCATGATCGTGCTGGACGCCGGCATCGTGAACGTGGCGCTGGAGTCGATCCGGCGTGACCTCGGCTTCGCCCAGCAGGACCTGGCGTGGGTGCTCGACGCGTACATGCTGGCGCTCGGCGGGTTCATGCTGCTCGGCGGCCGGGTCGCGGACCTGGTGGGGCGGCGCCGGCTGATCCTGTCCGGGCTGGTGCTGTTCGTCCTGGCCTCGCTGGCCTGCGGCGTCTCCACCCAGGCCTGGCACCTGATCGCCGGCCGCGCCGCGCAGGGCCTGGGCGCCGCGCTGGTCGCCCCCGCCGCGCTCGCGCTGGTCACCGACACCTTCGCCGAAGGCCCCGCCCGCACCCGGGCGCTGAGCATCTGGGCCAGCATCGGCGGGCTCGGCGGCGCGCTCGGCATCCTGATCGGCGGCGCGCTGACCACCGCGGCCTGGCAGTGGGCGTTCCTGGTCAACGTGCCCTTCGGCGGGCTGGTGCTGCTGGCCGGCTTCCGGCTGCTGCCGGCCGACCGCCCGCAGGCGCGCGGCGGCATGGATCTGGCCGGCGCGGTCGTCGGCACCGGCGGCCTGTGCTTCGGCGTGTACGCCATCGTGCGCGGCCACCAGCAGGGCTGGCTGTCCGCGGCGACGCTGCTGGAGCTCGCCGCCGCCGCGCTGCTGCTGGGCGCCTTCGCCGTACGCCAGCAGCGCGCGGCCAACCCGCTGGTCCCGCACGCGCTGGTCCGCCGGCACACCGTGCTGAGCAACGCGGCCAACGCCGCGGTCGGCGGGCTGCTGTTCGGCGTGTTCTTCGTGGTCATCGCGCTGTACCTGCAGCAGGTCAGGGGCTACTCGCCGATGGTGGCCGCAGCGACCACCATCCCGGCCAGCGCCGCGCTGTTCGTCGGTTCCCAACTGGCGGGGCCACTGCTGGGGCGGGTCGCACCGGTCGACGCCCTCGCCCTGGGTTTCGTGGTGCAGGGCGCGGCGCTGGCCTGGTGGTCGGTCGGACTGCGGCCAGGGGTCGGCATCGTGACCGGCTTCGTCCTGCCCGCCGTCGTGTGGTGCCTGGGCCTCGGCGTCAGCCTCGTGGCGGCGTTCGTGCTGTGCACCATGGGCGTCACCGGCCCCGTCGCCGGTGCCGCCGCCGGGCTGGTGAGCAGCACGCTGCAGATCGGCGGCGCGGTCGGTGTGGCCGTGCTGACCGGGGTGGCGACCGCCGGGCTGGCACCGGGCGGGTCGACCAGCGTCAGCGGGTACGGCCACGTGCTGTGGGCCGCCGCCGCGCTGGCCGCCGCCGGGCTGCTCACCACCCTGAGCCTGCGCGGTCGCCGCCCTGCCCCGGCCGTACCCGAGCCGGTGAGCGTCACGGACTGACCCCGTCCGAGGCGGCGGGCGGTCCCGGGCGGGCGGGCTCGGGACCGCCACCCCGCCCGGCCCCGCGTCAGCCCGCGGGCGTACCGCCGTCGTGCGCGACGACCTGCCTGGTCAGCTCGACCCGGCTGGAGATGCTGAGCTTGGCGAAGGCGTGCCGCAGGTGGGTGTCCACGGTGTGCGGGGACAGGCACAGTGCGCTGGCCACGGCCCGGTTGGTCAGCCCCTCGGCCACCAGCCGGGCCACCCGCAGCTCCGACTCGGTCAGCGCCGCCCAGCCCAGCCGCGGCCGGGCGGTCCCGGCACCGCGGCGTACGCCCAGCGCCCGGCGGCGGCCGCTGACCCGGGCCGCGTCCCGGCCGGCGCCGCTGACCGCGTACCGCTGCGCCGCATCCTGCAGCAGCTCGGCGGCCTCGGTGCGGCGGCCGGCGACGGCCTCGGCGACGGCGGCGTCCTCCAGCGCGGAGGCCACCACGAGGGTGCGGCCACTGGACCGGTACGCCGCGATCGCGGTCCGCAACCGGGCGGCGGCGCCCCGGCCGGACAGCAGGGCGGCGGCGTGGTGCGCGGCGCCGGCCAGGGTGGCCTGGTCCGGGTTCGCGGCGGCCAGGTCCGCGGCCGCCCGGGCGGCCAGCGCCGCCTGCTCGCGCGCCCCGGCCCGCAGCGCGATCCGGACCAGCTGCGGACCGGCCCACGGGTCCTGGCTGAGCAGCAGCGACTTGGCCGGCAGCGCGGCGTACAGGCGGTCGAGGGTGGCCACCGCGGCCTTCGGCTCGCCGCGGGCGTCCTGGTACAGCGCGAGCGCCCAGTCCAGGTCCTCCGGCGGCACGCCCAGCCCGTCGTCGTCGACCAGCGCCCGGGCCCGCCGCAGGTAGCCGTCGGCGGCGTCCAGCTCGCCGCGGCGTACCGCGAGCTGGCCGAGGGTGGCCAGCAGCGGCGGGGTGAGGGCGTACGCGCTGAGCTGCTCGGCGACCCGCAGGCCGGCCTCCGCCTCGGCCGCGGCGTCCTCCAGCCGGCCGGTCGCGAACCGCAGCTCGGCCAGCAGCCAGTGCCGCAGCGGGTGCGACCACGCCGTACCCAGCCGGTCCGCCTCCAGCCGGCACAGCTCGTAGGTCCGCTCCGCGTCGTCGAACCGGTCCGCCGCGGTGAGCGCCCGGCCCAGCCACAGCGCGGGGTGCTTCTGCTGCGCCTCGGCGCCGGCCGCCGCGGCCGCGCGGACCGCCTCGTCGGCCAGCTCCACCGACCGGGCCAGCCGGCCGCGGGCCCGGGCCACGGCGCTGCGCACCACCGCGCCGAACACCACCGCGGTCAGCGCGCCGGAGGACCCGCCGAGCGCGACCGCCTGGCCGCCCGCGCTGTCGGCGCCGGCCAGGTCGTCCACGATCAGCAGGGCATGCCCCTGTACGGCCAGCAGGCTGGCCCTGGCCTGGTCCGGCACGCCCGGGCGGGACAGCGCGCGGCGGGCGGAGGCCAGCGCGTCGGCGTCCCGGCCGGCGTGCTTCAGCGCCTCGGCCAGGCCCAGCAGGATGGCCGCCTCGGCGGCGGCGTTCATCGGCGTGTCCAGCGCTTGTCCGGCCAGCTCGCGGGCCTCGTCCACCCGGCCGGCGGCGGCCAGCAGCCGGACCGCCTCGGCCACCGACTCGTACCGGGCCGGGCTGCCCTCGCCGAGCAGCTCCAGCCGGGCCAGCATCATCTCGGCGGCGGCGCCGGGCGCGGTCGGGGCCAGCTCGCGGGCCGCCGCGTACATGATCGCCGCGGCCTGCTCGTCCCCGCCGCGGGCCGCGTGCCGCACGTGCGTGGCCACCTCGGCCGCGGGCCGGCCCTCGGCGCGCAGCACGCTCACCGCCTCGCGGTGCAGCGCCTGGCGTACGGCCGGGGTGAGCCGGTCGTGCACGGCCTCCCGGATCAGGTCGTGCCGGAACTCCAGCGCGCCGCCGGCGCTGACCAGGGCGCCCGCCTCGACGGCCTGCTCGGTCGCGGCCAGCAGGTCCACCGGGCGGCGGCCCATCAGCCCGGCGACCTCGTGCACCGTGAACGGGCGGCCCAGCACCGAGCCCGCCTCCAGCAGCCGCAGCGCGTCCGCGGACAGGTCCCGCAGCCGGTGGTCCACCGCGGCCAGGAACGTGGCCGGCAGCTCCCCCGCGACCACGCCCGCGACACCGTCCTCGACCCGGATGCGGCCGTCCGCGCGCAGCGCCTCCAGCAGCTCCTGCAGCAGGAACGGGTTGCCCGCGGCGCGGACGGCCAGCCGGCGTACGTCCGGGCCGGGCTCGGCGCCCAGGATGCCGGCGCACAACCGGGCCATGTCGGCGGTGCGCAGCCCGGCCAGCGTCAGCCGGCGGGCGCCGTCGCCGATCAGCCAGTCCAGGGTCTGCTGGGCGGGGGCGCGCTCGGGCAGCGGCCGGCGGGCGAACAGCCACAGCACCGGCGAGGAGCGCAGCGTCGGGACCAGCATGCGCAGGGTGAGCGCGGTCAGCTCGTCGGCCCACTGCGCGTCGTCCAGCATCACCAGCAGCGCCTGCGCGCCGGCGTAGTCCTCCAGCAGCCCGGCCAGCCGGTCCACCAGCAGGAACCGGTTGCGGTTCGGCGTGCCCAGCGCGGCCAGCTTCACCAGCGCGGCGGTGTCCAGCACCGGCGGCTGGCTGCCGCGCAGCGCCGACAGCAGCGCCGACAGCGGGACGGCGCCGTCCAGCTCGGTGGCCCGGCCGGCGGCGACCGCGATGCCGCGCTCGCGGGCCTGCTCGGCGGCCACCGCCAGCACCGCGCTCTTGCCGATGCCGCCGGGGCCCTCGATGACCAGGCAGCCGCCCGTACCGCCGGCCACCGCCTCCAGCGCGGCCCCCACCGCGGCCAGCGCTGGCTGCCGGCCGACGAGCCTGGGCGCGCGGGCCAGCTCCGCGCGGGTCGAGAGGACGATCGGCCTACCTCCTCCAGGTGCCTGCAATCCGCTCTTTCACCACGAAAGGTACGCCGCCGTGACGTGCGTCAGTTCCGCGGGGGCGGTGTTCGCGACCCGCGAAACGCGAAATCCCATTCGATCTACGAAGCGGCTGTATTTGTTATTCGTAACCATGCGGGCAAGGTATTTAGCACCCACCAATGCTGCTCCTACCGATCGCGAGGCAGCCAGTCTATTCCGCGTCGACGCACCGGTCGAGGCCGATACCGGCGGCCCGTCACGGATCACCGTTCGGTGGTTACCAGGGGGAGTAGACCAACCAATGATTGTGACCGATACGCGCGCCGCCCTGGACCGGCTGGCGCCACTCAGCGTGCCCGTACAACCCGGCGCCGACCGCCTGCGCGGCCGGCCGGGTACCGACCTGCCAGCACCGTCACGACCGCCCGGCCGGGTGCTGCATCCCGTGGGCGGCGAGCCGTACGGCGCCGGGGCGCCGCCCGAGTCCGGAGCGTGGCGCGCCGCGATGGTCCCGTGGGCGCCGGACCCGGCCGCGTACGGCGTGGCCGGGCGCGGCGCCGAGCTGATGCGCCTGCGGGACGCCCTCGCCGGCACCGTCCGCGGGGCCGGCGGCGTGGTCCTGGTCGAGGGCCCAGCCGGCATCGGCAAGACGGCCCTGCTGGCCGCCGCCGCCACCCTCGCCCGCGAACTCGGCCTCACCGTCGCCACCGCCGTCCCCTGGGCGTCCACCGCGCCGGGGCGGGGTGGACCGCTGGCGCCGCTGCTGGAGGCGCTGCGGCGGGCCGATCCGCCGGTGCTGGGGGCGGGTGAGCTGGGGGCGCTGGCGGAGGTGAGCGGGCGGGTGCTGGTGGCCGACCGGCTCGCCGAGCAGATCGCCCGGTACGCCCGGGTACGCCCGCTGCTGATCGTGCTGGACGACGTGCACCTGGCCGACGAGCTGACCGCCTTCACGCTGCGGGCACTGGTCCCGGCGCTGGCCGGCGAGCCGGTGCGCTGGCTGCTGGCGCAGGGCCCGGTCCCGGCCGGCCACACCGCGCCGCTGCCCGCCGACCAGCCGGCCCGGCGGCTGCACCTGCGCCCGCTGCCGGCCGCCGCGGTGCGGGACCTGTGCCAGCGCGAACTGGGCGCCGCACCGGATCCGACCCTGCTGGCGGTGGTCTCCCGGGCCGGCGGCAACCCGCGGCTGGTACGCGGCCTGCTGGGCGCCTTCCGCGACAGGGGCGAGGTCGCGGTACGGGCCGGCACGGCCGGCGTGCGGACCGGCACGCTGCCGGCATCGTTCCTGGCCGCGGTGGCCGACGGGCTGCCGGCGCCGGCACGGCAGTTGCTGGACGCCGGTGCGGTGCTGGGCCGCGCGTTCAGCCTGCACGAGGTCGCCGCGCTGCTGGGCCGCCCGGTCGGCGACCTGCTCGGCCCCGTACAGGATGCGCTGGACAGCGGCGCCCTGGTCGACACCGGCGGCGGGCTCGCCTTCGGCCAGGATCTCACCCGCGAGGCCGTGTACGCGGCCATGCCGCGCGCGGTCCGCGCCGCCCTGCACCGCGAGGCCGACCGGCTCCCGGACGCCGGCACCCAGTCGGCCACCGCCTGCGCCCGTTCGGTCCTGTCCGCCGCGGACAGAGCCACCACGACCAGACCCGCCGCGGACAGGTCCACAATGGACAGATCCACTGTGGACAGATCCACTGTGGACGCCGCCGGACCGGCCGGCATCGACAGGGCCCGGTCCCGGCGCGGCCGGCCGGTCGGCCCGGTCAGCCCGCAGACCGGCTGGGACAGCCTGACCACGGCCGAGCTGCGCGTGGTCGACCTGGTCGCGATGGGCATGCGCAACCGCGAAGTGGCCGCGCGCCTGCACCTGTCGCCGCACACCATCGATTCCCACCTGCGGCACGCCTTTACCAAACTCGGCGTAACCAGCCGTGTACAGCTCACCCGGCACGCCATTGCCCGTACGCGCACCAAGGATCAGGCAAAGACGTGAGGCCGCCGCCGGCCCCCGGCCGGCAGGCTGGATAACGCACACCCATATTCACCGAGAGGACGGGGCTCTCCCGTGAGCACTTTGGACACCGACCTGCCCGACGGCGCGACAGCGATCGCCGTCGAGCCGGTGGTCGTGGGCCGCCAGGACCCGCGGTACGGCGATCTTGTCCGCGGCATCAACCAGCGCTTCGTCGGCCAGCCCGACTACGTCGCGCTCCCGTCGTCGACCCGGCAGGTACGCCAGCTCGTGCAGGACGCGGTCCGGCGCGGCAAGCGGGTCACCGCCCGCGGCGGCGGGCACTGTTACGAGAACTTCGCGGCCGACCCGGCGCAGCAGGTGGTCATCGACCTGTCGCAACTGCGCGCGGTCTACTACGACCCGGCCGTGGGCGCGATCGCGGTCGAGGCCGGCGCCACGCTCATCGACGTGTACGAGGGCCTGTACAAGCGCTACGGCGTGACGCTGCCCGGCGGGTCCTGCCCGACCGTGGGCGTCGGCGGGCACCTGGCCGGCGGCGGGTACGGCCCGCTGTCCCGCCTGCACGGCCTGACCGTCGACCACCTGTACGCCGTGGAGGTGGTCGTGGTCGACGGGCACGGCAACGCCCGCACCGTCCTGGCCACCCGCGACGGGGACGACCCGGACCACGACCTGTGGTGGGCGCACACCGGCGGTGGCGGCGGCAACTTCGGCATCGTCACCCGCTACTTCCTGCGCTCCCCCGGCGCGCCGCGCACCGACCCGGCGCGGATGCTGCCGAAGCCGCCGCCGCAGCTGTGGCTGCTGCAGGTCGCCTGGTCCTGGGACCAGCTCACCGAGCAGGGCTTCACCCGGCTCATCCAGAACTTCGGCAGCTGGCACGAGCAGAACAGCGCCCCGGACTCCCCGTACGCCGGGCTGTTCAGCCAGCTGAAGCCGGCGCACCGCTCCTCCGGCTCGATCGTGCTGGACGTGCAGATCGACGCCTCGCTGCCCAACGCCGAGCACCTGCTGGACGCCTACCTCGCCGCGCTGAACGAGGGCGTCGGCGCGGACCCGTTCACCCAGGTGCGCGTGCGGTTGCCGTGGCTGCACGCGGCCCAGTGGATGGGCTTCTTCGGCGGCGACCCCACGGTGCGGTTCAAGGCCAAGAGCGCCTACATGCGCACGGCGTTCCCGGCCGACCAGATCGCCGCGATCTACCGGGCGATGACCCGTACCGACTACCAGCACCCGTACGCGATGATCATGCTGACCTCGTACGGCGGGCACATCAACACCGTGCCGCCGACCGCGACCGCGGTGCCGTCCCGGGATTCGGTGATCAAGCTGCACTACATCGTGTTCTGGGCCGACCCGACCGACGACGAGCGGCACATCGCCTGGATCCGCGACCTGTACCAGGACGTGTACGCGGCCACCGGCGGCGTGCCGGTGCCGAACCAGGTCACCGACGGCTGCTACGTCAACTACGCCGACACCGACCTGTCCGACCCGGCGCGGAACACCTCGGGCGTACCGTGGTCGACCCTGTACTACGGCGAGAACTACCCGCGGCTGCGGCGGGTCAAGGCCGCCTACGACCCGGCGAACCGGTTCCGGCACGCCCAGTCGATCGAGTTGCCGGCGCGATGAGCGGCTACCAGGAGAGTTGGCGGGACCGGCCGGCGGCGCAGCAGCCGGACTGGCCGGACCGTACGGCGCTGGAGGCGGCCACCGCGGACCTGCGCGGCCGCCCGGCGCTGGTGACCGCGGCCGAGTGCGACCTGCTGCGGGACCGGCTCGCCGAGGTGGCGGCCGGCCGGGCGTTCGTGCTGCAGGGCGGCGACTGCGCCGAGACCTTCACCGCCAGCGCCGCCGAGATCAGGGCCAAACGCCTGCTGCTGCGGCACATGGCGATGATCGTGGGGTACGCGAGCGCGGTGCCGGTGGTGCAGATCGGCCGGCTGGCCGGGCAGTTCGGCAAGCCGCGCTCGGCGCCGGCCGAGACCCGCGGCGGGCGCACCCTGCCGGTGTACCGGGGCGAGGCGGTCAACGCGCCGGAGTTCACCGAGCGGGCCCGCCGCCCGGACCCGGACCGGCTGCGCCGGGCGTACCGGTCCTCGGCCCGCACCGCGCGGGTCCTGCACGGCGAGGCCGAGCAGTTCCTCGACGAACGCGTACCGGGTCAGCGCCCGTACGCCGACCGTCAGGTGCAGGGACCGCTCGCCCTGCGCCTCGGCCGAGTGCAGCCACCCGCGCGGCAGGTACAACGCGTCGCCGGGGGCCAGCACCACGTCCATCGCCGGCTCGCCCTCGGCGGTGGCGGACACCTCGTCCTTGCGACCGCCCCAGGCCTGGCGCTCCAGCGGCTCGGGCAGCACCGGCTCGTGGACCCGCCAGCGCTTGGTGCCGTCCACCTGGAGCACGAACACGTCATGGGTGTCGTAGTGTGGATTGAGGCCACGAGACTTTCCGCCCGGCGTAAGATAGATGTTCGTCTGGAAACCGGAACTGAAGTCGAGGGCGAGGGAACGGCATAGCCGCGTCAGCGGCTCATAACGTTCGTGCAGAAACGTCAGATTGATCGTAGCGCCTTTGCGGTAAGCGTCGAACAATGCCTCCAGGGCGCCGGCGTGACCTCCCGTCTGAGGCGACGTCAGCTGCGTGAGCGGTATCTCCTTGCCTTCGGAGAGTACGCGCAGGTCGGACGAGCGGACGGCCGACGTCCTTGGCGTCGTAGAAGACGACGGTCGGGACCGCGACGATGCCCGCGCGCTCGGGCAGCGCCAGGCAGAACGCGTG
>Ga0081455_10002185_pt1 | contig 23311 bp, 21 predicted proteins | sample TabmetS3T2R1_FD_70207 | JGI IMG/M metagenome (GOLD analysis project Ga0081455, IMG submission 70207) | Tabebuia heterophylla rhizosphere microbial communities from the University of Puerto Rico - S3T2R1 | ecosystem: Host-associated > Plants > Roots > Rhizosphere ...
GCAAGAGCCTCGGCATGTCGTTGTCGGGCGGCGAACGCCGCCGCGTGGAGATCGCGCGCGCACTCGCCGCGGAGCCGCGCTTCATCCTGCTCGACGAGCCGTTCGCGGGCGTCGATCCGCTCTCGGTGATCGACATCCAGCGCATCATGACGGAGCTCACCGCGAAAGGAATCGGTGTGCTCATCACCGACCATAACGTCAGAGAAACCTTAGGTGTTTGTGGGCGCGCCTACATCGTTTCCGGCGGGACCGTGATCGCATCCGGAACTTCCGAAGAAATCCTTGCCAACCCCCAAGTCCGTGAGGTGTACTTGGGCCAGTCTTTCCGCATGTAGGGATTCGTTGTTCCCGCGGGAAAATTCTCTTCTTTCATAGCGTTGAGACACCCAAGCCTGTGTCGATGATGAAGCCCTCATTGCAGCTGAAGCTGGGTCAGACGCTCACGATGACCCCGCAGCTGCAGCAGGCCATCCGCCTCCTGCAAATGCCTGCGCTGGAGCTGCAGGCGCACATTCGCGAACAGCTCGAGAACAACGTGATGCTCGAGCCCGTCGACGAGTACGAGGCAACCGGGCAGTTCGAGGCGCTCGAGCCGCACCCGATGCCCGAGGAGAAGCGCGTCGACGCGCAGCCCGCTCCGGAAGTCAGTGTCGAAGCGGAAGTCATCGAAGACGCGTGGACGGAACGCAGCGCGGGCTCCGACTCCTGGCGCGGCGACGACGACGAGCGCGCCTCCGAGGTCGCCGACGACGCGCAGGTCTCGCTGCAGGATCATCTCGTCGGCCAGCTGGAATACGCGAATCTCGCGCCCAGGGATCTCGCAATCGCGAGAGCCATTGTCGATGCCATCAACGACGACGGCTACGTCACCGATTCGCTCGACGACATCGCCGCGACGTTGCTGCCCGAGGTCACGGCCGATGCGACCGAAGTCGAGCGCGTGCTCAAGCTCGTGCAGACACTCGATCCTCCCGGCGTCGGCGCACGGTCGCTGAGCGAATGCCTCACGCTGCAGCTGCGCATGCTCCATCCCGACACGGCGGGTCTCAAGCTCGCCATCGCCATCGCCGAGAAACATCTCGACCAGCTCGCCGATCGCGAGCTCACGCTGCTGCGGCGCGAGCTCGCCGCCTCCGACGACGAGCTCGCCCAGGCCGTTGCGCTCGTGCGTGGCTGCCATCCGCGCCCCGGCGCCACGGTGTCGAGCGCGAAGGCGGAGTACGTGGTGCCCGACGTATTCGTCCGCCGCACCGACCGCGGCTGGACCGTCGAGGTCAACAGCTCCACGTTGCCGCGCGTGCGTCTCAACCAGAGCTATGCCGACATGCTCGGCCGCGGCGCGGGACATTCATCCATGCGCGCGCAGCTCCAGGAAGCGCGCTGGCTCCTCAAGAGCCTCGAGATCCGCAACGAGACGCTCATGAAGGTCGCGCGCAGCATCGTCGAGCGGCAGACGGCATTCCTCGAGTACGGCGAGGAGCGCATGCGCCCGATGATCCTCAAGGACATCGCGCAGGCCATCGACATGCACGAATCCACCATCTCGCGCGTGACTTCGAGCAAGTACATGCACACGCCGCGCGGCGTGTTCGAGCTCAAGTATTTCTTCTCGAGCCAGGTCGAGGCCGCCGACGGCGGCGGCGCGTCGTCCACCGCGGTGCGCGCCAAGATCAAGAAGCTCATCAAGGAAGAGGACCCGGGCAATCCACTCTCCGACAGCCGCATTGCCGAGCTGCTCTCGGGAGAGGGAATCGCCGTCGCGCGGCGCACGGTCGCCAAGTACCGCGAGGCGCTCGGCCTCGCGCCGTCCAACGAACGCAAGGCAAAAGCTGCCGCCAGGTAACGGCGCAAGAGATTCAGACAGGCAAAACAAGGAGACGGACCATGCAATTGTCGCTTTCCGGTCACCATGTCGAAGTCACGCCATCGATGCGATCCTACGTCGAGAGGAAGCTCGAGAAGATTTCGCGTCATTTCGATCACGTCATCGACGTCCACTGCGTCCTGACGGTCGAGAAGCTCCGACAAAAAGCCGAAGCCACGTTGCACGTCCGCGGCAATGCCATTCACGCCGATGCCATCGAGGAAGACATGTACGCCGCCATCGACCTGCTGGCCGACAAGCTCGACCGCAGCGTCATCAAGCACAAGGAACGCAAGGCAGATCACCACGCGGCCGAAGCCCGCAAGACCACCGGACGCTGACGGAGATTCCGCGCATCCATGAGGCTCATCCTCGTCAGCGGACTTTCGGGATCCGGCAAGAGCGTCGCGTTGCACATGCTCGAAGACGCCGGGTTCTACTGCGTCGACAACATCCCGGCCGCGCTGCTGAAACCCTTCATCTCCCACACGTTGCGCAACAACGAGTCGCAGTACTCGCGCGCGGCGGTGGGAGTGGATGCGCGCAACGCGGCCGCGGAGATCGAGACCGTGCCGCCGCTCATCGAGGAGCTCAAGAAGAGCGGCATCCAGTGCGAGATCGTGTTCCTGCTCGCGAACGACGACGAGCTGCTGCGGCGGTTCGCCGAGACGCGGCGCAAGCATCCGATCAGCACCGACCACGTGTCGCTCAAGGAAGCCATCGCGATCGAGCGGCGGCTGCTCGAGCCGATTCTCAATGCCGCGGATTTCGTCGTCGACACGTCGCGCATGGGGGTGCACGACCTGCGCGAGCTCATCAGCCAGCGCGTGGAGAAGCGCAGCGCCGGCCGGCTGTCGCTGCTCGTCGAATCCTTCGGTTTCAAGAACGGCATCCCGGGTGACGCGGACTTCGTGTTCGACGCGCGCGCGCTGCCCAATCCGTATTGGGATCCCGCGTTGCGCGCGCTCACGGGCCGCGATGCCGACGTGATCCGGTTCCTCGAGGCGCAACGCTCCGTGCCGCGGCTGCTCGAGGACATCCTGCAGTTCGTCGCGGCGCGCATCCCCGAGCACCAGGCCGCGAACCGGCGCTATCTCACCATCGCCATCGGCTGCACGGGCGGACGCCACCGGTCCGTGTATCTCGCCGAGCGCATCGCCGAGCGCCTGTCGCAGAACTACCCGGTCGTCGCGATCCGTCACAACTCCCTCGGCGAGACGCGCTCGATCACGCGCGCCCCGACACTCGCCGGCGCACAGGTCCCGACCGTCGCGTAAATGGGGACACTCCCCATTTTCTAGAAAATGGGGTCAGGGCTCGCGGTTAGAGCGCGCGCGACGCGAGCGACGAACCATCGAGTCGCCGCGCGCAGCTCAAGATGAAGAATCGTTGACGTTCTCGCAGAACGTCCCCTCCCGAACCTCAACCCATTACACTCCCGCGCGTCATGGAAGCCACGCGCACACCGACCAAGGAACGCCGGCTCGCCGCGTTGCGCGGCGCGCTGCGCGAAGGCTCGTGGCGCGGCGCCGCGCGCATGGTCGGCGGCATGCATCCCGCCGAGCTCGCGCTGTTGCTCGAGTCGCTGCCGCCCGCGCAGCGCGAAGTCGTCTGGAACTTCATCGAGCCGGAGCGCGAGGGCGACGTGCTCGTCGAGCTGTCGGACGAAGTGCGCCAGGCCTTCATCGAGGGCATGGACGCCGACGAGCTGCTCGCCGCGGCCGAGGACATGGAGCTCGACGATCTCGCGGATCTCGTCGGCGATCTGCCCGAGGCGGTATCGCTGCAGCTCGTGAAGTCGATGGACGCGCAGGACCGCGACCGGCTCAACACCGTGCTGTCCTTCGAGCCCGACACCGCGGGCGGCCTCATGAACACCGACACCGTCAGCGTTCGCGCCGACGTGACGGTCGAAGTCGTCCAGCGCTACCTGCGCATGCGCGGCGAGCTGCCCGACAAGACCGACCGGCTGTTCGTCGCCGATCGCGACGACAAGTACCTCGGCACGCTCGCGCTCACGCGGCTGCTCACGGAAGACCCGGAGAAGCCCGTCGGGGACCTGCTCGATCCCGACGCGCCGCGCATCGCACCCGAGCTCACCTCGCACGACGTTGCCCGGCTCTTCCAGGACCGCGACCTCGTGTCGGCCGCGGTCGTCGACGCGGGAGGCAAACTCCTCGGCCGCATCACCATCGACGACGTCGTCGACGTCATTCGCGAAGAAGCCGCGCACGAGGTCATGTCTGCCGCGGGCTTGCGCGACGAGGAAGACGTGTTCGCCGGCATCATCCCCTCGACGCGCCGCCGGCTAGTGTGGCTCGGCATCAATCTCCTCACGGCGTTTCTCGCGGCCGCGGTCGTGAGCCGCTTCGAGGGCACGATCGAGAAGGTCGCCGCGCTCGCGGCGCTCATGCCGATCGTCGCATCGATGGGCGGCATCGCGGGCACGCAGACGGTCACGCTCATCATCCGCGGCATCGCGCTCGGCCAGGTCGAGTGGGCGAACGCGAAATGGCTGTTGTGGAAAGAGATCGCGGTCGGCGGTCTCAACGGCTTCATCTGGGCCCTCGTCGTCGGCGCAGTGACCATTGCATGGTTCAAGACGTGGAAGATCGCTGCGATCATCGCGGCCGCGATGCTGATCAACCTCCTGGCCGCGGCCACCGTGGGCGTGATCGTGCCACTGCTGCTGCGCCGGCTGCGCATCGACCCCGCGCTGTCCGCGGGCGTCATCCTGACGACCTTCACGGACTGCATCGGCTTCGCGACGTTGTTAGGCCTCGGAACGCTGTTCCTGACGTGAGCTTCGCATCCTGGCCCCCGCTCACGGCGGCGCGGCGGGATTCCACGAATGCGTCGTCACGACCGCGTCGCGCACGGTCTGCGGCGCGCGGATCGCGAGCGCCATGACGTGCTCCGCGGTGGGCTCGAACTGCCAGAAGCGCCAATCCGTCGCGTCGTACGCCGCGAACGACAGGCCCGCGACGCGGTGCTCGGCGTCGAGCGAGAACGCCGCGTTGTCGAGCCCCGCGGACAATCCGCGTCCGAGCGCCTTCATCCACGATTCCTTGAGCGTCCACAGCGTGTAGAACCGCGCCGGTTGCCGCTCGGGCGGCAGCGCCTCGAGGTTGCGCGCTTCCTCGGCCGTGAAATAGCGGCGCGCGAGCCGGAGCGCCGTCGTGCGCTCGTTCAGGTTCTCGGCGTCGAGACCGATGTCGCGCACGCGCGCGACCGCGAGCGCGACCAGCCCCGCCGTGTGCGTGAGATTGAAATGCAGCTCCGCGCCCGCGAACTCGGGCGCGAGCGCGGGCTTGCCCTCTTCCCCCGCGACGAACCGCAGCGCCGCGGGCGCGACTCCCGGTAGATAGCCCGCGAGCACCGAGCGCTGCAGCGCGCGCGTACGCAGGTAGCGCGTGCGCAACTCCGGGTTCGCGCGCTGTTCGAGCTGTTCCTGCTCGTGCGGCTCGAGCACCGCGCGCAGCCGTTCGAGTGCCGGCTCGTCGGCCGCGCGTTCCACCGACAACCACAGGTGGATTTCGTTCGCAGTCAGGTTCATCGCAAGGTCATGCCAGAAACGCCGTGATCTCGTCGCGTCGCGCGAGCGCGTCGCTGTAGCCGAGCTCGATGAGCTCGCGCGTGAACCCGGATTCGAACATGAGGTAGCTCGCGAGCAGGCTGCCCGACGCGCCGCGCGCGCCGATGATGCGCATGAGCGAGCGCAGGCTGAGCGGCAGCGAGGCCACGTGCCGTATGGCGATCTGCGCCGGGTCGACGCTCGGCGCGATCATCATCGTGCGGATCTGGCGCATGCCGAGGCTCGCGTCGGCGACCGCGGTGAGACGATTGATGCGCGCGATGTTCTCGAGATCGGCGGAGATCTGGTCGCTGAAGAGAGTATCCAGCATGTAACCGAAGAGCTGTCCCGGTGTCGGCGGCGAATCCGACGCGACGAAGCGCGGGATCTCGTCGAGATGGGTGGGCCGCACGCCGATGACGAGCACGCGGTCCGCGCCGAGGTGGATCGCGGGCGACAGCGGCGCGGTCTGCCGCATGGCGCCGTCGCCGAAGAACTCGCCGTGCAGCGACATCGGCGGGAACAGGAACGGGATGCCGAGGCTCGCCATGAGGTAATCGAGAGTGAGCGGCACGCGCTCACCGTGACGCTGCGCGCGCGACCATTCGCTGATCGTCGTCGCCGCTTCGAAGAACGAAACCGAGCGCGCCGTGAAGTAGCTCGTGGCACAGAGCGCGAGCGCGCGCAGGTGACCGTGCTCGACGTTCGAACGCACGGCGTCGAAGTCCGTCACGCGTGCCAGCAGCCCGCGCAACGGCGAATTGTCGAGCAGGGATTTCGGCGGACCGATGGCGCCGCCCGTGAACAGCGAGCCCATCCAGCGCGAGCCGGCCTTGAGCATCGCGCCCGCGTCGGCGCGGAACACCTGGCCGACGTGGAAGTTCGCCCAGACCTTTTCGATTTCGCTCACGGCCTGGTGCCAGCGCAGCACGTTCCCGGCGAGGATGCTCGCGGAGACCGCGCCCGCCGACGTGCCGACGATGATCGGGAACGGCCAGTCCGGCGTCGCGTGAATCGCCGACAGCGCCTTGAGGACGCCGACCTGATAGGCCGCGCGCGCACCGCCACCGGTGAGGATCAGCCCGGCGCGCGATGAGGCGCCGGCTTCGCTGCTATGATCCCGCTCCCCCACGACTCCACCATTTCACGGAGAACATCATGCTCGCACTACGAAGGATTCTAGTCTCCGCCGCCGTGACGGCGTTCGCGGCGACGGCAAGTGTATGCGTTCAGGCGGCCGCCGACGCGTCGCCTGCCGAGGGCAGCGCCGCACCGGACTTCAAACTGCCGGATCAGAACGGCAAGGTTCATTCGCTGTCGGAGTACAAGGGCAAGTGGGTGGTGCTCTACTTTTACCCGAAGGACGAGACCTCGGGCTGCACGACCCAGGCCTGCGAGCTGCGCGACAACATCTTCGCATTCCGCAAGGCGGATGCCGTGATCCTCGGCGTGAGCGCCGACGACGTCGCGTCCCACAAGAAATTCGAGGAGAACCACCAGCTGCCATTCACGATCCTCGCGGATCCGGACAAAAAGGTCATCGACCAGTACGGTGTCGCCTGGAGCCCGGCCCCCGGCGTGAAGCTCGCGAGCCGCCAGACCTTCCTCATCGGCCCGGACGGCAAGATCGTCAAGCACTGGGCCAAGGTGGACCCGAAGGGTCACTCCGACATGGTGCTCGCCGAGATCAAGGCCCATTCGACCGACAAGGCGGCCGCGAAGACCGGCTGATCCGTTGCGCTCGCCGAATGGAAAACGCCCGGCTCGTGCCGGGCGTTTTCGTTTGCCTACCTACTTCTTCTCGTCGTCCGGACCGCCGAGATCCTTGCCCGTGTTGTCCTTGAGCTTATCCTTCATTCCGTCGAACACGGCCTTGTCGACGGCGGCGAGATGGGGATGTCCCGCGAACGCTCCCATCGAGATCGACCCCTGGACGTAGTACGTCTGGCCCGCGGCCACCTCGAGCGCCAGCGAGTCCTTCGCCTCGGTATGCACGAGATATTCGTGTTTGCCGGCCGCGACGCTCACGGTGCAGAAGCTGCCGTTCGACAGCTTGCAGAGCTCGACGCCGTTCTCGCGCACCTTGTAGCGGATCGCCGCGCCCATCATCTTCTTCTCGCGAAAGAACACCACCGTGCCATTGCCGGCGGCGGCGCCCGGCGCGGCCGGTGCACCCGCATCCTGCGCCATCGCGAACGCGCTCACGCCGAGCGCGAACGCCATCGTCCAGAGTTTCCGATTCATCGAGACCTCCCGCGTTGTGACTGCATGTATTCATATAGCGCCCGGTTCGACGGCGCGCAGTTCATGTTGAGAGACGAGCGCGGCATCGCGCACGCGACGTAGTAGGTTTCGCCGCCGTCGACCTGCAGCCGGATGTCGACGAACGAGGCCGACCGCGAGCTCCACTGGTGCACGCCCACGGGCACTTCGATCTCGAGGGAGCCGCCGTTCGCGATCTCGCCCACCACGTTCTCTCCCTCGCGGATCCTGTAACGATGCGTCGCGTGGTCGCTGTTGAAACTCTCGCGGAAGAACACCACCCTGCCCGTCGCGCTCGTGAAATCGATCCGCGATTCGGGCGCCGGCCCCGCGGCATGCAGCGGTTCGTCGCCATCCTGCGCAGGCAGCGCGACGGTTTCCGCGGTGCGCGCCGTGACCACGCCGCCCTTGCCGATGTTCGTGGAATCGCCGCGGCCGCCGCCGGTGTCCTTGTCGAATACGGGCACCGCGAGCCCGTCGTTCGCGAGGTCGGCCGATCCGACGACGAACGTGCGCAGCTTCACGCGCGTGCCGTTCACGTCGACGTAACGCGCCGCGAGCACGAGCTCGCCCGGATGATCGCGGCCGCCGGAGTCGACCGCGTGGATGACCTCGCCCTCACCCTGTGAGCCGGCCGGGATCGCGACGAAGCCGTCGACGACGAGATCCTCGGCGACGGTGAAGCGAAATGGCAGGCCCTGCCGTGTCTTGTCCGAATTCACGCGCCCGTTCATTCGCAAAGTCAGCAGCGAATACGCGGGCACCTGCACGATGGTCGGGGTCGCGGCAGCCGCGAACGCCGGCAGCGCCGCGAGTAGTAAGAGGCGACTAGCTAACATGCGCGCGAGTATACGGCCGGCGCGCGGGCGTCCCGCAAGCCGGCGTCACGCCGGCGCGCGACTCGCGACCGGGTGCTTCAATTCGCGCATCGCCGCGTCGAGACCTTGCAAAGTCAGCGGAAACATGCGACCGGCGACGAGCTCGCGCGTCAGCGCGACCGACGGGGTCCATTTCCAGTTGTCTTCGGGCTCGGGGTTGAGCCACGCGAGCCGCGGGAAGTGCGCGGTGATGCGCTCCATCCACGCACGGCCCGACTCCTCGTTCCAGTGCTCGACGCTGCCGCCCGGCTCCTGGATCTCGTACGGGCTCATCGTCGCGTCGCCGACGAAGAGGACGCGGTAGTCGGGATTGAAGGTGCGCAGCAGCGACCAAGTGCTCGTCGTCACGCTGAACCGCCGCCGGTTGTCCTTCCAGAGCCGCTCATACGGGAAGTTGTGGAAATAGAAATACTCGAGGTGCTTGAACTCGGCGCGCGCCGCCGAGAACAGCTCCTCGCAGACCTTGACGTGCGCATCCATCGAGCCACCCACGTCGAGCAGCAGCAGCAGTTTCATGGCATTGCGGCGTTCGGGCTGCATGCGGATGTCGAGCAGTCCCGCGTTGCGTGCGGTCGAGTCGATCGTCGCGTCGAGGTCGAGCTCGTCGGCGGCACCCTCGCGCGCGAAACGGCGCAGGCGCCGCAGCGCCATCTTGAGATTGCGCGTGCCGAGCTCGCGGTCGCCATCGAGATTGCGATAGTCGCGCGCCTCCCACACTTTCACCGCCGCGCGCTGGCCGCCCGCGCCGCCGATGCGCACGCCCTCGGGGTTGAATCCGCCGTGGCCGAACGGAGAAGTGCCGCCGGTGCCTATCCACTTCGAGCCGCCTGCGTGGCGACCCTCCTGTTCCGCGAGGCGCCGGCGCAGGGTGTCCATGAGTTTCTGCCAGCCGCCGAGCGCCTCGACCCGCGCACGTTCGTCCGCCGTGAGCTCCCGTGCGGCGAGCTGCCGCAGCCAGTCCTCGGGCAACGTGGCGACGAGCTGCTCGAACAGCTTCTCGGCGCCCGCGAAGTGCTCGGCGAACACGCGGTCGAACCGGTCGAAGTGGCGCTCGTCCTTCACGAGCGCGAGGCGCGCCAGGTAGTAGAACTCCTCGGGCGACTGGGCGGCGGCTCGGGCTTCGAGCGCTTCGAGCAGCGCCAGGAACTCCGGCAGCGTCACCGGCACGCCGCGCGCGCGCAGGTCGGTGAAGAAGCGGACGAACACTATCTACCCGCGCGGCGGTTCAGGAACACCAGCTGTTCGAAGAGGTGCACGTCCTGCTCGTTCTTGAGCAACGCGCCGTGGAGGATCGGGATCGTCTTCTTCGGATCGTCGCCGCGCAGCGCTTCGGGCGGGATGTCCTCGGCGAGCAGCAGCTTGATCCAGTCGAGCAGCTCGGAGGTCGACGGCTTCTTCTTCAGACCCGGCGTGTCGCGGACGCCGAAAAACACGGTGAGCGCCTCGGCGAGCAATTCCTTCTTGAGGTCGGGGAAGTGCACGCGGACGATCTTCTCCATCGTCTCGGCGTCCGGAAACCGGATGTAGTGGAAGAAGCAGCGGCGCAGGAAGGCGTCCGGCAGCTCCTTCTCGTTGTTCGACGTGATGAGGATGATGGGCCGGTGGCGCGCCTTCACGAGCTCGCGCGTCTCGTGCACGTAGAACTCCATGCGGTCGAGCTCACGCAGCAGGTCGTTCGGGAATTCGATGTCGGCCTTGTCGATCTCGTCGATGAGCAGCACGGGCTGAACCGCGGAATCGAACGCCTCCCAGAGCTTGCCGCGCACGATGTAGTTGCGGATGTCGTGCACCTTCGCGTCGCCGAGCTGCGAGTCGCGCAGGCGCGAGACCGCGTCGTACTCGTAGAGGCCGTGCGCGGCCTTGCTCGTCGACTTGATGTGCCATTCGAACAGCGGACGCTCGAGCGAGCGCGCGATCTCCTCCGCGAGCTGCGTCTTGCCGGTACCGGGCTCGCCCTTGATGAGCAGCGGGCGTGCGAGCGTGACGGCGGCGTTGACGGCCGTCATGAGATCGGGGGTTGCGACGTAGCGTTCGGTGCCGGTGAATCGCGCGTCGCTCATGGGTCGTCCTATGGAACCGTGCCCGGAGGCTGAAGCGTGAGCTTATGCGCGGCCGGCCCCGGCAGGAATGGCGTCGGCCTGCCTGCGACCCAGTCATCGAAGCCGCTGCGGTAGAACGGCGATAGCGGATGCCCCGAAGGACCGCCTGGCAATTCCAGGTAGCCCTCGGCCTCGTGGCCCGGCGAGACCGCGAAGCGTTCGGAGGCGCCGAACGCGCCGTCCTGCACACGCGGCATGTGGTGATCGCCCGGAAGCTCGCGCGTCGGCATGTCGAGCAGCCCCGAGAGCAGCGGAACCGCGCGCGACAACGGATGGCGGATCGCGACGGGGCGACGTGCGCCCCACGAGCATTTCGCGAGCGACGCGCAGGATTTGCCGAGCTCCGCGAGCGTGCCGTCGACGCGTGCGAGCAGGAACGCCCGCCAGTCGCCGCCGCCGGGGGGCGCGATCTGCGCCGGGCGCTCGCTCACGAGGCGCCAGGCCGCGGCCTCGAACTGCCCGGGTCGCCGCAGTGCGGGCTCACCTGACAACCCGCTCGACAGCGAATTCCACAGCGCGTCCTCGACCTCGGTGCGGAAGGCGCGCACGAGCCGATAGCCGACCGCATCGCTGCTCGCCTCGGGCTTCCAGTCGGCGAGCAACGCACGCAGCTCGCGACGCGGCGCCGACTCGCGAGTCGCGGCCTCGTCGAGGAGCTGCAACAGCGCGTCGTGCCAGCGCGCGAGGAACAGCGCGCGATCGTCCGTCTGGATCTTCAGCATGTCGGCTGGAGTCGCCGGATGGCTGAGCTGCAGCAGGTCGTCGCGGATCTGCCGCGCGCGTGCGCCCAGGTCGTAGCCGCCCGCGCCCACGTCGACCTCGTCGTCACCGACCACTTCTTCGAGTGCGCCGTCGACCACGCGCTGATTCGCCGTCCACACGCGGCCGACAGGCGGATCCACGATGCGCGGATGATCGCCCGTATCGCGGAACTCGACGGAGCCGAACAGCCGGTCGGGTCCGGAATTGCGCGGCACGCGGCCGAGCAGCGTCCACGCGATGCGGCCCATCGCATCGCCCATGACCATGTTCTGGCCGGGAATGCCGACCGTCGGCGCGAGCCCCAGTGCGGCATCGATCGACTGTGCACGCTCGAGGCCTAACAATCCGAAATTGGTGGCGCGCGGGTCCATCGCGAGCCAGCCGACCTGCAGGCAGTCGCCCGACTTCACGTCGTCCGCGTATTCGTCGCCGTCGAGCACGACACCCCTGCCGACGTCGCGGAACTCGACGACGGCGTCCGCCGCGCCGTTCACGGCGATCTTTTCGCTGCGCACCCGGTCGTCGGCGCTCGTGCACTTGCCCCAGCGCACGTCGGAGAAATCGCCGTAGCTGTTCGTGAAGCCCCACGCGATGTGGCCGTTCGAGCCCGCCGCGACCGCCGGTGTGCCCGGCAGCGTGACGCCCGTGATGTCGAGAGCCTCGGCGCCCGTCACGCGCAGGCGCGCGGGATACCACACGGCCGGCACGCCGACGTCGAGATGCATGTCGTTCGCGACGAGCGCGGCGCCGGTCTGCGAATGCACGCCCGCGACCGCCCAGCCATTGCTGCCCGGAAGCTTCGGCTCGTCCGATGCGGACGCGATCGGCCCGTCGAACTTCAGGAGCGCCGGCCAGGGCTGTACGCCGCTGCCGCAGCTGGCGCACGGCTCGCCCGAGTAGTTGGGCGTGTCCCACTCGGAGTGCCCGGCATAGACGAACGCGATGAGCGCATGCGCCGCGGCGGCATCCGATTTCGCCGCGGCGGCGCGCTCGAGGCGGCGGCGCTCGATCTCGGCCGTGATCGTCCCGTACTGCAGCTGCCACCACATCGAGTGCACGACGAGGATGGAATCTTCGGGCACCCACGCGCGCGGCTGTGCGCGCAGCAGCAGGTATTCCCAGGGCCGCGCGCGCAGGCCCGCGAGCCCCGCGTTCACGCCGCGCGTATACGCCTCGAGGACCGCGCGCTCTCCCGCAGGCGTCGTCTCGACCACGCGGCGCGCCACCGCGCGGAAGCCGAAGCGCCGCGTGCGGATGTCCGTCTTGAGCACGATCTTGCCGAAAATCTCCGAGAGCTCACCGGCCGCGAGCCGGCGCGAGAGGTCCATCTGGAAGAACCGGTCCTGCGCGTGCGCATACCCCGTGGCGTACGCGAGATCGACGCGCGTCGGCGCCGAGATCACCGGGATGCCGCGCGCGTCGCGGTCGATCGTGGCTTCGTGCGCGAGCCCGGGCGCGGGCAACGTGCCATCGATCGCCGGCAGGCTGCGGCTCATGGCCCACCACGCGGCGCAGAAAGCGAGCACCGCGATGGCGAGGATGACGGTCAGCGTCCATCGCAGCCAGCGCAGCGCCTTCATCGCAGGTCTCAGTCCTTCGGTACGCGCAGGATCGTGAGCGCGTTCGTGCCGCCGGTGATGCCCGTGAGCTCGCCCTTCGTCACGATGATGTTCTCGCCGCGCTCGACGAGATCGAGCTGCAGCAGCAGGCTGATGATGGCGCGGAACAGCTCGGTGGTGCGCACCTCGGGGATGTCGAACGGCACGGGGTACACGCCGCGATACAGCGTGACGCGGCGGCGCGTCGCCTCGTGGCGCGTGAACGCATAGATCGGGATGTCCGCGCGCGAGCGTGACATCCACAGCGGCGTCGTGCCGGACTCAGTCAACGCGACGATGGCGCGCACCTTCATGTGGTTGGCCGTGTACATCACGGCCATCGCGATCGCCTCTTCGGTGCGATCGACGACACCCTCGACGCGATGGCGCACGCGGTTGTGCGTGACCTGGTATTTCTCGGCCGCATTGATGATCTCTTCCATCGCCTGCACGGCCTTCACGGGGTATTTGCCCACCGCGCTCTCGGCCGAGAGCATCACCGCATCCGTGCCGTCCATGACCGCGTTCGCGACGTCCGACACCTCGGCGCGCGTCGGCACCGGCGCGGAGATCATCGACTCCATCATCTGCGTCGCCGTGATCACGACCTTATTGCGCGTGCGCGACTCGTGGATGATGGTCTTCTGCAGACCGGTGATCTCGGCGTAGCCCATCTCCACGGCGAGATCGCCGCGCGCGACCATGAGCGCGTCCGATGCCTCGATGATCTCGACGAGATTGCGGATGGCTTCGTGACGCTCGATCTTCGCGCACACATGCGCCTGCCCGCCGGCCTGGCGGATGAGGTAGCGCGCGTAATCCATGTCCTTCGCGTCGCGCGCGAAGGACACGGCGACGTAGTCGACGCCCTTGCTGCACGCGAACTTGATGTCTTCGAGATCGCGGTCCGTCAGCGCCGGCGCGGAGATGCCGCCGCCCTTGAGGTTGACGCCCTTGCGGTTCGAGAGCTCGCCGCCCGCGATGACCTTCGTATCGATGCGCGTGCCCGACACCTTCGTCACTTCGAGTGTGATGAGGCCATCGTTGAGCAGCAGGATGTTGCCAACCCGTACGTCCTTCGGCAGGTCCTGGTACGCGCAGCCGACGACCTGCTCGTTGCCCGCGTTGATGTCGTGCGCCGTGTCGAGCGCGAACGCCTGGCCGTCCTTGAGGTCGACCTTCTTGTTGACGAAGCTCTCGATGCGGATCTTGGGACCGCCGAGGTCCGCGAGGATGCCGACGTAGCGGCCCGCGCGGCGCGCCGCCTCGTGCACGAGGTCGATGCGCCGGCCGTGCTCCTCGTGCTTGCCGTGCGAGAAGTTCACGCGCGCCACGTCGAGGCCGGCGCGCACCATCTCCGTGAGGACCTCGATGGAGTCGGTGGACGGGCCGAGTGTCGCGACGATCTTCGTGCGGGAGTGCATCTGCGGGGTTTGCATGGCCGCGCATTCTGCCATGTGAAAATGACGCGTGGCGCATAATCAAAGTCGGAATCTGAAATCACGAAGGGGGACGAACATGCGGCGGAACTGGGCATTCCTGATCGTCGGACTCGTTTTGGGCGCGGGACTCACGGGGTTGCGCGCGGAAACCGCGGCGCCGGCGCGCGTCTTCGAGATCCGGACGTATCACACCTTCCCCGGCAGGCTCGATGCGCTCAACAAGCGCTTCCGCGAGCACACGATGAAGGTCTTCGAGAAGCACGGCATGACGAATGTCGCGTACTGGACATTCGAGGACAGTCCCGCGAAGGAGAACACTCTGATCTACGTGATCTCGCACCCGAGCCGCGCGGCCGCCGCGCAGCACTGGAAGGAGTTCCACGACGATCCCGAGTGGCAGGCGATCGCCGCGGAGTCGGAGAAGGACGGGAAGATCGTCGAGAAGGTCGATTCGGTGTTCGTCGACGCGACCGACTACTCGCCGCTGAAGTGAGGAAAGGGGGAACGCGCCTCAGGCAGGCGCGTCCTTCCGGCGCGGATCGGCGCGGTCCGGCTGACTAACTACCGTTGGCGCGCGATTCGAGCATCGCGACGGCCGGCAGTGTCTTGCCCTCGACGAACTCGAGGAACGCACCGCCACCCGTCGAGATGTACGAGATGCCTTCCTCGACGCCGTACTTCTCGATGGCCGCGAGCGTGTCGCCGCCGCCGGCCAGCGAGAACGCCGGGCTGCGCGCGATCGCCTGCGCGATCGCCTTCGTGCCCTCGCCGAACTGGTCGAACTCGAATACGCCGACGGGGCCGTTCCACACGATGGTGCCGGCCTTCTGCAGCATCGCACCGAGACGCTCCGCCGTGTCGGGACCGATGTCGAGGATCATCTCGTCGGGCTTCACGTCGTTGACGTTGCGCACGTCGGCGTGGGCCGTCGCCGCGAATTCCTTCGCGACCACGACGTCGGTCGGCAACGGGATCTCCGCGCCGCGCGCCTTTGCCTGCTCGAGCAGCTTGCGCGCGATGTCGAGCATCTCGGCCTCGTGCAGCGACTTGCCGACATTCACACCCGTCGCGGCGAGGAACGTGTTGGCGATGCCGCCGCCGACTATGAGCTTGTCGACCTTCGAGAGCAGCGATTCGAGCACGGTGAGCTTGGTCGAGACCTTGCTGCCCGCGACGATGGCCACGAGCGGCCGCGCGGGCTTCGCGAGCGCGCGCTCGAGCGCCTCGAGCTCGCCGACGAGCAACGGACCCGCGCACGCGACCTTCGCGAACTTGCCGACGCCGTGCGTCGAGGCTTCCGCGCGGTGCGCGGTACCGAACGCATCCATGACGTAGACGTCGCAGAGCTGCGCCATCTGCTTCGCGAGCTCTTCCTTGTCCTTCTTCTCGCCCTTGTTGAAGCGCACGTTCTCGAGCAGGACGGCCGAGCCCGGCGCGGTATCGACGCCGGACAACCAGTCCTTCTTGAGGGGCACGGGCTTGCCCAGCAACTCCGAGAGGCGCGCCGCCACCGGCGCGAGCGAGAACTCGTCGTTGTAGACGCCCTCCTCGGGCCGCCCGAGATGCGACGTGAGGAACACGCGCGCGCCCTTGTCGAGCGCGAGCTTGATCGTCGGCAGCGAGGCGCGGATGCGCGCATCGCTCGTGACGCGACCGGCCTCGACGGGCACGTTGAGATCCTCGCGGATCAGGACCCGCTTGCCGGCGAGATCCTGGTCCGCCATGCGCAATACGTTCATCGCGCGGACCTCAGGAGGCCTTCGACCACGCAATCGTGGTGTCCAGCATGCGATTGCTGAAACCCCATTCGTTGTCGTACCAGGAGCAGACCTTGACCAGCGTGCCCTCGCTGACGCGCGTCATCGTCGCGTCGTACGTGGACGAAGCCGGGTCGTGGTTGTAGTCGATCGAGACGAGCTGCTTCTCGGTGTAGTTGAGGATGCCCTTCATCGCGCCTTCGGCAGCTTCCTTGATGACCTTGTTGATCTCCTCGACCGACGTCGCGCGCTTGGCGACGAACGAGAGATCGACGAGCGACACGTTGATCGTCGGGATGCGCACGGCGAAACCGTCGAGCTTGCCCTTGAGCTCCGGCAGCACGAGGCCGACGGCCGCGGCGGCGCCGGTCTTCGCGGGGATCATGCTCATCGTGGCCGAACGCGCACGGCGGATGTCCTCGTGATAGACGTCGGTGAGACGCTGATCGTTCGTGTACGCGTGGATCGTCGTCATGAGGCCGTTGACGATGCCGATCTTGTCGTTGAGCACCTTCGCGAGCGGCGCGAGGCAGTTCGTGGTGCACGACGCATTCGAGATCACGGTGTGCGAGCTCTTGAGCACGTTGTGGTTCACGCCGTACACGACCGTCGCATCGACGTCCTTGCCGCCCGGCGCGCTGATGACGACCTTCCTGGCACCACCGGCGAGATGCTTGCCCGCGTCCGCCTTCGTCGTGAAGAAGCCCGTAGACTCGAACACGTATTCCGCGCCGACCGACGCCCAGTCGATCTTGGCGGGGTCGCGCTGCGCGAACACCTTGATCTTGTCACCGTTGACGACGATCGAATCGCCCTCGACGCCGACCGTGCCCGGGAATTTCCCGTGCGCCGTGTCGTACTGCGTGAGGTGCGCGTTGGTCTGCGCGTCGCCGAGGTCGTTGACCGCGACGATCTGGATTTCGTTCGTGCGCTTCGCTTCGTAGAGCGCGCGGAGAATGTTGCGGCCGATGCGTCCGTAACCGTTGATACCAACCTTGATGGCCATCTATCTGCTTCCTCTATCTATTCCGGAAAATTCATGAAGAAAGGAGTTGCTCGAGCTGCATCTTCACGGCCGCGGCCGTGAGGCCGAAGTGCTTGAAGAGGTCGGGGCCCTTGCCCGACGCGCCGAAGTGGTCGAGCCCGATCACGCGGCCGTTGCCGCCGACGTAGCGCCACCAGCATTGCGTGGCGCCCGCCTCCACGGCGAGGCGGCGCGTGCACGACGCGGGCAGCACGCTCTCGCGATACGGCGCGGGCTGCGCATCGAACGTCTCGCACGACGGCATCGACACGAGGCGCACGCGCTTGCCCGCCGCCTGCAGCTCCTTCACCGCGTCGGCCGCGAAGCCGACCTCGGAGCCGGTCGCGATGACGATGGCTTCGGGCGGACCGTTGGAATCGATCAGCACGTAGCCGCCCTTGCGCAGCGCGATCAACTGCTCGGGAGTGCGCGGCTGCTGCGGCAGGCCCTGGCGCGTGAACACGAGCGCCGTCGGACCGTTCTTGCGCTCGAGCGCCGCGATCCACGCCGCCGCGGATTCCACCGCATCGCAGGGACGCCACAGCGTGAGATTGGGCATCGCGCGCAGGCTCGACAGGTGCTCGATGGGCTGGTGCGTGGGGCCGTCCTCGCCGAGACCGATGGAGTCGTGCGTGTAGACGAGCGTCGTCGGGCAGTGCATCAACGCCGCGAGGCGCACCGCATTGCGCGCGTAATCGGAGAACACGAGGAACGTGCCGCCGTACGGGCGGTAGCCGCCGTGCAGCGTGAGGCCGTTCATGATCGCGGTCATGCCGAACTCGCGCACGCCGTAATACATGTAGTTGCCGGCGAAGTTCTCGGGCGTGACGTCGACGGAATCCTTGCGGCGCGTATTCACGGAGCCCGTGAGATCCGCCGAGCCGCCGAGCATCTCGGGCATCTTCGGGCCCAGCACGTTCAGCGCGACCTGCGATGACGCGCGCGTGGCCTGCGCGCCCGTGACCGCGGCGCCCGCGGTCATGACGGCCTGCGCGATCTCCGCCCAGTCCGCGGGCAAGTCGCCTTTCATGCGGCGCTCGAATTCCGCGCCCGCCTCCGGATGCTCACGTTTATAACGCTTCCACAGGCGGGTCCACTTCTTCTCTGCAGCGGCGCCGGCTTCCTTGTGATCCCAGGCCGCGCGGATGTCGTCGGGCACGACGAACGGCGGGAAATCCCAGCCGAGCGTCTTGCGCGCGTTCGCCACTTCCTCGGGACCGAGCGCCTCGCCGTGCGCCGACTTCGTGCCCTGCTTGTTGGGTGCGCCCCAGCCGATGATCGTCTTGCAGCAGATCAGCGAGGGTTGATCCTTGCGCGCGCGCGCTTTCTTCAGCGCGGCCGTCACGGCCTCGGCATCGTGGCCGTCGACATTGCGCACGACGTGCCAGCCGTAGGCCTCGAAGCGCTTCGGCGTATCGTCGGTGAACCAGCCCGCGACCTTGCCGTCGATCGAAATGCCGTTGTCGTCGTAGAACACGACGAGCTTGCCGAGCTTCCACGTGCCCGCGAGAGCGGCGGCTTCGTGCGAGATGCCTTCCATGAGGCAGCCGTCGCCGGCGAAGCAATAGGTGTGGTGGTCGACGATCGCGAGACCGTCCTTGTTGTACTGCGTGGCTAACAACTTCTCGGCGAGCGCCATGCCGACGGCGTTGCCGATGCCCTGGCCGAGAGGACCCGTCGTCGTCTCGATGCCCATCGCGAGGTCGTGCTCGGGATGACCCGCGGTGCGCGCGCCGAGCTGCCGGAAATTCCTGAGCTCATCGAGCGCCACCGGGTAGCCGGTGAGATGCAGCAGCGAATACAGCAGCATCGAACCGTGGCCGTTCGAGAGCACGAAGCGATCGCGGTTCCACCACTTCGGATTGCCCGGGTTGTGCTTGAGGAACTGACGCCACAGCACCTCGGCAATGTCGGCCATGCCCATGGGCGCGCCGGGATGTCCCGAGTTCGCGGCCTGCACTGCATCCATCGACAGCGCGCGGATCGCGTTCGCGAGCGTGCGGGCGGCGGGCGGGTTGATTGCGGTGTCCATAAAGGGCGCGCATTGTCCGTCAGGCGGCTGGCCGGGGGCAACACGAAAGGACCTCTTTTTCCCGCGGCGCGCGGCGAATGTCCCGCGCGCTGTCTCGCTGTCATGACACCGAAGTGAATCGGCGGTCGCTGTACCGCCGCGGTGCACGTCGCGGGACTACGAGCCGGCGCGCGGGCCCGCGGGGTCGGCGCGGTCTTGCGCCGGGACGGCGCGTCGCGCGGCTGTTCAGGCGCGCTCTGCGAGCACGACCCACTTGTCCGACAGCAGCGGCGTCGAGACCCGCACCACCTCGCGAATTGCAAAACCGGCCGCGCCGAACTCGCGCTCGAGATCGGTGCGCGAGACGCGATCGAGCGGCGTGCGCCCGAGGCCGAGACGGCCGAATGTCTGCGTGAGCACGTAGCGGAACGTGTACTTGTGACGATAGTCGACGATGACCCAGCGGCGTGACACGCGCGCGAACTCGCTCAGCATCCGTACGCGCGTCGCGGCGTCGACGTGCATCATGAAGCGGATGCACACCACACAATCGAGCGACGCGTCGCGCAACGGCAGCCGTTCCGCGTTCGCCTGCAGGTAGCCGCGGATCCGTTCGTGATCGCCACCGGGGATGGTCGCCGCCTTCTGGAGCATCTCGAGAGAGATGTCGCTGCCGATGATCTCGTAACCCTCGCGCGCGAGCGCGCCCGTGAACCGGCCCGTGCCGCACGGCAGGTCGAGGATGGTCCTGACGCCGGTCGTGCCTGCGAGGGCCCGGCGGATCGCGGCCCACTTGCGTGCATTGCGCTTCTGGCGTTCCGGCGAGCTGAACCGGTGGAAGTCGTAGTCGTCGGCTACCTGCGCGCTGCGATAGAAGTCGCGCTTGTAGTCGTAGCCGTCTTCCCGCGGCCTGCTCGGATCACTCTTGCCCGGTCTCTTCATGTCGGCCGACACTTTAAACGGCTGCGTCGCGCGCGCAAGCTCGCTTCACCGGTCCAAACTCGCCATGAATTTACCAATTTGCGCCCTTCGTGAACCTGTTCCGCTCCCGCGGAAAAGTCGCCAGATGCCGACGCGGCTTCACATTTTCCCGCCGGTAGTTTGCGACCTGGTTCACCCCGTTACAGCCACGTGAAAATTGTCGTGACGCGCATCACCCGCCCCCCTTTCCAACGCACGTAGAGTCCGGGCGAATGAGTTCGATCAGAGTCGTTCACTTCACGGACCCGCATTTGTTTGGCGACCCGGCGGCAACGCTGCGCGGGATCAACACCCGCGAATCGCTCGAGCGCGTGCTCGCCGATGCCTCGGGGCATCTCGCCATCGCCGACGCTATCCTGGTCACGGGCGATCTCGTGCAGGACGACGCCTCGGGCTACGAGCAGTTCCGGCGCGTCTTTGCGCGCTACAACAAGCCCGTGCTCTGCGTGCCGGGCAACCACGACCTCGTGCCGCAGATGCGTGCCGCGCTCGCCGGCGCGCCGTTCGATCTCGACGGTCCGGCCGACGTCGGCGCCTGGCGCATCGTGCTCATCGACAGCGTCGTAGCGAACCAGGCCGGAGGCCACGTGTCCGTCGAGATGCTCACCAAGCTCGACGAGGATCTCGGCCGTGCGCGCCAGCGCCACGCCATGGTCTGCCTGCATCACCACCCGGTCAACATGTCGAGCCGCTGGCTCGACAAAGTCGGCCTCGCGAATGCCAACGAGTTCTGGTCCGTCATCGACAGCCACCCGCAGGTGAAGGCCGTCGTGTGGGGCCACGTGCATCAGCCCTTCGAAGGCGCGCGCCGCGGCGTGCGCCTGATCGCGACCCCTTCGACGTGCGCGCAGTTCCTGCCGCGCTCGAACGATTTCGTGATCGACAATCAACCGCCGGCCTACCGGCTCTTCACGCTGCATTCCAACGGCGCGCTCGACACTGGCGTGCACAACCTCACTGCCGCAGAATCGGCGGCGTGAAGTTTCCCGACTCCTTGCGGCGAGGCCTGCATGCCGGCCTCGGCCTGCTGCTGCTCGCCTGCGGCGCGAGCGCCGCGTTCGCGCGTGGTGAATCGTCCGTGTGGGTGCTCAAGGGCGAGCACAACACCGTCTATCTCGCGGGCTCGGTGCACGCGCTGCCGAAGGAGCATGCGCAGCTGCCCGAGCCGCTCGAGCGCGCGTATGCGGCGTCGAAGACCATCGTCATGGAAGTCGATCTCGACGATCTCGATCCGATGGAAGCCGTGCGCTTCGTCACGACCGAGGGCACGCTGCCGCCCGACAAGACGCTGAGCGACGTCATCGGCGCCGACAAGTTCGCGTCGGTCACCCAGCGCGCCGCGAGCATCGACCTGCCCGAGTTCGCGCTCGCCAAGCTCGAGCCGTGGGCCGCGGCGATGGTGCTCACGCAGGTCGCGCTCATGAAATCCGGCTTCGATCCGCAGCTCGGCGTCGACATGCAGATCGTGGAGCGCGCGAAGGCCGACCACAAACCCGTCGAGGGCCTCGAGACCGTGCTCGACCAGCTCGGCATCTTCGACGAGCGCAGCGTCGAGGAACAGACGAAGTTCCTGCTCGAATCCGCCGATGACGTGCCGAAGATGCGCGACGATCTCGGCCGGCTCGTCGCTGCCTGGCGCGCGGGCGACCTGCGCGGGCTCGAGCGCGAGTTCCTCAAGGAGCGCGACCAGGCGCCGGGGCTCTATGACGCATTGCTCGGCGTGCGTAACCGCAAGTGGCTGCCACAGATCGAGGCGCTGCTGAAGCGCGACGAGGACGTGCTCGTCGTCGTCGGCACGCTGCACTACGTGGGCCACGACGGACTGCTCGCGCTGCTCAAGGCCGCGGGCCACCGGGCCGTGCCGCTGCGGGCAGCGAAATCCGCGCGCTAGCGCGATGCGCTCGTTCGCCGTCTTCCTCGCGCTGATCCTGCTCGCGCTCGCGGGCATCGCGGCATTCGCATATCCCGCGTGGCTCGCGACGCAGGCGCTCGGCCTGGACTTCAAGTTCCATCGCGTCGCGAGCCGCATCGCGATGCTGACGTTCCTCGTCGGATTCCTGTTCCTGGCACGACGGCTGAAGGTCGGCGACCGCGTGAGCCTCGGCTACGGCCTGCCGCCCGCGCGCTTCTTCGCCGAGCTCGGCAAGGCGCTGCTGCTCGGCGCGGTGCTCATGCTGCCGGTACTCGCGACGATGGTCGTGCTCGACATGCGCGTGCTCAAACCGGGCGTCGAGCTCGACGCGGTCGGCTGGACGAAGCTCGTCGCGCTCGGGCTCGGCACGGGTCTCGTCGTCGCGTTCATCGAGGAGACGGCGATGCGCGGCGCAATGCACTCGGCGATCGCGCGCGAATCGGGGCCGGTCGTCGCGATCGTGCTCGTGTCGCTCGTGTATGCGGCCACGCATTTTTTCGCGAAATCGCGCGTGGCACCCGAGGACATCGGTCCCGGCGGCGGCCTCACGATGCTCGCGCAGATGCTCGGCGCGTTCGGTCATCCGCTCGGGATCCTCGACGCGTTCCTGTGCCTGTTCGCGGTCGGCGTGCTGCTCGGGCTCGTGCGCGAGCTCACGGGCAACATCGCCGCGTGCATCGGGCTGCACGCGGGCTGGGTCGCCATCATCACCGTGGTACGAGAGACGTCCGCGCGGCGCGAGACCGGGCCGGTCGCATTCCTCATGAGCGACTACGACGGCTTCATCGGGTGGATGGTGCTGGCGTGGACGCTCGTGATCGGCGTTGCACTGTGGTGGTGGTACAGGAAAAAAGGGGACAGATTTATTTAATTGGGGACATTCACCGTTTCCTGGCAAACGGGGACAGGCTGGCCGCATCTGTCGGCGCTGCTTCCCGGTTCGAAGGTCTTTCGGCCCGCGGGTCGGGCGCGCTTGAAGAAAGAAATGAGGACATTTCTTTCTTCGCGTTCACTCGTCGCTCGCTGCGCGCCTCTACATTTTCAAAAACGGCGAGTCGATAGGCACTACAACGGCGCGCGGCCGCTCGCTCCTCGGCGCGCTCTACGCGGGCCGAAAGACCTTCGAACCGGGAAGCTGCGTCACCTC
>Ga0081455_10002186_pt1 | contig 23311 bp, 20 predicted proteins | sample TabmetS3T2R1_FD_70207 | JGI IMG/M metagenome (GOLD analysis project Ga0081455, IMG submission 70207) | Tabebuia heterophylla rhizosphere microbial communities from the University of Puerto Rico - S3T2R1 | ecosystem: Host-associated > Plants > Roots > Rhizosphere ...
CCGCCGACCGACTCGCAGACTGATGCCCGCCCCCCCCCGCCACGCCCACCGCGCTGGCCGCCGCGGTCCGGGCCGCCGCCGAGCGGTTCGCGGACTGCCGCGGGCCGCGGGATGAACGTCATCGCCACCGCTGGCCACGTGGACCACGGCAAGTCCACGCTGGTACGCCTGCTGACCGGGATGGAGCCGGACCGCTGGGCCGAGGAGCGGCGCCGCGGATTGACCATCGACCTCGGGTTCGCCTGGACCGACCTGCCCGGTGCCGGCGAGGTCGCGTTCGTGGACGTGCCGGGCCACGAGCGGTTCGTGCCGAACATGCTGGCCGGCGTCGGGCCGGTACCGGCCGTGCTGTTCGTGGTCGCCGCCGACGAGGGCTGGCGGGCCCAGTCGGGCGAGCACCTGGCCGCCCTCGACGCGCTCGGCGTCGAGCACGCGGTCCTGGCCGTCACCCGCGCCGACCTGGCCGACCCGGCCGCGGCCCTGGCCGACGCGCGCGCCCGCATCGCGACCACCGCGCTCGGCCCCGTACCCGCCGTCGCCGTCAGCGCCACCTCGGGCGCCGGCCTGGACCAACTCCGCACCGAGCTGGCCGCCCTCGCGAACCGGCTGCCGGCGCCCGACCCGGACGCCGACGTGCGCCTGTGGGTGGACCGCTCGTTCACCATCCGCGGCGCCGGCACCGTGGTCACCGGCACGCTCACCGCCGGTACGGTCCGGCCCGGCGACGAGCTGGAGGTGGGCGCCGGCAGGACGGTCCGGGTCCGCGGCGTGCAGGCGCTGGGCACGGCCCGGCCGGCGGTGTCCGGGGTGGCCCGGGTCGCGGTCAACCTGCGCGGCGGCGACCACCGGGAGCTGGGCCGCGGCGACACGCTGCTCGCGCCCTCCCGCTGGCGGCACACGGCGACCGTCGACGTCGAGTTGCGCAACCCCGCGGATCCACTGCCGCAGCGGCTGATCCTGCACCTGGGCGCCGCCGCCGTCCCGGTCCGCATCCGTCCACTGGGGACTGTCCACACCGGACTGGCCCGGCTCGCCCTGGACCGCCCGCTGCCGCTGCGCGTCGGCGACCGCGGCCTGCTGCGCGACCCGGGCCGGCACGCCATCGCGGCCGGGATCGCCGTCCTGGACATCCACCCGCCGCCCCTCACCCGACGCGGCGCGGCCGCCCGGCGCGGCGCGGACCTGGCCGCCGCGCGCGCCGGCGGCAGCGCGGCGCTGGCCGAGCTGGCGATCAGGAACGGCGGCCTGCTCACCACCACCGACCTGGCCGCCGCCGGCCTACCCGCCGCCGGATCCGCCACGGGCGTAGGGGATTGGCGCGCCGACCCGGTCCGCTGGAAGGAGCTGGCCGCCGCGGCGGTCCCGGCCTGGCAACGCTGGCGGGCGGCCAACCCGGTCGCCGCCGGCATGCCCGCCGAGGCCCTGCGCCGCGCCCTGAACCTCCCCGACCCGGCCCTGCTCGCCCCGCTGGTCGCTGCCGCCGGCCTGACCCTGTCCGCCGGCCTGGTCCGGCACGGGGACAGCGGCCTGCCGGACAGGCTCGAGCGTGCGATCGGCACCGTCGAGCGGGACCTGGCGGTGACCCCGTTCGCCGCACCCGAGGCGTACCGGCTGGACGAACTCGGCCTGGGTCCGAAGGAGATCGCCGCCGCGGCCCGCGCCGGCCGCCTGCTCCGGCTGACCCCCCAGGTCGTGCTGCTGCCGGGCGCGCCGGCCGCCGCGGCCGAGATCCTGGCCACCCTGCCGCAGCCGTTCACCCTCAGCCAGGCACGCCAGGCCCTGCACACCACCCGCCGCGTCGCCGTACCGCTGCTGGAACACCTCGACCGGGCCGGTCATACCACCCGCAACCCGGACGACACCAGGACCGTCACCGGCTGAGCGCGGCGGCCCCGAACGACACGTTGAACCGGTCGCACCAGATCGACACGCTGCGGTACCGGCTCAGGTCGGTGCCGGCCGGGACCGGGTAGTTCTGGCTGCCCTTGTTGCCCTTCAGCGTGCCGAGGTTCAGGTACGCCCCGTCGTCGAAGACGTGCCACCCGGCCGATCCCGCCACGACCGCCGCATCGCTGAGCCACACGTGCACATCCGGCCCGTCGCTGGTGTCCAAATTCTCCAGGCGCAGTACGTACGCGCCGCTGGCCAGCCGGATCAGCCGTACCGAGCCGCTGGTCCGGTGCTCGTGGCTGATCAACTCCCCGCGGGCCACCGTCACCGCGCCCGGCCGGGCCGGGGTAGTGGGAGCGGTGGTGCCAACGGTGACCGTCGTCGGCGCCACCTCAGGCGCATCCGGCGCCGCCTCGACCACCGTGGTGTCGGTCCACAGCTTCCACGGCTCGAACACCACGAGCCCGCCGACCGCCACCACGAGCACGGCCGCCAGCCCCAGCCAGAGCACTCTCCTGCGCATCCACCCATCGAAGCGCACCCGCCGCGGTGCGGCGCTTACCGAGCCCTTACCGCCAGCCGTCGAAGGTGAGGTCCGGGTACTGCTGGTCCGGTTGGGACAGCTTCACCGGGTACGGCGTGCCGGTGGCCGCGACGTACAGGAACTCCCCGCCGCGCAGCCGGATCCGGGTGACCGTGCGGCCGCCCTGCTGCTCGGTCTTCGGGCTCGCGGTGGACGATTCCGGGGTCGGGATCAGCTCGGTGATCCAGTGCCCGCCGTCCAGTAAGGGCCGCAGGCCCAGCGCGTCGCCGTTGGGCAGCGTGGCGATGTCGCCCTCGGTCCAGGTGGCCGCGCCGGGCGCCCGGCTGGAGACGGTCAGCCCGCGGCGGCGTACCTCCAGGGTGCTGCCGTCCTTGGTGATCCGCCCGTCGGCGCTGTCCGAGCCGAGGGTGAGGTCCACGGTGATCGGCCCGGTCGCGGACAGGTCCACGGCGCCGCGCAGCCGGTACGAGGTGGCGTCCAGCGCGGCGGCGCGAACCCGCTTGGTCAGGTCCTCGGCCGGTACGTCCGAGGGGTCGGCCGCGCTGGTGTGGATGACCGGCCCGCCGGGGATCGAGGTGACCGGCCCGCTCGGCGCCGGGCGGATGTCCAGCAGGCCGGGCTCGTGCGGCCCGCAACTGCGCAGCAGCAGCCACCCCACCACGATCAGGATGCCGAGCTTGATCAGCCGCCCGCGCCAGATCCGCCGCCGCTGCGCGCGCCGCGCCGCCCGCCGTTCCTTCCAGGCCCGGTACCAGCGCGGTTCGTCCGGCGGCGGGGGAGCCTGGACCGGCGGCGCCTGGATCGGCGGCGCGGGGTATCCGGGCGCCGGCTGCGCGGCCGCGGCCGGCGGCCTCGGGGTCTTGCCGAAGATCGGCTGCGGCCGGTACGGCGGCTGTCCAGGAGCTGGACCCGGCGGGGTGTCCGGCACGGTGCCCTCCTTCGCCCACCACCCGAGGTCTCCCACCCTAGTCCCTCCGGCCCTACGACCTGTCCAGGCTGGCGCCGGCCAGGATGCGGCGCAGCCCGCGGGTGTCGGGGCTGACCGGCCCGAGGAACCGCACCGCGTCGGCCAGCGTGTCCGCCCCGTACGCCGCCGCGCCGCTGAGATCTCCGGCCTCGATGAGGTGGCGCAGGGCGGCCCGCCGGGCGGCGAAGACCTCCACCAGGGTCGGGTCGCTGCGCTTCAGCGTCGGCCACACGACCCGCCCCGCGTCCCACACCGACGCCGCCTGCTCGGGCAGCAGCCTGGCCAGCTCCCCGGCCTCCCCGGGATCGCCGTCCTCGCCGGCCAGCGCCAGGATCAGCTCGGTGGCGGCCCGCAGTACGCCGGGCAGCTCGCCGGAGTGGTGCGCGCGCTCCCGGATCACCCGGGCCACCAGCCGGTGCATGACCACCACCTCGCCGGCCGGGTCGCCGGGCACGCCGGCCCACCCGGCGAGATTGTCGTCCACGATCCGGGACAGCGCCGCGGTCAGGTCGGAGTGCTTGACCGGCAGCGGGTCCAGCAGCGCCCGCGGCACCCCGTCGGTGGACAGCACCGACAGCACCTCCAGCACCAGCGAGGTCGGCCCGCCGGGGTCGGCCTGCTCGGCCGCCCGCACCGCGAGCGAGACCGCCTCGGCCGTACCCCGCGGGTAGGGCTTGCCGGCCCGCGCGGCCACCGGCGGGGTCGCCTCCAGCTGGTGCAGGTACGCCGCGAAGCTCTCCCGCCGGGCCACGATCGTCGCGGCGGCCTGGGACAGCGCCAGCGGGTGGTCGCCCAGCGCGGCGGCGATGCCGACCGCGCCGACCTCGCTGACGTGCCCGGTGGCGGCCAGCAGGTACAGGATCGATTCGGCCCGCTCGTACCCGCCGACCTCGACCAGCCGGCCGAGCTGGTCGAAGGTGCGCTGGGTGGTGGTGATGACCACCTCGACGCCCTCGGGCAGGTACGGCTGCACCAGGTCGGGGTCGCTGGCGTTGTCGAAGACCACCAGTGCCCGCTCCCCGGCGGCCTCCAGCACCGCGCACAGCCGGTCGGCGGAGGTGGCCGAGTCGCCGCCGGGGTCGGCCACGCCGAGCCGGTACGCCGCGGCGGCCAGCCCGCCGACCAGTTCGGCCTGCGTCTCGGCGCTCACCCAGATGACCAGCGGGCAGCCGTCCTCGACCTTGGCCCGGGCGTACGCGCCGGCGAGCTGGCTCTTGCCGACGCCGGTGGTGCCGGCCAGGTTGCACACCACGGCCGGCTTCCCGCTGGCGGCGGCCTGGCTGAGCCGGTCCAGCAGGGCCGCGCGCGGCTGGTACGCGGCCGGCTCCCACGGCACCGGCCCGATGACCACCTGCGCCGGCCCGGGCGGCTCGGCCTCGAAGACCTCGTCCATGAACTCGCCGGCCGCCTCCACCTCGGCGGCGCTGGCCGAGCGGGCGACCGATTCGGCGACCCAGGTCAGGACGAGGACCGCGCCGGCGGCCAGCGCGGCGGCGGGCAGCACGAGCCAGCCCGGCCAGCGCGTCAGCCGGATCAGCAGCGCGCAGGACAGGGCACCGGCCAGCATGGCCATGATCAGGTCGGCGATCAGCAACCGCCGCGCGGGACGCACAATCCTCACAGTGAGTAAGGAGTATAGGACTGTATGTAGTCAGGCGAGCGACGCGGCCGGGCAGGCAGTAGCGTGATCGCCGTGGGCGTGCGGCAGTGGATCGAAGGCTGGCCGGTCTACCGGCAACTCACCGGCGACGACCCGCTCGGTCGCGGCGCCGCCGCCCAGTCCGGCGCCAGCCGGGCCCGCGCCCCGCGCACCCAGGCCGCCGACAGCGTGGTCCGCTCGGTCTGCCCGTACTGCGCGGTCGGCTGCGGTCAGCGCGTGTACGTCCAGGACGGCGCCATCACCCAGATCGAGGGCGACCCGGACTCGCCGATCTCCCGCGGCCGGCTGTGCCCCAAGGGCTCGGCCAGCCACCAGCTGGTCACCAGCGCCAGCCGGGTCACCGAGGTGCTGTACCGCCGCCCGCGCGGCACGGAATGGGAGAAGCTGCCGCTGGCCACCGCCATGGAGATGATCGCCGACCGGGTGATCGAGACCCGGCGGGCCACCTGGCAGGACCGGTTCGCCGGCAAGCCGGTACGCCGCACGATGGGCATCGCGAGCCTGGGCGGCGCGACCCTGGACAACGAAGAGAACTACCTGATGAAGAAGCTGTACACCGCCCTCGGCGCTGTGCAGATCGAGAACCAGGCCCGCATTTGACACTCCGCCACCGTTCCCGGTCTGGGAACCTCCTTCGGTCGCGGCGGCGCCACGACCTTCCAGCAGGACCTGGTCAACGCTGACTGCATCCTGATCCAGGGCTCGAACATGGCCGAGTGCCACCCGGTCGGCTTCCAGTGGGTGATGGAGGCCAAGCGGCGCGGCGCCACCGTCATCCACGTCGACCCGCGCTTCACCCGTACCAGCGCCGTGGCGGACCTGCACGTGCCGCTGCGCGCCGGCACCGACATCGCCTTCCTCGGCGGGCTGGTCAACCACGTGCTCAGCAACGAACTGGACTTCCGCGAGTACGTCGTGGCCTACACCAACGCCGCCGCAATCCTGCGGGATGACTTCCAGGACACCGAGGACCTGGACGGGCTGTTCTCCGGGCTGGTCCGCGAGGAGGGCGGCACCCACTACGACCCGACGACCTGGGGGTACGACGGGGCGCAGGCGGCCGCCGCGGCCGGCAACCGGACCCGGCACATCGAGCACCACGGCGGCCAGGAACACCAGCAGTCCAGCCGGGCCAGCTCGTACGGCGAGGGCGGTCCCGCGATCGGCGCCAAGCCGCGCTACGACCCGACCCTGCGCGACCCGCGCTGCGTGTACCAGGTGCTGAAGCGGCACTTCGCCCGCTACACGCCGGAGGTCGTCGCCGACATCTGCGGCATCGAGCCCGACCAGTTCCGCGCGGTCGCCGGCGCGCTGACCGCCAACTCCGGCCGGGAGCGGACCACCGCGTTCTGCTATGCCGTCGGCTGGACCCAGCACACCGTCGGCGCGCAGTACATCCGGACCGCGGCCATCCTGCAGTTGCTGCTGGGCAACATCGGCCGGCCCGGCGGCGGCATCCTGGCGCTGCGCGGGCACGCCAGCATCCAGGGCTCCACCGACATCCCGACCCTGTTCGACACCCTGCCCGGCTACATCCCGATGCCGCACGCGGAGCAGCACCAGAGCCTGGACGAGTTCGTCGCCGCCGACGCCGGCACCACCGGCTTCTGGGGCAACATGAAGTCGTACCTGGTCAGCCTGCTGAAGGCGTACTGGGGGGAGGCGGCGACCGAGGACAACGACTACCGGTTCGACTGGCTCCCGCGGCTGACCGGCGACCACGGTACGTACCAGACTGTGCTCAACCAGCTCAAGGGCGAGTGCAAGGGCTACTTCCTGGTGGGGGAGAACCCCGCGGTCGGCTCGGCCAACGGCAAGCTGCAGCGGCTCGGCATGGCCAACCTGGACTGGCTGGTGGTACGGGACCTGCAACTGATCGAGAGCGCCACCTTCTGGAAGGACGGGCCGGAGATCGCCACCGGGGAACTGTCGCCGGAGGAGATCGGCACCGAGGTGTTCTTCCTGCCGGCCGCCGCGCACACCGAGAAGGACGGCACGTTCACCAACACCCAGCGGCTGCTCCAGTGGCACCACAAGGCGGTCGAGCCGCCCGGCGAGGCGCGCAGCGACCTGTGGTTCTACTACCACCTCGGCCGGCTGATCCGCGAACGCCTGGCCGGCTCCACCGACCCGCGGGACGAACCGCTGCTCGCGCTCACCTGGGACTACGGCGACGGCGACGAGCCGGACGCGGACCGGGTGCTGCGCGAGGTCAACGGCTCCGGCCCGGACGGGCTGCTGGACGGCTTCACCCAGCTCAAGGACGACGGCTCCACCTCCTCCGGCTGCTGGATCTACTGCGGCGTGTACGCCGGCGGCGTCAACCGGTCGGCGTCGCGGGTGCCCGGGGGCGAGCAGTCCTGGGTCGCGCCGGACTGGGGCTGGGCGTGGCCGGCCAACCGCCGGATGCTCTACAACCGGGCCAGCGCCGACCCGGCCGGCCGGCCCTGGAGCGAGCGCAAGAGGTACACCGTCTGGGACGCCGCGGCCGGGCGGTGGACCGGCCCGGACGTACCCGACTTCGAGGTGACCAAGCCGCCGGACTACGTGCCGCCGGAGGGCGCGACCGCGCAGGCCGCGATCGGCGGGGCGGACCCGTTCATCATGCAGTCCGACGGGCGGGCCTGGCTGTTCGCGCCCGCGGGGCTGGCCGACGGGCCGCTCCCCACGCACTACGAGCCGGCCGAGTCGCCGGTGGACAACCCGCTGTACGGGCAGCAGCGCAACCCGACCCGGCAGACGTACACCCATCCGGCGAACCGCTACAACCCGACCGGCAGCGAGGTGTACCCGTACGTCTTCACCACCTACCGGCTGACCGAGCACCACACCGCGGGGGCGATGAGCCGGGCGCTGCCGTTCCTGGCCGAGTTGCAGCCGGAGATGTTCTGCGAGGTGTCCCCGGAGCTGGCCGCCGAGCGCGGGCTGGTCAACGGCGGCTGGGCCACCATCGTGACCGCGCGCACCGCCATCGAGGCCCGGGTGCTGGTCACCGCCCGGATGCGGCCGCTGCGGGCGCGCGGCCGGACGATCCACCAGGTCGGGCTGCCGTACCACTGGGGTCCCAACGGGCTGTCGGCCGGCGACCCGGCCAACGACCTGCTCTCGGTGGTGCTCGACCCGAACGTACACATCCAGGAGGCGAAGGCGGCCACCTGCGACATCCGGGCCGGCCGCCGGCCGCGCGGGTCCGCGCTGCTCGACTTCGTGGAAAGCTACCGCCGCCGGGCCGGGCTGGAGGAGGAGTAGTGGGTAACCGTCTGTCGGGGCCGTTGCCCGATCCCGCCGGGGACGCCGGGCATCCGGCGGGGCACCCGGAGCGGGTCGGGTTCTTCACCGACACCTCGGTGTGCATCGGGTGCAAGGCGTGCGAGGTGGCCTGCAAGCAGTGGAACTCGGTGCCGGAGGACGGCATCAACCTGCTCGCCATGTCCTACGACAACACCGGGGCGCTCGGCGCGAACACCTGGCGGCACGTGGCGTTCATCGAACAGCCGGCGCCGGACGCGGGCGTGCGCTGGCTGATGTCCTCGGATGTGTGCAAGCACTGCACGCACGCCGCCTGCCTGGACGTGTGCCCGACCGGCTCGCTGTTCCGGACCGAGTTCGGCACCGTGGTCGTCCAGGACGACATCTGCAACGGCTGCGGCTACTGCGTACCGGCCTGCCCGTACGGCGTGATCGAGCGGCGCGAGGAGGACGGGCGCGCGTTCAAGTGCACGCTGTGCTACGACCGGCTGCGCGGGGACCAGCTGCCGGCGTGCGCGCAGGCGTGCCCGACCGAGTCGATCCAGTTCGGCCCGCTGGAGGAGCTGCGGGCCCGGGCGGCGGCCCGCGTCGATGCCCTGCACGCGGCCGGCCAGCCGCAGGCCCGCCTGTACGGCCACGACCCGGACGACGGGGTCGGCGGCGACGGCGCCTTCTTCCTGCTGATGGACGAACCCGAGGTGTACGGCCTGCCGCCGGACCCGGTCGTCACCACCCGCGACCTGCCCTCCATGTGGAAACACGCCGCCGCGGCGGCTGCGGCTGTGGTCGGAGTGCTCGCGGTGGCCTTCGGGCGGCGATCATGAGTCCGCGGCGCGGCGAGCGGGCGATGGTGCCGGAGGCCGAGTTCCGGTCGTACTACGGGCGGCCGATCCTGAAGGAACCGGCCTGGAAGGTGCCGGACGTGCCGATCTACCTGTTCGCCGGTGGGCTGGCCGGGGTGTCGGCGACCATGTCGGCGCTGGCCCGGCTGACCGGGCGGCGTTCGGTCGCGCGCAACGCCCGGTACGTGGCGGCGGCGGGGTCCACGGTCGGCGTGGCGTACCTGGTGCACGACCTGGGCCGGCCCGAGCGGTTCCTGATGATGCTGCGGGTGTTCAAGCCGACCTCGCCGCTGTCGGTCGGCTCCTGGATCCTCGCCCCGTTCTCCGGGCTGACCGTGGCCGCGGCGGCCTCCCAGGCGACCGGCAGGCTCACCCCGCTCGGCGACCTGGCCGGTGCGGGCGCCGCGGCACTCGGCCCGGCCATGGCCACCTACACCGCGGTGCTGCTGGCCGACACCGCGGTGCCCGCCTGGCACGAGGCGTACCCGCAGCTGCCGTTCGTGTTCGCCGGCAGCGCCCTGACCAGTGCCGCCGGTGCCGCCCTGCTGGCCGCGCCCGCCGCCGACCGCCCGCCGCTGCGCCGGGTCCTGCTGGCCGGCGCCGGGCTGGAACTGGCCGCGGCCCGGCAGATCGAGCAGCGCACCGACCTGCCCGCCGAGCCGTACCGGATCGGCCGCGCCGGCACCCTGCTGCGCGCCGGCCGCACCCTCACCGCGGCCGGCGCCGGCCTGGCCGCCCTGGGTACGGTGGCCCGCCGTCGCCGGCTGGGCCGCCTCGCCGACGTACTGGCCGGTGCCTCGGTCCTGGCCGGGGGTCTGGCCACCCGGTTCGGCATCTTCGAGGCCGGCGTCGCCTCCACCCGCGACCCGAAGTACGTCGTCGTCCCGCAGCGCGAGCGGCTGGCCCGCAGGCCCTGATCGGGCGGTGTGCGCGACGGGCGCACCGGGTACGAACACGCCCATGCGCACCAGGCACTGGGTCATGATCGCCGTCGCGGCCGTACTGGTCGTGGCGCTCGCCGACAGCCTCGGGAACCGGGACCTGCTGGATCCCGACCTCCGGGGCGCCCCGCGGCCGCACCTGGTGGCGGGGGCGGCGGACGGGCGTACCAGCGCGCAGCTGGCGGTGGTCAGCGGCGCGACCACGGTGTCGGTGCGCGCGGCCGACCTGGGCGACGACCTGTACCAGGTGAGCACCCCGCCGACCGCGGACCAGGTCCCTGCCGTGGTGGTGACCGGTGACGTGGTGCAGGTCCAGCTGACCGACACCGGGCCGGCCGACGGCATCGGGGCGGGGCCGTCCGCGGTCCAGGTGCTGGTCTCGGATGCGGTGCGCTGGACGGTACGGCTGGACGGCGGCGCCACCGAGACGGAGGTCGACCTGGCCGGAGGGCAGCTGGCCGCGCTGGAGTTCGGCGCCGGGTCGGCCCGCATCGAGGCCACCCTGCCGGAGCCGGACGGCACGGTGAGCGTACGCATGAGCGGCGGCGCCTCGGCGTACAGCCTGCACCTGCCCAGCGGCGTCCCCACCCGGGTCCGGATGGGCGGCGGCGCCGGCAGCGTGACCGTCGACGGCCAGCAGCACTCCGGCATCACCGGCGGCACCACCTGGGCGGCCCCCGACTGGGCCACCGCCACCGACCGCTACGACATCGACAACACCGCAGGCGTCAGCACCCTCACCCTCGACCGCGCCTGAGCCGCCGCCCTTCCGGCCGGCTTCCGGCGCTCGCCCACCTCACTCCCGCCCGCGCCCGAGGCCGCCCTTCCCGGTCGGCTTCCGGCGCTCGCACCCCACCCCTCGACCGCGCCTGAGCCGGCCTTCCGGCCGGCTTCCGGCGGTGTTGAGGACGGGTCGGTAGGTTTGGGGACGGAAACTGACCCTGGAGGTCCCTGCTCGTGCGAGTCACCCTTCGCGGCCGGCACGGCCGCATCGCCTTGGGCGCAGCCATCGCGGGCACCCTGATCGGCGGCGTCGTCGGCATCTCAGCGGTCTCCGGCGCGCATCCGGCAACCACCAACACCAGCACCGCGGGCAACGTGGCGGCGCCCCAGCTCGTCGGCACCGACGACCCCGCGGCCCGTGCGGCGGCAGCGAGGTCGGCCGCCGAGCGGGCCGCCGCTGCGGCCGCCCGCGCCCGCGAGGCCCGCGAGAAGGCTGCCGGGCAGCCCGGCGCCCGCCCGCGCCTGCCCGCCGCGCCGCGCCGCCCGGGCGCCCCGGCAGCCGCGCCCGCCGGCCCGCTCGCCTGCACCGCGTACGCCTTCGTGGCAGCCCGCGGCACCGGCGAACCGCAGGGCGACGAGCGCGCCGTGCTGCGGCCGGTCTTCGACCGGGTCGCCGCGAGCGTGCCGGGCGGGGTGAACTACAACGTGGTCTACCCGGCCACCACCGACTTCAGCAACGGCCCGCGCCAGGGCGCCGCGGACATCAACCGCGTCCTGGCCGCCCAGGCGGCGGCCTGCCCGACCCAGCGGTTCGTGCTCGCCGGCTACTCCCAGGGCGCGATGGCGGTAGCGGTCGCCACCCAGTCGATGCCGCCCGCGACCCGGGCCAGGGTGGCCGCGATCGTCGTGTTCGGCGACCCGTACTACCGCCCCGACCAGCCCTGGAACGCGACCACCAACGCCGCCTCCCGCGGCGGGCTCGCCGCGGCCCTCAACGGACTGTCCGCGTTCCCGCAGTTCCCCGGCAGGATCCAGGACTACTGCAACGCCAATGACTCGGTGTGCGGCAGCGGCAGCGGTATCGCCGGGCACCTGACCTACGGCCGGAACACCGCCGCGGCGGCCAATTTCGTGGTCGCCCACCTGCGCTGAATTCCCAAGAATGGACCCGCGGCAGGCCAATTAACCTGCCGCGGGTCCGCCATTCATGATCGCGCCCGGATTGTTGCATACGCACGGATTCGCGTCACTGATCCACTGCGCAGCGCACTCCACCCGGACGGCGGAATACCCCGGTCCGTAATGGCTGATAGCTTCCCGGACGCTTCTCCGCAACTCGAGAAGCTCCTATCCGAACTTCGGTAGGACACCGATCCGCAGGAGGACCGTCCGTGCCGCCGTACGACAAACCCCGTCCCGCTGGTCAACGCGCTGATCACATCGGCGCAGGCCGGCGGGCGCCCAGCCGGAAAACCCTGGTACGCGGCGGCGTGGCCGCCGTGCTCGTCGCCGGTGGCCTGTTCGCCACGCAGACCGTCGCCGGCGCCGCCCCGGGTTCACCGGGTGTCGCCGAGACCGCACGGCAGGCGACCGAGCGAGCGATCATCACCCACCCCGACCGGGACTACATGGGGTGGAGCGCGCGCCAGGCGGCGGCCCAGGAGGCAACCGTGCTGTCGGCCGCCGGCATCACCGTGCGCACCAGCGTGCCCACGCCGTCCCGCGACCGCGGGGTCCTGGCGGCCACCGGGCAGACCGCGGGCATCGACGTCTCGCACTGGCAGGGCAACACCGACTGGGCGTACTGGTGGCGCAACGGCCGCAGGTTCGCGTACGTGAAGGCCACCGAGGGCACGACCTACCGCGACCCGTCCTTCAACTACCAGTACACCGGCTCCTACAACGTCGGCATGATCCGCGGCTCGTACCACTTCGCCACGCCCAACACCTCCAGCGGCGCCGCGCAGGCCAACTTCTTCGTCGACCACGGCGGCGGCTGGTCGCGGGACGGCCGGACGCTGCCGGGCGTACTCGACATCGAGTACAACCCCTACGGCGCGACCTGCTACGGGCTGTCCAAGACCGCGATGGTCAACTGGGTCCGCGACTTCACGCGCACCTACAAGGCGCGGACCGGCCGCGACGCGGTGATCTACACCAGCCTGGGCTGGTGGGTGGCGTGCACCAACAACAGCGGCGCGTTCGCCACCACCAACCCGCTGTGGATCCCGAAGTACTCCACCTCGCCGGGGCAACTGCCCGGCGGCTGGGGCTTCCACACTATCTGGCAGCACACCGACAGCCCGCTGGACCAGGACATCTTCAACGGGGCGCTGTCCCGGTTGCAGGCGCTGGCCCGCGGCTGAGTCAGCTCTGTACGGCGAAATGCGCCGCGAGGTTGGCGACCGAGGTCGCCACGTTGCGGCGGTGCCGGCGCGGGTAGCCCGACCAGCGCAGCAGTAACGGGAGCGGGCCGCGGGCGGTGGACTGGTCGAAGGTCTCGGTGACCTTCGTCCCCGCCCCGGCCGGCTCCAGCTCCCAGCGCCAGCGGTGCCCGGCGAAGTGGCACCAGGCGATGCGCTGGTCCGGCTCGAACTCCACCACCTTCGAGGTCACCCGGTACGGCACGCCGACGCGCATCCGCATGCCGAACCGGTCGCCCGGCCCCAGCACCGGCGGCCCCTGGGTCGTCCCGCGTACGGTCCGGTCGCCGTTGATCTCCCGGTGGTTGGCCGGCCGCCGCAGGAACTCGAAGACCTCCCGCGGCGCGGCCGCCACGTACCCCGTGGCCCGCACCGTGTCCCGGCCAAGGGCGGTGCTCACCTCGCTGCTCATACCGGGAAAGCTACGCGAGCCAGCGGCGGGCCTCCGGCGCCGAGGCGGCCGCCCAGACCGCGGGCAGCTCGCGCTCGGCCTGGTCGGCGGCGGCCTCGGCCAGCCCGTGCATGCGCCCGAAGCTGAACCCGTTCTCACCGGCCAGGTGCGCCTGGACGCCGAGCTCGCGCAGCACCGCGCGGGTGACCACGGTGTCCTGGTGCTCACCGAGCAGGGTCTGCACCGACTTCATCAGCTTGCCGAACCGGCGGGCCGGCCGGCCGTACACCCGCTCCGCCAGCTCCGCGGCGTACCGGGCGCGCTTGGCGGCCTTGCGCAGGTCGTGCAGGGCCAGGTCGCGGCCGTCACCGGTCTCCGGCACCGCGCCGGCCGCCGACCGCACCCGGTCCCAGGCCGAGCGGACCCGGCGGCGCAACACCGCGGTGGCCGCGTGGGTGGCCCGTTCGCCCAGCGGCGGCTCGGCGACGAGCCGGTCCAGCGCGTCCAGCAGCGCGAAGTACCGCGGCCCGGACAGCTCGGCGCGTACGCCCGCCATCGCGGTCCGGCGCTGCCCGGACAGCGTGGTACGCAGCCGCCCGATGACCGGCCCGAGCAGTAACTCCGGCGGTTCGCTCCGCGCGGCCGCGATCAGCCGCTCCTGGATGACCTCGGCGTCCCGGGCGGCGCCGAGCACCCCGCCGAGCCAGGCCAGCTCCGCGCGCAGCGGCTCGGTGACCTCCCGGTCGAAGACCGGGCGGAAGGTGGCCAGCGTGCTGCGCAGCCGGCGGACGGTCACCCGCATCTGGTGGATCGCGTCCGGCGCGTCGGCGCGGGCCAGCGGGTCCCAGCAGTGCAGCGCGGCGACCTCGCCGGCCAGTTCGGCCAGCACCAGCGCGGCGGCCGAGCCCTCGGGCAGCGGCGGCGGGGCCAGCGGGGCCGGCGGTACGCCCAGCGCGCGGGCCGCCTTCGACCCGCTGCCGCTCGCGCTCGCGCCTGCCTTGCGCAGCGCCTTGCCGACCGTACGCAGCAGGCCCGGCCGGCCCTCCACCAGCTCGACCTCGATCTCCCGCCAGGCGGTGACGGTGACCGCCTGCGGGTCGGTCGGGGTCAGGTCGGTGGCGGTGACCAGGTCGTCGGAGATCTCGGCGAGCACCAGCCCCTGGGCGTCGCGCAGCCGGTGCAGGGTGCGCCGGGTGGCCAGCCGCAGCACCGGCGCGACCGGGGCGCCGCGCAGGTGCACCTCGACGCCGGTCCGCAGGCTGCGCGGCGGGGTGGTGGTGGAGCGGCCCAGCGGCAGGCGTACCTCAGTGCGTTCCCCGTCGGTGGCCGGCTGCTTCAGGTGCCAGCCGGCGTCGGTCCCGCCGGTACGCCGGCGCAGCGTGACCTTGTGACCCAGCAGCCGCAGGTCGGCGGTGTCGAAGTAGGTGGCCGACAGCTCGTGCTCGTCCGGCGAATCGACGCTGGCGATCCCGGCGATTCCGGAAAGATCCGGCAATCGGAACGAGTCGTCCACGTCGAATTTACGTTCCACCTCGCGCACCGTCGTGGCCATACACGGATCCCCTTCCGTTCACCCGCTGTCCAGCCGCCGACCGTACCTCGCGCACGTGAACGACTACCGTGATCAGCATGCTGTTTGGCGATGAACACATCCGCAGGTACCGCGAGACCGACGGAGAAGAGGGATATATCTGGCAGAAGGGGACCACGATCCTGATCCTCAGCACCACCGGTCGCAAGTCCGGCCTGACCCGGGACAACGCGCTGATCTACCGCGAGCACGGTGACGCGTACCTGATCGTCGGGTCCCGGGGCGGCTCGGCCTCGCCCCCGGCGTGGTATCTCAACCTCCAGGCCGACCCGAACGTCCAGGTCCAGATCAAGGGCGAGAAGTTCGCCGCCACCGCCCGCACCGCGACCGCGGCGGAGAAGCCCGAGCTGTGGCGCGCGATGACCGAGGTCTGGCCCGACTACGACGCGTACCAGGCGAAGACCGAGCGGGAGATCCCGGTCGTCATCCTGGAACGCGCCTGACCCACTCCTCGTAGCGGCCGGCCGGGGCGAACCCGGCCGCGGCGTACAGCGGCTGGCCCATCCGGGTCGACTGCAACGTCGCGGTTCGCGCCCCGTCCTGCCGAGCCACCGCCAGTACGTGCTCCAGCAGCGCCCGCCCCAGCCCGCGCCGCCGCCACGCCGGCACCGTCCCGAACGCGTAGATCCCGCAGTCCTCGCCGTGCCGGTGCGTCCACGCGCCGGCCACCGCCAGGCCGTCGCGGACCAGCGCCCAGCCGCGCAGGCCCGGCCCGGTCTCCGGCGGGCCGAGGTCGGCCAGCGGCACCGGCTCGTCGGTGGCCAGGGTGGCCCCGGCGATCGAGGCCGGGACGACCTCGGACCGCTGGCGCAGCCCGTCCGGGATGCCGGTCCGCATGACCAGCGTGGTCATGTCCCGGGCGTACCCCTCGATCCCGCCCGGGCCGTCCGGCGCGTCCAGGTCCGCCGCCGGGCTGGGCAGCCACAGCGCCCACTCGGTGACCCCGGCCGCGCCGTACACCGCGTCCAGCGGGCCGGCGGCGGTGCCGGGGTCGGCCAGGGCGATGGCGTTGTTCAGCGGCGCCCAGTGCGGGAACACCGCGGCCACCACCCCGTCGAGCCGGACCAGCCGCGCTCCGGGGGACAGCCGGGCCAGCGCACCCCACGAGGCCAGTAGCGTCTCCTGCCCGGGCAACATGGCAGTGACTGTGCCCGCGGCGCCGCCTCCGCCGCGAGCGGGTTAAGCACCCGGTAATGACCTGGAGGAGACCGTGTTCTACCGGATCGAACGCGCCGGCCCCGGCTGGCTGGCCACCATGCACCGGCCCGAGGGCGGTGACCGGCTCGCCGGGGAGTTGGCCGCGTTACGGGCCGCCGGGGCGGGCGTGCTGGTCTGCGCGCTGACCGAGGCCGAGGCGGTCCACCTCGACCTGACCGCGGAGCGGCCGCTGGCCGAGGCGGCCGGCCTGGAGTTCGTCCCCGCGCCCATCAGCGACCTCGGCCTGCCGGACGCCGAGCCGTACGGGCGGGTCGTCCGCCTGGTCGCCGACCGGCTCGCCGCGGGCAGCGGTGTCGTGTGCCACTGCTATGCCGGGATCGGCCGCTCCTCGATGCTGGCGGCCGGCGCGCTGGTGCTGGAGGGGGTCGAACCGGACGATGCCTGGGCACGCATTTCGACCGCTCGTGGCCTCCAGGTGCCCGATCTGCCGGCGCAACGGGAGTGGCTCGCCGCGTGGGCGGCGCGGCGACGTAATGTCATGGGGTGAGCCGACAGCGCAGTGAGCGTCGCGGAGGCGAACGAAGGGCAACACCGTGAGCCGACAGCGAAGTGAGCATCGCAGGCCGGCGGGGTCCCCTCTGGGGTGGCGGCCGAGGAGCGGAGCGGAGCGCGGAGGCGAACGAAAGGCAACACAGTGAGCAACGTCGAGCTTGCGCCTGGCGAGGAGGTTGTTGGCGGGGATACCGCCAGCGGACCGGTCCGCGAGGTGCTGGCCGGCCGGGAGGTTGTGCTGGGGCTTCGCGGCGACACCGTGATCCGCACCCTCCCGCACCGCGACCGCCGGATGGTCGGCGCCTGGTGTTTCGTGGACCTGTTCGGTCCGCAGGACATCGCGGGTACGTCCGGGATGCAGGTGCCACCGCACCCGCACACCGGTTTGCAGACGGTGAGCTGGCTGGTCAGCGGGCAGATCCTGCATCGTGACAGCCTGGGCAGCCTCGAGCTGATCGAGCCGGGGCAGCTGAACATCATGACGGCTGGACGGGGGATCTCGCACTCCGAGGAGTCGCCAGGAGATCACGGACCGATATTGCACGGGGCACAGTTGTGGGTGGCGCTGCCGGCCGGGGCACGCCACGTGGAGCCAGCCTTCGCCCACCATGCCGACCTGCCCACCGTGGCGGTCGGCGGGTTGGCGGTCACCGTCCTGCTCGGTGAGTTGGCGGGCGCCGTGTCCCCGGCCAGGGCGTACACGCCGATTGTCGGGGCCGAGGTGAGTGCCGCCGCGCCGGGCGAGGCGCTGCTGCCGCTGCGGCCCGACTTCGAGTACGCCGCGCTCCCGCTTGCCGGCGGGGTCGAGATCGACGGTGCCGGGGTGGAGCCCGGCCCGCTGGTCTACCTCGGCCGGGGCCGCTCCGCGGTCACGGTGCGTACGCACGGCGCGGCTCGCCTGCTCCTGCTTGGCGGCGAGCCGTTCGAGGAGCAGATCGTCATGTGGTGGAACTTCGTCGGACGAACCCACGACGAGATCGCTACCTACCGCGCCGGTTGGGCGACCGGTGACGGCTTCGGTACGGTCCGTGGCTACGCGGGAGGCCCGCTGCCCGCACCGCCGCTGCCCACCACCAGGCTCAAACCGAGGGGCCGGCATCGTTGATACGCAACGTCCCGTACTTGCCTCAACGTGTAGTTGTGCTGGGGGACACACTGATCGCCGTCGTAGACTCGCGACAGTCGAAGTTTGTCCTGTCACAGTCTTATCTGGCGACCCCGGCCTCTCTTACCATTGTCTCAGTGGTTTGATACGACTCAGAAGCCTTACCCGTCGCCCAGGGGAACGCTGTGGACGAAAGGGGTGGCCGTGACACGCAGCGTTGATGTCCGGCAGGTAGCACGGGTGGTGATCCGCTTCGCCGGGGATTCCGGTGACGGAATGCAGTTGACAGGTGACAGGTTCACCGCCGAGACGGCGGTCTTCGGCAACGACCTGTCCACGCTGCCGAACTTCCCGGCCGAGATCAGGGCGCCAGCAGGCACCCTTCCGGGCGTCTCGTCGTTCCAGGTCCACTTCGCCGACTACGACATCCTCACCCCGGGTGACCGGCCGGATGTCCTGGTGGTGATGAACCCGGCGGCACTCAAGGCCAACATCGCCGACCTCATCGCGGGCGGCACGGTGATCGTGGACACCCACGACTTCACCGCGCGCAACCTCGCGCGCGTCGGCTACGACACCGACCCGCTCACCGACCAGTCGCTCGACTCCTACCACGTGCACGCGGTCGACCTGACCCAGCTCACGATGGACGCGGTCAAGGCGGTCGGCGCCGACATCTCCCGCAAGGAGGCCGGCCGCAGCAAGAACATGTTCGCCCTCGGCCTGGTCTCCTGGCTGTTCAACCGGCCGGTCGAGGCCACCGAGCGGTTCCTGCGCACCAAGTTCGCCGGCAAGCCGGAGATCCTGGCCGCCAACATCGCGGCGTTCAAGGCCGGCTGGAACTACGGCGAGACCAGCGAGGACTTCGCGGTCAGCTACGAGGTCAAGCCCGCCATCCTCGCCCCGGGCACCTACCGCAACATCTCCGGCAACCTCGCCCTCGCGTACGGGCTGGTGGCGGCCTCGCAACGCTCGGAGCTGCCGCTGTTCCTGGGCTCGTACCCGATCACCCCGGCCAGCGACATCCTGCACGAGCTGGCCCGGCACAAGGCCTTCGGCGTGCAGACCTTCCAGGCCGAGGACGAGATCGCCGGCATCGGCGCGGCGCTGGGCGCCTCGTTCGGCGGCGCGCTGGGGGTCACCACCACCAGCGGCCCCGGTGTGGCGCTGAAGTCGGAGACCATCGCGCTGGCGGTCAGCCTGGAGCTGCCGCTGGTCGTCTGCGACATCCAGCGTGGCGGCCCGTCGACCGGGCTGCCCACCAAGACCGAGCAGTCCGACCTGCTGCAGGCCATGTTCGGCCGCAACGGCGAGGCGCCGGTGCCGATCGTGGCGCCCCGCTCGCCGGCCGACTGTTTCGCGGCGGCCATGGAGGCGTGCCGGATCGCGCTGACGTACCGGACGCCGGTCTTCCTGCTCTCCGACGGGTACCTGGCCAACGGCTCCGAGCCGTGGCGCATCCCCGAGGTGGCCGACCTGCCGGACCTGCGGGTGGAGTTCGCGACCGAGCCGAACGGCGACAACGGCGAGTTCCTGCCGTACCTGCGGGATCCGGAGACGCTGGCCCGGCCGTGGGCCGTCCCCGGTACGCCCGGGCTGGAGCACCGCATCGGCGGCATCGAGAAGGCCGACCGGACCGGCAACATCTCCTACGACCCGGACAACCACGACCGGATGGTCCGGCTGCGCGCGGCCAAGGTGGACGGCATCGCCCGCTCGCTGCCGCCGACCGAGGTGGACGACCCCTCCGGCATCGCCGATGTGCTGGTGCTCGGCTGGGGCTCCACGTACGGGCCGATCGGGGCGGCGTGCCGGCGGCTGCGCAACGACGGGCTGCCGATCGCGCAGGCGCACCTGCGGCACCTGAACCCGCTGCCCGCCGACCTCGGCACGATCCTCAAGCGGTACCAGAAGGTGGTCATCCCCGAGATGAACCTCGGCCAGCTCGCCCTGCTGATCCGGGCGAAGTACCTGGTGGACGCGATCAGCTACAACCAGGTGCGGGGGCTGCCGTTCCAGGCCGCCGAGCTCGCCGACGTACTCAAGGGTGTGATCGTCAATGGGTGAGCCCGTGATCCCGACGAACGGGCGCTTCGCCTCGCTGACCCTGGTCCCGGTGGCCGAGGAGAAGCAGAGCGCGAAGGACTTCAAGTCCGACCAGGAGGTGCGCTGGTGCCCCGGCTGCGGGGACTACGCGATCCTGGCCGCGGTCCAGTCCTTCCTGCCGGAGCTGGGCGTACGCCGCGAGAACACCGTGTTCGTCTCCGGCATCGGCTGCTCCTCGCGCTTCCCGTACTACCTGAACACCTACGGGATGCACTCGATCCACGGCCGGGCGCCGGCCATCGCGACCGGGCTGGCCACCTCGCGGCCGGACCTGTCGGTGTGGGTGGTGACCGGTGACGGCGACGCGCTGTCGATCGGCGGCAACCACCTGATCCACGCCCTGCGGCGCAACGTCAACCTGAAGATCCTGCTGTTCAACAACCGGATCTACGGCCTGACCAAGGGCCAGTACTCGCCCACCTCGGAGATCGGGAAGATCACCAAGTCGACCCCGGTCGGCTCGCTGGACACCCCGTTCAACCCGGTGTCGCTGGCACTGGGCGCCGAGGCGACCTTCGTCGGCCGCACCATCGACTCCGACCGCAAGCACCTGCAGGAGGTGCTGCGTGCGGCGGCCGAGCACCGCGGCACCGCCCTGGTGGAGATCTACCAGAACTGCAACATCTTCAACGACGGCGCCTTCGAGATCCTGAAGGACCCGGCGACCCGGGACGCGGCGACGATCCGGATGGTGCACGGCCAGCCGCTGCGCTTCGGCGACGGGCGGGCGGTGCTGCGCGACCCGTCGACCGGCGTGCTGTCGATCGGCTCGGACGTGGCCGAGGACGACCCGCGGGTGGTGGTGCACGACGCGCACGCCGAGGACCCGGCGTACGCGTTCGCGCTGTCCCGGCTGTCCGGTACGGACCTGGCGACCACGCCCATCGGGGTGTTCCGCTCGGTGCGCCGGCCGGCCTACGACGACCAGGTCCGCGAGCAGGTCGCGCAGGTCCAGTCCGGCGCGGTCGCCGACCTGCAGTCCATGCTGCGCGGCCGCGACACCTGGACGGTCAGCGGCTGAGCATCACCCGAGGTAACCGGTCCGGGGCGGTGCGGCCCCGGACACCGGCCCGGCGCGGCGGCAGACCGCCGCTGAGCACGCCGGCCGGCGCACCGGGTCGCGCAAGCGCGTGACTCGCCCGACCCGGCGCTGACCTCGTCACCTTCAGGTGCTGAGGAACCAAAGGTTGTTCAGGGCGGCGACGCAGTCGAACTGGATGAGTGGCACGCTGTTGCCGGTGGCCGCGCCCTTGACGTTCATGCACCGGCTGCTGCTGGCCGACTGGATGAACAGGTCGACGCCGTCACCGCTGTCGATCAGGAACCAGTGGTTGTTGGCGGCGTTGACGCAGTCGAACTGGATGAGTGGCACGCTGTTGCCGGTGGCCGCGCCCTTGACGTTGACGCACCGGCCGCTGCTGGCCGACTGGATGTAGAACGACCCGTCCCCGACGTCGATGAAGAACCACTTGTTGTTGTTGGCGTTGACGCAGTCGAACTGGATGAGTGGCACGCTGTTGCCGGTGGCCGCGCCCTTGACGTTGACGCACCGGCCGCTGTTGGCCGAGACGATGAAGAACGGACCGAACACGTCGTTCGTACCCCTGGTGCCGGCGGGCCGGCTGGCGAGCAGGGCACGGACCGACTCGCTGGTCTTCCCGTGCGACACGGCACCTGCCGGCGCCGCGGTTGCCGGCGCCGCGCTGGCCGATGGTACGGAGACCAGGACGGCGGATGCGGCGAACGTCGCCGCGGCCATTGCCGTCCGGACAAGCGTCTTCATGTGTTCCCCTCCTGTAGCAGGTAGTGCAAGCCTCCGCCGGCCGTGTCCCGGGGTGGCGGGAGCGGGATGCCTGGGACGGGTCGCCCGGGCTTGTGACGCTGCTGACGCGGCGTTGACACAACCCGGGCCATCACGAACGATTCACGGGACAACTGAATCCCGCTCCATGCGGGGGAAGTCCGGTCCGAGTCCGGCGCTGACCCGCAGCGGTAGGCCACCTCGCGGTGGCGAGCCCGATTACCCGCTGGAGCGGCAGCTCGTACCACCCGTCGAGGTCGCGGGTGAGCCTGGATCACTCCGTGACACCCGAGCGTCTTTCTGGGCCCCTCTCATGACCGGTACCGGAAAGGCGCTTTCGCATGTCCACACCCAGATTCCTCACCGGCGCGGGTGCGCTGCTCGCCGCCCTGCTGGTGGGGAGCCCCGCGGCGTACGCCGCCCCCGCCACCACCACCGAGCCGGGCCCCGCGGCGGCCGGCTGGCTGACCACCCGGCTGGTCGACGGCAACCACCTGGAGACCACCTTCGACGGCCAGGCGTTCCCCGACGCCGGGCTGACCGCGGACGCGATCCTGGCCTTCGACGGCGCTGGCGTGGCGAAGACGGCGGCGGTCGCGGCCACCACCTGGCTGTCCGGCACCGCCATCCTTACCGGCTACATCGGCGACGGCGGCACCGAGTCGTACGCCGGTGCGCACGCCAAGACCGCCCTGGTGGCGCAGGCGCAGGGCCTGGACCCGACCGACTTCGGCGGGCGGGACGTGCTGGCCGAGCTGCGCGGGCTGCAGGCGACCTCGGGCCGGTTCAGCGACAAGTCGCAGTTCGGCGACTTCAGCAACTCCATCGGGCAGTCGCTGGCGATCATCGCGCTGCACCGGGCCGGCGGCGCGGGCGTACCGGCCGCGGCCGTGACCTACCTGGTCGGCAGCCAGTGCGACGGCGGCGGCTTCCCGCTGAACTTCGAGCAGCAGACCTGTACGCCGGATCCGGACTCGACCGCGTTCGTCGCGCAGGCGCTGCTGGCCGCCGGGCAGGGCACGGTGGCCGGCGAGGCGCTGGACTACCTCCAGTCGGTGCAGAAGTCCGACGGCGGCTTCGGGGGCAGCGGGCCGACCACGGCGGAGAACGCCAACAGCACCGGGCTCGCCGCGCAGGCGCTGCGGGCCGGCGGCCGGGACGCGGCCGCGGACAAGGCGGTCGGCTACCTGCTGGCCCGCCAGGTGGGCTGCGCGGGGCCGGCCGAGAACCAGGGCGCGATCGCGTACGACACCACGCCGTTCGCGGTGGCCACCGCGACGCGGGCCACCGCGCAGGCGATCCTCGGGCTGGCCGGCACGGGCCTGGCCGAGGTGAGCGGGGCGGGGGCGAGCGCCGGGGCGCCGCGGC
>Ga0081455_10002187_pt1 | contig 23297 bp, 21 predicted proteins | sample TabmetS3T2R1_FD_70207 | JGI IMG/M metagenome (GOLD analysis project Ga0081455, IMG submission 70207) | Tabebuia heterophylla rhizosphere microbial communities from the University of Puerto Rico - S3T2R1 | ecosystem: Host-associated > Plants > Roots > Rhizosphere ...
TGCGCGACGGCGCCGAGACGGCGGACTTCCCGGCGCACCAGAGCGACTTCCACCACTGCCGGCCGGTGTACGAGCTGCTGCCGGGCTGGGAGGAGCCGCTCGACGACGTGACAGAGCTCGATGCGTTGCCCGAGAACGCGCGCCGCTACGCCGAGTTCGTCGAGCGCGAGCTCGAGGTGCCGGTTTCGCTGATCGGAACCGGAGCGGAGCGGGAGCGGGTGCTCTCGCCGGGGTCGCTCGAGGCGCTGGCGCGGCCCTAGCTCACCCCGGGACGCGGCCGCGCGCGGCCCAGGCGCGCGCGCCGAGCGTGAGTGCGCCCGTCGGCTCGCCGAGTCGCCGGCGGTACTCCTCGCGCAGCACCTCCTGCTTCTCGGCCGTGAGCGACACGACGTACTCGCCCGCAGGTCCGACGCCCAGAAGGAACGTGTCCCACAGGTCGTCGAAGTCCTCGTATTCGGCCGAGACCTCGAGCGGGCCGGCCTGGACGTCCTCGAGCGCGAGTTCGCGCCAGAGCGCGTCGAGCTCCTGGAGGTTCCCGAACGAACGGCTCTCGCCCGAGAGGTCGTGGTCGAGCGCCCGCGCCGTCTCCCAGTAGACGCGCAGCATCTCCATCCCGCCTGCGAAATCCCACGAGCTCGCGGCGACGATGCCACCCGGGCGGGTCACGCGAGCCATCTCCGTGACACCGGCCGCGGGGTCGTCCATGAAGTGGATCACCAGCTGGGCGATGGCCGCGTCGAACGAGTCGTCCGGCCAGGGCAGCGCCTCCGCCTTGCCCTGCTTCAGCTCCGCCCCGGGCACGCGCTCCGCGCACGCTGCGAGGAGCGGCGAGGGGTCGACGCCCGAGACCTGCTCCGCCCCCAGGCGGCCGGCGAGCTCCTCGGTCAGGACGCCCGAGCCGCACCCGACGTCGAGCACGCGCTGCCCGGCCTCGACGCCGGCGAAGTCGGCGAACGCGGGCGCGAGCCGGCGCGAGTAGCGGCCCATGAAGCGGTCGTACGCGTCACCCGAGACGGCGAAGCTCATCCGGCGTATTCACGTTGGCGAGGAGCGCCGCGTCAACCTCGATCCGTCTCGTGTCGAGCTCGTCGAGCGCTTCGTGCAGCGCGAGGCGGCCTTCGTGGAATCGTCGTTCGAGCACCGGCAGGGCGCTGCGTACGAATGCCGCAGGGAGCGGAGCGGCAGTGGGAGCTGCCGCCTCGGCGCAGGCGGCTGCGAGCTCGCGGAGCAGGTCTGCGGTCACGAGCGGAGTGTCGACGGGGAGCACAAGCGCGACCGGGCCGGAGGCCGCGCGCAGGCCGGCGACGATCCCGGCGAGCGCGGCCCGCGTCTCCGTCCCGTCGTCGACGAGCTCGAACGGCAGCTCGAGCCCGTCGCCGCGCTTGCCGACGGCGAGTCGGTCGTCGCACGCCTCGCCGAGGGTGCGCCAGGCGCGGGCGGCGAGCGTCTCGTCGCCGAGCCGGGCGAGGGCCTTCGGCGAGCCGAACCGAGTGCTGGCGCCGCCGACGAGCAGAACGCCCGTCAGGCGAGGACGCGCCACGGCTCGGTGTACACGTTGAGGCGGCCGCCCCGCGCGAAGCCGCAGAGCGTCACGCCGCGGTCGGCGGCGAGCTCGACGGCCAGGCTCGAGGGAGCGCCCACGGCCACGAGGAGCGGGCAGCCGGCGACTGCCGCCTTCTGCACGAGCTCGAACGAGAGCCGACCGCTGACGCAGAGCACGGCCCGGGAGAGCGGGAGGCGACCTTCGCGGAAGGCCCAGCCGGCGACCTTGTCCATCGCGTTGTGCCGGCCGACGTCCTCGCGCAAGCAGAGGAGCTCGCCGCCGGCGTCGAACAGGCCGGTCGCGTGGAGCCCGCCGGTGGCGGCGAACGCGGGCTGTCCCGCTCGCAGGCGCTCCGGCAGCGCCGCGAGCAGATCGCCGGCCAGCGCCAGCTCGCTCTCGACGCGAGGCGACTCGACCGCGACCGCCTCGAGCGCGCCCTTGCCGCAGACGCCGCAGGAAGAGGACGTGTAGAAGCTGCGCTGGAGCCGCTCGAAATCGATCGCCGGTGCCTCGACTTCGACCGTGTTGGCCGCCAGGTCGGCCGGCGGCGTCGCCGCAACCGGCGCGAGCCCTTCCGAGAGGCAGAAGCCGAGGGCGAGCTCCTCGTCGTGGCCGGGCGTCCGCATCGTGACCGCGACCGGCCGACCGCCGATCCGGATCTCCAGCGGCTCCTCGACCGCGACCTGGTCGGGCTCGCTCGTGCCTTGCGGCAGTCGCAGCACCTCGACTCGCGCTGCCGAGTACGGCGGCGCCTCGAGCGCGTCCTTCTCGGCGCCCATGGGCGGGAGCGTACCCCGCAGCCGTCACACATCCGCGACACCTCCGTCACAGACACGCGCGCCTGCCCCGACTACGATCGCCTTGGGGAGGAGGCCGGGCGAACCTTCCACCAGCAGCCTCGCCGGAGCGGCGTGAAACGCCGACCGCCGCAGTACACTCGCCGCCGTGAAGACGCTCATCGTGGGGTCGGGGGCCCGGGAGCACGCGCTCGCGTGGAAGCTCCGCCAGAGCCCGGCCCTCGACGAGTTGCACGCCGCCCCGGGAAACCCCGGCATCGCGTCGCTCGGCATGTGTCATCCGGTACGCGCAGAGGACGCCGAGGGGTTGCTCTCCCTCTCGAGAGCACTCGGAATCGACCTCGTCGTCGTCGGCCCCGAGGCCCCGCTCGTCGCCGGGCTGGCCGACACGCTTCGCCACGCCGGGGTCGCGGTGTTCGGACCGACGCGTTCCGCAGCGCGGCTCGAGGGGTCGAAGGCTTTCGCGAAGGACGTGCTCGAGGCGGCCGGCGTCCCGACAGCGCGACGGCTCGCCGTCGCGAGGCCGCCGTGCGTCGTCAAGGCCGACGGGCTCGCCGCGGGCAAGGGCGTCTTCGTCTGCCGCACGCGGGAAGAGCTCGATGCGGGTCTGTCCGCCGCCGCAAGGCTCGGCTCCGACTTCCTCGTCGAGGAGCTGCTCGAGGGCGAGGAGGTATCGCTGTTCGCGATCAGCGACGGGTCGAGGACGATCGGGCTGTCTCCGGCGCAGGACTTCAAGCGGATCGGCGACCACGACACGGGGCCGAACACCGGTGGGATGGGCGCGTATTCGCCTGTGCCCGGTGTCGGTGAGCCCGAGGTCGAGGAGCTGCTCGAAAGCGTTCACCGGCCGGTGCTGGCGGAGCTTGCGCGGCGAGGGACACCGTACTCCGGGCTGTTGTACGCGGGGCTGATGCTCACGGCGGACGGGCCGCGGGTGCTCGAGTTCAACTGCCGCTTCGGCGATCCTGAGACCCAGTCGGTCTTGCCGCGCCTCGACGGCGACCTGCTGCCGCTGCTGTGGGGCGGCGCCACCGGCGAGCTTCGCGCCGACGCGTCGCTGCGGGACGAGGCGGCGGTGACGGTCGTGGTGGCGGCCGCGGGCTATCCCGAACGCTCCGACAGCGGCACGCCGATCGAGGGCGTCGAGGACGCCGAGGCGACCGGGGCGCTCGTCTTCCACGCGGGAACCGCGCTGCACGACGGCCGGCTCGTGACGAGCGGTGGGCGCGTGCTGGCGGTCACGGCGACGGGCGCCGACGTCGCCGCGGCGCGGGCGCTGGCCTACGAGGCGGTGAGCCGGATCTCGTTCGCAGGCATGCAGTACCGCCGCGACATCGCGCTGTCGGCAGCGGTGGGGCATGTCCGCAGCTGAGAGCGGGCCGCTGGTCGGAATCCTCGTGGGCTCCGAGTCCGACCGCGAGCGGATGCAGGCGGCGCTCGACGAGCTGGACGCGCGGGGGATCCCGTGTGAGCTCGAGGTGCGGTCGGCACACCGGAACCCCGACGCGGTAGCGGAGTACGCGCGCAGCGCACGCGAGCGCGGGATCCGAGTGCTGATCGCGGGTGCGGGCCTGGCCGCGGCGTTGCCCGGCGCGGTCGCGGCGCACACGGACTTGCCGGTGATCGGCGTCCCACTGCGGTCGAGCCTGAGCGTGCTCGACGGGCTCGACGCACTCCTTTCGATCGCTCAGATGCCGCCCGGTGTCCCTGTCGCGGCGGTCGGCGTGGACAATGCGAAGAACGCGGCCGCACTCGCAGCCCGGATCCTCGGCAGCTGAGCCGGGCCCCTCGGCGGCAAGGCCGCCGCGCACGGCAGCCTGCGGGACCCATCCCTAACCCCCACCCACCCGGGGGTTAATTCGAGGGTGCCAGACAATGTCGCGCGGGTGTGTGACGTGGGTGTGGCGGAGGTGTGTCTCTTCGTCCACGGTCGCCTTCCTGCGCGGGCTCTAGACTGCAACCAGTGATTGCGCGCTACTCCCGACCGGCGATGGCCGGGGTCTGGTCGGAAGAGCGCAAGCTCGCGCGGTGGCTGGACGTCGAGCTCGCGGCGCTCGAGGCCTGGGCGGAGCTCGGGGCGGTGCCTGCCGACGAGGTCACGGAGATCCGCGAGCGCGCCGAGCCGCCCACACCTGAGCGAGTCGCCGAGCTCGAGCGCGAGACGCAACACGACGTCGCCGCCTTCGTCGACGCGGTCGCGGAAGGCGTCGGCCCCGTCGGCCGCTGGATCCACCATGGGCTCACGTCCTCCGACGTCGTCGACACGGCGCTCTCGCTGCAGGTGCGTGACGCCGGCGAGTTGCTGCTCGAAGGGCTCGACCGCGCCCTCGATGCCGTCACCGTCCAGGCGGAGCGGCACAGGGGCGACCTCTGCATCGGCCGCACCCACGGCGTCCATGCGGAGCCGACGACATTCGGCCTCAAGCTCGCGGGCTGGGCGTTCGAGCTCGACCGCGGCCGCCAGAGGCTCACCACCGCGCTCGAAACGATGCGCGTGGGCAAGCTCTCCGGTGCCGTCGGCACCTACGCCGCGACGGCCCCGGAGCTCGAGCGGCTCGCGTGCGAGCGCCTCGGGCTCGAGCCCGAGCCCGTCTCGACGCAGATCGTGCCCCGCGACCGGCACGCCGAGCTGCTCTCGGCACTCGCGTTGGTCGCGGCGAGCCTCGAGAAGTTCGCGCTCGAGATCCGTCACCTCGCTCGCACCGAGGTCGGCGAGGTCGCCGAGCCGTTCGGGAAAGGCCAAAAGGGCTCATCCGCGATGCCGCACAAGCGCAACCCCGTCGTGGCCGAGCGCATCTGCGGGCTCGCCCGCGTCGTCCGGGCGAACGCGCTCGTGGGCCTCGAGAACGTCGCGCTCTGGCACGAACGCGACATCTCGCACTCCTCGGCCGAGCGGATCGTGCTCCCCGACTCGTTCCTCGCGCTCGACTACATGCTCGAGCGATTCGCCTGGCTGGTCGAGGGCCTCGACGTCCGTCCGGAGCGGATGCGGCGCAACCTCGAATCGAGCCGCGGGCTCTTCTTCAGCCAGCGGCTGCTGCTCGCACTCGTCGAGTCCGGTCTCGCGCGCGGGGACGCCTACCACCTCGTGCAGCGCCACGCACTGCGTGCGCACGAGGAGGAGCAGGACTTCCGCGGGCTTGTCCGCGCGGACCACGAGATCGCCAGTCGCGTCGACCTCGACGCGATCTTCGACCTCGGCTGGTACACCCGTCATGTCGACGCCGTCTTCGAGCGGCTGGGCGAGCTCGCCCGAAAGGAGGAAGCGGTACATGCCTGAAACGGCGACCCACGTCGGAAGCGGGAAGGTTCGTGAGCTCTACGAGCTCGACAACGACCGCCTGCTGCTCGTCGCAAGCGACCGGATCTCGACCTTCGACGTCGTGCTCCCCACCGAGATCCCGGACAAGGGCCGCGTCCTCACGGGGCTCTCGGCGTTCTGGTTCGCGCGCACGCGCGAGATCGTCCCGAACCACCTGGTTGCGCTCCGCGCGGACGGGCGCTCGACCGAATGCCGCCGGCTGGAGATGCTGCCGCTCGAGTGCGTCGTCCGCGGCTACCTCACCGGCTCGGGCTGGAAGGACTACCAGGCAACCGGAACGGTCTGCGGGCACCGCCTCGCCGAAGGCTTGCGCGACTCCGACAAGCTGCACGAGCCGATCTTCACGCCGTCCACCAAGGCGCTGGAGGGCCATGACGAGAACATCGACCGCGAGCGCGCGGCCGAGCTCGTCGGGCAGGAGCGCTTCGACGAGGTCGAACGCGTGTCACTCGAGCTCTACGGCTTCGCCTCCGCGTACGCGGCCGAGCGCGGGATCCTGCTCGCGGACACCAAGTTCGAATTCGGGCTCGACGAGGCCGGGCGACTGGTGCTCGGCGACGAGGCGTTCACGCCTGACTCCTCGCGCTTCTGGCCGGCGGACGAGTACGAGCCGGGCCGCCCGCAACCGTCGTTCGACAAGCAGTTCGTGCGCGATTACTGCGAGACCCTGGGCTGGGACAAGACACCGCCCGGGCCGGAGCTACCCGACGACGTCGTCGCCGGAACCCGCGCGCGCTACGTCGAGGCGTTCGAGCGGCTGACCGGGAACGACTTCGACGCCTACCTCGCCGACCCGGAGGTGGTGCTCGGGTGAGGGCGACGATCCTCGTTCGGCCGAAGCCGGGGATCCTCGACCCGCAGGGCGAGGCCGTCCAGAGCTCGCTGCGACAGCTGGGCTTCCACGTCGACGAGGCACGGGTCGGGCGAGTGATCGACCTCGAGCTCGACGACGGCGACGAAACCGCCGCGCGCGCCGAGCTGGAGCGCGCCTGCGAGCAGCTGCTGGCCAATCCGCTGATCGAGTCCTACGAGATCGCCCTCGAAACGTGACCGACCGCCCGCGCCCCCGCATCGCCGTCATCACGTTCCCGGGCTCCAACGACGACCACGACGCCGTGCTCGCGCTCGAACGGCTCGGCGCAGACGCCAGTTTGGTCTGGCATGCCGATTCGGAGCTGCCCGACGTGGCGGCCGTCGTCCTCCCCGGCGGCTTCTCGTACGGCGACTATCTTCGCTGCGGCGCGATCGCGCGCTTCGCCCCCGTGATGGGTGCCGTCCGCCGCTTCGCCGACGAGGGCGGGCTCGTCCTCGGGATCTGCAACGGCTTCCAGGTGCTCTGCGAGGCCGGCCTCCTTCCGGGCGTGCTGCGCCCGAATGCGTCGCTCTCGTTCGTGTGCCGCGACGTCCGTCTCAGCGTCGAGCACGCCGACACGCCGTTCACGAGCCGTGCGCAGCCCGGCCAGACGCTCACCATCCCGGTGAAGCACGGCGAGGGCTGCTACGTCGCCGACGCAGAGCTGCTGGCGAGGCTCGAGGCGAACGGGCAGATCGTCTTACGCTACGACGCAAACCCGAACGGCTCCGTCCAAGCGATCGCCGGCGTCGCCAACGAGACGAAGAACGTCTTCGGCCTGATGCCGCACCCGGAGCACGCGGTCGACCCGCTGCTCGGCTCGACCGACGGCGCCCTGATCCTCGGCTCGCTGGTCGACTCGGCTCGCGAACGCCTGCTCACGGCGGCCTGAGCCCGAGCGCCTCCGCGAGGCCGGGCCGCTCGGCGAGGCCCGCCCGCAGCCGCTCGAGATCGCGCTTCCGCAGCGTCACCGGCCCGCGCCTGGCCGAGCCCCCGGTCGTATACGCGAAGCGCACCAGCTGCTCGCCGCCCGGCGCCTCGAGCAGCTGCACCACCGACGCGAAGCGCTTGTCGCCCGCCCGCTGCGCGAGCGTCAGCTCCTCGACGAGCTCCGCCTGGCCCCACGGTGTCGCCGCCTTTGCCATCGCGAAGCCACCGTAGCCGCGCTTCTGTCACGGGTGTGAAACGGCAATGTGCCGAAACTGTGGCGGCACACCTGTGTGTTTCGACCAAGGGAAACCGGGGGCAGGTGAACCGGTGCGAGGAAATGCGGGTAAGTGCAAGGAGAGTCTCAGGCAGGAGTCCAACGGGAGGTGGAGATGAAGACGCGTCGCTTCAGGCTGGCAGCGGCCCTCGGAGTCGTCGCCGCGGTCGCAGTGGTCATCGTGGCGATCGCAGCTGCTCGCGGCGGCCACGGCATCCGCGAGAAGCTGACCGGCTATCAGGAGAATATGGCGGTCTCGACGCCCGGTCACGGCAAGTTCCGGATGACGATCGACCGGAAGGCCCAGGAAATCCGCTACGAACTGACCTACGGCGGGCTCGAGAGCCCGGCCACGCAGTCGCACATCCACTTCGAGAAGAAGACGAACAACGGCCCCATCGTCGTGTTCCTGTGCTCGAACCTCGGCAACGGACCGCCCGGCACCCAGGCGTGCCCGCCGAACGGCGGAACGATCAGCGGGACGATCCGGCCCGCCAACATCGGTGCCGGGGCAGCGGGGCAGGGCATCGCGGCAGGTGAGTTCGACGAGTTCCTCCAGGCGATCAAGGTCGGCGCGACCTACGTGAACGTCCACACGACGGGCTACCCGGGCGGCGAGATCAGGGCGCAGCTCGTGCGCGGCAACCACGACAAGGACAAGCACCGCTGAGCAACGCGGATCGGGAGCCCGGCTTGTCCGGGCTCCCCGTCCGGCCAAAGAAGCGGCCTGTCGGCGGCGTCAGGCCCGGCCGATGAGCTCGATGCGATAGCCGTCGGGGTCCTGGACGAAGCAGAGCAGCGAGCCGCCCTGGCGCACCGAGTACGGCGGGCGCTCCGGCTCGATTCCTTGCTGCGCCAGGCGCTCGAGCGTGCCGTCGAGGTCTTCGACGCCGACGGCGATGTGGCCGTAGGCGCTGCCGAGGTCGTACGTGCGCCCGTCGTGGTTGTACGTCAGCTCGAGCACCGACTCCTGCTCGCCGAGCGAGAAGAAGTAGTTGGTCGCCTCGACCTGACCGTCGCGGACGATGTCGAAGTCACCTGCGAAGCTGAAGCCGAGCGCCTCGTAGAACGCGCGGCTGCGCTCCGGATCGGTGATCCGCACCATCGTGTGCAGGAACCGCGCCACGACGGCGATCGTAGCGCCTACGCCACGGAGAACGCGAGCGCGGCGGCGTCCTCGAGAGCAAGTGAGCGGCCATGCCGGAACGCCTGCGCGAAGTCCGCGTCCCCGAGAAGCGCGCGCGTATCGCGCTCTAGCCGGTCGAGGAGATCACCCTCGTACTCGCCGAAGGTCGCGTCGAGCTCGTCGCGCAGCTCGGCCGCTGCGCCCAGCAGCGTGGCCGCTTCCCGAGGGCTTCTCCGGTCTGCGGCGAGCACGGCCGCTACGGCGAAGCAGTCCAGGGCGACCGTCCTGGCGTCAGAGGCGAGACTGTCCTCGAGCGCCTGGTGCAGGCTGCGCGCTGCGTCGTCGAGCAGCCCGGCTTCGCGCTGCGCCATGGCCACGTTGGTGAGGCAGAGCGCTGCTCCCCAGAGATTTCCGAGGCCACGGCGGATCTCGCTGCTTCGCCCGCAGAGCTCGATCGCCCGGGCCCAGTCGCCGTCGTAAAGGGCGAGGTCGCCGAGATTGTTGAGCGCGACAGCGCCGTTCCAGGCGTCGCCCACCTGTTCCGCGACCTCGGCCAGCTCCTCGTAGATCGCGCGAGCACGCTTCCTGTCGCCGGCTCTGGTCGCAGCGATGCCGCGCGTTCGAAGAGCCGACGCGATGCCGAATCCGTCGTCCGCCGCGGACGCCGCCGCGAAGGCTTCGTCCGCGTACCGGGTCGCCGCGTCCACGTCGCCCTGCCACACGGCCACGCTCCCTCCGCACACGAGCGCCCTTGTGCGCAAGGCAGACGGTGCGTCGGCGCCGGCCGCCAGCGCCTCGTCCACCCACGCGCGCGCCTCGGCGAAGCCCCCGCGCAACGAGACGTAGAAGGCGATGTTGCCGACGATGCGGAGCGCGAGCTCAGGATCCTCGGCGAGGCCGAACTCGACGGCAGACCGGATGTTGTCGTACTCGGTGGCAATCCGGTCCGCCCACTCCCGCTGGTCGGCACCGTGCTGGATGTGCGGATCGGCTCGCTCGGCCAGGGAGGCGAAGAACTCGGCGTGGGCGGCTCGGACCGCCGTCGATCCAGCTGCAGCCTGGAATTGCTCGGCAGCTAACTCGCGGATCGTCTCCAGCATCCAGAAGCGGTCGCCGGTCTGGCGGAGGAGGCTCTTGTCGACGAGCGACTGGAGGACGTCGAGGTCGGCCTCGCACACCGCTTCGGCCGCCTCGAGCGTGCAGCCGCCGATGAAGACGGCGAGCCTGGCGAAGAGCTCCTTCTCGTCGCCGTCGAGCAGGTCGTGGGACCATTCGATCGTCGCCCGTAAGGTCTGCTGGCGCGGGTCGGCGTCGCGGCCGCCCTTGAGCAGGTCGAGCCGCCGCGCCAGGCGTCCGTGGAGCTGCTGGGGCGACAGGATGCGAACGCGCGCCGCCGCCAGCTCGAGCGCGAGCGGAAGGTTGTCGAGCCGATCGCAGAGCGCCGGCAACGCCTCGTCGGGCTCGAATGCCGGCTCGACCGCTTTGGCGCGCGAGACGAACAGCCGCACGCCGTCCTGCGGGTCGAGCGGTTGGACGGGGTAGGACTGTTCCGCGGCCAGCTGCAGGAGCTCGCGGCTCGTGACGAGGAGGCTCAAGCTCGGGCAGCTACCGAGCAGCACCGCGAGGTCTCCCGCCGCAGCGATCAGGTGCTCGAAGTTGTCGAGCAGGAGCAGCAGCCGCTTGTCACCCACATGGTCGGCGAGCCCGTCCTTGGCACCGAGTGCCTGCGAGGCAGCCTCGAGCACGAGCCCCGGGTCTCGAAGCGGCCCGAGCGGAACCCAGAAGACGCCGTCCGGGTACCGGTCGGCAGCCGCCGCGGCCGCCTGGAGCGCGAGCCTTGTCTTTCCGGTCCCGCCGGGCCCCAGCAAGGTCAACAGGCGCACGTCGTCGCGGCCGAGGAACACCTCGAGCTCCGCGAGCTCGCGCGCTCGCCCGAGGAACGGCGTCGCCGGGATCGGCAGGTTCGTCCGGTAAAGCGTGTTCAGCGGCGGGAAGTCGCCGTCGCCGAGCTGGTAGATCCGCTCGGGCGCGGAGAGATCCTTGAGCCGGTGCTCGCCGAGATCGCGGAGGCCGTCGCGCGCGAGCAGCGCCGCGCTCGCGGACGAGAGGAGGATCTGCCGGCCGTGACCTGCGGCCGCGATCCGCGCGGCCCTGTGCACGTCGGTGCCGGCGTAGCCCTCGCCGGTCAGCAGCGGCGCCCCGGTGTGGATCCCCATGCGCACCGGGATCGCGAGCGCCTCCTGCGCTTCACGTGCTGCCTCGAGCGCGTCCGGCGCCGTCGGAAAGGCGACGAAGAAGGCGTCCCCCTGCGTGTCGACCTCGACTCCCTCGTGGCGACTGCAGGAGTCCCGGATGACCCGGCGGTGCAGGTCGAGCTCCTCGACGTAGCGGTGCGGCCCGAGCTCGTGCAGAAGCTTCGTCGAGCCCTCGATGTCGGTGAACAGGAAGGTGACGGTTCCCGTCGGGAGCTGAGGTCCGGTCATCCCGGAGAAACCGTCCCGCTTCCCGAAGGGAGGGTCAAGAGCCGTTTGGGGCCCGGCATGCCGGTGCTTAAGATCGCCGTGCGGTGTCGAGGGTGACGGTCAGCGTCCTGAGCGACGAAAGCGCGCCGTCGTTCGTCCTCTCCCTTCTCCCGACCTTCGCGGCCGATTCCGGTCTCACGCGCGACGAGGAGCGCCGAACGAGCGCCGTCGTCGAAGGCCTCGTCAGGTTCACGCTCGACAACGCCTATCCGGACGACGATCTCGGCGAGATCGAAGTCACGCTGGAGGCAGACGAGGGGTTCGTCCGCGTCCTGGTGCACGACTGGGGCCTGCCGCTGACGAGCGCAGGAGGCGACCTCGGGCCGCTCCCGGAGCCGCTCGCGACGCTCGCATCCGAGACGCGAAGTCTGGAGCTCGTGAACCTCGGCTCCGCGGGCAAGCGGCTGACTGCCGAGGTCACCGTCGGCTCCAGCGGCGATGGACACGCGGCCCGGCACCACGTTGCGGAGGCTCCACGCCTGGCGCGGACCGGCACCGGGGCCGCGGACGTCATCGAGGTTCGGGCCGGCACGGCGGAGGACGCAGAGGCGATCGCGCAGCTCCTCTACGAGAACTACCACCTGAGCTACGTGCACGGGGACTTCTACCGGCCGCGGTACCTGATGGCAGAGCTCGCCTCGGGCCGGCTGGTGTCGACGGTGGCAGTCCACGACGGGCGGACGATCGGACACCACGCCCTGATGCCGCTCCCGGGGGTTCCGTCCGCCGAGACGGGCGCCGCCGTCGTCAACTCCACCTATCGCGGCCTCGGAATCTTCGGGCGGATGTTCGAGCACACCCTCGACGAAGCGCGTGGGCGGGGCCTCGCCGCGGTCTTCGGCGACGCCGTCACCATTCATCCGTTCAGTCAGCGCGCCGAGTTCGCGCAGGGCTACCGGGAGTCGGCGCTCCAGCTCGGCATGGTTCCGGCCCAGACGACCATGCGGGGATTCGGGCACGAAGGGCCTGGGCGACGAACGGCCACGCTCCGCTCGTACCGCCCTCTGGACGAGGACGCCCGGCAAGCCGAGCTGCCGGCCACCTACCGCGAGCTGCTCGAGAGCGCGTACGAGAATCTCGGCCTTTCGGTCGAAGCTCGCGCGGAGCCGGTTCCGCTCGAAGGCGAGGCGTTGACGACGAACCTCGACGAGGGTCGTGCTCTCGGCGCGCTTCGGCTCCGCGGCTGGAACGACGAGGCTCGCGCGGAGCTGGAGCAGGCCGTGCGCCACTTGCTTTCCCACCACGTCGACGTGATCTACGGGGACGTCGACCTGGCCGCGGTGGGAGACCTCGACGATGCAGTGGCCGAGCTGAACGAGCTCGGCTTCTTCGCAGCGGGACTCGTCTTGAACGGGCCGGACGGTCACGACCACCTCCGGCTTCAGCTGCTCGATTCGGAGGAGATCGAGCTCGAGAAAATCGTCTGCGACTCGCAGTACGGAGAGGCGCTGCGGCGGCAGGTGCTGGAGGACCGGACGCGCGTCGTCGGGTGAGGCGCGGCCTTACGCCGGGGTGGGCAGGCCCTCGATCGCCTGGAGCGCGCGGTTCATCTCCTGTTCGTCCAGGGCGACGTCCTCGAGCTTGCCAGCCAGGTAGTTGTCGTAGGCGGCCAGGTCGAAGTGGCCGTGGCCAGAGAGGTTGAACAGGATGGTGCGCTCCTTCCCCTCCTCGTCTGCGGCTGCCGCGGCTTGCAGGGCTCCGTGAATCGCGTGGGCCGCCTCGGGAGCCGGCAGGATCCCCTCGCTGCCCGCGAACACCAGAGCCGACGCGAAGACGTCGTTCTGGAGATACGCCTCGGCGCGCACCAGCCCGTCCCGGACGAGCTGCGAGATCAAGGGCGCGACGCCGTGGTACCGCAGGCCTCCGGCGTGGATCGGCGCCGGGACGAAGTCGTGCCCGAGCGTGTGCATCGGCACGAGCGGGGTCAGCTTGCTCGTGTCGCCGAAGTCGTACGCGAAGACCCCACGCGTCAGCGTCGGGCAGGCGGCCGGCTCACAGGCCAGCACCTCGAGCTCGCGACCGGCGATCTTCTCGCGCAGGAACGGGAATGCGAGGCCCGCGAAGTTCGAGCCTCCGCCGACGCAGCCGATCACGACGTCGGGGAACGCGCCCGCCAGCTCCATCTGCGCCAGCGCCTCCTGGCCGATCACGGTCTGGTGCAGGAGCACGTGGTTGAGGACGCTCCCCAGCGAGTACGCCGTGTCGTCCCGGCCGGCCGCGTCCTCGACCGCCTCGGAGATCGCAATGCCGAGGCTTCCGGGCGACTCCGGCTGCTCGGCGAGGATCGCGCGCCCGGACTCGGTGTCCTCCGAGGGGCTCGGGACGATCTCGGCACCCCAGGCCTTGATCATCGAGCGCCGCGCGGGCTTCTGCTCGTAGGAGATGCGAACCATGTAGACCTTGCACTCGAGCCCGATCAGCCGGCACGCGAACGAAAGCGCGCTGCCCCACTGGCCGGCCCCCGTCTCGGTGGCCAGACGCGTCCGGCCCTCCTTCTTGTTGTAGTGCGCCTGCGCGACCGCCGTGTTCGGCTTGTGGCTTCCCGGAGGGCTGACGCCTTCGTACTTGTAGAAGATCCGTGAGCGTGTCCCGACGGCCTGCTCGAGCCGGTGCGCGCGGTAGAGCGGCGTCGGGCGCCAGAGGCTGTAGAGGTCCAGGACCTCGTCCGGGATCGCGATCTCCGGCTCCTCGCTCACCTCCTGGCCGATCAGCTCCATGGGGAAGAGCGGCGCGAGGTCGTCGGGACCGACCGGCTCCCCGGTTCCCGGATGCAGCACGGGCTGCGGGGCCGAGGGCAGGTCGGGCGCGATGTTGTACCAGCGCCGCGGAAGCTGCGTCTCGTCCAGCAGGAACTTGGTCGGGCTCTCGGCGCGAGCGCGCGTTTGCTCCACGTCGCGAGGATAGACCCTCGGTCGCCGACATGCCGTGGTTTCGGGTCTATGCTGACGCCGTGGGTCGATTCGCCGACGTCTACCGGCAGTCGCTGGATCAGCCGGAGGAGTTCTGGGCGGAGGCCGCCGCCGCGATCGACTGGGTCGAGCCCTGGCAGCGCGTGCTCGACGACTCGCAGGCGCCGTTCTACCGCTGGTTCACGGGCGGCCGGCTGAACACGTGTCACAACGCGCTCGACCGGCACGTCGACGGCGGCCGGGGCGAGCAGCCTGCGCTCGTCTACGACTCGCCGGTGACCGAGACGTCAACGGTCTTCACGTACCGCCAGCTGCGCGACGCGGTCGCAGTGTTCGCAGGTGCGCTGGCCGCGCAGGGCGTCGAGCGCGGCGACCGGGTCGTGATCTACATGCCGATGGTGCCCGAGGCGGCGATCGCGATGCTCGCCTGCGCCCGGATCGGCGCGGTGCACTCGGTCGTGTTCGGCGGCTTTGCGGCGAACGAGCTCGCGAGCCGGATCGAGGACGCCAAGCCGAAGGTCGTCGTCTCCGCGTCCTGCGGCATCGAGCCGGGACGGGTCGTCGCGTACAAGCCGCTGCTGGACGCCGCAATCGACCTGAGCTCATTCAAGCCGCAGGCCAGCATCGTGCTGCAGCGGCCGATGCTCGAGGCCGAGCTGGTCGCCGGCCGGGACCTAGACTGGAACGACGCCGTCGCGGCCGCGGAGCCCGCCGACTGCGTCACGGTAGACGCCACCGACCCGCTCTACATCCTCTACACGTCGGGGACGACCGGCCAGCCGAAGGGCATCGTCCGCGACAACGGCGGCCATGCCGTCGCGCTCGCGTGGTCGATGAAGAACGTCTACGACGTCGAGCCGGGCGAGGTCTACTGGGCGGCGTCCGACGTCGGCTGGGTCGTCGGCCACTCCTACATCGTCTACGCGCCGTTGCTGCACGGCTGCACCACCGTCCTCTACGAGGGCAAGCCGGTCGGAACGCCTGACGCGGGTGCGTTCTGGCGGGTCGTCGCGGAGCACGGGGTCTCGACGCTCTTCACCGCGCCCACGGCGTTCCGGGCGATCCGGCAGCAGGACCCCGAGGGCGAGCACATCGGCCGCTACGACCTCTCGTCGATGCGCGCGCTCTTCCTCGCGGGGGAGCGCTGCGACCCCGAGACGCTGCGCTGGGCCGAGCGCTTGCTCGACATGCCGGTGATCGACCACTGGTGGCAGACCGAGACCGGCTGGGCGATCGTCGCAAACTGCCTCGGCATCGAGCGCCTGCCCGTCGTGGCCGGATCGCCGACCCGTCCCGTTCCGGGCTGGGACGTCCGCGTTCTCGACCCCGCCGGCGCCGAGGTTCCTCCGGGACAGGTGGGCGCGCTCGTCGTGAAGCTGCCGATGCCGCCCGGGTCGTCACCGACCCTCTGGAACGCGGACGAGCGCTTCCGCGAGACCTACCTCTCGGCGTTCCCCGGCTACTACCAGACCGCCGACGCCGGGTTCATCGACGACGACGGCTACGTGTTCGTCATGGCGCGGACGGACGACATCATCAACGTCGCCGGCCACCGCCTCTCCACGGGCGCGATGGAGGAGGTGCTCGCCTCGCACCCGGACGTGGCCGAGTGCGCCGTGATCGGCGTCGCCGACAAGCTGAAGGGGCAGCTGCCCGTTGGCTTCCTCGTCCTCAAGGCGGGGGTCGAGCGCCCGGACGAGGAGATCGTCGGCGAGGTGACTGGGCTCGTCCGCAACGAGATCGGCCCCGTCGCGGCGTTCAAGACCGCCGCCGTGGTCGAGCGGCTGCCGAAGACGCGCTCGGGGAAGATCCTGCGCGGGACCATGCGACGCATCGCCGACGGCGACGAGTACTCGGTGCCGGCGACCATCGACGACCCGGCGATCCTCCAGGAGATCACCGCCGCGCTGCAGCTGCTCGGGTACGGTGGCGCGGCCGTCGCCGCCGGAGAGCGCTAGCGGAGCGGCGAGCTGCGGCTGGACCCAAGGCGGCCCCGGACGAGGCTGACCGATCAGATGTTAGGGTCCGGATTCGGCAGCTCCAGCGGGGGTCGCTCTGTCTGAGAACTCAAATCTCCCGCCCGTTCACGCCAGATGGTGGTCAGGGCCTCGTTGGTGCGTGGCTGTGCTCGCCTGTCTCATGCTGTTCGGATTCGCGGCGACGTACGCGCTGGCCGGACCGTCAAACGCGCACACGCGGGCCGTCACGACGCTCCCGAAGCCCGATCCGAAGCCCCCACCTCCTCCGCCGCCGCGGCCTCCGCCTCCTCCGCCGCCGGTGTCACCTCCGGCGGCGCCGCCACCTCCTCCGCCACCCCTTGCTCCCCCGCCTCCGCCCCCCGCGGTCGCGACGCGGCCGACCGTGCGCGCGCCTGCCAAGCCTCATCCCAGCCGTCGCCCCAAGAAGCACAAGCCGAAGCCGAGAGTTGCAAGAAGGAGCACCTCGCCCAGGCCGCCGGTCGTTTCGCGAGTAGACGCGTTCCCGCTGCCGGCCGGCGCCATACACGGTCAGGTCGAGTCGAGCTCGCCGGCGGTCGTGGAGCTCGGTCTCGGCTTTACGCTCGCCCTTTCGGCCCTGCTCTTTGGCCTCGCAGTGGCGCCCCTCCGGGCCTTGCCCAGGCCCCTCTGGGCGGCCTCCAACGACCGGCGTGGGTCGCTTCTCTACATCGCGGTCGTGATCTACATCGCCACCGGTCTTAGCATCGCGATCGCCCTGCTCATGTCATGAAGTACCTCGGCTCCCACGCAGCCTTCTGGGCGGCAATCGCGACTGGCGTCTTGCTCGGCGCCGGCGGGGCCGCGGCCGCGCCCCCGCCAGCGCCGACACTCACATCTCATCCGCCTGATCCTTCCCACGAAGCCACCGCGACCTTCGGTTTCTCCGACGACGATCCAGATGCGACATTCGAGTGTCGCCTCGACAGTGACAATCCGGCGGCCTTCCAACCCTGCCCCAATCCAGCGACGTCTCCGCCCCTAAACGACGGCGTCCACACGTTCGATGTTCGCGCGGTCAACGCGGATGGGCCGAGCGGCAGCGCGCCAATCCCGCCGTTTACGTGGACGATCGACACAACGCGCCCGCCGGCACCTTCGATCACCGCGAAACCGGCGAATCCCTCCAACGACAGCAACCCGAGCTTCAGCTTCACCGACGGAAAGCGCGGAGTGACCTTCCAATGCAGGCGCGACTCGCAACAGTACGCTCAGTGCAAGAGCCCGAAGACCTACATCGGCTTGACCAGCGGCGACCACATCTTCCGCGTCCGGGCGGTCGACCAGGCCGGCAGGATCAGCGAAGTGACGCGGTACGAGTGGAGCATCGACCTGGCCCCGCCGCCGGCGCCCGCCATCAGCAGTGGCCCGGCGAACCCGACGACTTCGACCAACGCGACCTTCGGCTTCACCGACGGCGAGCCGGGCGTGATGTTCCGTTGCCAGCTCGACGGGGGCGGCTACTCGAGCTGCGCGAGCCCTGCCGTCTACTCCGGGCTAACGCTCATCCCTCACGTCTTCTCGGTGCGGGCCGTCGACCCGGCGGGCAACATCGGAACCCCGGCCAGTCTCGGCTGGACCATCGTGGCGGCGGCGCCTGACACGACCGCGCCCGGAGAGGTCGGCGGCGTCAGGCGAAGCATCGGCTACGGGAGGCTCAAACTGGTGTGGAGCCGGCCGAAGGACGTGGACTTCGACCACGTCCGCGTCCTCATTGCGACGGCCCGAAAGGGAGCGAAGGCCGTGCCACGAAAGATCGTGTACAGCGGTAGAGGCACGCAGTACATAAAGAAGGGCTTCAAGAACGACGTGTACCACCGCTACCGGATCCTGAGTTACGACCACCGCGGGAACCGGTCACGGGGCGTCGACGTGGTGGTGGCGCCAAGTGCGCTTCTTCGCCTTCCAAAGGCCGGCGCCGTCGTTCACGCGCCGCCTCGCCTTGTCTGGGCCGGAGTCGCAAAGGCGGCGTTCTACAACGTCCAGGTCTACTTCAAGGGGCGGAAGGTCCTCAGCCTCTGGCCGAACAAAGCCGCAGTCGGTCTGAAGAAGAGGTGGTCGTACGCAGGCCGGACTTTCCGACTGAAGAACGGGACGTACAGCTGGTTCGTGTGGCCTGCCTTCAACTCGCGCCAGAAGGCCCGCTACGGCCGGCTGCTCGGCATGAGCACGTTCAGGGTTCGCTGAGGCTGAAAAGGTCATCCCGCTTGCGATTTCGCGCACGCGCATGCGTTAGAACGGCCGCTGCAGGAGACCGCAGGTCACCGTGAACGACCTCCCGGCCGCGGTCGACGAATGCGTTCAGTACAGCCGTTTGATCGGCTCGGACCCCACCCTTGTCCTGCACGGCGGCGGCAATTCCTCGGTCAAGGCGCGCTGGCGCGACATCACCGGCCGCGAAGTCGACGTGCTGTTCGTGAAGGGCAGCGGTTGTGAGATGAGCACGATTGGGGCGACGGACTTCGCGCCGCTTGCACTACGGCGTCTGCACGAGCTGCTCGAGCTCGAGTCGCTCAGCGACGCGCAGATGATGCGCGAGCTCGCAGCCGCGAGCCTCGATCGCGAGGCTCCCAGGCCCTCCGTGGAGTCCCTGCTGCACGCCTTTCTCCCTTTCCAGGCCGTCCAACACAGCCACGCCGATGCGATCGTCACGCTGACGAACGCCTTCAACGGTGAGCGGATTGTCAAAGACGTCCTCGGGGATGGCGTGGTCGTCGTGCCGTACGTCATGCCGGGCTTCGATCTTGCGCGCGAGGTACGTCGCGTCTGGGAGGGGCCGCCACAAGTGGAGGCCCGTGGCATGGTGCTCATGAAGCACGGCCTCGTCACGTTCGGAGCGACGTCGCGCGAGGCGTACGAGCAACACATCGAGTTGCTCAAGCTCGCCGAGGCGTGGCTACAGGATCACGCCCCGCTGTCGGAGACGGAGCCGGCGCCGCTTCCCGACGTTTCGCTCGCTGAGCTCGCCGACCTTCGCCGGGACGTCTCGCGCGTAGCAGGTCGGCCACTCGTCCTGCAACGTCACACCGACGACGTCGTACGTCGCTTCGTCGCGCGTCCCGACGTCACCGCGCTCACGACCAAGGGGCCACTCACACCCGATCACGTCATCCGGACGAAGCCGGCGCCGCTCGTCGGTCGGGATGTCGACTCGTTCGCGGGTTCTTACTCCGCCTACTTCGAGAAGCATGCGCGGCGGCGGCGTAAGGAGACCGAGCTGGAGATGGTCGATCCGGCGCCTCGCGTGATCCTGGACCCGGAGATCGGAATGGTCACGGCGGGGTCGTCCGCGCACGAGGCGCAAGTGGTCGCGGACATCTACCACCACACGATGCCCGTGCTCGAGCGGGCGGAGGATCATCTCGGCGGCTACGTCGGCCTTCCGCCAGAGCGATTGTTCGAGGTCGAGTACTGGGAGCTCGAACAGGCGAAGCTGCGACGCGCGGGCGAGCCCTCGGCGCTCGCCGGGACGGTGGCGCTCGTCACCGGAGCCGCCTCCGGAATCGGGCGCGCCTGCGCCGAGGCCCTGCTCGCAGGCGGAGTCGCGGTCGCCGGAGTCGACCTCTCGGCCGAGGTCGAGACCTGTTTCACCGGGCCGGCATGGCGGGGCGTCGTCGCGGACGTCACCGATGCCGAAGCCCTCCACGCGGCGACGAAGGAGACGGTGGAGAGTTTCGGGGGTGTCGACATCGCGGTTGTCTCGGCAGGGATCTTCGGTCCGAGCACGCCGATTGCGAAGCTCAGCGACGACGAGTGGCGTTCGGTGCTATCGATCAACGTCGATTCGGTGGCCCGGCTCCTTCGCGAGCTCCATCCCCTCCTGTCGCGTTCGCCGATCGGCGGCCGAGTCGTGGTGATCGGGTCGAGGAACGTGGCCGCCCCCGGGCCCGGCGTGGCCGCTTACTCCGCGTCAAAGGCAGCGCTCACACAGCTGAGCCGCGTTGCCGCGCTCGAGTGGGCGGGTGACGGGATCCGGGTCAACCTGGTGCATCCCGATGGCGTCTTCGACACGAAGCTCCGGACGCCGGAGATGATCGCCGCGCGGGCGCGGGAGTATGGCCTCGACGTCGAGACGTACCGGCGCCGGAATCTGCTGCGCACCGAGGTCACCTCGGCCGACGTGGCGCGTGCGGTCGTCGCGTTTTGCGACGACACCTTCGCCATGACGACGGGCGCGCAGATCCCGATCGACGGTGGCAACGAACGAGTTGTTTGACGCGCCCGCGCCCTGGCAATGGGAGTTCGGCCCCACCGATTGGCGGCTGTAGCGGCACCGTTGTGGGGCTAGCATGATCGACGCGGCGCATGGATCTACGGGACTACTACGACAACCACTGGGGCCATGTGCGAGAAGGCCAAGTGGACTACTCGAGGCTCCAGTACGTCGTGGATGCCCTCGAGCCGGGCGAGCACGTCCTCGATTCGGGCTGCGGCCCTGGGTTTCTGGCCGCACTCATGACGGAGCACGGTGTGCACGTCATCGGGACGGACGTGTCCTCGGTGGGGCCGGAGCGCACGCGAGGCCGCGGCATCGAGGCGTTTCAAGTCGACCTCGACACGGAATCCCTGCCCTTTGCCGACGGCACGTTCGACACCGTCGTCGCCAACTCGAATCTCGAGCATTTGTTCTTCATGCACCGTCACATCCGCGAATGCGTCCGCTGCGTCAAGCCGGGCGGGAAGTTCATCTGGCTCGTGCCGAACATCGGGCACTGGCGATACCGGATGTGGCTGCTCTTCGGTCGTTTCCCTTACGTCCCGAACAGCCCAACCGACCAGTACCACATCCGCTACGTTACGGCGTACGAGGGGAGAAAGCTGTTGCGTGACGCAGGGCTCACGAAGATCCACCTTCGCGGTCACGCCGGGACATGGGTGCGCGGCCTCTACCCGCGCTCGCTCGTGAACAAGTACACCAAGCGCTACTTCGATCCGCCCTACGAAGTGCTTGTCCGGGCACGCCCGTCCGTGTTCGCCCGTTACCTCTGCTTCTACGCGGTGAAACCGACATGAAGCGCGAGACACTCACGAGCCGGCGGCGGTTCGCGCGCCGGCTCAAGCAGCACACGAACATGGCCGCCAAGTACGTCTCCTACGAGCTCGAGCTCGAGCGTGCCCCGACGTTCCCCGACCGCGTCTACGTCGAGTCGACGAACGTCTGCAACCTCGACTGCATCATGTGCCCGACCGGCCTCCACATCGACACGAGGCCGAAGGGCTTCATGGAGTGGGACCTCTACACGGCGATCATCGACGAGATCGCGCCGTTTGCCGAGGCCGTCGTTCTCCACTCCTGGGGGGAGCCGCTGCTCCACTCCAGGATCATCGACATGATCCGCTACGCCAAGGAGCGCGACCTCAGTGTGGAGACCTCGACGAACGCCACGAAGCTGACCGAAGAGGCCTCGCGCAAGATCCTCGACGCCGGGCTCGACCGCATCTACCTGAGCATGGACGGCTTGACGAAGGAGACGTACGAGAAGGTCCGCGTCAAGGGCAAGTTCGAAGAAGTACTGGGAAACATCGAGCGCTTCCTCGACCTCAATCATGAGCTCGGCTCGCCGGTCGAGGCCGATATCCAGATCGTGCGCCTCTCGGAGACGGACGCGGAGGTGGAGGAATTCGTCAAGCGCTGGAAGCACAGCCACGCCGACCTGATCAACATCAAGGAGCTCGACACGTGGGGCGGACAGATCGACGAGGTGAACGCGCTCGAGGTCGAGGAACCGGTCGATGACGTCAATGCACACCGCAAGCCGTGTCCGAACCTCTGGTACCACTGCCACATCCACTGGGACGGCGTCTTGGTCTCGTGCTCGCGTGACTACGACGCCGTGACGCCGCTCGGGAACGTGAAGAACGGCGGCGTGCTCGAGACCTGGCACGGCGCGCGCATGCGCATGATGCGGCGCTGGCATGCCACCGGGAACTTCTGTGCGGAACAGTGCGTGAACTGCACGGAGTGGTCGTGGTGGACACCCACCCCCTTCTCCGGTGGCGGAACCGGCGGCAAGACTGAGAGGGTGAAAACCGAAGAGGAGTCGGCCGCCAACGGCTCGAAGTTGCTTCCGGTCGTCGGGAACGGGTCCGGCGCATCCGGTGAGAGCTGCGACGCGTGTGGCGAGCGCGAAGGCTGACGGCGCTCGTCGTCCGGACCTGACCGTCGCCTGGGTCGGCCCCAGGCCGGCCTGGCTCGAGGGCGACGAGGTAAGGGCGGCGCTCGGCGCCGTGGAGCTCGCCGATGCCGGCACCGCCCCGGCGGCGGAGATCGTGGTCGTCGCGCGAGAGGCGCTGGGCAATCTCGGTGCCCTCAGGAAGTCTGCGCCGACGAGCATGATCGCCCTCGACTTGACCGCCGAGGGCAACCTCGAATTCACCCCACCCGAAGTGCGCCGGGCGCGCGAGGTCGACGCCCTGCTCGCCGGCTCGCGCTGGGAGCTGGGAGAGATCTGTCGGCGCCTTCCGTCCCCCCTGCCCCCGACTGGCGTCGTCCCGCGCCCGCTCGACCTCGAATGGTTCGCGCCCGAGCGAGCGCTCGCAGAGACGAAGGGCCGGGGACGAGATCTGCGGCGCTTCCGCCGCTTCCATCGGCTCGTCGGCCCTACGATCCTGTTCGCCGGTCCCTACACGCAGGGCGGCGGCCTCGACCTGCTGATCGAGGCGGCGTTCCGGCTCCGGGAGCGGCTCCCCGAGCTGCGCGTGGCCGCAATTCCACACGGACCGACCGATTCCCGCTACCGCGACCGCTGCGAGATGAGGATCCTCGGGCTCGGCCACCGCGGCATTGTCGAGTGGGAGCCGGCCGAGTCGGAGATCCCCTTCTGGTATGCGACCGCGACCGTGGTCTGCGCCCCCTTCCGCGAGCCGGGGAGCCCCGAGCCCGCCAAGCGCGCGGCCGCCGCGGCGCGGCCGTTCGTCGGCAGCGACCTCGAGCCGTTCCGCGAGCACGTCGACGGCGGCGGCACGGGCTTGCTCCTCCCCGCCGGCGATCTCGACGCGCTCGAGGAGGCCCTCGAGACCGTACTCG
>Ga0081455_10002188_pt1 | contig 23292 bp, 22 predicted proteins | sample TabmetS3T2R1_FD_70207 | JGI IMG/M metagenome (GOLD analysis project Ga0081455, IMG submission 70207) | Tabebuia heterophylla rhizosphere microbial communities from the University of Puerto Rico - S3T2R1 | ecosystem: Host-associated > Plants > Roots > Rhizosphere ...
CCACCAGATCCCCGAAGGCCTGAAAACCTTCGAGCGGCTGCCGGGCTAGGGTTTCACGCCACCCGGACGAGGCGGGGCTTCGTTTCCGTCTTGCCCCTGACCTCCGCTTCCTCGTAGTCGGCGGCGGCAATTGCGCGGTCGAGCGCCGCGCGCAAGGCCTTGGCTGACTCGAGTGTGATCTCGACGCCCGCGCGCGCGCCGGCGTCGAGGTTTGTGTTGAAGAAGTCGAGCGTGATGACGTCGCCCAGCAGCGCATGACGCGCGTGGTCATAGGCGACCACGGCCTGGGTGAGCGGAAACCACTCGTCGCCGCGCTTGGCCATGCCCTCGGCGTCGGCGATCTCGATGATCGACGTGCACATGTTGCCGCCCTCCTATTTCAAGTGCTTGCCGAAGAAGCCCCACACCTTGTTCCAGCCGTCCATCGCCTGGTCGACCCGGTAAAGCGGCCGGTGCCAATAGAAGAAGCCGTGGCCGGCGCCGTCGTAGCGGTGGAACTCGTAGTTCTTGCCGAGCTTCTTGAGCTCGGCTTCGTGCTGGTTGACCTCTTCGGGGCTGGGCGCGCGGTCCTCGTTGCCGAACAGGCCGAGCAGCGGGCACTGCAGGTCCTTGGTCATGTCGATCGGCGCCACCGGCGTCTTGGCGTTGAGCGTCTCCTTGGGCATCACGACGCGGCCGCCCCACAGCTCGACGCAGGCGTCGACATCCTTTTTCTGGCAGGCATAGATGAAAGCGTGCCGGCCGCCCGAGCAGGAACCGAACAGGCCGACCTTGCCGTTGTTGTTGGCGTGCGCGCGCATCCACGCCACGGCGGCCGCGGTGTCGCCAACCATCTGGGAGTCGGCGATGCCGCCGTCGGCGCGCACCTTGGCGGCGACGTCGTCGGGATTGGCGTCGCTGCCGCCGCCCTGCTCGCGCTGATAGAGGTTGGCGCAGATCGCCAGGTACCCATGGTGAGCAAAACGCCGCGTCGTCTCGATATAAAGCTCGCTCCAGCCCGGCAGATGATGGATGAGCACGACGCCCGGGAACTTGCCCGAGCCCTCGGGCTTGGCAACGTAGGCGGTGATCGGCGTGCCCTTATCGCCTTTGAGGGTCACGTTCTCGCAGGTCATGCCTCTGTAGAATGACATCGGTCTCTCCTCCTCGAGTTTAAGTGACTAAGCCGCTTTACGTTCGCCCACGGCCGCGGTGGCCAGCACCATCTGGGCGCACTTCTCGCCGATCATGATGCACGGCGCATTGGTATTGCCGCTGGTCAGGGTCGGCATGATCGAGGCGTCGGCCACGCGCAGGCCCGAGAGGCCGTGAACCCTGAGCTCGGGATCGACGACGGCCATCGGATCGTTGCCCATCTTGCAGGTGCCGACCGGATGATAGGTCGTCTCGGCATTGTGGCGCACCCAGTCGAGCAGCTCGTCGTCGCTCTGGAGGTGCGCGCCGGGGGCGATCTCCTCGCCTGTGATCTCCTTCATCGGCGAGGTCGCCATCAACTCGCGGCCCTTGCGCATCGCGGCCAGCACGCCGTCGCGGTCGTGCTGGGATGACAGGAAATTGAAGCGGATCGCCGGCGGCTCGGCGGGATCGGCCGACTTGATGTGGATCGAGCCGGTGCTCTCCGAGCGCAGCACGTTGATGTTCATGGTGATGCCGCGCTGCCTGGAAATGCGCCGCTCCTGGCCGACCCGTTCGTAGAGGAACGGCGCGATCGAGACGGTGGCGTCCGGCGTCTCCAGACCAGGCCGCGTGCGGAAGTACATGCGGATCGGCACCGACGTCATGGCGAGAAAGCCCTCGCCCCACAGCGCGTATTTCAGCGCCTCACGCGCGCCCCGCCAGCCGCGCGCATTGTCGTTGAAGGTGAAGTTGGGCGCGGTGATCGCGAATTTTACCCGCGGCGAATAATGGTCCCGCAAATTTTCGCCGACACCCTTGAGCTCGTGCAGCGGCGTGATGCCGAGCCCACGCAGAAGGCCGGCCTGGCCGATGCCGGAGAGTTCCAGCAGCTTGGGCGAGTTGATGGAGCCCGAGCAAACGATGATCTCGCGCGCTGCCCGCGCCTCGCGCTTCTGGCCGCCGACGGTGTAGCGCACACCGACGCACCGCCGGCCCTCGAGGATCAGCGTCTCGGCCATGGCGCCTTTTTCGATCGTCAGGTTCGCCCGCGAGCGTGCCGGATCGAGGTAGCAGTAAGCCGTACTCTGGCGGCGGCCCTTGGCAATCGTCACCTGCGACATGCCGATGCCTTCCTGGGTGACGCCGTTGAGGTCGGGATTGAACGGCAGGCCGATCTTGCTGGCGGCCTCGATCATCTTCTCGAGCAGCGGGATCTTGTGGCGCGGCGTATCGGTGACCCGGAGCGGCCCGTTGCGACCGCGCAGCTCGTCGGCGCCGCCGTCGTAGTTCTCCATGCGCTTGTAGACCGGCAGCACGTCCTGCCAGCTCCAGCCGCGATTGCCGAGCTGCGCCCAGTGGTCGTAGTCCTGCGCCTGGCCGCGGATATAGACCATGCCGTTGATCGAGCTCGAGCCGCCCAGCATCTTTCCACGCGGCACCTCGATGCGGCGCCCGCCGGAGCCTTCGTCCGGCTCCGAGGAGAAGCACCAGTTGACGGTTGGCAGGTCGATCATCTTGGAGACGCCGACTGGAATGCGCGACCAGAAGTAGCCCGAGCCTTCGGTGCCGGCCTCGAGCAGCAGCACCCGGTAGGCGCCGCTCTCCGTCAGCCGGCTGGCGACGACGGCGCCAGCCGAACCGGCGCCGACGACGATGTAGTCAAACGTGCTCTCACTGGTGGGCATGGTGGGCACTCTCCGCTGGAGAGCAAACCTTGACCCGCCGGTTGCGGCCGTGGCAAGGCCGCGAGGCAACGGTGCAACACGCTCACCCGCATCGCGGCACGGGGAGGAGATCATGGAATTCGACGTCATGACGCGGGCCACCACCTGGGATCATGTGGCCGACCTCGCACGCCGCACGGAAGCGGCCGGCTTTTCCGGCATGCTGTTCACCGAGGGCCATCAAGTGCCGTGGATGAACATCGCTGCCGCGGCGCTGGCAGCGCCGTCGTTGCATTTCTCGACCGGCATCGCCATCGCCTTTGCAAGGAGCCCGATGATCACGGCGGAGATCGCCTGGGAGCTGGCGCAGAACACCAAGGGCAAGTTCCGTCTCGGGCTCGGCAGCCAGGTGAAGGCGCATATCACCAAGCGCTACGCCAGCCCGTTCGACAAGCCAGCGCCGCAGATGAAGGACTACGTGCAGGCCGTCAAGGCCTGCCTCAGGGCGTTCCGCCGCGAAGGCCCGCTGCAGCATGACGGCCCCTACTACAAGCTGAGCCTGCTCACCGAGCAGTGGACCCCGTCGCGCCACGACCACGAGGACGTCAAGGTCGACATCTCGGCTGTCGGTCCGCTCATGCTGCGCGTGGCCGGCGAGGTTGCCGACGGCGTGCACGTGCATCCCATGCATTCGATGCACTACATCAAGAACCGCCTGCTGCCAGGCATCGCCGACGGCGCGGCGCGCGCCGGACGCGACCCCGGCAGGATCGACAAGATCATCCCGGTCATCGTGGCGGCCGGCAACACGCCGGAAGAGCAGGCCGTGCCGATCGAGGAGGCGAAGACCACCCTCGCTTTCTACGGCGCCACGCCGAACTATGCCTTCCAGTTCGACGACCTCGGCTACAGCGGGTTGCAGGCAGAGCTGCGCGACTGCCTCAGGTCGGGCGACAGCGCGCGCAGCCAGGCCCTGATCACCGAAGAGATCCTGAACCAGTTCGCCATCGTGGCGCGCTGGGACGACCTCGCCGACCGCATGATCGAGCGCTACAAGGGCATTGCCTCGCGCCTCGTCATCTACCTGGCCGCGCACTTTCGCGAGGTCGACCCCAAGACTCTCGAGCGCTGGGGCGAGGTGGCGCGCGCGGTGCGGGCAGCCGCTTGACGACCGTGGACCTCCCCTTGGCGCGTGGCCGTCGGCGCACGCCCAAAGCCATCCTGCTGATTGCGCTCCTGTTCGCGGCGCAGGCCGCGACGCTGTACCTTCTGGGCCAACCTCTCATCTGCGCGTGCGGATACGTAACGCTGTTCGTGGTCGACGTTTGGTCGTCGCAAATGTCCCAGCAGCTCACCGACTGGTACACGTTCTCGCACATCATCCACGGATTCATCTTCTACTTCCTGACGTGGCTGATCGCGCCTCGACTGCCGGTCCTCTGGCGGCTTGCCATCGCCGTCGGGCTGGAAGCGTCGTGGGAGATTGCGGAGAACACGCCCTGGGTCATCGAAGCCTATCGGCGCCAGGCGCTCGCCCAGGGCTATGTCGGCGACAGCATCATCAATTCGCTGATGGACACCGTATCGATGATGCTGGGCTTCGTGCTGGCCTGGAAGCTGCCCTGGAAGTGGACCCTGGTGCTGGCGATAGCGATGGAGGTCGGTGTCGCCTGGGTCATCCACGACAACCTCACCCTCAATATCCTGGGATTCTTCCACCAGTTCGACTTCATCACCGCCTGGCAGTCGCGCAGATGACGATGGCAGCGACACGGGCTACAGGCTACAGGCCGCACGCCGCTAGCGGCATGGCGTTCAGCCGGAAGATCCTGTCGTCAGACCGGGTGACGCCCTTCCCTTCAGGGGCGCACATATCTGTGATCGGCAAGCCGCTCTTGGGATTGGCGAGCAGGATCGCGCCATTCGAACCTCGTCGAAGGTAGAGAGGCCGATCGGCTTCCAGGATGCAGGCCCCGCGCGAGGGGTAGCAGTACCATTCGTCTCCTTCGCCTTTGCAGGTGATGCGCTGCGCCTCGATGTTGCCGTCCTGGCGCGTCGTCACCCTGACCAGGGCTTCCGCCTCGCGCGGCCAGCCCTGCTCCCCCAAGGCGAGCCTGGCATAGCGTTCGATCTCGGTCGGGCCGCGGAACAGTCGAATGGAGGTCGTCACCTGCTGGCCGTGCGTCCTGAGATGAGCCGCGTCGTAATCCCGGCCGTAACAGAACGGCTGGTCGGGCTTGAGCCTCTCGCGCAACGGTGGACCAAGCGCCGGCTCGGTCGGCGAGACACGGGCGAACTCGGCTTTGCAGGCATCGATGGGCTGCGGCTCCAGGCTGAAGTGGTCGTCATCAATGTCGAACGAGCGACGCGCATAGTCCGCCGGACCGACCGCTTCATCGCTGCAGGGATCGAGGTAGAAGTCGCGCGGGAACCCGGCGAGGACAAGATGGCCCGCCGAATCGAGCTGGAAGAATCCCATTCGCATCCCGCATTCCCTGACGCAATAGACCAGCCCGTTCTCGGCCCCAGTCGACGATCCCGGATAGCACCAGCCGCGCGCCCATCTCGGAATCGTCTCGCCGCGCGCCGTGGTGGCGAGGAAGACGGTATAGGCCGATGGGCGAGATCGTGGCTCTTCAGTCGGCCGACCCAGCGGATCATCGCCGTACAGCAGGAAGATACGCTGCATCTTTTGACGTCCATGGATCTTCAAGTGCTGCGCGTCATAGGCACGGCCAAAGCACACCGGCTTTCCACCGGGGCTGAGCTGCGGCAGGAGGCCGTCATCGGCAGCAACGGGGAAAGCCAGGGCAAGAAGAATAGCCAACCCAAGAGTGTGGCGGAGAACACGACGGCGCATCGAGATCCACGAGCGAATTCTCAACTGGCCGTCCATAGTAGGCCGTTGCCGGGCACCGTCCACATCGTGGGGTGTGGGAGCGTCGTATTTTGCACTTGTCCTGCGCAACGCGTCGCCGGCACGGCCGTTAAGGGCTTGTCCGCCTCTTACAAGGAGCTGAGACATGGTGAAACCTATTGTTCTCGCAGCGCTTTTGAGCTGCGCCGCGGTTGGCGCCTATGCCCAGACCGCGCCTACGCAACCGACTTCGCCGTCGCCAGGCGCGCCGACGCGGGAGGCCGCGCCGGCCGATCGCACGGTGTCGACCGGTGATTTCAACGCCAGCGGCGACATGGCGGCCGGTGCGCTGATCGGCACCAAGGTGCGTAATGCCAACAAGGAATCGATCGGCAAGGTCGACGAGGTCTATCTCGACAAGGACGCCAAGGTCACGGTCGTCGTCGTCTCGGTCGGCGGCTTCCTCGGCGTCGGTTCCAAGGACGTCGGCATCAAGTGGAGCGATCTCACCTTGGGTCAGGACGGCACATCGCTGGCGGTCACCACGTCGCTCACCAAGGACGCCCTGATGGCGCTGCCGGACTACACCAAGACCGAGCGCCGCAAGACCGCGCCGCCGGAAACTGCCACGGTTCCCCCGGCCCGGCCGGCTGCTCCTACCCAGAGCCGCTGAAGCGTCGCCCATTTCGGCATAGGACGGACCTGCTGCCCGGAAGCGGCAGCAGGTCCTGGGGCCATGCTGTCGACTAGCGCGGAATGGGATGAGATGGAGCCGCTTGCGGTTCCATCTCATCCCATTTGCGCGCACTAGAGGTCGTGGTTCCAAAGGGCGTGATGGGTTCGGCTGATTCCAGCCGAGCCCATCATGCTTTAGGCCACTCTCTTCTTGTTTTGCATCGCTTCGTGCGGATGCCGGCGATCGCCGCGTTGATTGGACTTGCGAACGTATGTGATCAGTGCCTCGGGATTCTCGAGCTTGATCTTGAGGGCCGCAACCAGTGCGTCCTCGGCGTCGATCGTGAGCACCTTGTGACGCATCTCGAGTTTCAACCCGACCATGTACGTAGTCATGGCAGCTCCCTTGGTCCAAGCGCCGAGGGTACCTTGAGCGGCGTCCTCCCGAAACAGGAAGCGAGATGAAAATGCCGGGCGAGGTTGACTCGGGAGCCGCCCCGCCCCCATCGTCGCTGTACCGTTCCAGTTGCGTTCGCCCAGCTTTGTCGCTTGGCCCTCTTGTCGCTTGGAAGGTACCCCATGGCTTTGCTCCAGCTCCTGCACTGTGCCCTTCTCCGGATGCTGCCGTCCTGTTTCGTCGTCGCAATCGCAACCCTCGGTGCGATTGTCTCGACGGCCGCCGTCGCGGGCCCGGCAGGGAGAGTCGCGATCGCCTGGCACGTGACCATCTCGCCGAGCTGGTTCGATCCGTCGACGGCACCGCCGCAGATCACGCCGTTCGGCATGCTCTATGCGATCCACGATGCGCTCGTCCGACCGTATCCCGGGCAGAAGATGGGTCCAAGTCTCGCCGAGTCGTGGCGGGAGAGCGCGGACGGCAGGATTTACGAGTTCAAGCTGCGTCCAGGCCTCAAGTTTCACAACGGCGACCCGCTCACGACCGAAGACGTGAAGTTCAGCTTTGATCGGTACAAGGGCGCCGGAGCGAAGGTCCTGCAGGAGCACGTCGCGCAAGTCGAGATCGTCGATCCCCTGGTGGTGCGCTTTCACCTCAAGCAGCCGTGGCCCGATTTCATGACCTTCTACGGCACGACCGCCAGCGCCGCCGGCATCATCGTGCCGAAGAGCTACCTGGCGCAGGTCGGTGACGACGGCTTCAGGAAGCATCCGATCGGTGCCGGCCCCTACAAGTTCGTGAGTCACAAGCCGGGCGTGGAGGTCGAGCTGGAAGCCTGGCCCTCCTACTGGCGCCGCGTGCCTAGCGTGAAGACGCTGGTCATGAAGAGCGTGCCCGAAGCGACGACGCGGGCCGTGATGCTCAAGACGGGCGAGGCCGACATCTCGTATGTCCTCGACGGTTCCGAGGCCGAGGAGATCCAGCGCACGCCCGGCATGCAGGTGGTCGCGTCGAAGCACGCGTCCATCTTCTGGATCGAGTTCACCGAGCAGTGGGATGCCAAATCGCCCTGGCACGACAAGCGGCTGCGCCTCGCGGCGAACCTGGCGCTCGATCGCAAGCGGATCAACGAAGCGGCGTGTCTCGGCTTCTGCCCGCCGGCCGGCGTGATCGTGCCCAGGGTCATGGACTTCGCGCTGCAGGTCGAAGCGCCGCCCTACGAGCCGAGCAAGGCCCGGCAGCTGCTCGTCGAGGCCGGCTATCCCAAGGGCTTCGATGCTGGCGAATTCGCCGCGATCCCAGGCTTCCCAACCGTGACGGAAGCGGTGGTCAACGACCTGAATGCAGCCGGCATCCGCGTCAGATTGCGGCCGATGGAGCGCGCGGCGTTCTACGCGGCCTGGCAGGAGAAGAAGCTGCGCGGCCTGTTCATGACCGCGGCCGGAAACTCCGGCAATGCCGCCAGCCGCATCGAGGCGTTCATCCAGTCCAGGGGCGCCTACGCCTATGGCGGATATCCCGACATCGACGATCTCTTTCGGCAGCAGGCGCTCGAGCGCGACGCCAAGCAGCGTGAGGCGCTGCTGCACAAGATCCAGCAGCTTACGATCGAGCGCGCCATGTTCGCTCCAGTCATGGACCTCCGTGCCTTGAACGGCGTCGGCCCGCGCATCGCCCGGCACACCATCACCGACGTCTGGATGAGCCCGTTCCCCTCCTACGAGGACATGGAGCTCAAGAACTAGCGCCCAGACCGGAAGTGCGCGAACCGGGGACTAGGTGTGTTGCAGCAGGCACATTCCGTTGGGCTCATTCCAGCCGACCGGAATGTGCTCTAGCCTTGCTTTAGAAGCGAAATAGCAGCTGGATGTGTTGCATTTTGCCAGCGCCGCACACGCGTCATCTGGCTGAAGGAAGTCTCTCATGAATCCTCAGCCACGGATTAACACGGATGTACACGGATCCCTCGAACTCAAAGCGAACGTCTTCATCCGTGTTCATCGGTGTCCATCTGTGGCCAATTCTTTCGGCGAAGCATGTGCAACGCATGCCTCGTGGGTCTGAGGCGTAGCGTCGTCGGACTTAATTCAATCTAGTCGCGCACCACGACCATCTTCCCACCGGCCTCGTTGGCCTCCATCACGCGATGCGCCTCGCGGACCTCCTCGAAGCGGAACACCCGCCACGGCTTCGCCTTGATGCGGCCTGCCGCCACCTGCTGCGCAATCTCCTGGAGCGGCACGTCCGACAGCGGGAAGCCTGGGGTGCCGAACACGAAGCTGCCGAAGAAGGTGAAACAGACGCCGCTCGACATCTGCAGCAGCGGGTTGAAGTCCTTGATCGGCGCCAGGCCGCCCAGCCAGCCGGCCAGGCACGCCCGCCCGCCCCGGCGCAGCATGGCAAGCGAATCGAGGATCGTGCTGTTCCCGACGAGATCGAGCACCGCGTCGATCTGCTTGGCCTCGGCAATGCGCTTCGAAAGGTCCGGCCCCTCCCGTTCGACACGCGCGACACCCAGCTCCCTCAGCAAGGCGACGCGCTCGTCGCCGCGCGTGGTGGCGATCACCCGCACGCCGGCATTGACGGCCATCTTGATGGCGGCCTGGCCGAACGAGGAGGCGGCACCCCTGATCGCCAGCGTCTGCCCCTTGGCGATCTCGAGGTTGCGGAACAGGCACGTCCAGGCGGTGGCGTAGGTCTCCGGGATCGCCGCAAGCTCGGCCCACGGGAGGTCGGATTCGATCAGGGCCACATTCGTGGCAGCGGCGCGGGTGTATTCGGCGTAGCTGCCGTTGATGGTGCGTCCGAGGCCGCCCATGAGCGCCGCCACCTTGGCGCCCACCGGAAACTCGCCGCCCGGGCAGGCCTTCACCAGGCCGACGCATTCGATGCCGATCACCTTCGCCGCTTCGGCCCATTCACCGCGGCGCATGTGCATCTCGGCATGGTTGATGCCGAACGCCTTCACCTCGATGACGACGGTGCCCACCTTGGGCTCCGGGTCCGGAATGTCCGTGTAAACGAGACTGTCGAGTCCTCCGAATTTTTCAAGAACGATGGCGCGCATGACGGTTCTCCTCTTGAGAGTGAAGGCCTCAGGGCGTGAGGAAGTCGCGGATCGCCGCCGCGATCTCGGCGGCATGCGTCTCGAGGGCGAAGTGTCCGGTGTCGAAGAAACGGACGACCGCGTTGGGAATGTCGCGCTTGAAGGCCTCGGCGCCGGCCGGGAGGAAAAACGGATCGTTCCTGCCCCAAGCCGCGAGAAAGGGCGGCCGGTGGGTGCGGAAATACTTCTGGAAAGCCGGGTAGAGCGCGACGTTGCTCTTGTAGTCGCCGAACAGATCGAGTTGGACCTCATCGGCGCCGGGACGTGCCAGATAGAAATTGTCGAGTGACTGGCCATCCGGCGAGACCATCGCCGTGTCGGCCACGCCATGGCTGTATTGCCAGCGTGTCGTCTCGGGAGTGAGGAAGGCGCGGAGCGACTCTCGATTGGCCGGCGACGGCTCCTGCCAATAGGCACGGATCGGCGTCCAACCCTCGCTCAGCCCCTCCTCGTACGCATTGCCGTTCTGCGAGATGATCGCCGCGATGCGTTCCGGATGTCTTACGGCGATGCGGAAGCCGGTCGGCGCGCCATAGTCGAAGACGTACATGGCAAAGCGTTCCAGGCCGACGATCGCCGTGAAGCGATCGATGACTCCGGCGATGGCGTCGAACGTGTAGGTGAAGCGGGTGCGCGCCGGCATGTCCGACTGGCCGAAACCCGGCAAGTCGGGAGCAATGACGTGAAAGCGGTCGGCCAGCAGCGGAATAAGGTCCCGGAACATGTGGCCCGCGCTCGGGAAGCCGTGGAGCAGCAGCAACGCCGGCGCGTCGATCGGGCCTGCCTCGCGGTAGAAGACCTTCAAGCCGTCGACGTCGGCCTTGCGGTATTTGATCATGATCATTCGTCAACCTCTTGCCTCGTGTCGGACGATAAGTTGGTCGGCGACGTCATGCAGGTCGTCGCCGACGATCTGTGGTTGGGGCCTATTCCCCGGACGTCGCCGGCTCCATTGGCTGCCGGGGCGGCTTTACTCAAGAGAGCAGCCGCACTGCCCTCGACTTCGTGTCGCAATCAATGAGATTGGGACCCCGATGAATGGCCATTCGTCATGAAGTCTGACGAGTGGCCGCTCGGCGTTGCGTGCGAGGATTGACCATTGGACATCGAATCTGAATGCCCAGTCGACATCGAGTCCGAGTGACCGCTCGACATGGAACCTGACGAGTGGCCAGTTGTCATGGCTCCGGAATGATCGCCCGACATGGAACCCGTTCCGGAAGATTGGGCGAACGCCGTGCCAGAGCAAAAGCCGAAGATCGTGGCGAGAGTCACGAGTACAACAGGACGCATCATGACAGTTCTCCTTCAAGAGCCATGAGACCCGGCTCGAGGCATTTCCCGACATGGGAAATTCGGCGCGGCGTCGGCCGCGCGGATCTAAATGCCCGCGTACCATTCATATCCGCGATCTTCCCAATAGCCGCCGTACCCGCCGGCTATAGTGCGAAAGCTGTTGGCGATCTCGATCCGCCGAAGGTACTTCGCCTGCTTGTAACCAAGCTGCCGCTCGACCCGCAGGCGTAGCGGTGCACCATTCGGCACGCCAAGCGGCTTGCCGTTCAAATCGTAGGCAACCAGAGTTTGCGGATGGAACGCATCGACGAGATCGATGCTTTCGTAATATTGGCCAGGACTCTGCTCCCCACCTTTTGCGGGCTCCCCGTCCAGATTGTCGGCACAGTGAAAAACCGCGTATCGCGCGTCGGACGTAAGACCGGCAGCTTTCAGGAGCAGCCCCAGCTGTACGCCGGTCCACATGCCGATTGCCGTCCAACCTTCGACGCAGTCGTGCCTTGTGATCTGAGTCCTGGACGGAAGCAGGCGCAGCTCGGCGATGGAAAGTGACATCGGGCGCTGGACCAGGCCATCGATCTTCAAGCGCCAATTGGCGAAGCCTTGGGCGACATGCGTGTCGTACTCTTCGCCGCCGGGATTGAACGTGCCGTTTGGCTTGAAGACTGGCGAAATGTCTTCGCGCGAATACTCCTTCGCAAGTTGACCCGGCCGCAGCAGCATGCGCTGACTTGTACAGGTCCAGTCCTCCACGGCGCGGAACACGTGCGAGAAGCTCGGGCTGAGCGTAAGCTTATCGGCGTTCCAGATAAGCGCTCCTGCACCACCGAATCCTGCAAGGATCGCGGCGCGACGAGTGATCCCTGCCGGCGACGTCATCGACGGTGCTCCGGCGGCACGACGTAGCGTCCGGTCAGCATCGACCGTACCTCGTTGATGGGACCGGCCAGTACCACCTCGATCAGATGGACAGTGACGAAGAGCACGATCAAGAACGCGGAGATGAAATGGATGCTGCGTGCCGACTGGCGGCCGCCGAATAGATCGAGCAGCCAGGGACAAACGGCGTCGAAACCAGGCGACATCGTCAGCCCTGTCGCAACCATCAGCGAGATGACAACAATCACGCCAAGATAGGCGAGCCTCTGGAGAGGATTGTAGCGTTTGGCGGCCTGTCCTGTCGGATGCTTCAGCTTGACATGGTCAATGAGCGAACGGGGAATCGAATGGATATCGGCCAGGGTGGGCACGATATCTCGTTGAAGATGACGCGAGAACAGGCTCCAACCGAGATAGGCGAGGCCGTTGAACGCCAACAACCAGGCGAACAGGAAATGCCAATGGCGGGCGTCGGCAAGGTCCTGAAAACTTGGAATGGTGAGCCAGTCCGGCCAGCCGCGCGCAACATGGCCGCCATCATGCTTCGACCAGCCGAGGAAGCCTGTTGTATTGAGATGCCAGGGGCCGATCTGCGTGACCCCCACGGTTCCGCCATCGCGATCAACCGCCTCGATGGAAAAAAGCGATCTATCTGCATCGGCACCGTACTGACCCCAATAGAGCCTGGGATGCGCATTGAAGATGTTGAGCCCACTGCCGAGCAGAAAGAGGATGCAAAGCGCATTGATCCAATGCGTGATCCGCACTGGAAGCCGATGGCGATAGAACGAGTCACCGTTGCGGCGCTGACCGCGCTTCGCCGACTCTAGCGCTTCGTCAGTCATAGAGGCTTCCATGCGTTCGGACGGAGTGCCGCGGACGACAAGGCACCGCCGAATGATTCAGTGGGCATCCAAAGAAGACCAAGCCGATCGGGAGCGAGCTGGCGCGCCGGCGGATGCCGATTCTCGCAATCTGGTCCACGATCAGGCGACCCGGTGACGTTTCAAATAGTCGTCGACAGAGAAAGGCCCCGCGCCTCCAATGCAGAGGGCGAGGAGCGCCGCGATATACAGCAGATCGGTCTCGTAGCCGGGCTGGCCAAAATGCGCGCCCGCAGCATCGTAGGACAGGAGCTTGATCGAGCTGAACCCGTTGTGAAGGTGAACGGTGAAGATCGCAACGAGCAGCACGACGATCATCGGCGCAGCCGCGACGGGCACGAAGGCACCCGCAAGGACCAGCAGTCCGCCGACGATCTCAATGATGATCGTCGCCCAACCCAGCACGTCCGCGAACGGCACTCCAATGGCGTGCAGGATCGCGCTGAACCCGTCCGCACCCCGGGAAAGCTTTGCGTAGCCATGCGCCACGAAGCCAAGACCGACAATCAGGCGGAGGGGCAGGGCATACCAGCTCACGGGGACTGCCTCACGGGGACTGCAGAGCAGCGCGACGCCGAGACCACGAAAAAGGGCTGTGAGATCCATGACTGGAGGTTCGCCGTTGCGACCGCTTTCGTTACTCATGCCCGTCCCTTTCATCGAACAATCATGGGACCTGCGGCGTCCTTCAGGTTGGCCTCACCGCTCTTTCCTGAATGCATGCCGCCGATCGACCGAGCTTGGTGCGAGTGTCCCGCGCGGCCCCTAGGCGAGCTTGACGGTGACGTCGACGTTGCCGCGCATGCCTTTTGAATAAGGGCATGTCTCGCGAGCGCAATTGACCAGGATCTGGGCGACGCTGGCTTCAACGCCAGGCAGGGCGACGTTGAGGCGGGCTCGCAGGAAGTAGCCGTCATCGCCCAGGTTGAGGTCCACCTCGGCGTCGATCGCGAGGTCGGCGGGAAGCGTCACCCTCATCTGGCGCGCCACCAGAACCATCGCACTCTCGAAGCAGGCCGACCAGCCGGCCGCCAGCAGCTGCTCCGGATTGGTGCCCATGCCTGGACCTCCGGGTACCGAGAGCTTGATATCCAGCCGGCCGTCGCTGCTGCGCGACGCGCCTCTTTCCCGGCCGCCAATCGTATGGGTCTTGGCGGTGTACACCAGCTTTCCGTCGTCGGTCATGGTCGGCTCCCTGGCCACGCGCCGATAGATCTACTGCGGGGTCCCGGTCCACGCCCGTTAGGAGCTGTTAGGAGTTGCTAGAGAAGCATCCGTCGTCCGGATCTCTTTTTTGCCGCGCTGCCGCCGGGTTGATATGATCCGACGATCGTTCCGTTTCGCGCACGGATATCCGAGCAATGAGATCTGCCGGGGCTTGCCTCGTACTCCTGGTGGCGATCGTGCCTTTCCCCTGCTTCGGGCAGCCGGCCGGGCAGAATCCATCGGCCATCGAATCGGCCGATCGGCTTTTCCGGGCCGGAGAATTCGCCCAGGCTCGCGAGCAATATGCCCGCATCGCCGCTGGCGCCCCCGCCGACTATTCGGCCATTCTCCAGCTGGCTCGGATCGCTCTGCTTTCCAACCACCTCGACGACGCCAAGAGATGGCTCGAACGGGCCATCGTCCTGCGGCCCGGTGATAGCGATCCCAGGGTCATGCTTGCCGAGGCGTACTATCGCCGCGACGATTTCGAGAAGGCGGCAGCTTCGCTGAACGGCGTCGACGTGCGCGCCAATCAGTTGATCATCTCGCAGTACCCGACGCTGAACGTTGCGAAGTTGCGGAGCTTCCAGGGCCAGACGCCCTATGAGGTGCAGGGCGACGGGCAAAGCACGCGTCTGAAGCTCATCCGGACGGATCCGCTGCCGCTGGTCAGCGTGCGCGTGAACGGCGGCGAGCAGGTCACTTTTTTCATCGACACCGGAGGCTCCGAAGTTGCGCTCGACAGCGAATTCGCCCGGGAGCTGGGCATCCCGCAATTCGGGGCGGTGCAAGGCACGTTTTCGGGCGGCCAGCATGCCGAGGTTCAGCAGGGACGGATCGACTCGCTGACTGTCGGTGATTGGACGGTCCGCAATCTGCCCGCCGTGATGCTACCTCTGCGCCAGCTCTCGGATGGCCTCGGTGCGAAACGGATCGACGGGATCATAGGGACCACCCTCTTCTACCATTTCCTTGCGACCCTCGACTTGCCGCACGGCGAGCTCGTGCTGCGCCGGAAAGACGCGAAAAGCCTGGAGCAGGTCACGGCCTCCCTGGGCAACAGCGTCGCGGTTCCATTCTGGATTGCCAGCGACCATTTCATGGTGGGCTGGGGCCGCGTGGAGGCGCTCCCGCCGGCGCTGCTGTTCGTCGACACCGGGCTCGCCGGCGCCGGCGTCAAGTTGGCCGAGTCGGTGATCACTCAAGCGGGGATCAAGCTCGAGCACGACAAAGCCTCCGCCGGGGCAGGCGCCGGCGGGACGTTGAAGATCGTGCCCTACGTCGTGCGCCGGCTTTCCTTCGGGCAAGTGCAGGAAGAGAACGTGCCGGGGCTCTACGATGGGCCGTTTCCCTGGGAGAATCTCTTCGGCTTTCACCTCGCCGGCATGGTCGGGCACGACTTCTTCAGGCCCTACGCAATGACCTTCGACTTCGAGAACATGAAGATCATCCTCTCGCACTAGGCTGGCACGGCGGCTTGGAGAGTACGCCGACGCGCCTTCTCGAAAAGATGCGCCTGCACGCTGTGGCAACACGACTACGCCTTGCCTAGGATAGGACGCAGGGCGGGCGGCTACAGAAGTTGGCGCGATGATCGAGCCGGCAATGAAAAGCGGAAACGTCGTCTCGTTCGGCCCTTTCAGACTGGACGTGAGCCGGCGACTGCTCACGAAAGACGGCACCGCCGTGGTCCTCGGTGCACGCACCCTCGATACCTTGATGGTGCTGGTTTCACGGCCCAACCAGCCCATCGGCAAGCGAGAGCTGATGGCCGAGGTGTGGCCTGACGTCATCGTCGAGGAAGGCAGCTTGCGGTTCCAGATCGCGGCCCTGCGCAAGGCGCTGGGCGACGGTCGGGAGGGCGCCCGATACATCGCCACCCTGGCGGGGCGCGGCTACTGCTTCGTGGCGCCGGTTTCTCAATGGCACGATTGCGCCACACCGCTCACGGCAGCTGCGGCGAGCTTTTCGCCCGCCAACCTGCCCAGCCGCTTGACTCGCATGGTCGGGCGCGACGACGACGTCTCGAAGCTGTCGTGTCAACTGACCGCCGCCCGCTTTGTCACGGTCGTCGGCGCGGGTGGCGTCGGCAAGACAACGGTTGCCGTGGCGGCCGGACATCACCTGATGGAAGGTTTCGCCGGCGTCGTCGTCTTTGTCGATCTGGGCATGTTGAGCGATCCCGACCTTGTGGCAACCGCCGTCGCTTCGTTGCTCGGGTTGTCGGTTCGGTCCGACGATGCGACCCCCAACCTGATCGCCTATCTGCGCGACAAGCGGATGCTCCTCATCCTCGACACCTGCGAGCATCTCATCGACGCGGTGGCGGCCCTTGCCGCGCAGATCTTCAAGGCGGCGCCGAATGTCTACATCCTGGCGACCAGCCGCGAGCCGCTGCAGGCGGAGGGCGAGCACGTCTACAGGCTGGACCCGCTGGCCTGCCCGCCGGACGATCCGGGCCTCACGGCCGCCGTCGTGGAAACCTTTCCGGCGAGCCAGCTGTTCCTCGAGCGCGCCGTGGCCAGCGGCGCGCGCCTCGACTTCAGCGACGCGGAGGCGCCCATCGTCGTCACCATCTGCCGAAAGCTCGACGGCGTCGCGCTTGCGATCGAGCTGGCGGCCCGCCGTGTCGAGTCCTACGGGCTACAGCAGACCGCAGCCCTTCTCGACCAGCGTCTCAAGCTGGCCTGGCTGGGGCCACGCACGGCCCCGCCCCGCCAAAGAACCCTGCAGGCGACACTCGACTGGAGCTACCGGCTGCTGTCCGACCTCGAACGCACCGTGCTCCGCCGGCTCGCCGTGTTCGTCGGCCACTTTACGCTCGATGCGGCCATCGAGGTGGTGACCGGCCCGACCCTCGATCCGTCACGCTTCCTGGTCGCCATGGACAGTCTGGTGGCCAAGTCGATGGTCGCCACCCGGCCCGCCGGCGCGATGATGCGCTACAGGCTGCTCGATACGACGCGCGCCTACGTCCTCGCCCTCAGCGAGGCCGGGCCGGCCCTCGCGATACGTCATGCCGATTACTATCGTCGATGGCTGGAGCAGACGGGAACCGAATGGTCGATCCAGGGCACGGACCTGTCGTCTCAATTCGCCGGCCTCAACAATGTCCGCGCCGCTCTCGAATGGTGCTTCGGCGCGAACGGCAACACCAGGGTCGGCGTCACGCTCGCTGCTGCAGCCGCGCCGGTCTTCCTGGCGCGCTCGCTGCTCCCCGAATGCCACCGCTGGTCAGAGCGCGCCATACGTGTCGTGGACGATGCCGCTCGTGGTGGATCGGAGGAGATGCATCTCCAAGCCAGTTTCGGCGCATCGTCCACCTACATGCACGGGCAAAGCGAGACGGCACGCGCTGCCCTGACGCGCAGCCTGGCGATTGCCGAAACCTGCAAGGACGTCCTCACCCAGGTCGGTCTGCTCGGCATGTTGTCGATGTTTCATACGCGCGACGGCGATTTCAGGACGGCACTGGACTATGCAAGGCTCAGCCGGACCGTTGCCGAAACGGTGGAAGAGCCGGCCGGCATGGCCTTGTCCCAGTCCATCCTGGGAAGATCGCTCCATTTTGTCGGCGACCACGGGGCCGCTCGCGTCGAGCTCGAGGCCTCGTTTCGGCATTGGTCCCGCGCGCAGGAAACCAGCGAGATCTTTCTCGGCCTGGATCATCACATGCTGGTCGGCATCGGCCTGTCGCGGACCCTGTGGCTGCAAGGCTATCCGGCGCAGGCCGAGGCTCTCGTCCGCCAGACCATCAAGGACGCCGAGCGCAAAGGCCATCCGGCAACGCTGGGCCTCGCTTTGTCCTGGGCTCCCGGGCTCTTCCTGTGGATCGGCGATCTCGATGCCGCCGAACAGCACGCAGACCGGCTGATCTCCCACGCCGAGTCGCATTCCCTGGGCCCCTACCTCGCCGTCGGACGCTGCTACAAGGGCGCTGCTGCCATCCGTCGCGGCGAAGCGGGACGCGGCACCCAGGACCTGCGGAGCGGGCTGCAGCAGCTCCACGCGCTGCGCTACGAGATGCATACCGACTTCAAGTTCTATCTCATCGGGGGTCTTGTTGCGGCCGGCCGATCCACCGAAGGCCTGGCCATGATCGATGAGGCGATCGGCGCGATCGAGGCGAAGGGGGACTTGCTTCACCTGCCGGAGGCGCTGCGCGTCAAGGCATGTGTTCTGGGCTCCCTGCCGCATCGCGCTCGCGAGGCAAGGACGTGCCTCCGCCAGTCGCTCGAGTGGAGTCGCCGTCAAGGCGCGCGAGCATGGGAGCTGCGAGCGGCCATCGATCTTGCAGCGTCGTTGCTGCGAGGCGGAGAGCCTGACGCCGCCCAGGCGCTTCTGCAGCCCGTCCTCGAGCAATTCATGGAGGGCAAGGAAACCGCTGACGTGAAGGTCGCGGAACACCTGCTCTTCCGGACCGCGCGCGTGCTGCGCGCCTCATGACGGAGCGCGGACCTCCAGGTCCGCATTCATCGTTCCGGTCATTCCCTTCGCGCCACGACCAGCAAATGTTCCGAGGCCCCTCGGAAGATCGGCGCTTCGCAATGCTCCACCGCGAAGGCAAGCCATGCATCGCGCAGCGGCTGCTCCAGCTCATGAAAGCGCGACATGCGCCCCCCGAACGGCCCTTCAGTGCCGCAGATGTGCTTCGGCGCAAGTCCGGCTTCAGCGAACAGCCCGGTCAGCTCGCCGGGATCGCAGAAATAGCAATTGGGCAACCCCTCGCCCGGCAAGGCGAAGTTGAATTCGGTCCCGTGCGCGAGGAGGGTTCGAACGCCATCCTTCTCGAGGATACCTTCGGGCCTGTGGTCCAGCCCCCACCAGAAGGCTCCCATTCGGGAGACGAAGCTCGCGTAGAGCCAGCCACCAGGCGCCAGGTGCGTGCTCGCTTGCCTGAGAGCGGCAACGCGATCCCGCTTCTCGGGCAGGTGATAGCATGGTCCCAGCAACAGGATTCCATCCCATGGCCCGCCGACGTAGGTCGATGCGTCCAGGGCATTGCCCTGGCGGACGAAATCCAATCGTCGCTCGAGCTCCTTTGACACGAGGCGCTGGCTCGTCCGCTGGACGTTTGCGTCAGAAAGATCGGTGCAGCCGACCCGGAGGCCAGCCTCGAGCAGCGCCTCGGCGTAGCGGCCCGTCCCACAGGCAGCATCGAGGATGCGAGCACCGCGGCCAAGGTATTTCATGACGAACTGCATCGTCACGGCGAGCTCGAAAGGATAGTCGTCGAGGCGTTGATCCTCTTCCGCAATGTCTCGATCATAGAAATGCCGGATGGCGGCTTCTTGTTCCTCGCGGGTCCGCGCCACAGGCTGCCTCCTCATCCACGTACTTGCCCCGACTGGGCAGGACTTTGCCTCTTCGTCAAATCGTAGCAGATAGCACTGTCGAGGGAGTCGCCGCGATGAGCTTCAGGATGATCTTGTTGCCGCCCGATATCGGCGAGGACTGGCCCGCGAAGATCCGGCTGGCCGTGCCGGGCATCCACGTCGAATCGTTCGAGCGCCCCCAGGATGCGGCCAACGCGATCGTCGACGCCGACGCGGCCTACGGCACCGTGCCGCGCGAGCTGCTGGCGCGGGCGAGGCGCTTGCGCTGGATCGCCGCGCCGCGCGCCGGCCTGGGCGGTGACTGGTTCTACGACGAGCTGGTGAACAGCCCGGTCGTCGTGACAAACCTGCGCGGCATCTACAATGAAAGCCTCGCGCGCCACATCATGGCTTTCGTGCTCGCTTTCGCCCATCGCCTCGACCACTACCTGCCGCAGCAGCAGGCGCGGCGATGGCAGCGCGGCCCGGCCATGCTCGACCTCGCGCGCCAAAGCGCGCTCATCGTCGGCGTCGGTGGCGCGGGCGTGGAGGCAGCGCGCCTGTGCGCCGCCTTCGGCATGCGCGTGACCGGCGTGGATCCTCGCCTCACGGCGCCGCCTGAGGGAATGTCGGCCCTGGTAACGCCGGACCGGCTGGATGCCGAGCTGGCCGACGCCGATTTCGTCATCCTGACGACGCCCGAGACGCCGCGGACCCTGCGCCTGTTCGACGCCGCCCGCTTCGCCGCGATGAAGCGTGGCGCCTATTTCATCAACATCGGCCGCGGCGCGTGCGTGGTGACGGACGACCTGGTCGCGGCCCTTGCCTCGGGCCACCTGGCCGGCGCCGGCCTGGACGTCGTCAGTCCCGAGCCGCTGCCGGCCGATCACCCGCTATGGACGATGCACGGCGTCCTGCTGACACCGCACGTCGCTATCCTCGGCGCTCCCTACCGGCCCAAGCGCGAGGCGATCCTGATCGAGAACTGCCGTCGGTTCGCTGCCGGCCAACCGCTGATCAACGTCGTCGACAAGGCCAACTGGTTCTGAATTCGACGAGTGCCAGCAGGGTACTGCCTACCACGAGGCCCTCTCACGGAGGCCCTCCCACGGAGGTCAAGACAAGCATCGTCTTCGACAGTCTTCCAGCTCGATGGTCTCGGCTCCATCTGGCTGAGTGACCAGCTGCTCGATTATTCAAGGACCAAGCACATCGACGCCGGCTTTTCGTCCCGCCCTGGTCAAAGCCTCATTACATGAGGCGAGCGGCCAGCGACGCCGAACCGCCAGCTCCAGGTAAGCGGCATCGTTGCCCGGTTGAGACGGTAATGACGTCGTTCCTCTATGATTTCATCAGCCGTAGCAACCGCCGATCTCCGTGCCTTCACGGACGGGCGGCGGATGACGATGTCGCCGTCTCGCGCCTCGATCTCGACGCGCTCACCATCCGTCAGCTTCGTCCGTCGGGCAATGAGTTCCTGATGTCGCAAGTGACTGTTGTACGGTGGGGCAAAAATCTCGCTGCCGATGCTCGCCTTCCTCCCGCATCATGAGTGCCTCGCCTTTCCGTTGCCGTCCACATGATCGCCAGCCGGCGGTCCCGGAGCAAGGCTGTACGGCCCATCGACCGCTTGACCTGGATCAACGTCGGCGAGAACAGTTGCCATCATGCTCATCCACGGATCTCAGGCGGAGGCCATCGTGCCGAAACAGAGCAGCATGCATTGGAAGTCGCGAGCCGAGTGACATGACCGTGCCTGCTTCGCTGCTCGATGCAGCCGCGCACCATGCATCGCTGCTGCGAGTGCGAGGGGTGGCCGCGGTAGCCTTCGCTCTCCTCGCTTTCTTCTGGCCGCACCTGACATTGCCTGGCCTGACGATGCTGTGGGGCGGCTATTCCCTCGTCGACGGCGTTGTCGCCGTAAGCGCCGCGATCAGTGGAAAGGCCGGCACACCGCGCACGGGGCTGATCCTGATTGGTATAGCGGGCATTTCCTGCGCCGGTGCCGTGCTGGCGAGCCCTGAGACGATCGCAGCGCACCTTGTCGCGATCGTTTCCACCTGGGCGATCGTGACCGGCGTCATGCAGGTCTGGGCTGCGGTGCAGCTGCGCAAGGCCGTCGACGGCGAATGGATCCTGGCCCTGGACGGAAGCGGCGCGATCCTGTTCGGCATAGCCCTGACCGTTTGGCCGCAGCTGGAAACGGTCACCCTGGTGTGGCTGATCGGATGGTTCTCGATGCTGCTCGGCGGCCTCTATCTCGGGATGGGGATCTGGCTCAAGGCACGCTGATCAAGGTCGCATAGGACTCGGCCCCCTTCCGAGGGATCGACTAACCGGCAAGGGATCATCATCTCGCCGATTGGTTGCCTTGTGCCCGTGGGGAAGCAGTAGTGCCACCAGCCCTCAATTGGTAAGCTTCCGTCGTTTCTGCAGGAAGGCTCGCCAAGGTCAAGATATGACCCGGAACGTCGGCGGGTTCGGGGTCATTGAAGCGAAGGGTCATAGGGCATGAGCTCCTGTAAGTCGCTGCTGGCAATCGCTGTTGCGTCGATCGCCGTCCCGGTGCTCGCGCAACAAGTTCCACCCGCCACTGACATTGCCGCACAGGTCCGTCTGCAAGGCTATCCATGCGAAGGATCGGTGAGCGCCGAGAAAGACGCCAAGTACTCTTGGCCGGATGAACCGCTATGGGTCCTGAAGTGCACCAACGCGACGTATAGGGTCCGGCTCGTTCCCGACATGGCGGCGCGCATCGAGCGGCTGCAGTAGCCCCGTTCGGCAGAGTGGTTCCGGCACGCCATGACGGCATGCTATCTTCTCGATGCAAGGCAGCGTCGGGAAAACCAATGAAGCTCGGCGACATCGTCAACGCACTGCATTTCCACGGACTGACCGCGACGTGGGAGCGCAATCGTCGCGACGCGGCCAAGGTCGCGATTTCTGCGGCGAACCGGCAAGGCGTCTGGATCGAGTTCGACCAGGAGCGGGAACAGGCCAGCGCAATGACCTGGGAACGGATCTGGCCGGCGCGCGATACGCTGGGGCCATTGCTGCAAGATTTCAACGAGGCGATGCGGGCCGAGCAACACCGTGCTCGCAGGCCATGACACCCGACTATCGTCGCCGCACGAGATTGCTGCCCTGGTGGCCGCCTGCATTGCCGGCAATCCATGCCGGGTTTTGCGCCGCATGATGCCAAGAACTCCAAGGACTTGAAATCTTCTAAAGTCCTTCTTTACATGGCGGGCGCCACCAATGTAACGCTGGCCGAGTGGTCGAGGTCTCTCGGACGACAATCGACAACTGGATCGCCACCATCCCGGACTTCAATAGTGCTGTGAAGCAAGGCCGGCAGGTCGCCGATGAAGCCGTGGTCGCGGCGCTGTTCGCGCGCCACCGGGATGGAGCACGCGTTGGGAAGCGATGGCCGCCGCGAAGCCGTCGAGGTCAGCGCACTGCTCGCCGCCTGGTCGCCGCTGCGCACGGCACCGGGCGTGGCCAGCCCCTCGCTCAGCATCATCGGCTGCCTCGATCCGGCGCGGCTCGGCACGGCCTTGCACGATGCCGACAACGGCCGCGCCGCCTGCTTCCAGGCCATTGGACCCTGCAGGCAGCCTCGAAAGGATAGCCGGTCGGAAGGCGGCGACGACGTTGCGAGGCGCTGGCACCAGTACCTCAATGCGTGGCGAGCGGACAGAATGCGGACACGACCTGTGTGCCGAATCTGTCCGTATTGTGCCGAGACGACTGCAGCTATCGATGGGAGGCGCAACGCTGGTGGAGTCCGTCGACCGCGAGGCCGATGTTTTGAATTTGGTGCAGACCGGCGATGGACCACCTTTGGAGTGGCGTAACTTGCCAAGCCTTCCGGCGCCCTTTGGGGTGCGCACTGTT
>Ga0081455_10002189_pt1 | contig 23291 bp, 44 predicted proteins | sample TabmetS3T2R1_FD_70207 | JGI IMG/M metagenome (GOLD analysis project Ga0081455, IMG submission 70207) | Tabebuia heterophylla rhizosphere microbial communities from the University of Puerto Rico - S3T2R1 | ecosystem: Host-associated > Plants > Roots > Rhizosphere ...
TCCTCGAAGACCAGCGCAAGCCCTGGCGCCTGTGGTCTGTGCCTCTTGTGGTTGTCGACCAGCCGTCGCCGAACGCGCTGCCACAGGGAACCGTATGTAACACTTGGTGCGCGGTTGACCAGATCTACCCCACGTATGCTGATCTCACCGCTACGGGCCTCACGTGGGCCGATGTGGCTGAGGGCGACGCTACGGTTGACTGCCCTGATGGGGCGAGTGAGGGCGATCTTCTCGGATACGGTGAAGGTGGCTACGGCGAGAACGGATATGGAGGAGTGGTCTGATGGCCATCCAGCCTTTGCCCGCACACGGAACGCTCAACTGGGATGTGCCCCTCAACTCGATCCTGGCACAGGGGTTTAACCAGTGGGTTCCGTCGGATCAGGGGTTCCTCGCCTGGTCCATCGACCCGTCCCAGGCGACAACGGACCAGGCGGTGACTGCCGGTAGTGTCCACATGATGGCGGTACCCATCCGGCAGACCGCGTCTATCTCCGCCATCAACGTGGTGATCATCACCGCTGGTGTCGGGCTGACTGCTGGCCAGTGCTTCGCTGGGGTCTACAACTCGGCTGGCACGCGACTCGGCGTGACCGCCGACCAGTCCGGTTCCTGGAACACCACCGGGTCCAAGATGATGAACCTCACGGCCCCGATCGCCTCGGCACCGGCGGGAATCTACTACGTGGCGATCCTTGCCAACTTCGCAACCACCGCTCCGGGGTTCGCTCGGGAGAACGCGGGGGCTGTGTCTGGGATCAACACCAACCTGACCGCAGCGACGTTCCGGTCTGCCGTTGGCGCGACCGCTCAGACGACGCTGCCTGCCAGCATCACCATGGGTTCACGGACGCAGCAGAACGTCTCCTGGTACATGTCGCTGATCTAAGGACCCCCAACCCATGCTGACACCCACAGCGTTGTACCAGAGCAGCCTGCCGTTCCCGCACCGCCGGGAGACTCTTGTTCGGGTTACCGACATCAACGGCGTCGTCCTCATGGAGGACGTTCCGATTGTTGACGGCACGGTCACTGCGGCGCTCAACAGCACGGTGACCCGGTCGTGTCAGCTGACCGTAGATCCATCGCTCTTCCCCGAAGCGCCTACCGACGCCCTGTCGCCTTTCAAGGCGGTCCTGCACGTCTTCTCAGGCATCGGGTACCCCGACGGATCCCGGGAACTCTTCCCCCTCTTCACGGGCCGAGTGTACGAAGCCTCCCGGGCTGGGGATGGCACCGTGTCGCTGCGCGCTGACGACCTTGCCGCAGACGTCGTAGGCTTTCGGTTCGAGCAGCCGCAATCGTCACAGACTTCGATCACGGTCGTGCAGCAGATCGCCGCACTCATCCGAGAGTCGCTGCCACAAGCAGTCTTCGGAACGGACGATGTCGAAGACATCCAGTGCCCACCGCTCACGTGGGACGACGACCGAGGCTCCGCACTAGACGATCTCGCAGCTGCGGTCCAGGGACGCTGGTACACACTCGGGGATGGCTCGTTCGTCGTCCGAAAATACCCCTACGCGCTCGGTAGCGCCGTGATCGACCTAACGGACGGTACTGGCGGCTACCCGATCCTGGTCGACGCTACGCAGACAGTCACTCGGGACGCCACCGCCAACTCGGTCACAGTGATCGCAGAGCGCATGGACGGCACCGTTCCTGTCCGGCAGCAGGCGCGAGATTCGGCATCGACGTCACCCACACTCTTCGGTGGCACATTCGGTCGCGTCTCTCAGATCATTCGAGTGCAGACGCCTCTCGCGGCACCCGATGCTTTCGCCCTGGCGGCATCACAGCTTCAGTCCTCGCTGGCTCTCACCGAACAGTGGCGCCTGACGTGCACGCCGATCCACACGCTGGAGCCAGGAGACACCATCAACATCCGATACCGTGGGGTGGACGCAACGCAGGTCATCGACTCCTGGTCGATCCCCCTGACGACTGGGAACTCGATGAACATCGCTACCCGGTCCTCCGTATCACCGACGGTTTAGGAGCGACGACGTGGACACAACGTTCCCGAGGAACTACCCGTACCCGGAGTGCGATCCGCCGCTGACTAAGGACGCGTCTGACATCGTCCACGTGCGCAATCTCGCTGAGGCAATCAACGCTGACGTCACGAACCTGTTCAACACGATCGACAACAACCTCCTCACGCCGGATGGATGCCACATCGGGGACACGGTCTCGCAGACGATCAATCAGGGGGACGCACTCGCATTCAATGTGAACCGGTTCGACAACTCACCTGGTTCGACCATGAACCACTCAAATGGGATTCTGATTCGTACGGACGGGACGTACCTGGTGACGGGATGGGTTCGAGCCGCCGTAGGTGCGCTCACCAACTTCCGGTCTACCATCATCGTCTCCGGATCAGGAGAGCTTCTGCACGAGGGTCTCGCAGTCGACTTCAACGCATCAGTGGGTGCCGGCTCTACAGGGACCTGTGTTCTGCGCCTGAACGCTGGCCGGCTCATTCAGCTCTCCGCCCGAGCTACAGGCACGGCTACCGTGACGATCGCCCTCGCCGAACTCGCCTGCGTTCGGATTGGTCCTCGCTGATGCCCACGAACCTGAGCGACGCGCTCATCTCGGCACAGACAGTCCCCACAGTCATGCGCACTGGTGTGGTAACCACCGTCGGCACTACGTCGGTGTTCGTGCTCGTGGCGGATACGCAGATCGAAGCTGCGTACCTGTCCAGCTACTCGCCAGCCATCGGCCACCTGGTTGCTCTGCTCCGTCAGGACTCCACATGGCTAGTCCTCGGGCGTCTCGCAGGTAGCGCCATCATCCCCGTCTAGGAGACGACATGCCCGCCAATACCTCCCGGGGTTACAGTTACCCGGTCTACACCGACCCCGCCGCGTTCGCGCCAGCCATGCAGGATCTCGCACAGGACATTGACACGGACATCGACGGAATCCTTGACAACATGGGGGATGCGCTGAACACGCCTCCCTCAGCCCGTGCAACGGGCTCGGGCAATATCGCGCTCGCTGCCGGAGTTGGACAGATCGTTGGGTTCGATACCGAAGTGTTCGACAACGGGGGCTTGTACACCAATCCGGACAACAAGTTCACCATCGCGGTGGAGGGTCTCTACTGGATTTCTGGCTCAGTCCTGTTCGACACCAACAGCGGTATCCGTCTCGTTCAGGTCGCGGTCGGCGGCCAGGTTCGTGGTGAGAACATCCGTCAGAGGTCTGCCGCTACCACGAGCATCACTGTAGAGGCGCACTGTCTCGCATACTGCTCTGTCGGGACTCAGATCCAATTGGCAGCCTCATCAACGGTTGCTTGTACCGCAACTACTCGCATCCTCACCGCGACCCGTATGACGGGTACTACGGCCCTGTAAGGAGACACTGTGCCTGGCACTACAGCCAATCGGGGCTACCCGTATCCCACGCCCGGCGACCCGACGAACGTTCCTGGGGACATCCAGAAGCTTGCCGAGGCGGTCAACGACGACGTCCAGGCAAACCTGGCCACGGTCACCGGGACGGTGCGTGCCATCGGCAGTGCCCGGTCCAGTGGAAATCAGGCAATTCTTACGGGTGTTGAGACGTCCCTAACGTACGGGATTCAGCTACAGGACACTGACAACATGGTCGATGTAGTCGGCAATCCGACCGTCATCACCACGCGGCAAGCTGGTAAGTATTGGGTGCACGCGCTGGTGTCGATCTCCACCACTGCGACGTGGGATAACTTCGTGTTCCGCATCCGGCAGAACAACTCAACATCGGTGGTGGTATCGGACCAAGAGTTCATGTCGACGAACCAGACGTCGTTCGACTTCACGATCTCCAGTCTCTTCCAGTTCGCCGCCGGCGACACGATCAACGCGACGGTACTCCACAACTCCCCGTCCACGGCGATCATCCTGGCCGCTCAGCTCGTAGCAGTTCGCATGGCAAGCTAACAAAACGTAAGCCCCCGACGCGTTCCCTGCGTCGGGGGCTCGTTGTTTCACGTGAAACGTCACGCGGTGAAGCACTTGCCGAACAGCGTCTCCTGCTTCTCCTCGGGGTGCGCCTGCTCTAGGTGTTCCTTCATCTGCGTGTACGGACTGTCGTTCGCGACGTACGTCCACTCGACACGGAAGTTGCAGCGCGGGCAGTGCATGAAGACCTCACTCACCAGTGTTCCCCATCATCCGCTCGACTCTCCGAGACGCTGCGTCAAGTCCGTCGTTGTAGATCCCGGCGGACCAACCGCCTTCCAACTTCTCACGTTGGATAGCGTCGATCACTGTGTACAGGACATCCTTGCGGTACTCATCAAGCAGCTCCACCATGTCTACGTCGCAGCACTGGTGCTCGTCCGCGAACTCCAGGATGTCTTCTACCGCGCTCACCGCGTCGCCACCTTTCCTCGGTTGGACACCAGGGCCTTCAGTCCGTTGATGTCGTACGGCGTGTAGTTGTCGGCGCCGGACGTCGTCCAGTAGCCACCCCACTTGTCCCCGCGCATGAGCGGCGAGGGGGAGCAGGTGCACTTGGGTGAGTGACCGAGGCCGACCGCGTGGCCCAGCTCGTGGCTGACGACGTGCCGGCGGTAGATCTCGCGGCTTCCCTGGTGCTCGTAGCTGTACCAGTCGTCCTTGTTGTGCAGGACTCGGGACGAGAGCTGACCACCGGTGGAGTTCACGCAGAACGTCGCGTTGTCGCGGTCGACGGTGTTCGTCAGCCGGATCACGATGGTGTGGTAGGCCGGGCATGTCGCCGACGTCTTCCAGATGGTGTCGGTGACGTTGAACGTGTTACCCGTGGCAGATGCCAGGTGCGCCGCCGTGAGCTTGGCATACGGCTTGATGGCAGACCGGGTGGCGGTGTCATACCAGACGATCTTCCAGGTGCCCGCGTCTAGGTAGTTCGAGTGCAGCCACCAGCCCTTACCACTGTAGACCTGCGTGGCTGTGGTAGCCGTGGCAACGGGCGTGGTAGCTGTCGGAGCCTGCGTGGTAACCGCAGCAGCTGCTATGCCAACCGCGAGTCCCACCGTGATAGCGCTGCGGATCATGTCATACCCCCTTCATCCAACTGTCGTAGTTGCTCTGCGATGTATGCCGCCTCAGCAGCCTTTCGTTCCTGCCGCCTCTCCCGAGCCCACTCCTTCTCACGAGCGCGCTTGCACTCACGGCACTGGCGCCTGCCGTCAGGCCGTGTGTAGGTGTTCTCGTCGGAGAACTCGTGGCGCTGAGGACAATGGGTCATGCCGGGCGGGTAGTACGGCTTCTTCTCCAGCTCTTCCAGCCCGAGAGCCGCGAGCAGATCCGGAGCGTGCCGGCGAAGGTAGCGCGTTGCCAACTCGATCTGCTCAGGCGTGTTCGGCGTGAGGGGCACGGTTGGATGCTTGAACCCCATCAGCCTTCGTCCTCCATCAGGCTCCAGGTGTAGACCCCGACGGTCACGGCAACGAACGCCGCGAACCATTCCGGCCACCCCCACAGCAGCGCAAGCGCGCCGTAGAGGAACAAGCCTGTGCCGAATCCGACGATCTTCTCTGTCACTTCCGTCCCTCCAGCCTGGCCGACATGTACTTGAACCACAGTCTGCGCGCCTCGGGGCACGGTCCGTACTTGGTCCAGCGGTCGAAGTCGGAGCAGTGCCAGCACTTCAGGCGGTGCTCCTTGAACGCGAGGCTTGCGCGCTTCATACCTCTCTCACCTTCTCCGACATGGCGTTCAGCAGCGATGCGATGGATGCTGACGCCGTGCCAAGAATCTCGATCATGAAGTCCTTGTATGACTCCTCTGCTCGCAATCCTGGGTTATGCGCCCCGGCGCGCTGGTAGTACTCCTCCAGTGCCACGAGGACTACATAGCCCGGGTACTCCTCGGGAGTGCTCACGACGCCACCTCCTGAATGAAGTAGTCGACTTGCATCTGCCAGTACCCCAGTTCATCGACGGCTGCTCTACGCGCCTCGGCGGGAGTGAAGGCCGTGGCGATGTCGAGACCGTGAGAGTCGTAGACCACGTACATCCCGTAGCCGTCCTTCAGCTCGAACTTGACTTCGAACGTCTCTCCGTCGTACTTGAGAACCCGCTTCATCGCCATGTCCTTTCCTGTCCGTCCCAGTGAGATCCTTCGTGATCCATGCTGCGCACACACTTGATGTCTCCGAGAGTCCAGGTGCACCCCGGATTGACTGCCTCCGTGTAGTACGGCTTCATCTTGTCGACGAACTCCTGAAGCCGCTTGATCTCCTCGATCTTCGACTCGATCTGGTCGCGGAACCGGTTGTACTCCTTGGTCACCAACTGTGCTGCGTCGATCGGCTCAGCGCCGAACAGGTAGCTCGGGGTGATGCGGAGGAACCGGCACAGCGGCACCACCTTCTCCAAGGGGATCCCTCGCCGGCCCACCTCCCAGTTGGCCACTGAAGACTGCGAGACGTCCAGCCGGCTGGCCAACTCGGTCTGACTTGCGCCGCGCTCCTGCCGGGCGACCCGGATTCTCCACCCCATCTCCAGGGCGTTGTCCTTGTTGAACACGTCAGCCCCTCTTCACGAAGGGTTCGCACCCGTCGATGCTCAGAACGTCGCCCTCGTTGTACTTGCCGAGAATCAGGATGATGCGCTCGTCCTCATCCGCGACCTTCAAAATCGGCATGTGCGCACTGCCGCGCCACGGCTCACTGGTAACCGTGCACAGGGAGAAGGCGCCAGTCTTGGCACCGCTGGACACGTAGGTGCCGTAGGGGATGTCCTCGGTGACGATGTACTCGCCGTCGCCGTAGGTCTTCTCCTTCTTCGGGGTAGCCGTGTGGTTGCGCTCGGGCTGGGCAGCCACCTTGTGATCTGGGATCTTCTGATCGGTGGTGCACCCGGTCAGCATGACCGCGTAAGCAGTAATCCAGATTCCACCGCCGATCGCGGTGAGCCAGATCTTGTCGAACCTATCCATCGTCATGCCTCCTTGGCATATAGATCGTTCTGAAAAAGCCCGGGGCTGGGAGATGGACAGCCCCGGGCTGGTCTTTCAGGTGAAGATGGTTAGCTTGAACTGAGCGTGCGTCACCTCAACCGGGTGCAGTCCGTCGTGCCACACGTAAACCCCGAGAGGAGTCTTCGGATGGACCTGGAGCCAGTGTGTCTTGGTGAAGCACTGGACTCCGGGCGACGGAACGCGGTGATCGTACCCGGTCCGATCGTCGGCGCCTTCGCCCTTACCGAACGGGTTGCGGGTGAACACATCCCGCAGCTCGGTGTAGCGCGCCGCTTCCCAGATGACGTTCAGTTCCAGGCATCCGACGCCCGCGAACTCCGGGACGATCAGCTTCCTGTCCTTGCTCGCCATCCCCCAGAAGTCGGCTGACGTGTCCGGAAAGGAGAGCAGCGTGTACGTCTCCGGCTCGATCGCCAGATCCGCGTACCGCGCAAGCGCGGAGTAGTAGACCGCCACCTCAGAACCCGAACGGGTCGTCGTCGGTCTTGATCGGAGCAGGCTTGCCGTAGGTCGCCGTGAACTTCTTCGGCGCGTTCCACCCTGCCTGCGACGCCTTGCCGACTGCCGTGTGCTCCACCGTCAGCGTGGCGCCGACCTCAAGGGCGAACCCGATGTCCTTGCGGGCGTTCTTCATGGCGGTGAACAGACCGCCCTTGCAGAACGCGTACCGGATGCGGTCGTCGTCCTCAACCGGCTCCCACTTGCCGATGTCCTTGTTCCACCGTCCCTCGGGTCCTTCGGTCACCTGAAGCTTGATGACAACTTGCATCATCGGCTCTCCGTCAGGCCAGGTCTTCGGTTCTCCGTCGGTCATCGACACCTGCTGTTCGCGGGTGATCTCCAGAACCTGACCAGTGAACTTGGTACCGATCGTCGGGAACTGGAGGCCGATGCGCTTCTCGCCCTCGAAGAAATCTTCTGCCATGGTGCTTCCTTTGCTTCCGTTGTATCGGACCAGATGACTCCCGAATCCTTCGGGGGTTCCACCTAGTCCTTCCGCACTCCAAGGAGTACGTCGTGCACTACCGGGGTCACGAGCCCCGTGTCCGCCCTCAGTCGGCAGTAGTGCCACCGAGACGATATCGGATCGTCTCAACTAGGCGCCCGAGGAGGAGTGCCTAGTAGTCGAACGCCATGCCGCAGCCTGCGCAGTAGGACGCGGATGCGTCGTTCGCGGCGCCACAGCGGTGGCAATACTTGGGTCCCGGAGTAGATCCGAGAAGTCGTGTCAGCCAAGCCATGAGACGTCCTCCATGTCCGCATCGTCGAACTGGATGAACCGGCCGCTGAAGAACGCTGCCCAGCCCAGTGCCCACACATCGTCCTGGCCAGCGAATCGGAGCCACAGGCCCTCGTCGGACCGTTCCATGACGATGACCTCGTCGTTCTCGATGCAGTCGCAGACCGCCTTGCCGTGCTTGTACAGCTTCGGGATGCGCTTCATCCCCATCATCTCCCCGATGAAGAGGCCGGCGAGGGGCGGATATCTGATCCGCACGGGTCTCCCCGCGAAGAACCTCGCCGACTCCGTGCCTCCGACAGGACTTGCACCCATGTCGCCCACTCGAATGGCGTGGGGCTCTACTCGTTGAGCTACGGAGACTTCGTCGTGCTATTGAGTTCTCAAGGATCTTGGTTCGGCCCCAGGTTCCCGGTTCGCTCCTCGTGTTCCCGGGGCCGATACCTAGACTATGTCAGTGCGTGGCAGTCAGTGTCAAGCCCTGTCCGTCACTGAATCTCAGCGAGTCTGGCTCGACAGGCGTCTGCGTAGATCTTGGACCACGCGTTCACCGACTCCAGCGACCTCATGATGGCTACGAGGTCCTCTCGACTTGATGCCGTGGCGATCACAGACATCGTGTCCTCGCCACGAAACGGTATGACATCGAGGGGCAGGTGCCACCCCTCCACCCGCATCTGGCGCCAACCTTGGATCTGCTGAGCGAGGTTCGCCCCGAGCCGGCCAGTCTCCAGGTCGATCGGAAGCACCCGAGCGCCCTTGCCCCGAGCCGGCAGGTGGACGATGATCGCGAAATCCTCGCGGACCTTGAAGCCCGGATCCATCCACGCCTTCGCGTCGTCGTCCCACACGCCGTGGGAGTTGAACGCCTCGGCGTAGATGTACGCCTGAATGGCGAACTCCTTGTACAAGCTCTTGCCCGTCTTCAGATCAAGCACCGCGTGCGTGCCATCAGCGAGACGAACGACGCGGTCGAACCGGCCGGCGACACCATAGACAGTGGACACAACCGCACGCTCGATCATGTCGGGCAGGACGGTGATCCCGTGATCATCCAGGGCCGTGTGGTAGTCGGCCATGCGGGTGTGCCACTGTTCGGGGACGTCCAGCACTCGCCCCCGATCGGCGAGTTCGGTGTAGTCGTGGACCTCTGTGCCGAGGGTGGATGCGACGTTGGCACCTGCGAGGTCTTCAGCTACGTCGCAGATGGTGTCCAGTGTCCTGGGCACAGTCGATCCTTGCGCCTGCGCCAGTAGTCCAGGACTACTGGCCAGACCCTTGGCGACGTTGCGTCGCTTCCACTGGTGGATGTGGTACGTGTCCTCCGGCATCGCCTTCAGCGTCGACACTCGGTCGTAGTGGTCCGCCTCCCCTGTATAGGGGCTCGGGAGGTAGTACTTCCCGTGTGTGTCGCAGACCCTGCCGATGGCGCACTGCTCGGGGACGGCGAAGAAGTCGTCAGTCACTCGGCTCTCCGTAGGTCACCTCGTTGATGACGACCTCGCCGGCCGCGTTGGCCACCTGAATCTGCTTGACGTCGAACAGCGCCAGCTGCTCGTAGTCGTCGGAGGCGACGCTAGGCGTGCCCATGTTGTCGGGGCCCTCAGACTCCAGCACTTTTGTCATCCTCGATCTCTTCCTCGAACAGCCGCTCTCGTCGTTCGTCGATGTACTGTGCTACTGCCATGGCGGTGGTCGCCAGAATGGCGAACGCGCTGATCACCGCCATGATGACGAGCACCATCTGTGCCCAGGGACTCATGACTTCTCCAGCTTCCTGAACTCGCTCAGCAAGTTGATGATCGCTGCGTAGCCGTCTTGACCAGGGAACTCTTCCTGCATGACCTCAGCCATAACCTGGAGTTGGGACGTGAACGCCTCGATCGCGGCCCACACGAACTCGCAGGTGGCGTAATGCGGGGTCACTGGTTCTTCTTGCATCGATGCTCCTTCAGGATCTGGTGACTGCACTTGCTTCGGTGCCACTGATCGCGCCACACGATACGCGAGGGCCGGTAGTCGCCGTGGACCAGGCACCATGTCATACGGCCCTCAGCGAGGACCTGAGCCTCTTCATCGGCGGTGATGGGGAGTTGGTCCGCCACCACGTCAAGAGCGGCCACACGGCCAGCACGAGCCTTCAGGACAGGCGCTGAGCACCGGGGGCACACAGCTTTGACCGTGTGGTCGGAACTCAGCGCCACCTTTTCTTCGATCCACTTCTTCATGGCCGGCCGTGGGACAGGCAGGGATAGGGCCTACCGCAGATTGGGCACATCAGTCATCCTCCAGCGTCATCCAGTACCGCGTGACCTTGAACTCCGGCTCGTCCGTGACTCCGTGGACCGCACGTAGATAGTTCTGTAGAGACCACTTCATGTTGTCGAGAAGCTCTGGGAACTCATCCACGTCTCTCGCCATCATCTGCTGGGCCACCCCATGCACAGGGTCGTCGCCACTGGTAGCAGAGACTTGGATCATCTCGATCTCACGCATCAGAGTTCCCCCTTCAGCCACGCATGGCGCTTGTTCATGTCTTCGCGGGACCTGGCATCCCACTCGTCCTGGAGCTCGGTCAGCTCGTGCTTGGTGGCAATCAGCGCCACTGTTCGCAGCACACCCTGACGGAACCAGGTGCCGACTTCCCGAGGCCAGTCCGCCTTGATCGCGTCGGGTACCTGGACTCCGAAGTAGTGCTCAGGGGCGTAGGGGTACGGCTCGTTGGTGTAGAGCCTGGCCTCGGTCACGACTCGGTCACCTCTTCCATATCGTCCTCGATGTGGAGAAGTGCGATGGATTCATCATCCTGGTACGACATCACCGATACGGCAGTTTTCCCGCCATTGATCACGTCAATGGCGATGACGCGGTACCGAGCACCCTCGAAGGTTGTCGCTCCCCACTTGCGATAGGTCTTGCCGACCTTGAACGGGAACGGAGGCGGCAGCTCAGCCCAGGTACGCTCCGCGTGGCCCACGACGGTCACGTGGTAATCCACAGACTCCTTGTTGTGAGCATCCCGCCACACCACGTACGGCGAGTCGTCCTCGTCTACGTCGAATCCCACGACGTAGACATTCACGAAGTGTGGGGTCGTGTACGTCTTGCCTGCTTCGATCTTCATCAGTGTTCACCCCGGTGCTCGCCACGCTCGATGTAGTCGATGATGGCCGACAGACAGTCATTGAAGTACTTTTCCGCCTCGCCCCACGGGGAAGGGATCAGCATGGACCGCAGGTAGTCGACGACTGCTTCTCGCTCTTCGTTCATCAGTGACTCCAGTGTGCGCGGCATCGCTCGGGACGCGCGCGGTAGATCTTCTGGGTGTGCGGCTGCTCCAGCACCACCCACGGGTACCTGTCTCCCCGGTAGCGGGGCCGGTACGCCATCTCGTCTCCCAGTGCAGAGACGATGACGGCACCCCGACTCTCCGCCCGGATGAGCTCTTGTGATGTCATGGCTACTCCTCCCCGGTTGGCTGGCTCATCAGGACCAGGGGGCCACCCTGGCCGACACCCCGAAGGGCGTTTCGCCTTTACAGCATGTCGATGTACTTCAGGTGCTCCAGCGCTGCCTGGTCTTCCTTGATGGCGTTGCGTGAAGCGGCCGTGTACTCGCGCTTAGCTGCCTCTTTCGCTGCGGCGAGAGTGCGCTGCGACCGAGGGATGTCGATCTTTCGCTCATGCTGACCAAGAGGAGAGACGCTGATGTGGTACCAAGCGCCCTGCCTCTGGATGTGGGCGAGGATCTTTCCTGCTCGGTAGTACGAGTACATCCCAGCCATGTGGCGCTTCCAGTAGCCCTTGTCCTCCGCCATCGTCTTCTCCTTCGAGATCAGGTTGAGGCAGCGTGCGCAGTCGACGGCGAGATCCGTCGGGATGACGTAGTGGAAGCGGGAGACCGCGCCCGCGCTGGCGCAGCACTTCGGCGCCGTGACACCCAGGTGCTTGATGTACCGGCCCTCAGCGTGGACCTTGCCTGTCTTGGGGAAGTAGGTCTGAAGGTTCGCCATCGTCTTCTCCTCGGTTCGTCGTTCCTGCCGACACCTAGAACTATGCCACGTCGTCATAGTGGTGTCAACCCCTGTCTTGAGGTGGCATCATGTGTCCATGGATATGATCACGTACAAGGAAGCCGCCGAGATCCTGGGCGTCAGCGTCCGCACCATCCGGCGCTACGTAGCGGCCGGCACCCTGCCGGCGTGGGAGAGCCGGGGTCAGCGGTTCGTCCGCCGACAGCGGGTGATTGAGGTCCGGGACCACCAGAACAAGTTCCGTCCGGTAGTCTGACCACGTCTGCTCCCCGGTGGACCTAGAAGAGCCCCAGCCGACCAGTGCCCGGCTGGGGCTCTTCTCTATGCGTCCATCCAGCGGGACACGCCGTTGGCATCGACCAGAACGTCGGCTTCCGCCTCAATAGGCACGCCCCAGAAGTCGAACGTCATGCAGTCAGAGAGCGCGGCGCAATACTCGTCCACGCGGTCTTCTGGAGCTTGTACGACAAGCTCATCGTGGACTGGCAGCCATATGGCATCGGCGAGTCCGTAGCGTGTCTCCAAGAGCTTCCAGGAGTGCACGAGCAAGTCACGTGCGCTGGACTGGATGAGGTAGTTCACCGATGCGTAGGTGCGCGGGTTTCCGGCAGAGTCGAGCGTCACCGGTACCCAGCGCTGGGAGATCGTCCGGATCCCCTCGGTCAAGCCAGCCATTCTCCGGGTGAGTCGCTGAATCTGCGTATAGGTGTTGCGGTACCCCGCGACGATCCCCTGCGCCTGCTCGAGTGGGATACCGGCCTGCCGGTTGAGCGCGTTCGCCCCGCCGCCGTAAGCAAGCAGGAAGTTCGTCATCTTCGCCAGCGGACGAGGGATGTTCAGTTCGTCCGAGGTCAGCTGGTGGAGGTCGCCGCCAGCATGGATGACATCGATCATCCGCCATTCTCCGGCGAGGGCGGCACCCACCCTTAGCTCCACCTGTTCAAAGTCGGACCGAATCAGTACATGACCGGGATCCGGAATGAAACATCCTCGCAGCGGACCCTTCTTCGGTAGGTTCTGAAGGTTGGGGCCCGAGCTAGACATGCGCGCAGTGACGGCTTCGATCGAGTTGAGGTTCGCATGTACGCGCCCGTCCGACGTCAGCCTCTTCAGGATTTCCTCGGTCTTGGTCACCGCGTACTGGTGCGCCTTGAACTCGATCAAGGCCTCAGCGACCTTGCGCGCCTCTGCATCGAGCTCCATGTCAAGCAGAAGCTTCGGGTTGTCTTTCTCGAACGAGGGGTTCCCTGTGCGCGAGGACTTGGGGAACCTGCTGAAGTCCGCACCGTGATCGTCAAACCAAGTCCACAGCTTGGGCGAACGCGCCTTGTATCCGGTGACATCTTCGATCAAGGCGTTCTGTTCGTCGGTCACTCGCTTGTTGGTGTCGAGCAGATCGTGCGTCCAGTCCTGGTCCACGAGCATGCCGTCATACACGATGCGCGTCGCCTGCCTGGACACCCAATGTTCGGTGCGCAGGATGTGAACGGGGTTCTTGCCGGACTTCACCAGCATCGGAGCGAGACGACGGCACGCGATCGGATCGAGTCCGGCGTAGAGAGTGTAGACGGGATGATCGGTAGGGACTGTTGCCCAGCCGTACTCTGCTCGTGACCTGATCGTGCCTTTCTTGCCGTCGTGCGCATCCTGGTACAGCTCCAAGAACAGGTCATCCAGTGCCTTGTCCGCCTGTGCTAGCTCGGGCATGCCGTAGCGAGTGGCCAGGGTTTTCAAGTCCACCTTGGCGTTCTCGTCTGGCGCTGCCATGCGAGCGAGGACGTGCGTGTCGGTGTTGCGCCCTGAGATGTCGATACCCCAGCGCACGCGCACCGACAAGGTGTCCATCTTGGTGTGCGAGCAGAACCAGGTGCTCTCGTCCCTCAGGAGTGCTTGCGCCGCGCGGTCCTGTTCGGGGTCGTCAAGGTCCAGCACCCACGCCGTGTCGACCGTACCGAACTGGATCATGCGTATGCGGAAGTCGTCATCGAACTGCCCGCGCTCGCTCATGTAGACACCTTCGACGTCCAGCCCGTAGAAGCCTCCAGGAGCGATGTCATGGGCGAACGCGTCGGCATCGAAGGATCCGGACTCAGGCGCGTGGACGACGGCAGCACGGCCGCCTAGCGAGGTTTGGTGGGTCGCCACTTTTCCCCCTTCGCTGACATCGGGTGGCACAGAGGGCAGGCGTACCAGAGCTCTGTCTCTGGTACGAGCACCCACGGGGTCCGACAGTCGGCGCAAACCGGCTGTCGGACCACCGCGAGCGCTTCCAGCTCAGGAGGAAGCATCAGTCCTCAAGCATGTGGTAGCAGTGCCCGCACACACGGATCGACTTACCGAACGGCTGGACGTAGAGGCCTTCTTCGCACTCGGGGATGAGCAGCGTGCAGAACTCGCACTGGCCTTCCTGGGGTTCCATCTCTCCTCCTCGATCGGGTGCCACGACCCTACTACATGATGTTAGAGTCTGCGACATGAACGCCACGAAGAAGTACACCGCGATCAACGTGGAACACGAAGCACGCGATGCCGTGCGTCGTCTCGCCGCGCATCTCTCGGGTCAGCTCATGCGACGCGTCACACTGAGCGAAGCGCTCGTCATCGCGGAGCGCATGGTCCGAGACGGAGCGCGGGGAGAATGATTTTGAACGCACCCATCGTCGTCCCTGATGTCAGCGGGATGACCGTAGAAGAGGCAGCGCAGGCGTACGCCGCCGCTGGTCTCGCTGTGTTCCCCGTGCACGGCAAGCAGCCGGCAATCCCCAAAGGGACATCATGGAAGGACGCATCGACGTCCGACCCATCCCAGGTGCGCCAGATGTTCTCCGGGCGCTCTGGAGTCGGTGTAGCGGTCGACATGGAGAAGTCCGGCCTGATCGCCGTGGATGTCGACTACCCCGACAAGGTCCCCACCTGGATGTGGGACGCCTTGTCCACCGGACTTCTGCATAAGACCCGAACCGGCTACGACGGACGTGGACACTACGTCTTCCGTCAGCCTGAGGGTGAGAGGTTCGGGGACTCGCTGGGGGACCTGCCTCGGGGGTTCGGAGAGGTAAAGGGGAGCGGCTACATCGTCGTCGAACCGTCACCTCACGTCTGCGCGTCAGAGGGAGGCTTCTACGAGTGGGCGACCACCGGAGACACGGCGGTGCTGCCAAGCGACATCAGTGCCAAGCTGCGCGAGCGCCGGGTGAAGAACGGTGACGGCTCCGACATCGAGTCGTTCGTTCTCAAGCACATCGCCAACGACGACCCTCGCAAGCTCCGAACGATCGTCGAACGGTTCACTGCGGCACTGGCGGATGAAGCACGACACGACGCCATGCTGAAGGCGCTGGGTTGGGCGATGCGCTGGGCCGCCGCCGGGTACTTCCCCGCCCGTGATGCTGTTGATGTTCTTCGAGACGCGTGGGAGATGGCGCAGGAGGAGCACGCGAAGGAAGGAGACTCGGAACGCGACTTCTTCGCGGAGTTCGATCGCATGGTCGCGGGGACGATCGCCGATGTGGATGAGGCGGCCGTTCTGCGCGAGCGCATCAACGACTCGCTCGATCCGTTCGCGCCTGGTTCACCGGGGCCGATGCTCCCCGACGCTGCCCTTGTCAGTGGTGACAAGGCAAGTGACAAGGGTCTGACCTGCGATGATGTGTTCGATGTCATCACGGAGACCGACTACCTTGCGATGCCCGACCCGGTGTATCTGGTCGAAGGCCTGATCACAGAAAAGTCACTCGTGCGCATCTACGGCAAGTCCAATCACGGTAAGTCGTTCGTCGTACAGGACTTGATGTGGCACATCGCCTCGGACAAGCGGACGTGGCACGGACACGCGATCGCCACGGCACCGGTGATGTACATCCCCTACGAGGGCGTCTCGGGCGTGAAGCACCGTCTGGCGTCGTGGATGAACCACAACGACGTGGACAGCTTCGAGGGTCGGTTCATGTCGCCCACCACGCTCGTGCACCTGCGGGACACGGCGAGTTGGCTGAAGCTCATCAACACCGTCGCGTACTACAAGGTGCGCGTGGTCATCCTCGACACGCAGTCACAGGCGACAGCCGGCATGGACGAGAACTCGGCGCAGGAAATGAGCGAGGTCGTCAAGCGGCTGAGCGCCCTTCTGAGGGACGCGGGGACGTCGGTGTGGGTCGTCGCCCACATGGGTCACTCCGGGGACCACGCACGCGGCTCTACGGCTGTCCTGGCCGGCATGGACACCGAGCTGCGGGTGACCAAGCAGGAAGACGGCACGCACACCGTCATGCCGACCAAACAGAGGGATATCGATACGGATATGGAGCGCGGCATTCACCTGAAGCGGTTGAAGGTCGGGCGTTCGGCGGTGCTGGTGTCGCTCGATGAAGGCGACCAGGTCCAGGTGTTTACTCAGGTTCGAGTGACTGAGGAGTCGGCGCTGTGGATGAAGCTGGCGAAGGTCATCTACGAGACTGCCCCGGATGAGGACGGGATCACTCGGGCAGAAGCGACGGGGAACGTCATGAAGGAGTACAAGATCGCCAACTCGAACCGGCCGAATGTGGGGCGGGCTTGGAGGTGGCTGCACGACACGAATAGGATCGTCGAAACGCTCGATGACAGGGAGCGAGGGACGGGCAAGTTCGTGGTCACAGCTTCTACTGTGCGTGAGCTCATGCTTACTCGCAGTGCTTGTCACTAGCCTTGTCAGTGGCCCTTGTCAGTGTACGTTGCACTGACAAGGCGCTGACACTGACAAGGACTGACAAGTTCGCAGGTCAGACCCTTGTCAGTCACCCTTGTCAGTCTTGTCTTGTCACCTTGTCAGTCCCCGGGGGGCTCTATAAGAGCCCCCGGGTGACAAGGCAGTGACAAGGCTCGATGACAAGGGTTCGAGAGCGCCAGCAATCAAGATCGAGAAAGGGACGCAATGAAGATCAACGTGATTTACGACAACGGAGACGCTAGGACCTACGAGGTCGACAGCCAGGAACCGATCCAACTCGCCAACCAAGTCAATAACTGTCGTGGGTGGTTCACCATCGTTGAGCCAAACGGAGTGATCTCCATCAACATGGCCAAGGTGCGGACGTACATCATCGAAGCCGACTGACTTTGTTCAGCGGCTTGACATACGAGGTGGTGACGATTTTGTCAGCCAAGCCAGTGTGCAAGGACTGTGCGTCGACGACGCGGAAGCTGACGCAAGAGGGACCCCGAACGTGGCGCTGCGCCAGCTGTCGCAGAGAGCGCAAGACGTCTCGGAGCGCGGCGGCCCACGAGAGCCGGGTGCAGTCGACGTACGGTCTCGAACCAGGGCAGTACGAAGCGTTGTACAAAGCGCAGGGAGGACGCTGCTACATCTGCCGCCGGGCGACCGGTAAGACCCGGAGACTAAGCGTCGACCACGACCACGCCACAGGGGCTGTGAGAGCCCTCCTGTGCCGGCCGTGCAATTCGATGCTCGGGCACGTCCGCGACGACATCGAGACTCTGCGCCGCGCAGCACAGGTGATCCGAGATCATCCGGCACAAGAGGTTCTGCTCCGCGACTGAGCCCCACCGACTAGACCCCGCCTTCGAATCCGAGGCGGGGTCTAGTCTTGTATGGACCAATGGTCCGCTCGATGTAACATTCAGCTACTGAAACGGAAGGGACGCCGCCGATGGCTACGCCATTGACCCCCGATCACCTCCTCTCTGCCCTGAAGGCAGAGGGAGTCAAGGTCGTCGAACACCCCGGATGGCGCACGCATGAGCGTGATGCAGCCACGGGCAAGCCGTTCGGCCCCGTACACGGCGTGATGATCCACCACACCGCCGCACTCAACGCCGAGAACGTCGTCTACAACGGGCGCAGCGATCTCCCTGGCCCGCTGGCGCACCTGTACATCGACAAGCAGGGCGTCGCCCACCTCCTCAGCGCCGGGCGCGCCAACCACGCTGGAGGCGGCGACAAGCGCGTCCTGGATGCCGTGATCGCCGAGACCTACCCCCTGCCGGCCCCGACCAAGCACGAAGGCTCGAGCGGCGCAGCAGACGGCAACGACGCGTTCTACGGCTTCGAGTGCGAGAACCTGGGCGACGGCGAGGATCACTGGCCGGCCGTGCAGATGGACGCCATCCGCCGCGCTGCCGCCGCCATCTGCCGTGCTCACGACTGGTCCGAGAAGTCTGTGATCGGCCACAAGGAATGGTCTGACTGGAAGGTCGACCCCAAGGGTTTCACCATGACGTCGCTGCGCGACAGCATCGGTGAGCGGCTGGACCACGCAGCCAACTGGACCAAGTCCAGCACGACTACCACTACAACCTCTGGAGCATCCATGCCCACTGGCGGCCCGTTCCTCCTCGCCCTTGCTCGTACCGGTGACCAGGGTCTCTCCCCGAGCACCTGGTCCGACGTCTACTGGGACACTGAGTACACCGACGAGGGCTCGGTCTACTCCGGCTCCGGCGCCACGTTCGGCAACACCGGTTACTACAACGGCGAGGTCTACGTCCGCCTCGGCTCGATGGAGGTGGGCAAGGAGTTCCAGGTCCGGATTGTTGAGGTCGACAGCTCGGGCACTGAGGTTCAGACCTTCCCCATCTCCGAGGGCATCGGCACGTCCGGTTCGTCGTTCCACAGCCACGGCATCGCGGGCAAGCTGCCTGCCGGCCACAAGCTGAAGGTCCAGGTGAACCAGTTCGGCACCGCTAACGCGATCTCCGAGACCATTGAGGTCAAGATCATGTGGACGCTGCTGTGAGCACCCGCGTACGCGACATCCTGGAGCGCACCGCAGTCTCGTTCGTCGAAGGGTTCATCGGCGGCATCGTGCTCACGCAGTACGCGGACAAGTCGATGTGGCTTGCTGCCGCCACCGCTGGCGTCACTGCTGCCGCAGCGTTCGTGAAGTCGTCTATCGCGACGTTGACCGGGACCGGGTCCGCGTCGATCTCCACCAAGGTCTGAGGGGGCCGGTCGTGTCGGAGCAGCAAGAGCCTGGGAACTCCGCAGTCATCCATGCGATTGACATGCTCCGGCGCGACATGGCTCGGATGGAGCTCACGGTGAAAGAGCTTGTCAGCCTGGAGCGCTATACCATCGAGCGTGAAAGCCTCAAGCAAGAGATCGCGGACATGCGTAAGAAGGTGGAGACCTTGGAGGCGGCGAAAGAGACCATGCGCAACATGATCTACTCGTCGTTCCTCTTCCCCCTCGCGGTCGCTGTGATCTTCTGGATCATCCAGAGCTCAGGAGCGTCGTGATGGGGAAGACCCGGGCCACCGTCGCCTACTGGGCCGCGTTCAGCATCGTCCTAGCGGGCATGGCGTGGGTGGGCCTCATCATCGCCGGCCTACGGGATGACGTTGCCCATGAGCGCGCCGCCCGCAACGCTCTGGTCCAGCAAGTCAAGGACTTGGGCGCCAAGCCTGTCGTCGGCCCCGTTGGTCCTCAGGGGCAACCCGGACGTGACGGACGGGACGGTTCCAACGGGGCCAATGGCACGGCTGGCAAGGACGGACGCAACGGCCTCGCCGGCTCCGACGGGAAGAACGGCGTCGATGGTAAGGATGGGGCGCAGGGGCCCAAGGGTGACACAGGCGCCAAGGGTGACACCGGTGCTCAGGGCCCGCAAGGTGAACAGGGACCGCAGGGAGACACTGGACCTGCTGGGCAGCAGTGCCCCGACGGGTACACGCTGACGGAAAAAACCATCGAAGGATCGGACGTCGCTGTCTGCTCCAAGCTCACGACCATGAGGGGCAAGTGATGCGCACCAAGACCCGATCCAAGGACCGGTTCCCGCAGATGTGGCAGGCGTGGGAGCTGCGCAATCGCGGACTCAGCCTGCGCGCCATCGGCGCCGAGATCGGTTGCTCGTACGAGACTGTGCGCAAGCTTCTGGACGAGGCCGGCCGCGCCATCGTTCTTCCTGGGATCGAGGAGTACCGCAAGGTACAGGACGAACAGATCATGCTCATCATCAACGGGCTGATCGACAAGGTTGCTCACGGTGATGCCCGTGCTGCTGAGGTCATGATCAAGGCCTTGGAGCGACATGCCAAGCTGCACGGTCTCGACAAGCCGATCGAGCACAACGTCACGCTGCATGAGGTGACCGAGTACGACCGGGAGCTCGCCGAGATGGCACGCGAGATGATGATGAGGACGACGTATGCCGAGCAGATTCAGCGATCTGGACTGGAGTGATCCGGTAGTCCGGCGCAGCGCGTCTCGCTACAACCCTCTGATCTTCGCGCAGCTCTATCTGTCCCGGGCTATCACGGGCAACGACGGCTCCATCACGTTCGCCGAGTGTCACCACGAGTGGGCGCGCCTGGCGTTGTCGTGGACTGAGGAGCACACCGAGCCTCAGTCCAACCGGCACGCCTTCTTCGCTCCCCGGTCTACCGGCAAGTCCACGTGGTGGTTGAAGATCCTGCCGCTGTGGGCCGCCGCTCACGGCCACATCAAGTTCGCCGCAATGTTCGCCGACACGACGACTCAGGCGCGCCAGCACGCCGCGTCCTTCCGACGTGAACTCGACACCAACCGCCTGCTACAGCACGACTTCCCCGCACTGTGCGCGCCCATGAAGCGCGGAGATACAGGCAAGCCTGAGACCGACACCGTCGACATGACGATCCGGGCCAACGGGTTCGTCCTCGCCGCTCGTGGCATGGACTCCGGCACTCTCGGTATGAAGGTGGGGGACCAGCGTCCGGATCTCCTGTTGATCGACGACCCCGAGCCTGATGAGTCGAACTACTCGGCGATGTTGGTGGAGAAGCGCCTGTCCACGCTGCTCGATGCGATCCTGCCACTGAACATCTTCGCGAACGTCGTGTACTCCGGCACCGTGACTATGGCCGGCTCGATCGCTCACCAGCTCGTGAAGCATGCCAAGGGGCTGGAGTCCGAGTTGTGGATCGGTGAGCAGCGCTTCAGCGTCCACCACCACGACGCCATTCTCACGGCAGCTGACGGCTCACGGCGCTCGCAGTGGCCCGGGAAGTGGTCGCTCGAATTCCTTGAGTCGATCGAGCACACCCGGCAGTACGCCAAGAACTACGCCAACGACCCCATGGGCGCGGACGGCGACTACTGGAACGCAGACAGCTTCCGCTACGGCGAGGACGCCCCGACCAAGATGATGATCTCCGTCGACCCGGCGGTCACGGTCAAGACGTCATCCGACTACACAGGCGTGGCTGTCGTCGGGTACAACTCGGAGCAGCGCAGGTGCACGGTGTTCGAGTGCCTTCAGCTCAAGCTCGGTCCTGAAGAGCTGCGCACCAAGCTCATCCGCTTGTGCGAGCAGTACCCGTTGGTCTCGGAGATCGTGGTGGAGACGAACCAGGGAGGCATGCTGTGGGACCGGATCTTGCACGACATGCCCGTGCCCGTGCGCGCCACAACGGCCAGCGTGAAGAAGGAAGTCCGAGCCGCTGACTGTCTCGCCCACTACGAGCGCGGCAAGGTGCTGCACGCGAAGAAACTCCGGGAACTGGAGGAGCAGCAAGTCTCGTTCCCGAAGGCACCCCATGACGACATGGTCGACGCGGTGAACCAGGCCGTGATTCGTTATCTGACCTACGCTCCGGCCAAGCTTGTGATCCCAGCGCTTAGCGCTCGCCGATGAATGAAAGGTAACCTGACGCTGTGGACCTTGTGACCCTGGCAGTGATCGCGCTCGCTACAGCGCGGATCACGCGACTTGTGACCACAGACCGAGTCACTGAGGCGCCGCGTGCTGCCTTGGTCCGCTACTTCGGCGCTGAGTCTAAGCTGTCCTACCTGATCATGTGTGACTGGTGCGTCTCGATCTACGCAGGCGCAGCAGTCACCGCGATCGTGTGGTGGCAGCACTGGACGATGTGGCTGGCAGCAGCACTCGCTGCCTCCCATCTCACTGGCTTCCTGGCGTCCCGGACGGAGGAATGATGGCGATCCGGAAGAAGACGCCCGAGGCCGCACCTGTGGCGCGCCCTAAGGCGATCCTTGCTGCGGCGGTCAACGTCTCCGAGACGGGGACGTCCGCATGGAGGGCACGCACCAACGAGGACTCCTGGCAGCGTGAGGCGTGGAACCAGTACGACCAGTGTGGGGAGCTGCGCTACGCCACCAACTGGGTAGCCAACGCGGTATCCATGGCGTCGATGTACGCCGCCGAGATCGACCCTGACACCGGGCTCATCACCGGACCTACCGAAGACAACCGTGTTCAGGCTGTCGTCTCCACCGTCCTCGGGGGCGCCGTCAAGCGCGCGCAATATCAGGCCACGATCGCCCTCAACTACCAAGTGGCCGGCGAGGTTTTCCTTCTGGTGCGCTCCTCGCGTGCCGGCATGGCGGACGAATGGCTGGTCCTGTCGTCCACGGAGATCACTGAGCGAGGCGGGACGTTCAAGTACTGTGATCCGGTCACCGGTGCTCAGGTAGAGCTGAACCCTGCTCGGGACATGCTCATCCGGATCTGGTCTCCGCACCCGCGCTACCAGTCCCACGCAGACTCTGCTGTGCGCGCTGCTCTTCCGATCCTTCTGGAGATTCAGCGCACGTCGATGAACATCGCAGCCCGGCTCGACTCGCGCCTCAAGGGCTCGGGCGTGTGGCTGGTTCCGCAGGAGGTCGACCTTCCCGGCGGCCCGACTGGGTTCGTCGACGACATGGTGCGCGCTGCTGAAGCGTCCCTGACTAACCCTGGTCAGGCAACATCGCAGGTCCCTATCGTCCTCCAGGTCCCCGGTGAGCAAGTTCCTAACTTCGTGCACCAGGACTTTGTTACCGAGCTGTCGGGCGAGATTCTGGAGCTGCGCAATGCAGCCATCAAGCGTCTCGCTCTGGCACTCGACATGCCTGCCGAGATCATGACCGGCATGGGCGACTCGAACCACTGGAGTGCCTGGCAGATCGAGGAGTCAGCGTACAAGATCCACATTGCGCCTCTGCTGGACCGCATCGCTGACGGCATCACCACTACCTACTTCCGCCCCGCCCTCCAGGCTGCGGGTGTACAGAACCCCGAGCGCTACGTCCTCGCGTTCGATGTCACCGACATCATCACTCGGCCCAACCG
>Ga0081455_10002190_pt1 | contig 23280 bp, 19 predicted proteins | sample TabmetS3T2R1_FD_70207 | JGI IMG/M metagenome (GOLD analysis project Ga0081455, IMG submission 70207) | Tabebuia heterophylla rhizosphere microbial communities from the University of Puerto Rico - S3T2R1 | ecosystem: Host-associated > Plants > Roots > Rhizosphere ...
CATGCTGAGCAACCGGGAGCGGCTCGAGTCTCGGGTTCGCGCCCGTCAACCGGCGCTGCAACTCGCTGCGGGCGGAGCGATCACCGCACTCCAGACAGACCACCGCGGCAATATCGCCATGCAAGTTGATCACCCGGGTGCTACCAGCAGCTGAGTGCAGTCCGTCAACGTTCTGGGTGATCACTCCAGCGAGTCCAGCTGCCTCCAGATCGGCGAGTGCCCGATGTCCAGGGTTCGGTTCGGCACGACCGATTCGGCGCCAGCCGAGGTAGGAACGTGCCCAGTACCGCTGCTGCGCCTCGGCCGAGCCGACGAACTCGCTGTACTGCATCGGAGTGGCCCGGACCGACGTCGGGCCCCGGTAGTCCGGAATCCCGGAGTCCGTCGACATGCCAGCGCCAGTGAGCGCAACCCAACTGCGACCGCGCAGCCGCTCCGCGACCGCTGTGGATGTGATCGCCGACGCAACGCTCACACGCAAACGGTACCCACAGATCGGCTCACTCAACTGATGGTGCCCGTGCCCTCGAGTCGACGAGCGGTCTCCGCGATCGAGCCAGTCATCGAGGGGTAGACGCTGAACGAGTCCGCCACTTGATTGACGGTGAGCCGCTGCGCCACCGCTATGGCTACCGGGAAGATCAACTCGCTGGCTCGCGGAGCGACCACCACCCCGCCGATCACGATGCCGGTAGCCTTTCTGCAGATGAGCTTGACGAACCCGTCGCGGCTGCCCTGCATCTTGGCTCGCGCGTTCGACCGCAACGGCATAGTCAGCGCGCGTCCCGGCACTTCACCGGAATCCACTTGCTGCTGGGTTACTCCGACCGTAGCGATCTCGGGCGCGGTGAACACGTTTGCCGACACCGTCTTCAGATCCAGGGGCGACACCGCTTCACCGAACGTATGCCACATGGCGATCCGGCCCTGCATCGCGGCGACGGAGGCGAGCAGAAGCACACCAGTGCAGTCCCCTGCCGCGTAGACACCGCGCGCTGAAGTCCGCGACACCCGATCGACCTCAATGAAGCCGCGCTCGTCGAGCTTCACCCCTGCCTCCTCGAGACCGATGCCTGCTGTGGTAGCAGTCGATCCGACGGCAAGTAGGCAATGCGATCCGGTTACGGTTCGCCCATCAGTAAGCGTCACTGTGACGTGGTCGCCGGCCCGAGTGACGGCCTGCGCCCGCGACCGCGACAACACGGTCATGCCGCGCCGGGTGAAGACGTCCTCGAGCACCTGGGCGGCATCGGCGTCCTCTCCAGGCAGCACTCTGTCACGTGAGGAGACGAGAACCACTTCGCAGCCCAGAGCGTCGTACGCGGACGCAAACTCCGCGCCGGTCACTCCAGAACCGATCACGATCAGCCGCTCCGGCAGCTCGTTCAATCCGTAGACCTGCGTCCACGTGAGGATCCGCTCACCATCCGGCTTGGCGTCAGGAAGCTCACGAGGGTGTGCTCCTGTTGCGATCAAGATCATGTCGGCGGGAAATGATCGCTCGCCGTCTGCGGTTTCGGCGATCACGCAGTCAGGTCCGTCCAGCTTTCCGCGGCCGACCACCAAGTTGACGTTCTCGCGCAGCAGGCGATCTTCGATGTCATCGGACTGTCTCTTGGCAAGATCGAGTACGCGCTTGTTGACCGCAGGCAGGCTGACGTGCGCGCCGGTGTAGATGTCAGCCTGATCTTGAGGGCCAAACCGGAGGCCGAGATCGGCCGAACCGCGGACCTCAGTCATGACGTCGGCTGTGGCGATCAAGGTCTTCGATGGAACGCAGTCGGTCAAAACTGCGGAGCCGCCGAGCCCATCACGATCAATCAAAGTGACCTCGCCACCCAGCCGGCTGCCGACGAGCGCGGCCTCGTAACCGCCAGGACCGCCGCCAACAATCACCACCCGGGTCATCTTCGGCATTCTTCCATCTCGCTGCGGCGGTCCAGACCAGATAGCCTCGCTGCTGTGCTGTACGCGGCGTACGGAAGCAACCTCGATCCAACTCAAATGGCCGGTCGCTGTCCGCACTCCCCGCAGCGCGGCACCGGGTGGGTCGTCGGCTGGCGCGTCACCTTTGGTGGCGAGGGTTGGGACGGCGCGCTGCCGACGCTAGTGGAAGAGGGTGAAAGCCAGGTCTTCGTCGCTCTGTACGACGTGACGGCTGGTGACGAGAACACTCTTGATCAGTGGGAAAGTGCCGACAATGGTCTGTATCGGAAGGTTCGCGTCCGGGTGGCAACGCTCGACGGCGAGCTGACTGCCTGGGTCTATGTACTGAACGATTTTGAGGGCGGTATCCCAAGTGCTCGAACGATTGGCATCCTTGCGGACGCGGCGGAGGCGGCCGGCGCTCCCAGAGACTACGTCGAGGAGTTGCGCTCGCGGCCTTGCACCAGCGGCTGGTGAACCCTGGTTCTGACCGAGCCCAAGCTCTCAGTGGTGCCGATCTCTCCCCCGGTTAGAGTGCGACCATGTCCACCGACGATCTGCCGTCCGATCCGTACGCCCTAGCGGAGGTCGCAGCAGCAGCCATCCGCGAACGCTTCAAGATCACGCAGCTGGAGCTCGCGTTCGTTCTGGGCTCCGGATGGTCGGCAGCTGCAGATGATCTTGGTCAATTGCTAGGGAGCTGCGAGCTGGCGGAGCTGCCAGGTTTCGCGCAGCCGACGGTCATCGGTCACGGTGGAGCACTCCGCATCGTCTCGACGATCACTGGCAGGACCGCGGCGATCATCACGGGCCGTACCCATCTGTACGAGGGCCAGGGGGTGAACCAGGTTGTGCACGGCGTGCGAGCCGCCGTCTGTGCGGGCGCCAACGTCATAGTCCTGACGAATGGCGCCGGTGGCCTCAACCCGGAGTGGGCACCTGGCACCACGGTGCTCATTCGCGACTACATCAACCTGACGGGCATGTCTCCGTTGGCTGGGGCCCGCTTCATCGACATGTCGATGGCCTACTCGGCACGGCTGCGTGATCTTGCTCGCGCGGTGGACTCGGCGCTGCCTGAGGGCGTCTATGTGCAGTTCCGCGGGCCTCAGTTCGAAACTCCGGCCGAGGTGCGGATGGCCGGGGCACTCGGCGGCGATCTGGTCGGCATGTCTACCACGCTCGAAACCATCGCGGCGCGTGAGCTGGGCGCAGAGGTACTCGGCATCTCACTGGTCACGAATCTCGCTGCCGGCATCTCATCGGAGCCGCTCAGCCATGAGGAGGTGCTTCTGGCCGGGCGGGAAGCTGCGCCGCGGCTGCGACGGTTGCTCGGGGGATTAGCGGCGGCATTGTGACATCCACGGCACCTACCCTTTCCGACGACCTCGCCCGGGCCATCGCTAGCTGGACCGAGCAAGATCCGGATCCGCAGACTCGCAAGCAGGTGGACGACCTCCTGACGGCGGCGGACTCAGGCGACACACGTGCCGTGGCTGAACTGGTCGACGCGTTTGCCTCCCGGCTCCAGTTCGGCACGGCTGGGCTTCGGGGTGCGCTCGGTCCGGGTCCGAATCGCATGAATCGCGTCGTCGTCGGACAGACCGCCGCAGGACTCGCCAGCTACCTTCTTGATCATCGCCTTGCTGGCGGCAAAGTGATCATCGGCTTCGATGCGCGACGCAACTCTGATGTCTTTGCCCAGGACACGGCGGAGATCATGGCGGCTGCCGGCTTTCAGGCCATGATCACGTCCGGGCCGCTGGCCACCCCGGTGGTCGCATTCGGGATCCGCCACCTGGGCTGTGTGGCCGGCGTAGTGGTGACGGCGTCGCACAATCCACCACAGGACAACGGCTACAAGGTCTATCTTGGCGACGGCTCGCAGATCGTCCCGCCCGCCGACGGGGAGATCGCTGCGAGGATCGATGAGGTCGCTCGCCACAGGCTGGACGACGTGCCGCGCTCGCGGTCCTATGCGGTCCTCGGAGAGCAATTGGTAGCCGCATATCTGGATCGCCTCGCATCTTTGGTACCACCAGATGCGCCGCGCGAACTCCGTTGGGTCTACACCCCACTACACGGGGTTGGCGGTTCTCTGGTGGAGCGGGCGGTCGCGATTGGTCGGTTTCCCGCGGCCGACGTCGTCGCCGAGCAGGCCAACCCGGATCCGGAGTTTCCGACGCTGGCATTCCCGAATCCCGAGGAACCCGGAGCCATCGACCTCGCTCTTGACCAGGCACGTCAGATCAGTGCCGATCTGGTGATCGCGAACGACCCCGATGCCGATCGGTGCGCGATTGCCGCGGTAGTTGACGGACAGTGGCGGATGCTGCGTGGCGACGAGCTGGGTGTGCTACTCGGCGACGACGCGCTGCGGCGCGGCCTTCACGGGACTTATGCCACCTCGATCGTCTCCAGCTCGTTGCTCTCGACCATGGCTGCCGCCTATGGCCAGCCCTTCGTCTATACCCTGACTGGATTCAAGTGGATAGCGCGGGTGCCCGGCCTGGCGTACGGCTATGAGGAGGCAATCGGCTACTGCGTCGATCCGGAAGCGGTTGCTGACAAGGACGGGATATCCGCTCTGATGCGGGTGTTGACCATCGCTGCCGGACTCAAAGCTCAAGGAAAGACGATCGCGGACCGCCTGGACGAGATCGCGCGGCGTTACGGGGTCTATGAGACCGATCAGATGTCGGTACGCGTCGCAGATCTCAGGATCATCGCGGCGGCCATGGCTCGGCTGCGGGCTGACCCACCAGCGATGCTGGGTGGCCTTCCTACTGCCGTGGTCGATCTTGCCCGTGGCAGTGACGAATTGCCGCCCACCGATGCGGTGTTGATCGCTGGCGAAACGATCAAAGTTGTGGTTCGCCCTTCGGGTACCGAGCCAAAGCTCAAGTGCTACCTGGAGGCGCATCTGCCGGCTTCCCGCAGCGCTGATCTGGTTACCGCCCGGGCGGAGGCGCGCTCGGTGGTGGCGGCCATCCGGGCGGAGATGTCAACAGCGCTGGGGCTTGGAACGCTCACCGTCTAGGAGCCCGCCTGAATGCTGTTTGCGAGTGCTCCGGCGGCGTACCCGAGTAGGACAGAGCACATCTTGCACGAAATCTGTTCCATATTCGCGATATCGGCCTGATCTGCGTTAGAATCTATGGCACCTGTGTGGGGGTCACATGGATTTTTTTTGCTCGGGGGAAGGAGACCCATGGCCGAACAGACTCACCTTCAACCGTCCGAAGTGCACGATGTCCTTGCGCGACATGTACTGACAGACGGCATGAAGCTCGTTCTCGACTTGCGTCACAGCCGAGGTAGCCGGCTCGTCGATGCTCAAACGGGAAAACGTTACCTTGACATGTACACCTTCTTTGCCTCGGCTCCGCTCGGGCTTAATCCGCCGGGCATCGCCGATGACCCAACCTTCGTCGCGGAGCTGGGGGAAATCGCTGTCAACAAGCCGGCAAATCCTGATATGTACAGCACCGCATACGCGGAGTTCGTTGAGACGTTCGTCCGCGTGCTCGGTGATCCCGCACTCCCCCATCTGTTCTTCATCGAAGGCGGCGCGTTGGCAGTCGAAAACGCGCTCAAGGTCGCTTTCGATTGGAAGAGCCGGAAGAACGAGGCGGCTGGGCGAGACCGGAACCTGGGCACCCAGATCATGCACCTGACGCATGCCTTCCACGGCCGCAGCGGCTACACCCTGTCGCTGACCAATACCGAACCGCACAAGACCGAACGATTCCCGAAGTTCAACTGGCCGAGGATCGACGTGCCCGCGATCACACATCCGCTGAGTGATCATCTCGATGAGGTGATTGCGGCAGAGGAACGCGCCTTGCTGCAAGCTGAGCTGGCGTTCGCCGCGAACCCCCACGACATTGCTGCGTTCATCGCGGAGCCGATCCAGGGCGAGGGCGGCGACAACCACGTGCGGCCGGAGTTCTTGCAGGCCATGCTTCGGCTGGTGCATGCGAATGATGCGCTGTTCATTCTGGACGAGGTGCAGACCGGAGTCGGCACTACGGGAACGGCCTGGGCCTACCAGCAGCTAGGCATTCAGCCTGATGTCGTCGCGTTCTCAAAGAAGGCACAGGTCGGCGGCATCATGGCAGGCGGTCGGGTCGATGAGGTTCCGGACAACGTCTTCAACGTCTCCGGGCGGATCAACTCCACTTGGGGTGGCGGCCTGGTCGACATGGTCCGGTCGCAGCGAGCTCTGGAGATCATCGAGTCCGAGGGGCTCATCGAGCAGGCGGGGCTGAAGGGTCAGCAACTGATCGCCGGACTCGAGATGCTTCGCGATGAATCAGGGCTGATCAGCAACGTCCGCGGCCGGGGTCTCTTCGTCGCTTTCGACCTCGAAAGCCGCGAGGAGCGAGATGCCGTGGTTACCGATCTGCGGGTGGAAGAGCGAGTCATCCTGCTGCCATGCGGAGAGCGTTCCATTCGCTTCCGTCCCGCGCTATCAGTGAGTCAAGATGAGATAGACGAGGCCATCGGAGCTACCCGCCGCTCCGTCGTGCGCATGGCCAGCAAGGAGCTGCAGTACTCGTGAATGAAGTTACGTCCCGCAGAGCCTACGGACTTCGCGGGTTGGTGACCTCGATAGTCGGCGGCGTGGCAGTGTCCGGTGGCCATACGCTGCCGAGCACCAATCCGGCACGTCTTGACGAGGTTGTCGGTGAGGTGTCATTCGGCGACGCCTCCACAATGGTGAGAGCCGTGGACTCAGCCAAGAAGGCGCATGAAGAGTGGGCCGCGATACCAGCGCCGATCCGGGGCCGCGCGATCGCCCACATCGGTCGTCTTATCGAGGACAACGCGGAGGCGCTTGCAAAGCTGGTCACTGCCGAGATCGGCAAGCCGTACGGCGAAGCACTGGGTGAGGTGCGCGAGATCATCGACACCTGTGACTTCTTCCTCGGCGAGGGCCGGCGACTCTACGGGCAGACCGTGCCGAGCGAGATGCCGGACAAGCAGCTGTTCACCTTCCGTCGGCCGGTGGGCACAGTTGCGGTGATCACTGCTGGAAACTTCCCGGTAGCAGTGCCGGCCTGGTATATCGTGCCGGCGCTGCTGGCGGGTAACACGGTCGTGTGGAAGCCCGCCGAGTACTCAGCTGTCAGCAGCGCAGCGTTTCACGAGCTCTTCGTCCGAGGCGGCGGGCTTCCGGACGGGGTGTTCAATGTCGTGCACGCCGACGGCGCCGCGACCTTCTCCGGATTGGAGCAATCGCTCGAGGCGGGGCTGCTCGACAAGGTCGGCTTCACCGGTTCGTCTGCAGTGGGCCGCGAGATTGGTGCGCTGACCGGGCGTTATCTGCAGACCGCGTGCCTGGAGCTGGGCGGCAAGAACCCGCTGCTGGTGACACCGAGCGCTGACCTTGATCTTGCGGTGGAGGGCGCGCTGTTCTCCGGTTTCGGCACCGCCGGGCAGCGCTGCACCTCGCTGGGCACGGTCATCGTGCACGAGTCAGTGCATGATGAGTTCCTGGCACGGTTCAACGCGGCCGTGGCTGGCGCCAAGGTTGGCGATCCGACGCAGGACGTGCTCATGGGCCCCATGATGGATGTGAAATTCGCGGAGCGTTTTGAGGACTTCCTGGGTTGGGTACAGCCGCATCACACGGTCCAGGCGGCGTCTGGGAAGATCACGAAAGACAACCCGCGGGACGGCTTCGTTGGTGACCCGAGCACGGGGCTGTACTACCACCCGGTGGTGATCGACGGCGTACGGCCCGGTGACCGGATCTTCATGGAGGAGACCTTTGGCCCAATCGTCGGGATTGCCAGCTACCAGTCGCTCAACGAAGCGATCGAGATGGCGAACGCTCCTGGCTACGGCCTTTCCTCCTCTATTTACACCACCGATCCCAAGGACGCGTTCACCTTCCGCGACAAGATCAGCGCCGGCATGGTGTCGATCAACAACTCGACCTCCGGTGCCGAAGCTCACTTGCCGTTCGGGGGTAACGGCAAGTCGGGTAACGGATCCCGGCAGTCCGGCATTTGGGTGCTGGATCAGTTCACTCGCTGGCAAGCGGTGAACTGGGACTACTCAGGCCGGCTGCAGAAGGCTCAGATGGATGTCGTCGAGCTCACCCCAGATACCACTTTCCGGCTCTAGAACTTCTCGATGGACCCGCTGGACCGTCACTTCCGCGACTCGCTCGCCGACTTGTCCGAACTCAGCGGCGCTGCGGCGCTGCTGAGCTCTGACAAGTCAGCGTGGGCGTGGGAGCTCTTCGAGGCGCAAGCGACCAGCCGGAACCTGGATTTCGTGGCACGGGAGTTGCAGCAGGAGGGTCGCGGGTTTTACACCATCGGTTCGTCTGGGCATGAGAGCAACGCGCTGGTAGCTATGGCCTCGCGCGTGACGGATCCCGCCCTGCTGCATTACCGCTCGGGAGCGTTTTACATCGCTCGAGCGCGACAAGCGCCTAACTCCACACCAGTGCGGGACGTGCTGCAAGGACTGATGGGTCTGGCCGACGAGCCGATCGCCGGCAGTCGACACAAGGTCTTCGGTCATCCCGATCTGGCTGTCATACCGCAGACCTCCACCATCGCGTCGCATCTTCCGAGGTCTGTTGGCCTGGCTATTGCGCTCCACCGCGCACACCGGCTCAAGGTGGACTGTGAGTGGCCCGAGGACGCCGTGGTGCTGTGCTCCTTCGGAGACGCCTCGGCGAACCACTCCAGCGCTGTTGGCGCGATCAATACTGCGCTTGCCACCGCGTTCCGCGGTCTGCCGGTACCGATACTTTTCGTCTGCGAAGACAACGGCTTCGGCATCTCGGTACCGACACCAAGCGGCTGGATCGAGTCGGCGTACGGGTCCAGGCCAGGGCTGACGTACGTGTCAGCCGATGGTTCTGATCCCGCGGCTGCCTGGGCGGCCATCGTGCAGGCGATCGAGGTCGTACGCGATCAGCGACGACCGGTCTTTCTCCATTTGCGGACCGTGCGTTTTGGCGGCCACGCCGGCAGCGACGCCGAGATCAGCTACCGTAAGCCGCGCGAAATCGAGGCGGATTACGCCCGTGATCCGCTGCTGTCCACGGCATCGTGCCTCCGTGCGACGGGCGTTAGCGTCGCCGACATCCTCGCTCGCTACGACGCCATCCGCCGGCAGATCGACGAGGAGGTGGGACGGCTCGCTGACGGTCCTCGCCTCGGCTCGGCGGCCGAGATCATGGCGCCGCTTGCCCCACGCCATCCAATCCGAGTAGCGGCGAGGGTTAATGAGCTGCGGAGGAAGCGCTCTGAGCGAGACATCCCAGCACGACCCCGCACTCTCGCCGAGTCGATCAATGCCACACTCGATGAACTGCTGACCGCCGATCGCCGAGTGATCGTTTTCGGTGAGGATGTCGGTGTCAAGGGGGGCGTCTACGGCCTCACGGCTCGGCTGGCCCGCAAGCATGGAGCGGCTCGGGTCTTCGACACTCTCCTTGATGAGCAGGCAATTCTCGGTCTGGGGCTGGGCGCCGGACTCGCCGGTCTGATTCCTATTCCCGAGGTGCAGTACCTCGCCTACCTGCACAACGCCGAAGATCAACTGCGTGGCGAAGCCGCCACACTGCCGTTCTTCTCACGCGGTCGCTTCACCAACCCGATGGTCGTTCGGATTGCCGGACTTGGCTACCAGAAGGGTTTCGGCGGGCACTTTCACAACGACAACGCCGTGGCGGTGCTGCGAGACATTCCCGGACTCGTGGTCGCATGCCCAGCACGCGCCGACGACGCTGCCGCGATGCTGCGAACCTGCGTCGCCGCCGCTATCAGCGACTCGACCCTGTCGGTCTTTCTTGAACCGATCGCGCTGTACCACCGGCGAGACCTCTACGAGACAGGCGATCAGGCGTGGCTTGCTATTGATCATGACAATCACGTGCCGATCGGTCGCGCCAGGAGCTATGGAAGTGGATCTGAAGCATTGACCATGATCAGCTTTGGCAATGGAGTGCCGATGAGCTTGCGGGTGGCAGGCCGGCTCGCGTCCGCCGGCATCGCTGCCCAGGTGCTGGACCTGCGCTGGCTCGCTCCCCTTCCAGTCGAGGACATCTTGGCTGCTGCCCTGTCGACCGGCAAGGTCCTCGTGGTCGACGAGACGCGGCACAGTGGAGGCGTGGGTGAGGGCGTGGTCACAGTATTGGTCGAAGCCGGCTTCAGCGGTCCGATTCAGCGAGTGGCGAGCCAGGACAGCTTCGTGCCGCTGGGCGGCGCGGCCGAGCACGTGCTGCTGAGTCAAGATGAAATCGAGAAAGCAGCGCTCACGCTGACTGGGATGGGAGAACAATGAGCCGCATTGGACCGCTCGAGCTGCTTGGCGTCGATCATCTGCTCAGCGAGGAGGAGCGCGACATCCAAGGCACTGTCCGGGAATGGGTGCAGCAGCGCGTCAAGCCGAACATCGCCGATTGGTATGAACGTGGAGATCTTGATCTTGGTTTGATGCGCGAAGCTGGTGATCTTGGACTGCTCGGCATGCACCTGCAGGGCTACGGCTGTGCCGGAGCCAATGCCGTCTCCTATGGGCTCGCCTGCCTGGAACTCGAAGCAGGGGATTCCGGGGTGCGGAGCATGGTGTCTGTGCAAGGTTCTCTTGCGATGTTCGCGATCTGGAAGTTTGGGAGCGAGGAGCAGAAGACCACATGGCTGCCCAGGATGGCCGCTGGTGAGGCGGTCGGCTGCTTCGGGCTGACCGAACCAGACTTTGGATCCAACCCGGCAGGCATGCGGACTCGCGCCAAGCGGGACGGCGACGACTGGGTGATCAACGGCACCAAGATGTGGATCACCAACGGATCGGTCGCAGACGTGGCGATCGTATGGGCGCAGACAGACGACGGCATCCGGGGGTTCGTAGTCCCCACCGATACGCCGGGATTCTCGGCGCCCAAGATCGGCAAGAAACTATCCTTACGTGCCTCGGTCACCTCGGAACTGGTGCTCGAGGATGTTCACCTGCCTGAGGATGCCGTACTTCCGGACGTGACAGGCTTGCGCGGTCCACTTTCCTGCCTGAACGAAGCACGTTTCGGCATCGTCTTCGGTGTCCTAGGCGCGGCGCGGGATTGTTTGGAGACGGCGATCGACTACGCGATCTCGCGCGAGGTCTTCGACCGGCCGCTCGCATCACTGCAGCTGACCCAGGCCAAGCTGGCGGACATGGCCTTGGAACTGCAGAAAGGATTCCTGCTGGCACTACACCTGGGGCGCCTGAAAGATGATCATCGCTTAGAGGCGCGGCAGGTCAGCCTGGGCAAGCTGAACAATGTACGCGAATCGCTGGCGATCGCCCGGGAGTGCCGGACCATCCTGGGCGCCAACGGCATCACACTGGAGTATCCGGTACTGCGGCACGCCAATAACTTGGAGTCGGTGCTGACCTACGAGGGTACCTCCGAAGTCCATCAGCTCGTGATCGGACAAGCGCTGACCGGGGAAAACGCCTTCGCCTGAGCACGGTTGGCTCGCGTCAGTGATGGGACATCTCGGCGCGGATCTGACGACGGGACTCAGCGAACAGCAGTGTCTCAACCACCATGGCGCACGTGACGATGAGCGCCACGACAGCCAGTTGGATGAGCGCAGGCAGCGCCACAATCAACAGCATCGCGGCTAGCAGTACACCCGAAGTCACAAGGCGGACCACTGAGATGCTATGCACTGTAAGCCACTTGAAGATCACGTGACCGAGCAGATACACGACCACCCCACCCACGAGGGCGGCCAGCGCCACGCGGGGCAAGGGATCGGTAAGAGTGTGGTCGCTGGTGTCGCTGACGTACAGCAGTACTTCCTTCAGCCCGAAAGCAACTAAGACGATGCCGAGCACCAGCGGCATGTGAGCGTAGGAGTAGGCATTGCGGGCGAGTCGGGCGCGAGTCTTCAGCGGCTCAGTGGCGAGAGCCCGCTCGCCCAACAAGGCACTCACATCGAAATACGCCCACCACATGCCTGAAGCCAACAGCAGACCCAACACTGAGGCGGCGATGATGACCCAGGTGATGGGCTCCTTGGCCACGCCGACACCAATGGCGACGATCGATTCGCCGAGCGCGATGATGATGATCAAGCCATGTCGTTCGGCGAAATGTCCCGCGGAAGGCAGCCGCCAGCCTCTGAAGCCACCAAGGGCTGTCCCCACGTAGTCGGCGACCAGCGCGAGCATCCAGAGGCCCGTCTGCTGCCATCCCTCGAACTGCGACGCCACCAGCAGCAGCACAGTGCTCGCAGCGACGCTGACGGCGAATCTCAGCACCTGCTTGCGAAGCTCGGCATCCTCCCTGGAAAGGATCATGAGCATGACGAGATGCATGGCACGGAAGATCAGGTAACACACGGCCAGTACGACGGGCCCCTGCAATCCGCCGGGTAGGTCGTCGAAGGCCTCCGGGATGCACAATGCCAGCACGAACATCGCTGCCATTCCAGCGAGGATGGCCAGCATGATAGGCCGCTCCTCAGCGCTCGCAAGATTGGCCAGCCAGGCGTACCCGGTCCAAGCCCACCACAGCAATATCAGCACCAAGGCACCGCGGAGGATGCCGTGCCAGCTCATCTCGTCAGCCATGAAGGCCGTCACCTGCGTCAAGGCGAACACGAAGACCAGATCGAAGAACAGCTCAAGCGGGGTAACCGTGGCGTGCTCTTGTTGTTCGCGAATGAGCGGACGACCTGCCTGCACGGCAACATTCTGCTACTGATGCCGCTCTAGGTCTGTATGGCGATGCCCTGAGGTTGCTCGAGAGCCCGCGCGTTTGAGATTGCTCGCGCAATCGCGCTGACAGTCCCCCGTCTTCCGCACTCCCTCGCAGACAACGCAGGACGCTTGCATGCCTGGATCTCGTCGGAAGCGTTGTCTGCTCGCTCGTTCGGCCAGACAGGGGCGCGCGCGATCTCCGTTCTTGATGCTCGCTTCGCTCGCTGCGTTTCGCGCCGGCAGTCGCCGGGCTGGTCGTTGCTTGCAGACGAAAGAGCGTGTCCGCTCGCTCCTCCTCATGACGGCGACGCGCGAAACGCGGCGCTCGCAATCTAGGATCGCGAGTATGACAACGCGGGAGTTCACACCGCGGTCCGCGGAGCCACTGCCGGCCCACCTCGCTGATGCGACCACCGACCAGTCCTCGCTGCGACGCTTCCTGCTTGGGCTTCCCGGGGTGGATCCAGTCGGCATCGAACAGCGAGCAGCCGGGCTGGCGACCCGATCGATCAAGCGAGCGTCCAAGCTGGCGGCGATCGATCTGGCGATCTCGATGGTGGATCTCACAACGCTGGAAGGGGCCGACACGCACGGAAAGGTACGGAACCTGGCGCGGAAGGCGATGCTGCCAGATCCGGACTACCCCGAAACGCCGTGCACCGCGGCTATCTGCGTGTATCCAGACATGGTGCCTACCGCTGTCGCGGAGCTGAAGGGCTCCGACGTCAAGGTTGCATCGGTCGCTACCGCCTTCCCATCCGGCCGCTCAACCCTCGAGGTCAAGCTGGCCGACACGAAAATCGCGGTCGACGGCGGTGCTGACGAAATCGATATGGTGATCGATCGAGGCGCATTCCTGGCTGGCCGGTACGGCACCGTCTTTGAGCAGATCGTCGCGATCAAACAGGCGTGCGGTGGGGCCAGACTAAAGGTGATCTTGGAGACCGGAGAGCTGGCGACCTACGACAATGTACGCCGCGCCTCCTGGCTGGCGCTGCTCGCCGGTGGCGACTTCATCAAGACCTCGACCGGCAAGATTTCCCCCGCCGCCACCCTGCCCGTGGTCCACGTGATGTTGCAGGCTGTCAGGGACTGGAAAGCCCAGACCGGCGAACAGCGAGCGGTGAAGCCTGCCGGCGGCATCCGCACGGCAAAGGACGCAATTCGTTATCTGGTAGCGGTTCACGAGGTTGCCGGCCCAGAGTGGCTGGATCCGTACTACTTCCGGTTCGGAGCCTCGTCGGTACTCAATGATTTGATCATGCAACGCCGGGCGCAGCTGGACGGCCACTACTCCGGTGCCGACTATGTGACCGTTGATTGAAGGAATTTTGATCATGGAATGGGAATACTCTCCAGCCCCCGAGTCGAGTGCCATTGCCGACATCAAGGACCGCTACCTGCCCTTCGTCGACGGAACCTTCAAAGAGGGCAGCGGCGAAGATCGCGACACCATCAACCCCGGAACTGGGGAGAGGCTCTCGACGGTCTCGACCGTCAACGCCGCCGATATCGACCGAGCAGTCAAGGCCGCTCGCCGGGCGTATGAAAATGTCTGGTCCTCCGCAACCGGCGCCGAGCGGGGCAAGTACCTGTTCCGGATCGCTCGCGCGATCGCCGAGCGATCCCGCGAATTGGCCGTCGTGGAGACCCTCGACAACGGCAAGCCGATCAAGGAAACGCGAGATTTCGACGTGCCCGCAGCTGCGCAGCACTTCTTCTATCACGCTGGCTGGGCTGACAAGCTGCAACACCTCGGCCTGGGGCCTGCGCCGCAACCACTAGGCGTCGCCGGGCAGGTCATACCGTGGAACTTTCCGCTGTTAATGGCCGCTTGGAAGATTGCACCCGCTCTGGCGGCCGGCAACACCGTGGTGATCAAGCCGGCTGAAACCACCCCGCTATCGATCTTGGTGCTTGCCGAGATCATCGCGGATGCCGATCTGCCACCCGGAGTGGTGAACATCGTCACCGGAGCCGGCGATGTGGGCTCCGCGCTGGTCAATCACCCCGGCATCGACAAAGTCGCATTTACTGGCTCCACCGCAGTCGGTCGCCGCATCCAGCGGGAGTTGGCCGGCACCGGCCGCAAGATCACCTTGGAGTTGGGCGGCAAGGGCGCAAACATCATCTTTGAGGACGCAGCGCAGGACCAGGCCGTCGAGGGCATCATCAATGGCATCTTCTTCAACCAGGGACAGGTGTGCTGCGCGGGCTCCCGTTTGCTGGTGCAGGAATCGATCGCAGATGAGTTCGTCGAGCGACTCAAGCAACGAATCGAAACGCTGCGGGTTGGTGATCCGATGGACAAGAACACCGACGTAGGCGCGATCAATTCCGAAGCTCAGCTCGGACGCATCACGGCACTGATGGACGCTGGGATGGCCGAGGGTGCTGATCTATGGTCCTCCTCATGCACGCTGCCGAAGAACGGCTACTACCTCTCCCCCACCATCTTCACCAACGCGACGCCGTCGATGCGGATTGCGCGCGAGGAGATTTTTGGCCCGGTGTTGACCACGATGACATTCCGTACCCCAGATGAAGCCGTCATGAAGGCCAACAACAGCCCTTACGGCCTGTCGGCCGGGGTGTGGACGGAGAAGGGTTCGCGAGCCATGGGGATGGCGGCAGCGCTTCGGTCAGGCGTGATCTGGGACAACACGTTCAACCGTTTTGATCCGACGGCTAGCTTCGGCGGCTACAAGGAGTCGGGCTTCGGCCGCGAAGGGGGGCCGTCGGGCCTGGCAGCCTACCTGAACACCGATGATGAGGCGGTTATCACAGCAAGGGGGGCGACCCCCATGAACCCCCGCGGCGCGCGCAACAACACACGGGAGCGCGCCCGATGACAGCAGCAAGGGGGGCGACCCCCTTGAACCCCCGCGGCGCGCGCAACAACACACGGGAGCGCGCCCGATGACGCATCTCGCAGTCTCCAAGACCTACAAGCTCTTCATCGGCGGAGCGTTCCCACGTTCTGAGTCTGGCCGGACATATCAGGCGACTGACAACAAGGGAAACTTCTTGGCCAATGCGGCGCTGGCCTCGCGCAAGGACCTCCGTGATGCGGTGGTCGCGGCTCGCAAAGGTTGTGCCGCCTGGTCGAAAGCCACCGCGTACAACCGCGGCCAGGTGATCTACCGGATCGCCGAGATGCTGGAGGCCCGGCGCACCGAGTTCGTCGAACTGATCATGATCAGTTCGGGCGCCTCGACCAAGATCGCCACAGCTGAGGTGGATGCGGCGATTGATCGGCTAGTGCATTATGCCGGCTGGACAGACAAGCTTGCCGCGGTGCTTGGAAGCACTAACCCTGTGTCGAGTCCCTACTTCTCCTACTCCGCTCCGGAACCGACTGGCGTCGTCGGGATCCTTGCGCCAACGGGATCGCCGCTACTGGGCTTGGTATCAGTACTGGCACCCGTGATCACCGGCGGTAACGCCTGTGTGGTGATCGCTGCCGAGCAGGATCCCTGTGTTGCGATCGCCTTTGCGGAGGTCATCGCGACCTCTGACGTGCCGGGTGGAGTCATCAATATCCTGACCGGAAGGGTTGCTGAACTAGCCCCCCATCTCGCTGCTCATTCGGATGTCAACGCTCTCGACCTCACCGGAGCCGATGCCGAACTACGGAAGACCCTGGAGCAGGCGGCCGCCCAAACGGTCAAACGCGTCTACTTTCCAAGGGGTCTTCCCGACTTCGCGGCTGCACCCGGCACCGCCCGACTACGCGCCTTCTTGGAGATCAAGACGGTGTGGCATCCGACCGGTGCCCTATCGCTCTCCGGCGGCACCTCGTACTAGCCGGCCAGGAATAGCGGAGGACCCTCATGAGTTTCGGCCGTCATGACCATTGACGCAGTGAGGACCATAGGACTGATCGGTGCCGGGCACATTGGCAGCCAGGTCGCACGCGCAGCAATCGCCAGCGGGTACGACGTGGTGATCAGCAATTCACGAGGACCGGAGACGCTGACTGATTTGGTGTCTGAGCTGGGTCCACGAGCCCGTGCCGGCACGACCGAAGAGGCCGCCAGGGCTGGTGATCTCGTGGTCGTTGCAATCCCGCTGAAGGCAATCGGCGCCGTGCCAGTCGAGCCGCTCGTGGGCAAGGTGGTGATTGATACCAACAACTACTACCCGCGGCGGGATGGCACCATCCCAGCGCTCGACGACGATAGCCTGACTAGCTCCGAGCTGCTACAAGAGCGGCTGCGCGGGGCCCACGTAGTCAAGGCGTTCAACCACATCTACTCGCAACAGATCACCAGCGACGCTACGCCGCCGGGTACGCGCGACCGGCGTGCGCTGGTGGTTGCAGGAGACGACCCGGCCGCAAAGGCTCAGGTGGCCGAATTGATAGACGGGTTTGGTTTCGACGTCGTCGACGCCGGCTCACTAGCCGAGAGCTGGCGCATCCAACCAGGTACGCCCGGCTACACCCGGCGGATGAACGCCGAAGAACTGACTGCCGCCCTGGCAGCCGCCGCTGGCGGACCTACCTCTTAGCACTACTCCGAGATCAGCGTTCGATCGGTGCCCACTCGGGGCCAGTCTCACCCAGAGTTTCATCGAGCTTTGCAAAGAGCGGGGTCGGCCGCTGCAGCGGGGTTCCAGGTGTGATCGGACGGGATTCCCAATTGGCCTGTTCCGCGGCGTAATCGCCCATGATCACCGGATAGTCCGGTCCACCCTCTTCGGTCACCTCGTGGATCTCCGGCTGCGCCGCCCAAGTACCGGTCCCGCCCAACGCGTCATGAACCTGCTGAGCGGCATGCGGCATGAAGGGAGTGAGGAGTGTATTGGCATCCGACACGACCTGCAGCGCCGTGTGCAGTACTGTGTCACGCCGCTCACGATCGTCTTGGAGCTTCCACGGTTCGGTATCTGAAATGTATTTGTTCGCAGCGCCGACTACTCGCATGGCTTCGGTCATGGCGAGCTTGAACCGATTCCGGCCGAGCAGCTCGCCTACTATGTCGAACGCGTTGCGAGAGGTCCGCAGCAATTCATGATCAACATTGAGTAGTGTGCCGGGCGTCGGGATTGAGCCATTGTTCCTGTGTGCCATCGAGATCGAGCGGTTCACCAGGTTGCCCCACTCGTTGGCCAGCTCGAAGTTGGTGCGCCGGACAAACTCGTCCCAGGTGAAATCAGTATCAGTCGTTTCCGGGCCGGCCACCGCAATGAAGTAGCGCAAGGCATCGGGCCCGAAGTCGTGCAGGAAGTCGCCGACGTAGATCACCTTGCCTCGGCTGGTGGAGAACTTGGAGCCGCTCATGGTCAGGTACTCGCTGGAGACGATCTCGTCGGGCAAGCGAAGCTCGCCCAGCGGACCGACTGTGCCACCATGATCACCCTCACCGTTGTGGCCGAGCAGGATCCCGGGCCAGATCACGGTGTGGAAGACGATGTTGTCCTTGCCCATGAAGTAGTAGCCGCGCGCCTCGGGGTCGATCCACCATTGCTTCCAAGCGTCCGGATCACCGCTGCGCTTGGCCCACTCCACCGATGCGGAGAGGTAACCGATGACGGCGTCGAACCACACGTAGAGCCGCTTCATCGGCTGGTCCCGCCAGCCGTCGAGCGGCACCGGCACACCCCAGTCAAGATCGCGAGTGATCGCCCGCGGCCTGAGATCTTCCAGAAGGTTCTGGCTGAACTTCAGCACGTTGGGCCGCCAGTCGGTGCGGGAGCTCAGCCATTTCCCGAGCGAACCCGCCAGCGCCGGAAGGTCAAGGAGGTAGTGCTCGGTTTCGACGAACTTGGGCGTCTCGCCGTTGATCCTTGAGACGGGGTTGATTAGATCGATCGGGTCCAGCTGGTTTCCGCAGTTGTCGCATTGATCACCGCGCGCACTGGGATATCCGCAGATGGGGCAGGTGCCTTCGATGTATCGGTCCGGCAGGGTTCGTCCGGTGGATGGGCTCACTGCCCCCATCGTGATCTTGGGCACCACATAACCGTTGCGCTGGAGTCCTAGAAAGAGATCTTGAACAACGGCGTAGTGGTTGAGGGTGGTGGTGCGTGTGAAGAGGTCGTAGGACAGCCCGAGGTCACGCAGGTCGTTGACGATCACGCGGTTGTACTTGTCGGCAGTTTGCCGAGGGCTCAGGCCCTCACGCTCGGCCTGAACCAGGATCGGCGTGCCGTGCTCGTCGGTCCCCGACACCATCAAGACCTCGTGCCCGCTCATCCGCATGTAACGCGCAAAGATGTCTGAAGGAACCCCGAAGCCTGAGACGTGACCGATGTGGCGTGGCCCGTTTGCGTACGGCCAGGCCACAGCGGTCAGGACACGCGAAGTCATGGGCTAAACCCTAGCCCGGCGCGACACCACGCCAATCCGGTGTTTCAGGCCCAATCCGGTGTTTCAAGCAGGAGCGCCGCTCAACCAGCCGCTGAGATGCGCTCCACCAATGCCTGACGTACGGCGTTCGGTGCGAAGACGCTCTTGGCGGCGTTGATCGTCAGCCGGCGTACGTCACCTAGCGAGTAGTCGAATGCATCGGCAAGCATGGCAAACTCCCTGGTCACCGTCGTCGCGCTCATCAGCCTGTTATCGGGGTTGACCGTGACCATGAACCCCAGCCGGTCCAGGCTGTGGATTGGATGCTCGGCGATGGAAGCCACGGCGCCGGTCTGCACATTGGAGGACGGGCACATCTCGAACGGGATCTGTTCCTCGAGCAGGTACGCCGCGAAGTCGCCGAGCCTGACACTGCCGCCATCATTTAGCTGAAGGTCCTCAATGATCGAAACGCCGTGTCCAATCCGGTTGGCTCCGCAGACCTGTACCGCTTCCCAAATGGACTCACACCCATCAGCCTCACCGGCATGAATCGTGTAGTGCGCGCTGCGACGCCGTAGCAGCTGAAAGGACTCCAGGTACCGCGATGGAGGAAATCCCTTTTCCGGCCCAGCGATGTCGAAACCGGCGACGCTGTCGTCGCGATAGCGCAGCGCCAGCTCGGCGATCTCGCGAGTCGGATCGGCCTGCCGCATAGCCGTGACCAACTGGCGCACCTCGATCTCGTGCCCACTGGCTCGAGATGCCGCTATCCCCTCGGCCAATCCATCACGAACGGCCTCGACAGCCTCGGACGCGGTCAAACCGGCCCGCAAATGCTGTTCGGGTGCCCAGCGCGTCTCGCCATAAATCACTCCGTCCGCGGCCAAGTCCGCTACGAATTCCCTGGCGACACGACGCAGATTCGGCGCTGTCTGCATGACCGCGATGGTGTGATCGAACGTTTCGAGGTAGCGCACGAGTGAGCCGGAGTACGCCGCATTGGCGAACCACCGACCAAGATCATCAGCACTATCGGTCGGAAGCACATGATCAGTCTCTGCAGCAAGCTCGATGATCGTCTCCGGTCGCAGTCCGCCATCAAGATGATCATGGAGCGACACCTTTGGAAAAGCCCGCAGAGCTTCCAGATCAAGGCTCATGATCGATCCGCGCCAGATCATCGGCTCCGAAGGCTTGGGGTAACACCGAGGTCATCGGCAGGATGCCGAACGGAGTGTCGACCAGGCACTCCATCCCACCGTGCTCCCAGATCACTTGGCGGCAGCGGCCACACGGCATCAAGGCGGACCCGTCGCCGTCCACACAGGCAAGTGCAACCAACCGGCCGCCTCCGCTGGCGTGCAGCGCGGACACCAGTCCGCATTCTGCGCACAAGGTCAAACCATATGAGGCGTTCTCTACATTGCAGCCGGTCACTATTCGGCCGTCATCAACCAGTGCCGCAGCACCCACTGGAAACTGTGAGTACGGGGCATAAGCGCGACGGCTTGCATCTCGCGCCGCGGCACGGAGCTGATCCCAGTCGATAGTGATCGGCTCTTCGACAGGCTCAGGGCACACTGCTACTTCTCGTAGGGAATGCCGTCAGCGGCGGGCGGTCGCACCCGGCCCACCAGCCCTGCTACTGCGATGATCGTGGCGACGTAAGGCAAGATCAGCAGGAACTGGCTGGGCATCGGCGTGCTCAGTGTCTGCAGCTGGGAGGCCATCTGGGTCACGAAGCCGAAAAACAGGCACATGATCGACGCGAGCACTGGATGCCAGCGGCCCATGATCACCGCAGCAAGCGCGATGAAACCGTTGCCAACTGTGAACTCCTTGGTGAACGAGCCGGTCGATGCGAGTGTGAAGAAGGACCCGCCGAGACCGCCGAACACGCCGCCGGCCAGCACGGCTGACCAGCGGATCCCGCGAACGCTGATGCCGACTGTGTCGGCCGCCTCAGGATGCTCGCCCGTGGCGCGAATCCGGAGACCCCAGGTGGTCCGATAGAGGATCAGCCAGACCACGAACACCGAGATTGCTGCCAGATAGGCCAGGATGTTCTGCTCGAAGAACACCCGACCAAAGAACGGGATCTTGGACAGGCCAGGAATCGGGATCGGTTCGAGCACCGGCGCGGAGTTGTATTTGCTCGACGCAGGCTCCACCAATTGATCAAAAAGAAAGCCAGTGAGCCCGATCGCGAGCAGGTTGAGCACCACACCCAACACCACTTGATTGACCAGGTAGTTGATCGAGAACACCGCCAGCAATGCAGCCATTGCGAGGCCTGCCAGCATCGCAGCGATAATGGCCGCCGGCACGGATTGGGTGACACTCCCGACTATGGCGGCAGCGAAAGCCGCGGAGAGGAACTGACCTTCGATCGATACGTTGACAACGCCGGAGCGTTCGCACAACACCCCACAGAGCGCACCAAAGACCAGAGGCGTAGCGAGCGACAAGGTGCCGGCGAATTGGTTGCTGACCGGGAAAGGCAACTCTCGACCCGAGGCCGCCCAGGTCAGAAAGCCCATCACGACAGCCAGCGCAGCCACGGCACCCGCCAACACCGGCCAGCGACCACGCATCCGGCCAGACAGGTAGCCGACAGCGGCCGCGAGGCAGAGCAAGGCACAGACCAAAACGGTGGTAAAGCCAGGCACTGTCACAGTCGGCAGCTGCACCGCGTCAAAGGCGTCGGATAGCGCGAACCGGGCACTGCCGGTGGTGGATGCGAGCCCGATCAGGAGGAGTACGCCGACGACCGCAATGAGCACACCAGTGGAGATGCGCTGACGACGCTTTTGGGGCGTTTCGACGGGGGCTACTTCGGCACGCCGCGGAGCCTGTTCGACCGTGTCAACGCTCATCGCGCGTGCTCCCGTGTATTGGCTGCGCAGGGCGGGGTCCAAAGGGGGTCGTCCCCCTTGACCAACACTGCGCAGTGCGGGGGTCCAAGGGGGTCGTCCCCCTTGACGAACACTGCGCAGTGCGGGGGTTCAAGGGGGTCGCCCCCCTTGCAATCATCACGCCAGCCCTCCTTCAGGAACCGGTCCGAGCGCTCGAGTCTTGCGAGGCTGCAGGAAGGGCACGATCTTCGTCACCAGTGCGGGCGCCGCAACAAAGAGCACGATCAGTGCCTGCAGCACGGTTGTCAGCGTGAGCGGCGTCTGAGCAATGCTCTGCATAGCCAGGCCACCGGCATGCAAGGCGCCGAACAACAAGCCGGCTAGCACGGTTCCCAGGGGTCGTGAGCGGCCGAGCAGAGCAACGGTGATGGCGTCGAAGCCAATGGATCCCACGATCCCCAGTGATAGCGGCACAGGAAGGCCCGAAGCGCTCGGGCCCAAGGCCGCCTGAACGCCAGCAAGGCCCGCGAGCGCCCCTGCCAAGAGCATGGTGATCACGGTGGTCCGGCTCACACTCATCCCTGCTGTCGCTGCGGCGTGGGGATTCGCGCCCACAGCGCGGATCGCGAATCCGGTGGTCGAGCGATCCAGCAGCCACCAGACTCCTACGGCGGCGAGCAGGGCCAGCACGAAACCCAGGTGCAGTTGCCCGCCCTCCAGCCGTGGCATGGTGGCGTTCCAGTCCACGATCGGGGAAATCGGGTCGGTCCGCCCAGGCCGCTGGAAGGCGGGCGTGGTGAGCAGATAGGCCAACAGACCTAAGGCGATGTAGTTCATCATGGTCGTCACGATGACTTCGTGCGCCCCGGTCTTTGCCTTCAGCCAGCCCACGATGCCACCCCAGAATGCACCACCGAGTAACCCTCCGGCGGTGGCCAGCAGCAGATGTATGCCAGGCGGCAGATGCAAGGTGAAACCGATGTAGGCAGCCACGATCGCGCCCAGGATGGCCTGACCCTGAGCACCGATATTGAAAAGACCCGCACGGAATGCCAGACCCACGCCAAGCCCGGCGCAGATGAGAGGAGCCGCTTGAGCGGTCGTCTCGGTGATCGGCCCGTAGCCGCCGATGGCACCTTGGATCAATGCCGCGTACGTGATGCTGACCTTGTCCCAGGAGGCGATCAGGGCATCCGAGGGTCGAGCGAAGAAATAGGCGAATTTGCTGCGGACTTCGGTGTCAGAGATGATCATCAGCAGCGCGCCGACGAGGAAGGCGAGCACGATCGACGCGATCGTGATCAATACGTCGGACCATGGGATCGCGACCCAGCGCTTCCGCGGCTCAGGACTCATGAGGCATCTCCTCGAGACTGGCCTCCAGGGCGGCGTCTTCCTCGGCGAGAGTGGTTATGGAAGCACTCGCCAAGGCCTCCGCGGTGGGGACGCCAGCCATCATCAGGCCGAGCACTTCACGTGAGGTGT
>Ga0081455_10002191_pt1 | contig 23279 bp, 54 predicted proteins | sample TabmetS3T2R1_FD_70207 | JGI IMG/M metagenome (GOLD analysis project Ga0081455, IMG submission 70207) | Tabebuia heterophylla rhizosphere microbial communities from the University of Puerto Rico - S3T2R1 | ecosystem: Host-associated > Plants > Roots > Rhizosphere ...
AGTGGGGCATCGGTGAGGACTCGACGTTCAAGGTGACGATGGTCGCCGCCAGCGACAAGTCGATCAAGTTCACCTTCTCGGCCTAGCAACCAGCTAGGCACACGTCCTGGGCATGACGTAAAACTGCCCACCCAGCAGTACAAGTCCGCAGTACAATCCAACCAGGAGTAACCTACATGATCGTTCGCAAGTCTCTCACCGCTCTTGCCATCCTCGTCGGCACGCTCGCGCTCACCCTCTCGGTGATCGCCGCCAACGCCGATGCCAAGAGCGCGCCGCGCTGCCATGCCATCGTGAATGGCAAGAAGTCATGGTCCACGAAGTTCTGCCCCAAGGCTGGCAAGCAGGGCGAGCGCGGACTCCAGGGCCAGCGCGGTGAGCAGGGCACACAGGGTTCCAACGGCCTTCAGGGCACGCCCGGTACGGCCGGTGCGGCTGGCCGTGACGGCATGATCGGCGCGACCGGCGCTGCCGGTGCCGATGGCAAGCAGGGTGTCAAGGGTGACACCGGGGCAACCGGCGCGTCGGCCTTCGACATCTGGCGCAACCGTGGCGGCAAGGGTGACGAGGAGAGCTTCCTCGATTCACTGATCGGCGCGCGTGGTCCGCAGGGTGATGTCGGCCCGCAGGGTCCGCAGGGTGAGCAGGGTCCGGTCGGTCCCGTTGGTCCGGCTGGCCCGCAGGGCAATGACGGTCTGCTCGGTGCCTTCTACGCGGTCGCCAAGTACAAGAACGCCAACGCTGGTGCCATCGCCACGGTCGCCTGCGATGCCGACCCGAGCAAGACCAACTACACGGCCATCGCTGGCGGTGTGCAGATGACTGGTACCGGTGCCGACAACAGCAACAACACCCCGGTGTCGTCGTCCTTCCCCGGCCGCATGGACTGGTCGGTCAACAAGCCGAAGGCCAACCGCCTCGACGGCTGGATCGTGCAGTTCGGCGGTAACGCTGGTCCCGTGTCGGATCGTGCCCCGATGACCGTCAACGTGTGGGCGCTGTGCGTGCCCAAGACCAACATCCCGGTCGTGACCACGTACTCCGAGTAACAACCCCGCTGTCACCCCTTGTGGGTGGCGGCGGTGCGGCGGCTGTCCCTCTCTCGTGGTTGGGTGGAGTGGGCAGCCGCCACACGGCCGTCATCCGCTATGATCCCATGACTCAAGGAGTCACTATGTCAAGAAGCATCAGGCCCATCGGACCCGTCACCGCCACGCTGCGCAAAGCGGGCTACAACCAGTACGCCGCGATCATCGTGGATGGCGAGCAGTTGCCAAATGTCAGTGTGCTGACTGTGCGCGAAGGCCAGACGGTCAAGTTCGTCGGTGCCTACCTCGACAGCAACGGTGAGATGCACACGACCAACAAGTGCATGGACATGAAGCGCGCCGCGCGCCGCATCCTGACGATCCGCGAGCACATCCTCGATGAGCAGGATGACAACCTGGATGTGATCGACTGCCCCGGCTGCGGCAAGCGCCACAGCGATCTCACGCTCTGCCCGGAGGACTGACATGATCTTCGCTGAACTGCGGCGCGAGGATGCGGGGGAGGGTTACTACACCCTCCGCTACTGCGTCTGGAACGACAACATGCTTGGCACCTACGGTGTGCACTTCAACCCGCGCGACAAGCCCTACGGGGCGAGCCGGGACTATCACACCCCGGCCACGCCGGAGCAGGTCGCCGCGCACGAGGCGTACGAGGCATTCAAGCGCCTGCCCGATGCCGAGCAGGATGCCATCTACGACAAGGGTGAGGAGCCGTACGCACAGTTCGTGGATACCTGCTGCTACTGGGACAACGTGCCCTGCCACTGTGACGGCTCGTCGCTGGTCGAAGTGATCGTCGGAGACGACGAGCGCGCCTTCGCCATCGCTGCCATGATGGCCGATGTCAAACGACAAGGAGACTGACATGTGTGGAGTCTGCGGGGCTGACCCCTGCTATCGCATCTGCCCCACGCAAGACCCCTTCGGGGGCGACCAGGCGGCTGAAGCTGCCGATCACGACTTCAACGCTCAGTACGACGACGTGCGTGAGCGCTACATGGAGCACTGTCCGCGCCACGGTGCCTACGCTGGTGACTGCGGCGGCTGCGAGGCCGAGCACTATGCCAACGAGGATGATGACGAACCCTACGTGCACTACTGCGAAGGTTGCGGCAAGGACGACACCCACATGGAGGAAGGGTGCCCATGCCGCAACGGTGCTGCACTGCCGTCGATGACAGTCGGCGCGGTACTCAACCACAAACGGCAAGCGGCTCCCGCCGACGACGACATCCCCTTCTAGGAGACGACATGGACAGCATCACGAACCGCTCTGGTGGCAAGCGCATTGCCACACTGTTGGCCGTCGCCACGAGCGAGGGCATCAACTCCAACAACCCGGAGGGTGGGATCAACCACGACCTGCCCGACCACGACATCATCGAGTGCATCGTGGACATCGCCAACGGCAACCACAAGCTCGGCATCGTCATTGACGAACTGGGCGAGGACGTGGAATGCCGGATCATCAAGGCGTTCTTCGACGGCGCGTACGACCGCTAGGAGGCAACATGGAACCGCAGTTCACACATGATTGCGACTGGTGCATCTTCATCGGTCGCGTCGAGCGTGGCGAGGGTGAGTGGAAGCAGTCCGGCTGGCGCTATGAGCCGACCGTCCGCACGATCACGTGGCCCGCTGGTGACCTGTGGGTCCATCCCAGCGGCGGCGTGATCGTCCGCACCGGCTCCGATGGGCCGGACTACCACTCAATGGACGATGCCTACCTGGCTGCTCTCCCTCCGGAGTGGCAGCCGATGGCGCGCTCCATCTGGCGGCACTACAACAAGGAGCCGACCGAGTACGACCGCGAACGGATGCGCGAGCGCCGTCGTGAACGCCGTCAGGATCGTCGTGTCAAGCGACGTGGCGGCGACCCGTTCTACGAACGGATGATGAAACACCCTCTCCCAACCCTTCCCAACATGGAGGACTAGCAACATGAACGACACAATCACATGCCCGATAAGTGGCAAGGTCATCGGCCCCGGCGAGGGCGAGGCGATCATCAGTCAGATGGGCAACATGTGGATCGTGCATCCCAGCGTGCCCAACGACGAACGTCGTCTCGATGTCAAGGACGAAGGGCTGGAGACGATCAAGGGGCACCGCCCGCTCGGTGGCCCCCACGCGCTCGTCCCCAACGAGGGCATCTGATGGCTACGCCAGAGGAACTGCTCGCCAAACTGGATGACATTGCCAACGGCGTCGATGACCACGGCGGCATCAGCGTGCGCGACGTGGTGGCCGACATCATCCAGGACATCTGCAACAGCTACGACCTTGCCATTGGCATCAAGGCAGGCGAGGGCTGGATGAGTCTGCAAACGGCGACCGACATCCGGCAGACCGTCCGCGACTACATCGCCAATCACTACGGCGACGACTAGTGCACACCGAGACGACATTCGAGTCCTTCCTACAGGAGATCACCGTGAGCAAGACGCAGACCGAACCGCAGTTCAAGCCGGGCGACCGCTTCTGGACCCACTACGACTACAAGTGGGGCACGGTGCTGAAGCTCAACCGTACCGAGCGCAACCGCACACACGGCGTGACCGGTAGCAGGCTGGATGACACCACCTGGTACGACGTGCACTACGACGGCGACCCGGAGGGCCGTGTCTCGTCCATGCTGGACGATGCCCATGGCAACTGGGAGATGGCGCGCATGGTTCCGCCGCACATCGCCAAGCGCTACGGCTACGGGGACGATCCCAAGGCGTCCTGATGGCCAACGAGTTCACCTTCACTGTGACGGCGCGCATCAAGGGTGCGCCGTCCCGTGAGGAGGCACTGCACTGCCTCACCTGGTGGGCAGACGGCAGTGAGCTTGGCAATCTCGACCGCGACACCGGGTTTGTCGAGTTCTCCATCGACCCGTACAACGACAACAAGGAGCACAGCATGATCCACGAGGACAAGACCGAACTGCGCGATGCGCTGCGCGGCCAGCGCATCACCGATGTCGAGTTCGGCGGCGCTCCCAGCGAGCCGCTGATTGACGAGCGTGAGATCACGCTTCACCTCAACAACCACAACAGCGTGACGATCACCGCTACGACGTTCCAGACCATCGCGATCACGGAGGACTGACCATGACCACGACCGAGCGCATCACCGTGCCGGAGGACAACACCGGCTGCTGGCTGGACAACCATCGCGGCCACTACATCCAGCGTGACATGATCCTGCTGGCGGCTGACAGCTTCGGGTACATCCTCGATCCGCTGCTGCGCTGGTACCTCGACTGCTACGAGGACCACTACCACGAGGATAACTACCCGACCGACATCCTGACCGAGATCGTGGATGAGGTCGAGAAGTGGCTCAACTGCGGCGACAACGAGGGGCCGGATCGCGAGATCAAGTTCCAGAACAATCCGCCTGTCATCCCGGAGGGCCACGCCTGGGGCTGGAACGACGGCGACTACGGGCTGTACCCGTACGTGCTGTTCAACATCGGCCAGGAGGACAGCGAGGGTCATCGTCGGCTCGGCTCGGAACTGACGATGCCGCAGGCACGGCGGCTGCTCACCGAGCACGGTGGCAGGAAGGATGTCATCGAGAAGCTGCTCGACCAGAGCAGTGACGACATGGCGCTTCAGATGGGTGGCTTCATCGTGGAAGCCATCGAGTTCTAGGAGGTAACAACATGCCGTACATGTTCAACGCGGATCTCTACCACGACGACTGCATCATCGAGGAACTGATCTCGTGTGGCGAGCTTGCTCCGGCCGCGCGGGACATGGCGGTCGATGAAGCGCTCTGGCAAGCACAGCAAGCCAACTGCATCGAGGAGCCATTCGGCTCCGACGAGTGGCCCGTGTCGCTCTCCCCGCAGGAGCAGGGCGAGGACGACACGTGTGGCCGCTGCCTGAACAGGCTGGAGGACGATCCGCCATGTGATGTACCCGACCCGCAGAACCGGCCAGGCTTTGCCTGTGTCTACCGGCTGCGGCACAGCAGTCAATTCCCGCACCGCTTCCAAGATCCCGACGGCAACATCTAAGGAGATACCAATGAGCTTGACTCATTACGAGGCCCTGAAGACCATCGACACGACGTACCGTCGCAACCACGGTCTGAAGGTCCAGAACAACACCCGGCTCTACATGCGGGGCGATGCGATGACCTGTGAGTTCGGCGTCGTCCTGCATGGCACGGAGGTTGTCACCCTCCACAGTGACGGCAGCTACACGCTCAACAGCGGCGGCTACCGCACCGTGACCACGCTGGATCGCATCCGGCGCTGGGGTCCTCCCGGCCACAACCTGTTCTCGGAGCACAGCGAGTGGTTCGTGCGGCTCAAGCCGAACCCCAAGGACCCACACCCGACGCGCTTCGAGCGCAGCATCCCCAAGCCCTACGATGCCAAGGACCCTGGTCCTGAGCCGGTCAAGTCGCCGGAGGGCTGCATCGCCGGTCGCGCCGAGATTCACCCGGTGCTGGCCAGTGACTACCACTACGATTGGCGAGAGGCCGATCCGAACGCGACGATCTACGACAAGTGGTACGAGGAGGACCCGTTCGACGGAATGTTCTCGGCGTCGGCTTACCAGCCCAAGCGTCCCGGCTATACCAGTGAACCTGGCAAGCGTACGCTGAAGCTGATCGAGGTCGGCCACTACTACGGTGAGCACGGTGGCCAGTGGGGCGACCGCGACGAGGGCTGGGCCGAGTTCACCCATCAGACCGGCTACGACATCAAGCAGACTTCCACCGATGCCGCTGGTGTTCAGTGGAAGTATCGTCAGTGCCCGCACTGCAAGGCGTTCGATGCCGTCCACGCGGCCTGGACGACCAAGATGCAGGGCGACCGCTGGGGCGAGCGCCGCTTCGATCACAACACCGGCTATGTCAAGTACGCTGCCATGATGGAGCAGTTCGGCAGCAAGGAGGCATGGCAGGAGGCGTACATCGCTGACTTCCGTGCCCGCCGTGACTACACCAAGGCGTGCCGTGAGTGGGAGATCCGCAACCGCGTACCGTTCTACGATGGCATCGTGGTTGACAGTGAGGGCTACGCTCCCCGGCTGCGTGCCAACGGCCCGTCTCCGGCCAAGCTGCGGCGGCATGAGGCGACGGTCAAGCGCGTCAAGAGGCGCATCAAGACCTACGTCGATGCCTACATTGCCAAGCTGGGTGACGGTATGCCGATGCCCGGTAACGGCGACTGCTGGTACTGCCTCATGCACACCAGCGATGGCACGGCGATGGGCGATCTCGCGCCGGAGGCCGGTGACCGCCACCTCAACAGCCACATGATGGAGCGCTACTACGTGCCGATGCTGGCCGTCAACGCCATGCGCGAGACGAAGATCACCGATATCGGTGTGGGACTCCTGCTCGACATGAATCCCGACTCCGGCAAGATGGGTGGGCGGGGTGTCAAGGCGTACAGCCAAGTGCACCGTGCCCTCACCAAGTACATGCAGCGTCGCTTGGTGCCGGAACCTCCGACCAGCTAACAACCGAGTAGGCGGGGCGGGCTGCGGCTCGCCCCGTCGCAAGGAGAACATATGTTGATGAGCGACGATAAGTACGTCCGACTGTTTGGCCACCTGCCTGCCAAAGACGTGGACGAGATCGTGCAGGCAGTCACCGGACTGAAGATCATCGAGGGCGACAAGGGTCCTCGTGGTGCCATCTACAACTGGCGCGTGATGTACGGTGACAGGGAGGTTTACGCCTCCCCGCAGAAGAACGCCTGCTCCGGCTTCGTGCAGGGCGTGTTCCGAGCCAAGCTGGCATGAGCCGCCACAAGATCGAGAACGAGAAGGGTGAGTGGTTCTTCGGGTGGGACCAACCGCTCATGTCCTTCTACCTGCAACTCTACGAACCCAACGTGGAGGAGGACGACAACCCGACCATCTGGCTCGGTGCTACCGTCCAGACCCGCATGTACGAGGTTGACACCCTCGTGCGCAACGCTGCTACAAGGGGACTTGTCATCCCCCACGACATGCAAGTGACCCTCTACGGAGACAAGGACGACGGCAAGTGATCCGCATCATCATCACCCAAGAAGATGGCACCTTGCTTGGTGCCACGACGCTCGACCCCACCGACCTGACGCACGATGGCAGGCTGCCGTCCGTGTGGGTTGGTGACAAGGTGCTGGGCGAGCTTCCAACCGACCAAGACGCCCTGCACAAGCTGCTCGGCAAACCGGAGTAGCCATGACCATGCACAAGAAGGATCGCAACATCGTTCGTGCCAATGCGATTGGCAGCACGCTCGACATCGCCTTTGGCCCGAGCGACGACGACTTCCACTACAACAGCGAACACGCCACGATCTCGCACGAAGATCGCACCGTCACTTCTGGCAAGCGCCTTGGCGTCAAGCTGATCTTCCAGGGCGGCGGCTGCGAGATGGCGTGGGCGCACGGCGAGGACTTCGACGCCGAGTACAAGTACGACGGCTATGTCCACCTGACTGCCAACGGCGCGCTCTGCTTCCCGTTCTGGTCGGTCGATGAGAACGACGATCAGAAGATGCCGTTTTGGGTCGAGTTCACCAGCACCGGCCTCAAGGTCTACGCCTTCGAGGGCGAGCCGCCGACCGACCGTGATCAATACCTGGTCTTCGACTCCAACACCGTCAACGTCCCGGAGGACTAATGAACAATCCCATTGCCATGGTCGAACGTGCCGTGTTCGACAGCCTCCAGCAAGCGGAGGTCATCGCACTCGTCCCCAACCCTCGTGACAACATCGAGCGCGAGGGCTACGAGGAGCGCAGCTACATCGTCGTCTGGACCCGTCCCGTCAGGCTCGGCCAGCCGTCACTGGACGACGACGGCATGACCTACGCCACCCACCGGGTGCACATCAACAGCAACGGCGACTCGGCCTGCTTCGACGGTCGTTACGACCAGAGCCGGATCGGTGCGCTACATGACATGCTGGAGCGCGCTCGCATCGACCTGCTGCCCAACGTTGACGCGGCGGTACTGGCTGCCCAAGCGATGCCTGGTGTCCATCACGTGCATCTGCGCCGCTCCGGTGCCAACTGCATTGTCGGCATCGTCGGTGACGACGTGCTTGGTATGGAGTTGGACGTGCGTCAGATCAGCCACGACGCCTGGTACGTCAGCGACGACGATGGCAAGAAGCATCACGGCCACTCGATTGTCGATGCGATCAACGAGGCACGGTCGGCTCATGCTACTCACGGCTGAGGACTTCCACCGCGCCGCCGAGAAGGTCGGCGTCGATGCCATCGAGCAGGAGCATGGTGTCAAGGAGGATGCTGTCTATGACTTCTTCGACGGCTCCGTCTTCGACAACTACCCTGGCATGGACGGCACGTCGCTGGCCTACGGCATCCTGATCGGCGTCAGGGCGGCGCTCGACAACATCGACCCAGCCCGTGTCGCTCGGCTGGCCCGCGCGCTGGGTTTGGCGCAGGCCATCGCTGAGTGCAGGGACGATGCGGCGCTCTCCGGCATCAGGGAGGGCGCGGCTGAGATCGTCACGCTGATTCAACCGGAGCTTCCGGCATGATCTTCAGCGCCACCGTCACCGGCTTCGGCCACTCCAGCACCAAGCGCTACCATGCCGCGTCGGCTGACGAGGCGCGCGAGAAGGCGCTGGTCGAGGCCGGTGTCTCGGTCGAAGTGAAACTACTACCAGCTTGGGTGACATCACCCGAGCAAGGGAGGAAGCAATGACAACTGAATGCCCACACTGCGGCGAGGACGAGATCGAGGTCTGCGTCGATGCCTACGTGGTGTATTCCTTCAAGGGCTTCGACGGCGCGGGCTACCCGCTCGCTCGCACCTACGAGGTTCCGGCGCTGCGCACCGACGAGTTCGAGGACTACCGTGTCGTCTGCGGCTCGTGCGGTACGGAGATCGACTACACGATGTTCGTGGAGCCGGTCGAGAACCGTGGCAACTGCTACGAGTGCGGCGAGCGTGCGCTGTTCTGTGCGCCTGACCGCTACGGCAACGCACTCGACCCAGCAGCAGGGCCGACACTGACACAGAGCAACCTGCTCTGCGGCATCCACGCTGCCAATGTGGTTGCCTTCGAGGGCGAGCGGATCATCCCGCTGTTCTTCGATGACACCGACTACGGCACCAAAGAGCCGCCCGAGGAGTGGGTGCGCGTCCAGAACGCCTACCCACTGATCACCAACAAGGAGGACAACTAGATGGTCACTGAGAAGCACATCGGCTGGGTCATTACCAAGGAACATGACACCACCGACGACGAGCCGGGACGTGTCGGCTACGGCCAGGGCATGGGCGAGGCCAACAACACGGCTGCCAGCTATGCCGGGATCGTCGGCCGCACGATCTTCATGGAGTCCGGCATCGACCCCAAGACCGCAATCCCCAAGGAGCGGGCGGTCAAGTGGCGCTCGTTCAGCGACGACGGCGACCCCGCCTATGACGGGCTGGTTGACATCGACTGGCTGTTCCCCGACGAGCCGCTGGACGACTTCACCGAGGACGATCCGGCCTACAACATCGACCGCTTCTGCATGGAGGACTGGGGCGCGACGGTCGTCGTCTACAACGCGGCTGACATCCGGCGTTGCCGTCCCCGGCTCGTGGAGTACGTCGCCCGCCACCCGCGCATGGAGCGCACCGAGTGGCTGAAGACGGCAGGCATCGACAAGGACGCCTGGCTCCCCATCTATGGCTGACAAGCCAGTGCGCAGGATGTTGATCTCGGTCGATCCTGAACCGGACGAGCGAGGCAACGTCCTGACGTACGTGCCGATCAACGGCACATTCATCCAGATCACTCTCAACTCGAACTAAGGAGCAACCAACATGGCACTGGAATGGAAGGTCGATCAGATCCGCAACTACATGACCGTGTGCTGGATCGGTGAGGGCGACGAGCGGCGCATGAACCCGGTCACGCACGCGCTGATCTTCAACGCGATGGCCATCGACATGGGTGAGATCACCGCCGACAACGCGGCCGAGGTCTACGCTCGCACCCGCATCATGGAGGCGATCAACGGCACGCTGCTTCAGAAGGGCGGCGAGAGCGTGGCCATCACCTTCGATGACATCCAGGCTCACATCGGCCTGTGGTGCAACGTCTCGTACAAGTCGCGACTCGACTGGGCCAAGCGCTGGTTCGTCGGTCATGGTGACTACCTCGTCCGCTACGGCACGAAGCGCAAGCGGCCGGAGGAGATCGAGCGGATCGAGGACGGTCTGGACGGCATCGACGTGAGCCAGACCGAGAGCCACGCCCGCGAGTACCGAGCGCACATCAAGCGCCAGGTCATGGAGACAGTCCAGGCCGACCCGGTGCTCCGCGATCTGACGTAACAAAAACCCGCAACGAGCGGGGACTTTAGCCAAGTGACGAGAGGCCGGGTTGCCAAGTGGCGGCTCGGCCTCTAGTCTATGATCCCGACTACCCGACAGGGAGGACCACCCCTTGAAGCACAAGCCCACCGCCGAACAGGAGAAGGCCAAGCGCGATGTCCTGGGCGGCGATCACACGAAGCTCATCGCCTACGCGGGCGCGAGCAAGACCACCTCGCTCATCTACATCAGCGAGAGCCTGAAGGGTGAGGTCGGCAAGTACCTCGCCTTCAACCGCAACATCGCCAAGCAGGCTGGCACTCAGTTCCCCAAGTGGGTGTCCTGCCAGACGACGCACTCGCTCGCCTTCCATGCTGTCGGCAAGGCGTACGTCAATGCCGGTCGGACGATCCCCGACAAGAACAACCGCCGCCTGCGTACCTATGAGGTTGCCAGCATCCTCGGTGTGAAGGACGGCTACCGAGGCGAGACGGCGAAGATCAGCCGCAACGGTATCACCTACATGGCGATGCAGACCGTCGTGCGCTTCTGCTACAGCGCCGACATGGAGATCGACTGGCACCACGTGCCGTACAACCGGCAGTGGGACACGTGGTCGGAGTCCGAGCGCGCAGAGGTGCGTGCGCTGATCATCCACTATGCCAAGCTGGCGTGGACGGACATCATGGACTACGACGGCAAGCTGTCGTACGAGCACGACTACTACCTCAAGCAGTACCAACTGCGCCACCCGACGATCAAGGTGGACTTCCTGATGATCGATGAGGGCCAGGATACTAACCCGGCTGTCCTCGACATCTTCACCCGTCAGGGCGAGCACGCGCAGTTGGTGATGGTCGGTGACCAGTACCAGCAGATCTATGCCTGGCGCGGCGCGGTCGATGCTCTCGACATGTTCGAGACGCCGAACGTGGCCTACCTGACCAAGAGCTTCCGCTTCGGTGAGGCGGTCGCGTTCGAGGCCAACAAGTGGCTTACGCTGCTCGATGCTCCGCACCCGCTGGTCGGCTTCGAGAAGATCGCCAGCGAGCGCGTGCCGGTGCTGGACGTGCCGCGCGCCGTCCTCTGCCGTACCAACGCACAGGTCATCGCTGAGACGCTGCACTACCAGGACGAGGGCCGCAAGGTCTACGTGCAGGGTGGTACTGGCGACATCAAGGCGTTTGCCGAAGCGGCGCAGAGCCTCATGATGGGCCAGCCGGTCGAGCACGCCGAGTTGATCGGCTTCGACAACTGGGATGAGGTCGTGGCTTACGCCGCCGAGGACGAGGGTGCGAAGGATCTCCGCATCTTCGTCAAGCTGGTTGCTGAGTACGGCGTCGAGAAGATCCTCGACATCGCCCGCACCGCTGTCACCAAGGAGGAGTACAGCGATGTGGTGACGAGCACCGCACACAAGGCCAAGGGCCGGGAGTGGGACAGCGTGCGAATCGCTCCCGACTTCGCCCCGCCCGAGCCGGATGACACCGGCCAGGTCAGCCTCAACACGGCTGAGATGAAGCTTGCCTACGTGGCTGTCACCCGCGCTCAGTTGAAGCTCGAATGTGAAGCGCTCAACTGGGTGGACGACTGGGTGGCGGCGAAGGCGAGCGCCGAGTTCCCGCCGCTCACAACCAAGGTGACCGACGATGGTGTCGAGATCACCAAGGAGGCTGTCTCATGAGCAACACGATCCGCCTCACCAGCGAGTACGGTGACGTGCGCTATGCCAAGAGCCTGACCACCTACGACGATGCCGACATCCTGGCGCGGCGTACGGACAAGGCATGGATCGCGCACGACATCGACTGGCCAGAGCGGGATGACTTCCCGCGCTGGCATCTGCCAAGGAATCGTGACAAGCCGACTGTCGAGTGGATCGGCAGCATCGTGCGTGAGGCCGATGGCACGATCCGCCACGGTGGACCGCTCAGTGACGAGCAGCTTGTCGCTGTGATCGAGGCCGGGGGAATCATCTGGACTTCGCTCAAGATCGTTCCATACGACGACAACGGCGCTGTCCTGTACCCGCAGTACATCGATTGGACGACGGCATGACCGTCTCCGAGATCCTGAAGGCCATCACCGAGTTGGACGACAACCAGCTTGACCTGCTCGGTGTGGCCCTCGGGCACGGCATGTTCGATGAGTGGGACTGTTCACTCGAACTTGCCATCGACCAGTTCGGCCCCGCTGAGTGGCGGGTCGCCGCCAAAACCGCAGCGGGCTTCGCTGCCTACCAGGAGAAGCACCAACATGACTGACACTCTCACCGTCAACGGCGTCGAGTACGAGGTGGACGAGACGCAGACCAACGAGGGCACGTCGATCTTCAAGATCGAGCAGTTCGAGGGACTGGAGGCGCGTGTCGGCTACGAGCAGGACGACGCCTCCGCGTTCAATCCGCGCGAGTGGGACAACGTGGGCACGATGAGCGTCCACTATGACCGCTACAACCTCGGTGACGAGGACATCGCTGACATCAACTGGGATGTCACCTGCCCGAAGTGCGAGGGCAACGGCGAATCCGATCACTGGATCGTCGGCATCCATGCCACGGCCGAACGGTTGGTGATTGGCTCCGAGGAGGAGTGCCAGGAGTGGCTTGACAATCAGCCTGATGTCGAGTCCGGCCGCTACTACATCGAGCCGCTGGCTTGTGACAAGTGCAAGGGCGAAGGCGAGGTGAGGTTGGACCCGCTGTCCTACTTCCGGCAAGAGCGTGGGGCCAGGGTCGTACTGCCGCTCTGCGTTTACGAGCACTCCGGCATCACGATGTACGTCGGCAAGAAGGGCGACTACCCGTTCGACAGCCAGGGCTGGGATACCAGCTTCGTTGGCTTCATCTTCGACACGCCGGAGGCAGTCAAGACGTGCATTGGAGACGACGCCACCGACGAGCAGATTACGGCTGCCTTGGAGGCCGAGGTCAAGACGTATGCCGACTACCTGGAAGGCGACGTGACCTGGTGGAGCGTGGACGACACCGAGTCCGGCTTCGGGGAAGGCTGCGGCGGCTACGTCGGAGATCATAAGCACACCAAGCAGGAGTGCTTCGAGTCGCTGGAGAGCGCGGTTCTCAAGCGGCTCACCGAGGACAGTGAACGGGCCTACTGGAAGGAGCGAGGAGTGATGACAGTTGACGCTACCTGAGATCCTCACTGTCATCTTCACTGGCATTGCCGCCATCTTCGTGCTCCTGACCATATGGGAGTTGTGGAAGTGGCGGCGCGACATCAAGAGGTACACAGGACGATGAACCGCTTCGAGGACGTGGCCTTCTTGCAGGATCACTTCCTGCACGACATCAACAAGCTGGGTTACTTCTCCGGCTTGTGCGACGGCTTCCAAGCCGAGCGCTACCCGCATCTGCCACGTGGGGTGGTACGGAGCGTGATGGGGCACACGTTCCTGCGGGCCGATCCGATCTACGTCTCCGACGACGTGCAGACGTTGTGGGAGCACGCCTGCGAGACGTTCGAGTTGGAGAAGATAACCCGCGACGACCTGGTAGTGCCAGCCGGGTTTGCAGTGCTGCCCCGAGCACATGCGATCACCGACATCCACGGCAAGACGGTGCGCTACCGCGCCTTCTCCTGGCTGCCGATCTCCCAGCGTGAGACGTACGACTGGGACGAGGGTGCACGGGACCAGGGTGTCTGGCTGGCGATGCTCTCCAACCTCAACGACGTGGATGACTACTGGCTTGAGAATCACATCGGCAGCGATGGAGTTCCTGGCTCGGTCATCCGTGACGTGTCGCTGGCGATGGATCAGCCGTGGTCATTGATGCACGGCTCGCCGCTCACCTTCGACAAGGAGATCGCCACCGACGGCATCCTTGACCACTCGACTGGCATCGCTCGCGTGATCGAGGACCCGGTAGAGGTCGTCGCCGCCAACCACATCTACGGCGAGATCCAATGCTTCTGGCGGCTCATGAGTCAGCTTGTCATGACCGAGGAGCGGCTGCCCCGGCAAGCTCGTCGTCAGCGCGAGCGCGAGCTACGGGTCAGCAACGTCAAGGTGCTGCATCTGCGCCGCCCCAAGCACCCGCTGCCGGATGACCACGAGCCACAGGATGCCAACTACAGCCACCGCTTCATCGTGGATGGGCACTGGCGCAAGCAGCCGTACGGGCCACGTGCCAATCCGACGTACAAGCAAATCTGGATCTCACCGTACGTGAAGGGTCCAGATGACAAGCCACTGATCACCAAACGACGCGGCGTCGAATTCGACCGCTAGGAGAACCATGAACAAGATCCCGATTCAGACCACCCGCTTCGAGCAGCCGACCCGCGTCTGCATCGAGGCCAGCCTGGAGGCCATCATGGCAGGAAACCTGGACACCTTCGAGGGCGAGCAGTTCGACTACATCGAGGGCTGCATCTCCATGGAGGTCAACGCGCTCGACGGCGAGGTGATCTTCACCTCCGTTCGTACCCACAAGGCATGGCAGTTGGGTGTGCCCAATGCTGGTCGCGGCACATGGGTGATCCCCCGCCCGCTGCTAGAAGCGGTGCACATCTGATGATCGTCGTGATCGAGCAGCAGGGCGAGCGCGCCGTCTTCGCCAACGTCACACACATCGAGGAGAAGACGAAGCCCTCGGTGTTCGAGGGCACCCGGAGTGCAATCAACTTGTACTCCGGCGAGACGATCCTGATGGGCGGCGACGACATCGACCTGACCAACACCATCCTTACAGTTCTGCCCAACGCTGAGAAGGTGCCAACATGACGTACCAGAAGGGCGGCACGATCAAGTTCCGCAACGGCGACAAGACGTTGACCGGCGTCATTGAGAACACGGTTGACAACCTCGCCATCGACACCGAGGACGAGGACAAGATCACTCACATCCTCGTCAGTAGCCCGGAGTTCAGCGGCTACGTTCACATCGACAACATCATCAAGGAGGACAACTGACATGGCAAAGCTCAAGGTCGAGCGCTGGACGCTCGTGCAACACAGCGGGTTCGGCTACGCCGAGAAGCCTGGCTGGGAACACGCCGTCGAGACGCGGAGGATCACCACCGAGCGTGAGCTTCTGGATGTCACCAACGAGGGTGGCATGATCTTCGAGAGCTACAACGACGCCGACACGGCCGAGTACAAGGAGAACTACCCGGAGGGTGCCGGTGACCGGCTCACCTATCCGGAGGTCAAGGGCACGTTCAGCGACAAGCTGCTCGACGGCCTGAAGATCTACGTCCCGGCCAAGGAGCCGGTCGGCTAGCAACTGAACTAACACCCAACCAGGCGAGGGGATTGACCCATGCGACGGCGACGTAGGCCAGACCCGGCGACGGTAGCCAAGCCACCGGCTAAGCCGAAGTCGGAGCCGAAGCCCGTTGACAAGCGGGTTACCAAGCAATACCACGTGCATAACCCGATGCGCGACAACGGCACGATGCCGCATGAGTACGATGGCGACGGATTCATCGAGTACCTGATCCTCAACGGTATGTCGGAGGAGACGTACTGGCTCAACGTCACGGCTGGCGAGGAGCAGGCACTCGACATCGCTGAGAACGGGATGCCAATCCCAACTGACAAGCTGACCAACGACCAGAAGGGCTGGGCGAAGGCCGATCACTACGATCACTTTGTCAAGGAGACTGCCAGGTGGCGTCCCGTCCCTGGCAAGGACAGCAAGGTCACACCGTGGCGCTTCGCCCCCAAGCTCCGCGACCGCATCTACAACGACCAGTGCGAGGACGGCGACAATGCCAAGCTCGCGCTGTGGGGGTACCGCTGGGACATGAAGGAACTGTTCCAGTGCCAGATCTGCGGTGAGGTCATCATCAAGCCGCATGTCAGGCTGACCATCGACAACAACGGAACACAAGGACACGAATGAGCGCAACCGAATACAGGTGGGGCACCGTCGAGATGCTGCCCGATGGCCACCGCCAGTTCTACACCGACGATCCCAAGCGGGTTGCCGTCGCTGACGATTCCGGGCGCGAGCCGCAGGACTGCGACGACGGCATCCTCTGGTACGACTTCAGCCGCCCGCTGACGATCACCCGGAGCGAGGTGGAGGTGTTCTCCATCCCGCTTGTCAGCGAGCGCAACGACGAGCAGTCGCGGACGATCTCGAACGCCGCCACGCTGCTGATCCTGTCGGTCGAGTTCAAGTGGCCGATCCAGTACAAGCACACCACCTACCAGGTCACAGAGATCTGACAACAACATGAGCCACTTCTACAGCGGCATCCACGGCTCGCGCGGGCCAGCCACCCGGCAGGGCACCAAGGACAGTGGCATCAGCGCCTACGCTCAGGGCTGGAGCAGCCGCCTGACCGTCGGCCTCCACTACAACGCGACTGCCGACCAGGACGATGCGGCAATCCAGATCGGCGGCGGGCCGCAGAGCAATGCGGCCACTCGCAGTATCCATCTGCCTGACATCGACACCATCGTGCAGGCGTTGGACTCCGGCGACCCCAAGATCAACAAGATCTGGGAGCGCATCCAGAACGAGTTCGACAAGCTGGCTGACGAAGCTCACCCCGCCGTCCTGCGCACCGAGCGCAAGCAGGAGCGCGAGGCCAAGGCCGAGGAGCGCGAGCGGCGGCGGCTGGCCGAGCAGCGCAAGGAGATCGTCGGCAAGCTCGACGGCTCTGCCAAGCTCGCCCTGCACAAGTTGCTTGGCATCGACTTCGACGCCGAGGGCAACCCGCTCAGCACCAACGAGTTGGGCCAGGACCATGGCAACCTGCGCTACGCCGACGACGGCGAGACGATCCTGGTCAATGCCAAGATGCCTGGCTTCAAGCGGCCATGGCAGCGCTTCACCTTCGATCTCACCAACCGCGAGTGGGTGCTGATCGACACGCCGGACTTCTTCGGCCTGGACGGAATCATCGAGGAGTCGGACTACGGCTGGCGCATCGATGAAGTCGAGATCAACAAGCACAACAACTAGGAGTACATCACCGTGACCAACGCTACGAATCTTCAGATCGGCTACGGCCGTCGCAGCTTCCCCGAGGACGTGCGCGCCGTGTGGGGCGCTCGCCTCATCTGGCCCAACGATCTGGTCTACGACCGCCAGGATCTCGACGCCACCGACGACACAGCCAAGGCGGAACTGATCCGCTGGCTCAACGGTGCCGACGACTCTGGCAAGGACGGTGCCATCGCCCGTATGCGCCGCAACCTGGCCGATGCCAACTGGCGTGCTGAGAACGGCGTCTGGCCGGACATGAAGTTCGAGGAGGATGCTCTCATCTACGAGGACGACGAGGGCAAGATCATCGGTTCGGCGCAGCGCAGCGGCGGCTACCTGTACGTGTGCGGCTGGCTGAAGGGGCACACGGCGGCGGACTGATGCCAACTCAACTGACGGTGGCCTGCGTGGGGATTCTCTGCCTGCTGGCAGGACTCTTCGCAGGTCTGCTGTTGGGCGGCACTTGCTGATGCCTACCACGAAGAAGGCAACTCCACTGTCAACGAGGGCGCTTGCCGCCTTCCTGACGTGGAAGCAGTACGACGTGCTCCTCCTGCTCCAACAGGAGGGGCCGTTGCCCGCCTGGCAGCTTGCGGACTTCATGACGGAGATCCGCGAGTACGATGCCAAGCACGGTGGTGAGTTCTACAAGGCCACCCATACTTCAGCAGTTGGGTCTACACTGCGGGGACTGGAGCGCCGTGCGCTGGTCAAGCGTACTCGTCACAAGTTCCCAACGTGGGCCATGACGGGCCGAGGCGAGACGGCGATCCGGTTCCTTGAGGAGAACCTGCTAGAGAGGAGATGACAACTTGCCTACGCTAGACCCTGACCGCCAGGTGGTGAACGAGGAGTTCAACCTCGTCGTCGCCATCAACCTGCGCAACCTGCGCGCCGATCACTGCGTCACGCTCGCTCAGGTGGCGAAGGCGGCTGACATGGATCTGACCGTGCTCAGCCGCATCGAGTCGGCCCAACGTTCGATCAAGCTCCGCGAGGCCACGGCCATCGCTGAGTTCCTGGGCGTTGATCTCGACCGCATCTACAAGAAGCAAAGAGGCGTCGTCTACGAGTGGGCGTAGACTGCGCTATGATCCCATAACCCACAACGGAGGCAACATGGACCTACTGACCATCATCGTCACGAACAGCAACGACGAGTCGTGCCAGCGGCTTGTGCTGATCGAGCGCGACGAGATCCCTGTCACGCGCAACGCGCTGGACTTCATCACGGAGAAGATCAAGGAGGTCGAGCAGACCTTCCGCGATCTCTTCCCCAAGGGGATGACGTACACCATCCCATTCACCACCGTCAAGATCACCCGGCGCGAAGCGCTGTCGCTCATCGAGGGGCACCGCGCGTCGGCTCAGGAGGCGGCTCGCGCATGAGCAACTACTTCATCGTTCGCGTCAACACCGAGGCGCACTTCAGCAGGCCGCTTGCCATGGCCGACATGGCGGCGATCATCGAGCGCGATGGCTACTGGAAGAAGTCGTCACCCGTGCTCATGATGGAGCCTGGCGATCCGGTCATCGCCTGCGGCGGACACGGCGGGCGTGGCCTGTTCCTGCACGGCATCGTGCGGGGCAAGAAGTGGAAGAAGGTCAAGGGTGGTGCCGAGGGCAGCCCCGCCTACCGCTACAAGCTGGCCGTGCAGTGGGACAGCACGGTCTACATGCACGACCCGGACTTCGTGAACGTCGTGCTCAAGGCGGCTGGCATCCAGGGCATCCCGCCGATCCTGCGTGCCCACTCCAGCATCGACCTGAAGTGCTACCGCGAAGCGCTGGCCATCGTCCTCAAGGGCCAGCCGGTCAACCCGTGGGAGTACGAGGAAGAGGAGCAGGCGGCATGAACTTCAAGTTCCTTGTCGAAGTCGATGTCGAGCGGCAGGAGGGCAAGTTCGCCAGCCGCGACGAGATCGGTGACCTGCTCCGCGAAGCGCTGACCGAGGCCGATCCCGGCACCGTCGAGGGCGAGAACGGCGGCGTCTACGAGACGAGCAACTGGGACGTGCAGGACGGATGAAGATCACCGTCGTGTTCGATGATCGTGAAGCTCTGGAGGCTGCCAGCCAGGCTGTCGCCAGGGCGAACGAAGCCACCGGCACGCCGGACGATCCCTCCACGCCAATCTTCCGGGCCGAGCGTGTGCTGGACAGCGCTCTGCTGGCCACGGAGGAGATCGACTCATGAACCGGAAGAAGCGCCGCCTGCTGCTGGCGAAGCGGCGCAATCCGCCTCCTCCGAGGCCGACACCAGCCAGCTTGGCCCTCGCTGAAGTGATGGCGAGGGCCAATGGGAAGGGCGAGAGCTTCGTGCGCTTGCAAATGCAGTTGGCAGGCTTCCTGCCAAACGGGTCGGGCGGTTGGCGTCCGATGACAGAACACGAGAAGGAGATGTGGAATGCCTGACAGAGCACTTCGCCAGATCGATCTGCGGATCGAGATCCAGGACGGCCTGCCGGATGTCACTCCGGCTCAGGAGGAGCAGATCGTCCACACCACCGTGGCCGACAACGGGTGGATCAAGGGGGTTGTCATCCTCCGCAACAACGGATTCGGCCATCTGCTGCCTGACGAGAGCACGAGGCAGGAGCGCTAGATGGGCAAGTTGGTGATGACCTACTCGCACGCTGCTCCGTACATCAGGGAGCACGTGCTCAACGCCGTCCGTCAGCGCTTGAACGCCCGCACGCAGCGCGACCAGCGCTACCACACCGGAGTCGTCTACGGGCTGATCTCCGCGCTGGAGACGATGTACCGGTCGGACGACCTGAAGGACAACATCCCCACCGGCTGGGCACCGTACCGCGCCGGTCAGGACCATGCCGTCCTCGAATGGCTGACCCAGTACCTTGGCAGCGAGGAGCGGCTGAAGGAACTGGGCTTCACCGGGGAGTCCGAGTGATGGCCGTTGACAAGCAAGAGGGCATGAACGAGGCGCAGGACGCTGCGTTCGCCCACATCAACGGCTCCTGGCCCATCGCCCGCTACAACATCGAGCCGAACGGCTGCGTCTCGTTCATCTGCGACGACGGCGACACCGGCTGGATCGATGAGGAAGGCGAGTGGGGGTGGGACAACTGATGCTGACCAAGGAGCAGATCGAGGAGATCGTCCAAGGCACGCTCAACCATGCTCGCCCTGGCATGAGGATTGTCATCGGTGATGCTTCTCCTCGTCAGTACGACAAGGCCGATCAGATGGCCAACTACATCGCCCTCGCCGTCCGGCGCGCTCTGGCGGACGCAGGGCTGGCCGAGCCACCGGCCTGATGGAGCGCGCATTCCAGTCGGTGAAGCTCCCGCTCGGTGCCTACCAGGTTGGCGAGTTCATCGCCGCCGACCTGGGCGAGCAGTTCACCAAGAGCGGCGATGAGCCACGGACCCTGGTGGTGTCGATCACCGGCCAGGGCACCGAGGCATTCGTGCCAGCCAAGCTGTCATTGTGGCTGACCGAGGAGGCGCAGCGTCACCTGATCGCCCTGCTGGAAGCCAACCTGGCTGACGACAGTCAGCGTGCCAGGGAACTGATCACGGTCTTCCACCCGAAGTATGGGACGATCACCTAAGCACAACGTCTACCGGGGCGGTCGCATCTACGTCCAGGAGGAGATGTGCTCTACGTGCATCTTCCGCGCTGGCAACCTGATGGACCTGAACCGGGGGCGCGTGCGTCAAATGGTCGATCAAGTCAAACGGATTGACGGTTGCATCCCCTGCCACAAGACACTGGCAGGGGACAACGCCGTCTGCCGAGGACAATTCGACTTGCATAAGACGCCGACGCTCGCGCTGGCCGAGCGCTGCGGCATCATCGAGTTCGTCCAGCTAGGGGAGGAAGATGCCACTACCTGACAACGTGCCGTGGCCGATCAGGACGGCCATCACAACCATGGAAGCCGTCGTCCAGGAGAACAAGCGCAGTATGGCGTACTGCGCCCCTGAGATGATGGACCAGTTCTGGATCAGGATGCAAATGGACCTGGCAGAAGCCATGGTCGCACTGTACGAGGTGTTCACCGAGTTCACCCCGTCGCGCAAGATCGATCTGGAGAAGGCCATCGCCGCCGCGCTGAAGGAGAGCGCCGAGGTGGCAGGCGAGGGCTTCATACTCAGGTTGGCTGCCATCGCAGCCGACGCAACCGAGCAGTATCTCAAGGAGGTGACTGATGAGCCAAGAGAAGATGATTCTGGAGGTGACGTTCAATCGTAGCCTCGCCAATGACGGCGAGCGTGAGCGCTTTGTCAAGCTGCTTGCCGATGAACTGGTCAACGTCTACGGCCCGATGGAAGATGCCCCGGAAGGCTACGGCGAGCGCATCGTCAAGCGCGGCTGGGGCATGGGGCAGTCGATGGTGATCGGCCTCAAGCAGATTGTCAAGCCGCCACGCGCCCTGATGAACCAGGATCTCGTCGTCAAACTCGACGGGACGACTGGCGCGTCGTGGCCCAACGATCCGATCAAGGGCCGCTTCATCCTCCGTGGCAAGGTGGTCGAAGGGATCAAGGCGGCGCTCGGCCGCACGGTGCGAATTGACCTCACCTTCGGCCAGGCCGATCACCTGCGCGATGGCATCTCAGATGCTATGATCCGAAGTCCCCGGTGTGGCGTCACGCCGGAGACTGAGGAGAGCGAAGACTAGGCCATGAAGAAGCCCTCGCTGGCAAAACTGAAGCAGCCGCCGAAGGTCAGCCTACGAGGGCTTACCAACGGTAAGCACGAAGGGCGCATATCGCTCGCGGCGCTCAAGCCCAAGCCATTGCCAAGTAAGAAGACAAAGCAGGACTTCTACGCAGGAGGACTGCTGTACTGGGACGCGCAAATCGTCGCCGGAGTCGATGACGTACCGTTCGACGGCCAGACTGTCAGGCCAGTTGGCACAGTCAACGTCAGCAACGGCGACCAGACCTACACGTTCCACAACCGCCACGGCTCGTGGATGGCCGACATGGGCGGCGGCAGGCTAGCAGAACTGGCCTACATCGCCGCCGCGCTCGGCACCAACATGAGCCAGGTGGAGATGTACGAACACGTTCGGGACCGCTTCGAGGCGGAACTGAAGGTGAAGCGCATCCTGACCGTGCAACAGCAACGCGCACGGATCGAGGAGGCACAGAAGAAGGCACGGGCGCGTGCCAAGCAACCTGCCAAGACCGGCAAGATCACACTGAAGGGACTCAGCAAATGAATAACAATCACGGTGGTAGCGCGATCCTCTGGAGCGCAATCGTCCTCGGCATGTTCGCCCTGCTCGTCCTGGGCGGCAACCTTTGATCGAGGACATCGCGCCTCGTCCACGCCGACCCCCTCTCGTCGCAGTCAAGCCCGACTGCACGCTCGTGCTCATGGGTGCGAGTAACAGGCCGCATGTCGAAGTGCGCCCGCACTACGAAACAAGCACCGGCCCGACGCTCGTGCTCTACCGCGTCGATGTGATCGGGGACCCGCAGTACCTCGCGACCATCACCCTGCCTGTTCTCGGGGCGCTGATCCAGAAGCTCCCCATCGCCATCTCGGCTGCCAGACGCCTCCATGCCAACGCCACCCGGCCTGGCAGGAACGGCGCTACAGAGCCGATTGTCAAGCGAGATTCAAGTCCGGCTTGAAGTCTGCCGACAACTCGCTAGACTGATCCAAACCGCAGTACCCGTCAACCGCACCACCCACTCAAACACAGGAGGCCATGTGCCCGCTCTACACCTCACCGCTGGCAAGCCCGTCAGCAAGCGTCCCGCCCCCAAGCGCCCCAGCAAGCCCGCTGCCAAGCGTCCGGCCGGTCGCACCGCCCCGGCGAAGAAGACACCGGCTCGCAAGCCCGCCGCCCGCAAGCCCGCGCCCGTCGAGGCGAACGGCGCGCGTACGCAGGGTCCGAAGCTGCCGGAAGGCTGGACGGAGAAGGAGTTCGCCGCCCTGCTCAAGCAGATGGACGAGGCGCTGTCCAACAAGCAGGCTGCCGAGGAGGCGCTGAAGGACGCTTCC
>Ga0081455_10002192_pt1 | contig 23273 bp, 32 predicted proteins | sample TabmetS3T2R1_FD_70207 | JGI IMG/M metagenome (GOLD analysis project Ga0081455, IMG submission 70207) | Tabebuia heterophylla rhizosphere microbial communities from the University of Puerto Rico - S3T2R1 | ecosystem: Host-associated > Plants > Roots > Rhizosphere ...
GCTCGAGGCCTACGAGGAGCACGACGTCGTCGACAAGGTCCTGAGCGACCTGGAGGCGACGCCCTTCGACGATGAGAGCTGGCACGCCAAGCTCAACGTGATGTCGGAGAACCTCCACCATCACATCGAGGAAGAGGAAGACGAGATGTTCGGGCAAGCGCGACAGGTCTTCGACGAGGACGTGCTCGACCAGCTCGGGGCGCAGATGCAGGAGATCAAGACGCAGGCTCGCGCGGCCTGAGGTCCGGAGACGAATGAAGGCCCCGGCGACGCGTCGTCGCCGGGGCCTTCCGCGTTCCCGAACGCGTTACTTGATCGCGTCCTTGGCCGCCTCCTTGGCCTTGTCGGCGGCGTCCTTCGTCTTGCCGAGCGCCTGCTTGGCGTTGCCCTTGGCGCGGTCCTTCGTGCCCTCACGCTCGAGGTCCTTGTCGCCGGTCAGGTCGCCGGCCTTCTCCTTGACGCTGCCCTTTGCCTCGTCGAGGCGTCCTTCCCTGCGGTCGTCCGAACCATCCATGTCGATCTCCTTCCGACGTCGTCGCGTGCCGGCGGGAGGTGCCGGTACCAACGGTGTTCCCCGCCGGGTCACCGCGACAAACGCCGCGCAGGTCAGGCCTCGTCGCGGACGCGTCGCGACAACGGGATCGCGAACCACGCCCACGCCAGGAAGAGCAGCACCACCGCGCCGAGCGCGATCGCCAGGCCGAGGCCGAACAGCAGGTCGGAGATCAACACGAACGCCATCGTGATCGAGGTCGCGAGGAACACGATGCCCGCGATCGTGAAGCGGTTCGACGTGCGCAGGATGCGCTCCTTGTCGCCCTGGCGGAACCGGATCCGGTGGTACGCGGTGGGCACCATGAACAGTCCCGTCGCGATGGTCGTGCACACGAACGTCCCGAAGTAGATCGCCTGCTGTCCCTCGGTGAGCGCGTCGAACCGGCTGCTGAACGGGACCGTGAGCAGGAACGCGAACAGCACCTGGACGCCGGGCAGCATGACCCGGAGCTCGTTCAGGAGCTCGATCAGTTCCCGGTTCAGGCGCTCGTCCGGGTCCTCGTCGGGCGGAGACGACGGCGGGCTCGAGGCGCCGTCGCCCACGCCGGTGGGGCTGCTGGTCACGGCCCACAGGTACCGCCCACCCCCGCGCGGCAAACGTCGGAGCCTCGTTTCCGCAGGTCAGGGACCGGGTAACCGAGGGAGTGACCCTTCGAGGCGAGCGAGAGGAGCGCGCCATGACGCTGCTGGTTCGACACGCGATGACGCCGGATCCCAAGGCCCTGTCACCGGACCGGAGCGCCGGGGACGCCGCAGGGCTGATGGCGCAGTTCGACGTGGGGGCGATCCCGGTGGTCGATGAGGATCACGTGCTCGGGATCGTGACCGATCGCGACATCGTCGTCCGCGTGATCGCCAAGCGACGCGACCCCAACGCGGTCCCGCTCCGCGAGTTCCTCACCACGGTCGTGGAGACCGTGTCGCCCGACGTCGAGCTCTCGGACGCGCGAACGCAGATGGAACACGCCAGGGTTCGGCGGCTGCCGGTCGTCAAGGAAGACCGTCTGGTCGGCGTGCTGTCGCTCGGCGACGTCGCGGTCGCGTTGTCCTCCAAGCGCGAGGTCGGCATCGCGCTCGAACACATCTCCGAGTCCGAGAGCACGTCGAGCCTCAACGACGGTCCGGTGATCGGAACGCCGCGACACACGAACGGTTTGTCGCACTGATCGCTCGGGTACACGGTGTCCGAGGCCGCACCGCGCGGCCCCGGGAGGTGGAGACCATGACCTACCCGAGCCACGAGTATCACGACCACGATCCGGAGCCGACGTCTGGTTGGACGGGCTTCGCGGCGATCAAGTACACCGCGATCGTCATCATCGTGCTCGCGATCCTCGCGTTCCTGGCTTGGTACGTCGTGCCCGCGTTCAACAACTAGCGCGCGGGAACCAAGGCTCCGAAGGAACGCATCAGAGGAGGAACCATGATCGGCATGCTTGCTGCAACGGAAGGCGTCGCGACGATCCTGTGGATCATCGCCGCGATCCTGGTGATCGCGGGCATCGTGACGCTCTTGCGAGGCGGCGTGATCGCGGGGATCGTGCTCATCATCGTGGGGCTGCTGATCGGCCCCGGCGGGGTGAGCATCTTCTCCTGACGCGTCGCGCTCTAGGGTTCGTCCGGATCCGCTCCGCGCTCGTCGCGGAGCGGATCCGTTCGTTCCACCCCCACCGCCTCGCGGAGCGTCGCGAGCGTCTGCGACAGGATGCGGCTCACGTGCATCTGGGACACGCCGACCTCGTTCGCGATCTCCGACTGCGTGAGGCCGCGGAAGAACCGGAGGTACAGCACGCGGCGCTCGCGTTCGGGAAGCTCCTTGACCGCCGGCGCCACCGACGCCCAGCCCTCGAGGATCTCGAGCGAGGGGTCGTCGCCCCCCAGCACCTCGATCGGCGCCGCCCCCTCCTCCCCAACCGGCGAGTCCAGCGAGGTCGTCGAGTAGGCCTGCACCGCCTCCATCGCGTCGAGGATCTCCTCCGGGCTCGCCTCGCACCGCGCGGCGATCTCGTCCACGGTTGGCGAGCGCCCGAGCTCCTGCGACAGCTCGGGCAGCACCGCGTTCACCCGCAGGCCGACCTCCTGGAGCCGCCGCGGTACGCGGATCGCCCAGCCCTTGTCGCGGAAGTGACGCTTGAGCTCGCCGATGATCGTGACGGCCGCGTAGGTGGAGAACTGCACGTCGCGTTCGGTGTCGAATCGGTCGATCGCGTTCAGCAGGCCCACGCTCGCCACCTGGATCAGGTCGTCCAGCGGCTCGCCGCGCCGGTCGAACCGGCGCGCGAGGTACTCGGCCAGCGGCAGGAACATCTCGACCAGCTCCCCGCGGGCCGCCTCGTCGCCCGGCAGGCGGGCGAACAGCTCGAGCTCGGTCTCCCGGTCGCCCGAGCCGATCGAGTGGGGCGCCTGGTTCATGGGGCGGGCGTGGGTTCGAGCGTCCGCTTGCCGAGCGAGATCGAGGGCTCCGACGGGTCGGTGCCGAGCGCCAGCGTGTCGACCAGCGCGGTGAGGATCTTCCAGGGCAGCCCCCGCTCGACGTCGGGGGGCGGCCATCCCCCACCCGACGCGTCGACGGCGACCACGGCCTCCAGCCGGTCCTCCAGCGGCAGGAGCCGCAGGACCAACGAGGACGCCCCGGGGTTGGTGCTGAGCAGCCACGCGCTCGCCTCGTCCACCGCCAGCCGGAGGTCCTCGATCGCGTCGAACGACATCCGCATCCGCGACGCCACGGCCGCGGTCACGGCCCGAAGGACGTGCACGCGGGCGGCATCGGCCGGCACCGCGACCGTGATCTGCTCGAGGTTCGTCGCGTCCATCCGCCCATAGTAGGGACGACCGGCCGAATTCCCCAGACCCCTTCCTATACTGGGGCGACCCGGCGCCCGCTCAGGACGCCGGCCGGTCCGATCGACGAGAGAGGCGGCCATGGATGTGATCGTGCAGACGCGCGCGCAGGGGCCCTGGACCATCGTGGAGGTCGCGGGCGAGCTCGACCTGCACACGTCTCCACCCCTGCGCGACCACGTGCTCGAGCTGATCGACTCGGGGACCGACCATCTGGCCCTGGACTTGGCCGGGGTCGAGTTCATGGACTCGAGCAGCCTGGGGTCGCTCGTGATGTGCCTCAAGCGCATGCGCGAGCACGACGGGCGACTGGTCCTTGCCGGCGTGGCCGGCACGCCGATGAAGGTCCTGAACCTCACCGGCCTGGACCGCGTCTTCGAGCTCGCGCCCTCCACCGCCGAGCTGCCGTCCGACTGAGGCCGGCGATGGGCGCGTCCTCGGACCGGTTGTCGATCCGGATCCCGCCCGACGCCGCCCACGTCGCGGCCGTGCGGGCGTTCGTCGGCGCCGTCGGCCGTCAGGTGGGCTGCTCGGAGGAGTCGATCGACGACCTGCGGCTGGTGGCCACCGAGGCGTGCGCACAGGCGATCGAGGAGGGCGCCGCCCGGGGCGGGATCGAGGTGCGCACGATGCTCGAGGAGCGTCGCCTCGTCCTGGAGATCGAACCCACGGGCGCGTTCGAGGGCTCGTCCGTCACCCTGGACGGCGCCACCGGCGCGTCGACACGCCGTGCGCTGATCGAAGGGCTGTTCCCCGAGGCCGAGTTCGACCCGGCTGTGGGCGTCCTGCGAGTCGTCGCCGACGCACGGGCCGGCTAGCGCGTCCGTCTGGTCGTTCCGGCTCCTGCCCGTGACCGGTGTGACCACCCTGGCCGCCCCGACGACGTTCTGCCCGAGCCGTACGGACAACGGCAGGAAGCGCATATCCCGCGGTCCGGATGGGAATGGTGGTAGGAGCGACCGTAGGTGCGTGATCCGCGATCTCGGGAGCGGCAGTCGGAAGGACGGCGATGACCGAGCAGGGAGCGGACGGGCCGGGATACGGAGGACGGGGATGGAGGCGATGGGAGCGGCGTACGGGGTTGGGGGCGAAACCCCGCTGGCCCTGTCGAACGGGAAGGGGTTCGGCGTGACCGATCTCGAGCTCACGCTCCCCTCGGTGCCCGAGTCCGTTCCCACCGCTCGTCACCGCCTGGACAGCCTGTCCGAACGCCTGCCGGAACCGCAGCTCGAGAAGCTGCGCCTGCTGGTGAGCGAGGTGGTGAGCAACAGCGTCCGCCACGGCGACGGGGCCGGCCCGATCGAGGTACGGATCACGTTGGACAGGTCGTCGGTGCGCGTGGAGGTCGAGGACCCGGGGCGGGGGTTCCGGCCGGCGGTCGCGGGCGACCCGATCGAGCGCCAACACGGCTGGGGCCTGCTGCTGGTGGAGCGGATGGCCGATCGGTGGGGCGTGGTGGCCTCGGGGAGCACGCTGGTCTGGTTCGAGCTGGACCGTTCACCCGAGGAGTCGGGCCCCGCGGGTTTGGGCCCGATGGGCCCGGGTAACACCTGAGCCGAACGGGTACGCGGTCTCCCCCGGGGAGGCCGGCCGATGGCGGTGCGGTCCGGCGCGCCCCCCTCCCCCCTGCACGCCGGGCCGCACGTCAACTCCCACGCGAGGTGATCGACATGGCCGACGCGCTGGAACCGATCCCGGTCAAGTGGCTCTACTGCTTCGCCTGCGAGGAACCGTTCGAGCTCCTGCCCCCGGTGGCCGAGTGCTCCTGCGGGCGTTCGTCGGCACGGTTGGACGGCGGCGTACTGGAGGTCCGCGGGCCGGCGAAGGCCCTCGCACCCGTGGAGAAGGTGATCCGCGTGGACGGCGGCGAGTGGGCGCCGGTCCCCGAGGACGTCTTCATCCACCGCGTCCTTCCGACCGCTGCCTGACGAGCGATCTCAGGCGGCGAGCTCGATCCGCCGGTCCATCAGCAGCTCCATGAACGTGCGAGCGTCTTCCGGCGCGGCGCCGCCCGTGTCGTTGTTGAAGTAGGCGAACACCTGGCGCGACTCGGCGTCGACCAGCGCGTCCGCGTAGTCCGCGAGCTTCGACCGCCGGTACCCGGGCGCATGTGGGCGTCCCTGATGGAACCGCAGGTAGGACCAGCCGCCGACGGCGGGCACCTCCACGCGGGTCCCCGGACGATCGCCGTGGCCCAGGGCGGCGCCGCGTTGGTCCAGCAGGTCCAGCACCTCGCCGACGAACCACGACGGATGCCGGAACTCGAACGCCGTTCGCATCCCCGGCGGCACCTCCGACAGGAACGTGCGCAGCACCCCCGGATCCGCCTCGGACGTCGGGGGCAACTGGAACAGGACGGGTCCGAGCCGCCGGCCCGCGCCCTCGAAGACGTTGCGCATCTTCTCCAACGGTGCATGCGCGTCACGTAAGCGGCGGATGTGCGTCACGTAGCGGCTCGCCTTCAGCGTGAGTACGAAGCCGCGAGGCACGGTCGCGGCCCACCGCTCGACGCTTTCGCGCCGCGGGAGCCGGTAGAAGGTCGCGTTCACCTCGACCGTGGGGAACGTCCGCGCGTAGTGCTCCAGCCAGCGGCTCGTCGCAAGGCCGTCCGGGTAGAACCGGCCCCGCCAGTCTTCGTACTGCCAGCCGCTCGTGCCCACGAACGCCCTCACGTCCCCGTTCTACCCGGGCCGGGCCGAACGACGCGCTCTGTTAGCCCTCGGCGGGCGGCGGAGCGGGAGGTGGCGGCGGCGCCGGAGGCGGCGTGGCCGAGGGGCCGGGCGGCGTCTCGCTCGGAGGCGTCGCCGCCGGCGGCGCGCCGGGGGCGGCCCCAGGGGGAGCCGACGCCTGCGGGGCGGTGACGGCGGCCTCCTCGCCGCCCTCCGCGGGTCCCGCACCCGAGCCCTTGTTGCGGCCACGCAGCACCAGGAACAGCACCACGAGCAGGACCACCACGGCCGCGCCGATGATGATGTACAGGAGCAGGTTCGAGCCGCCGTCCCCGCCGGTGACGTCCTGTGCCTGGCCGTTGTCCACGGCGCTGCCGGTCGCGTTGATCTCCAGCCGTTCGCCGAACGTCGGCGTGTAGGTCACGGTGTTGCCGTCGATCTGCCCGCCCGGAGCGTCGATCACCGCGCCCGGGAACGTGAACGCGAGCTTGATGTCGGCGGTCTCGAACAGGTTCGCGCCTCCCGAGCCGCCGAAGGGCCCGGTCGCGCCGGACAGGGCGCTCGACAGGTCGAGGGCTCCCGTGACCACGAACGTGTCGCCCTGGCGCTGGATGTTGAGGGCGTCGCTCGAGCCGGTCACGCCGGACACGCCCGACAAGCCCGTGGCGCCCGCGAACCCGCCCGAGTTGAACTCCTCCAGCGGCACGGCCTCGAACGTGAACTCCTGCCCGGCGAACTCGCCGTCGTCGAACGGCTTGACCGTGACCCCCGGCGCGTTGCTCGGGAACGGCGAGTCGCCGCCCAGCAGGTCCTCCGCGTTCTGTCCCGACAGCTCCAGGAGCTGCTTGTCCACGCCGAACTGGATCGTCCCGCTGACCGTGTTGTCGTCGTTGATGCCCAGGTTCATGTTCAGCTTGATGCAGCCGGTCAGGAGCAGCGCGAGCGCGGCGAACGCGGCGATCCGCGTGGCCGTTCGGACCCGTCGAGACATGTCGTTGAACCCCCTGGTCGCGATGTCCCGGGGAGCCTACCCCGCGGCGGCCCCGCCGTCGCTCATCGCGGCCTCGGGCCGATCAGGCCGACAGGGCCCCGACGACGTGCTCCTCCAGGTAGGTCAGGTACCGGTACAGCTCGTAGGCCGCCTCGGTCGCCTGTTCGCCGGCGAAGTCCGCCTCGGTGCTCTCCTCGGTCACGGCCAGCCGGACGCCGAGGACCAGCCGGACGTCGTTCAGCGCGGCCAGCCAGTCGATCAGCTCGTCCTCGCTCACGTGGTCGGCCCGCACCGTGCGTTCGAAGGTCGCGATCGCGGCCATGCGGCGTTCGAACAGGTCGTCGCGGACGACCTCGTCGAACTCCTTCGACGCCTCCTCGTCGTCCAGGTACGCGCTCGGGAAGAGCCGGCGGGCCACCGGATCGCCCGTGTCACCGGAGGCAAGGACCGCGCGCAGGGTCTCGGGCAGGGTAGCGAGCACGTCGCGCTCGCGTCCCGAGATGCGGATGTCGAACCCGCCGCCTCGGCGCGAGCGCCGGACGGGACCGGCCACGGCTAGCGGTCCTTCTGCATCGTCGCCCACAGGCCGTGGGCGTGCAGGCGCGCCACGTCGAACTCGCACTTCTCGCGCGGCCCCTCCGAGACGACCGCCCTGCCCTTGTGGTGCACGTCGAGCATCAGCGTGGTCGCCTTCTCGCGCGGGTAGCCGAACAGCTTCTGGAACACGTACACGACGTACGACATCAGGTTGATCGGGTCGTTCCACACGATCACGATCCACGGCAGGTCCGGGACGACGTCCTCGTCGCCGGTGGGCCGTTCGGTCTCGACGGGGGCGACCTGGGCCATCGCCACCAGGGTATCGCCAGGAGCCGGAGGGGTCGCCGCATGGCCGAGGCCCGGCTCCGAAGACGCGTAGGGGGAGAGCCGGGCCCCGGCGCCACCCGCGCCGAGAGGCGGGGGGCGGCTAGGTCGCCGTGACGGACACCTCGTTGGACCAGACCGACTCGCCGTTCGCGTTCACGGCCGTCACGACGTAGGTGTAGGTCACGCCGGACGTCGCGTTGATGTCGTCCGCGCTGAACGCCGTGGGGCCCTTGTGGAGCAGGAAGTCCATCGTGCCTCCCGGCGCTCGCCGGTACACGTTGTACCCGGTGATCGGGGAGCCGTTGTCGTTCGGGACGGTCCACTCCAGGTACACGATGTGCGGAGCCGGTGTGTCGGTCAGGTAGATCACCGGCGCGTCGGGCACGAAGCCGGCCGGCGGATCGGTGGTGGTCGTCGGGTCCGTCGTGGTGGTCGTCGGGTCCGTCGTGGTGGTCGTCGGGTCCGTCGTGGTGGTCGTCGGGTCCGTCGTGGTGGTCGGGTCCGTGGTCGTCGGATCCGTCGTGGTCGTGGTGACGGTGGTCGTCGGTTCGGGGTCCGGATCCGTGGTGGTCGTCGTCGTCGTGGTGGTCGTGGTCGGCGGCGGGGTGGACGTCGGGGTCCCCGGCGTCACCGTGAACCGGCTGTCCTTGTGGGCCTTCTTGTGGTCGGCGTCGCCCTCGAAGCACACGCGGATCGTGTGTTGCCCGGGAACCGTCATGGGGACGCTCACCGCGCCGACGCCGGCGCCGTTGGTGATCGACGTGCCGACCACCACGCCGTCGATCCAGACCGTGAGGGTCGCGCCGGCGAACGGCTGCTCCGCCTTCCCGCTCCCCGTGGTGACGGTGAAGAGGCCGGTGACGTCGGTGCCCGCCGGAACGCTCGGGGCGTCCAGCGCGAACGAGATCTTGGTCACCGGTTCCGACGTGGCCGCCGCCGGGCCCATGAACAGCGCCAGCGTGGCGACCACCCCCACCGCAGTGAACAGCACCCTGCGCACCATGCGGCGATCCCTTCCGATCGAACCTCGCCAAGTGCATCGGCATGCCGGGGGTGGTATCTGAAACGGCCGAACGGCCCATTCACGTTGGGCCGGAACGGGGACGCGGCCGCTCGAAACGGCCGACAAGCGCCACGATCCCGGCCAGCACGAGCGCCGACAGCCCGATGAACACGGGCCGGAGCAGCCACCACGCCGCGGTGCTGTCCTGCTGATGCCCTACGCCGATCGGCCACAGGACCAGGAGCACGACGAAGTACGCGGTCATGTGCCACAGGAACAGCGTCATGATGATGCTGTTCAGGTAGATCGTGACCTTCCACGGCCGCGGGCGTTCGAGCCAGCGCGTCAGCCATGGGCGCAGCAGCATCACCGCGCCGATCGACCAGATGTCGGCGAGCAGGAAGATGACCGTGGGCGGGTAGGCGTTCGACACCACGCCGCGGATGTCCGCGCCCAGCAGGCTCTTGGAGTAGGAGCCGACGTGCGGGAACCACTGGAACCGGACCCGCCCGAAGGGCTCGAACAGCCACGGGTTCGTCAGCAGGACGAGCCCGCCCAGGCCGGCCGCGACCATCGCCCAGAACGCGGCGCGCGGGAGCCGTCCGAAGGTCCCGTCCGCGTAGAAGTGGCCGAGCTGGTGCGGGAGCAGCAGGACGAACACGACGTTGAGGTACCGCAGCCCGGGCAGCGGCGCCCCGAACCCGATCACGTCCACGGCGACCGTCCCCGCCACCATCACGGCCGGCACCCACCAACGGAACCGCCGGTGCAGCCAGATCGTGGCCGGCGCGATGCAGACCACGATCAGGTACACGCCCAGGAACCACAGGGGGCCGAACGGCAGCGTGGCGGCCGGCGGGTACATGCCCCGCAGGAGCCGCGTGTCGCCGAACAGGTGGGGTCCCGCGGGTCCCCCGATGTTCGTGAGGTGCAGCGCCATCTGCACCGCGAGCCAGAACCCGAGGTAGACCAGGGAGGGGCGCAGGAGGCGTTCGAGCCGGCCGCGCACGAACGCGGACGTGGGCTCGCCACGGCGCTTGAACGAGTCGTAGGTCACGAGGTTGGAGAACCCGCCCACGAAGAAGAACACCGGCATCACCTGGAAGAACCACGTGCCCAGCCACAGCCCGGAGGTGACCCCGACGGCGCTGGTCGTCGAGTAGATGTCGCGCTCGAGGTGGTTGATCGAGATGAACCAGTGCCCGAACACCACCGCCACGATCGAGGCGGCGCGCAGGAAATCCATGTACCGGTCGCGCGTCGCCGGCGTGGCCCTGGCGAGGTCGTCCAGGCGGGTGCTCACGCGCCTCATGTACGACGCCCGCGCGGGACGGTCAAGCAGCCGAACGTGCATCATGCCCGCATGCCCGAGGCCTACCGCTCCCCGCTCTCGCCCGACGCGAACGCCGGGCTCGTGGCGCTGGTCACCGGCGGCGGGACCGGCCTGGGGCGCGCGATCGCCCGCGAGTACGGGCGCACCGGCGCAAGGGTGGCGATCGCCGGCCGCCGCCCCGAGCCGCTGGAGGCCGTCGCGGCCGAGCTCGGGGAGGCGGGCGTCGAGGTCCTGGCCGTCCCCGACACCGACGTGCGCGAACCCGAGCAGGTGGCGGCGCTGGTCGACGCGGTCCTGGAGCGGTTCGGCCGCGTCGACGTCCTGGTCAACAACGCGGGCGGGCAGTTCGCGGCCACGCCCGAGCACATCTCGTCGAAGGGCTGGCGCGCGGTGCACCGCCTCAACGTCGACGCGGTGTGGGACCTGACGCGCACCGTGGCCGAGCGCTCCATGATCCCGAACGCCGGCGGGCTGGTCGTGTTCATCGGCTTCAGCCCCCGCCGCGGGATGCCGCTGATGGTGCACTCCTCGGCGGCCCGCGCCGCGCTCGAGAACCTGGCGGGCGGGCTCGCGATCGAGTGGAGCCGCTACCGGATCCGGGCCGTGTGCGTCTCGACCGGCGCGATCGACACGGAGGCGTTCCGGGCCTACGGCGACGCGTTCGTGCAGGAGGCGACCCGGACGGCGCCGCTCGGTCGCATCGCGACCCCCGAGGAGGTGGCGAGCACGATCGCCTACCTGTCGACCTCGGGCGGCGCCTACATCACGGGGACCACGATCGTGGTCGACGGCGGCAGCGACGCGTGGGGCCTCGGCTTCCCGCCGCCCCAGCCCGCTCAGTCGTAGACGATCACCGAGCGGGTCTCCTCCCCCGCCTCGAACCGCGCCAGCGCCTCGTGGATCCCGTCCAGCGCGATCGTCCGCGCGATCAGCGGCTCGAGCCGCAGCTCACCGAACCTGAGCAGGTGCGCGAGCAGCGGGAAGTCACGCGGGGGCACCACGCTGCCGTACCAGGAGCCCGTGACGGTGATCTCCTCCACGGTGGTGCGGAGCGCGTGCAGCGGCACCCGCGCCTCGGGCCGCGCCATCCCGACCAGGACGACGGTCCCGCCGGGGGCGACCGAACGCATCGCCTGCTCGATCGTCTCCGCGCGGCCGAGGCACTCGAAGGCGTGGTCGAACCCCGCCGGCTCCTCGTCGCGTCCCGAGAGCACCGTGTCGGTCGCGCCGAGCTCCTTGGCGAGCTGCAGCTTGGACCCGATCACGTCCACGGCCACGATCGGCGCCGCCCCGGCGATCCGTGCGCCCTGGATCGCCGACAGCCCGACGCCACCGCACCCGATCACCACCACCGAGTCGCCCGGTCGGACGGCGGCCGTGTTCAGCACCGCCCCCACGCCGGTCATCACGGCACATCCGAGCAGCGCCACCTGCTCGAGCGGGAGCGCGGGGTCCACCGGGAACACCGTGTTGGCCGGCACCACCGAGCGCTCGGCGAACGACGACGGCACGTTGTGATGGATGCGGGTGTCGCCGGTCGAGAAGCGCGTCGTCCCGTCGGCCAGGAACCCGACGTCGAAGACCCCGAGGCGTTCGCATACGGCGGGGCGGCCGGAGGTACATCGGCGACACGACCCGCAGTACGGGAGCCACGAGCACACGACGTGGTCGCCGGGACGAAGCTCGGTGACGCCCTCCCCGACCTCCTCGACCACCGCCGAGCCCTCGTGCCCGAGCACGATCGGCATCGCATGCAGGTGCACGCCGTGCACCGCGTGATAGTCGGAGCGGCACACACCCGAGGCCGCCATGCGGATCGCGACCTCGCCGGCCTTGGGCGGGTCGAGCTCGAGCTCCTCGATCCGCAGGTCGTCGACGTCCCAGAGCACGGCCGCCCGCATGCGCCGGAGTATGGCGCACGAGGCAGTGCTTGCCGCGGACGGGAGATGGGTATGCAGCCTCGGGAACACCACCCGAGACGAAGGAGGACGTCATGGACGCATGGGTGTGGATCGTGATCGCCGTCGTCGCGATCATCGTCATCGCGCTCGTCGCGTACGCGATCGCGATGCAGCGTCGGCGCAAGGACCTGCAGCGCACGTTCGGGCCCGAGTACGACCGCGCCGTCGCCCAGACCGGCGACGTCAAGGAGGGCGAGTCCGACCTGATGGCCCGCCGGGAGCGACGCAGCAAGCTGGATATCCGACCGCTCCGGCCCGAGTCGCGAGACTCGTACCGCAGGAGTTGGGAGCAGCTGCAGTCGCGGTTCGTTGACGATCCGGCCGGCGTGCTGGGCCAGGCGGACGGGCTGATCATCGCCGTGATGGGCGAGCGCGGGTACCCGATGGACGACTTCGAGCAGCGGGCCGACGACATCTCGGTGGATCACCCCGACGTCGTCGAGCACTACCGCGCGGCTCACGCGGTCTCCGGCACGATCGGCCAGGGTCAGGACGTGTCGACCGAGGACCTGCGACAGGGGCTCGTGCACTACCGGGCCTTGTTCCAGGATCTGCTCGAGACCGAGTCCGCCGACGAGGACCGCCGGGCCGCCGGCTAGGGACCCATCTCTCGTCGAACCCCTCCTCGCCATCCGGCATGCTTGCCGGATGGCGAGGCGGTTCGTCCTGCACCTGGACCTGGACGAGTTCATCGCCGCCGTCGAGCGCCTGCGCCACCCCGAGCTCGAGGGCCGGCCGATCGTCGTGGGCGGCGACGGCGACCCGACCAAGCGCGGCGTGGTCTCGACCGCGAGCTACGAGGCGCGCGCGTTCGGGATCCGCAGCGCGATGCCGCTGCGGACCGCCTTCCGGCGCAATCCCGAGGCGGTCTTCCTGCCGGTGGACGAGCGCGCATACCTGGAGGCGAGCCGCGCCGTGATGGACGCGATGCGGTCCTTCGGCGTGCCGGTCGAGGTGGCCGGGTGGGACGAGGCGTTCATGGCCGTCGAGACCGAGGACCCCGAGCGCCTCGGGCGCGAGATCCAGCGGCGCGTCCTCGAACGCACGCGGCTGTGGTCGACGATCGGCGTGGGCGACAACCGCCTGCAGGCCAAGCTCGCGAGCGGGTTCGGCAAGCCGCGCGGCGTGTTCGTCCTGACCGGCGAGACGTGGGGCGAGGCGATGGACGCCCAGCCCACGTCCGAGCTGTGGGGCATCGGCTCCAAGACCGGGGCCAAGCTGGCGGCGCTCGGCATCCGGACGGTGGCCCAGCTCGCGCACGCCGATCCCGAGGCGCTGGGCGAGCGGTTCGGCCCACGCACAGGCCCGTGGCTGGTGCACCTGGCCCGGGGCGAGGGCTCGGCCGAGGTGCATCCCGAGGGGTGGGTCCGCCGGGGCCTGAGCCGTGAGCACACGTTCCAGCAGAACCTGACCGACCCCCACGAGATCGCCTCCCAGGTCGAACGGCTCGCGCGCGTGGTCGCGGCCGACGTGGCGCGCGAGCGCCGCCGGGCGCTCCGCGTCGTCGTGAAGGTCCGCTTCGCCCCCTTCTTCACCGGCACCCACGGCGTCGCGGTCGGCGAGCCCACGGCCGAGCCCGACGCGCTCGCCGAGGCGGCCGGCCGCGCGCTGGGCAGGTTCGACCTCGGCAGGCCGGTCCGGCTCCTGGGCGTCCGCGCCGAGCTGGAGGACCCGGCCTGAGCGCCGAACGCGGCGCCGCCGGGCGCCGTGGTACACATCGCGCGTGAGCCTGCAGTACCACCTCAAGCTGTCGCCCGGCGACGTCGCGCCGTACGTGCTGCTGCCCGGCGACCCCGGCCGCGTCCCGCTGGTCGCCAGCCTGTGGGACGAGTCGCGCGTGGTCGCGAGCAACCGCGAGTACGTCACGTTCACCGGCACCTACCGGGGCGTGCCGATCTCGTGCACGTCGACGGGGATCGGCTGCCCCTCCACCGCGATCGCGATGGAGGAGCTCGCGCGGGTCGGCGCGACGACGTTCGTGCGGATCGGGACGTGCGGGTCGCTGCAGGAGCGGGTGCGGACCGGCGACATCGCGATCTTCGACTCGGCCGCCCGATACGACGGGACCTCGAGCCTGTACGCGCCGGTGGGGTTCCCCGCCGTGGCCGACCACGACGTGGTCGAGGCGGCGGTGGCCGCCGGCCGCGAGCTCGGCTACCCGTTCCACGTCGGGACGACCCGGACCGCCGACACCTTCTACGCGTTGCATCCGCGTCCGGGCTCCTCGTTCGGCGACTACTGGCAATCCTCCTGGCGCGACCACTTCGAGGACCTCCGGCGGATGAACGTCGTCGCGGCCGAGATGGAGGCGAGTGTGATCCTGGTCCTCGCGAGGATCTGGGGGCTGCGCGCGGGCGGCGTCGCGGTCGTGCTCGACGACGTCCTCGAGGTCTCGGGCGAGTCGGGGCGGTTCGATCCGCAGGAGCAGTTCGAGCACGGGGGCGACGAGATCGAGCGGCTCGCGCGCATGGGCTCGGAGGTGGTGCGCATCCTGGCCGAGCGGGACGCCGCCGCGTGAGCCTGCAGTACCACGTCGAGCTGTCCCCGGGCGACGTCGCGCCCTCGGTGCTGCTGCCGGGCGACCCGGGCAGGGTCGAGGTCGTCGCGTCCCTGTGGGACGAGGCGCGGCAGGTCGCGAGCAACCGCGAGTACGTGACGTTCACCGGCACCTACCGGGGCGTGCCGATCTCGTGTACCTCGACCGGCATCGGGTCGCCGTCGACGGCGATCGCGCTGGAGGAGCTCGCCCGGGTGGGCGCGAACACGTTCGTGCGGATCGGCACGTGCGGCTCGCTCCAGGACCGCGTCCGCGTCGGCGACGTCGCGATCGTGGACTCGGCGATCCGTGCCGACGGCACCTCGGCGCTGTACGCGCCGGTCGCGTTCCCCGCCGTCGCCCACCACGAGGTGGTCGACGCGGCGATCGAGGCTGCGCGCGATCTCGGCGTGCGCGCGCACGTCGGCACCTCGTTCTCGACCGACCTGTTCTACGTGCCCGAGCCGGGGTCGGCGTTCGGGGGGTACGAGCAGTCGGCCTGGCGCGAGCGCTACGCCGACGTCGCGAGGACCAACGCCCTGGTGGCCGAGATGGAGGCCGGCGTGCTCATGGTGCTGTCCAGGATCTGGGGCCTGCGCGGCGGGGCGATCGCCCTGGTCGCGGACGTGGCCGAGGAACGCGACGAGGCGGGTGTGTGGGACCCGCAAGCCAGCTTCGACGTGAGCGAGGAGCCGATCGATCGCCTGGCGCGCATGGGATGCGAGACGATCCGGATCTTGACCGAGCGGGACCGGATGCGACGCGCGTGAGCTACGGGGCCGGGAAGGCGGCCTGACCCGAGTCGAACATGTCGGAGACCACCAGGCCGAAGGCCGTGGCCGCGACGATGATCGCCAGAGCGATGAGCGCCAGCATCATGCCGTACTCGGTCGCGACCGAACCCTCGTCCTCGTGCATCGGGACGACGAAGCTGATGAGCAGCGACCGTAGTCTCGTCATGGTGCACCGAGGGTAGGCGCATCCGAGCCGCGGCGCATCGGCCTTCCGGGGGCCTGAAAGGGGGCCGACAGGCCCCCGACCTTCGTACTAGGCTGCTGCGGTGGCCGAGGCCCCAGACCAGCGCAACCTGATCCTCATCCTCGCGAGGGCCTTCGCGTCGCAGCTCGCCACCGCCGTGTACCTGCTCGACAGCGAGGGCACGATCATCTACTACAACGAGGCCGCGGAGCGCCTGGTCGGCCGGCCGTTCATCGAGGGGATGGGCGCCAAGGCAGAGGACTGGATGGGCCGCGGCCGCCCGCTCGACGAGGAGGGGCGCGAGGTGCCGATCGAGTCGCTCCCGCTCGGGCGCACGATGCTCAAGCGAGAGGCGGCGTACGGCGTGACGATGTTCCGGACCGCCGACGGCGAGTACCGGCGGATCGAGAACGTCACCTTCCCCTTGTTCGCGCACACCGACGACTTCGTGGGCGTGTTCGCACTCGCGTGGCTGCAGGAGGAGAACCGCCGGTGAAGGGACGGATCTGGGGGAGCCGCGGCTCGATCGCCTCCCCCGGCCAGGACACCAAGCGGTACGGCGGCAACACCTCGTGCATCGAGCTTCGTCCGCCGGGCGGCGACGTGGTGATCCTGGACGCGGGCACCGGCATCCGCGAGCTCGGCGTGAGGCTGGTCCGGGAGGGTGCCGAGCGCATGTTCCTGCTCCTCACGCACCTGCACGTCGATCACCTCGAGGGCTTGGGGATGTTCGAGCCGATCTGGCGTCCCCAGACCGAGCTGCACATCTGGGGGCCGGCCTCCCCGCTGGCCTCGCTGCGGGAGCGGATCGCCACCTACTTCTCCCCGCCGCTGTTCCCCGTCCACCTGTCCGAGGTCCCGGCGACGATCGAGTATCACGACGCCTCCGAGGCCGAATGGGAGATCGACGGCGCCCGGTTCGCCTCCACCGCGATCATCCATCCCGGGCCCACCGTCGGGTACCGGATCGAGTCCGGTGGTCGCTGCGTCGCCTACCTCACCGACCACGAACCCGCCCTGGGCGCCGACCTGCAGCACGACGCGTCGCGGTGGATCTCGGGCTTCGGGCTGGCCCATCGCGCGAACCTGCTGATCCACGACTGCCAGTACACGGTGGAGGAGTACCGCGGGGGCAGGGTCGGGTGGGGACACTCGAGCACCGAACAGGTCGCCGACTTCGCGCGCAGGGCCGAGGTCGACCGCCTGATGCTGTTCCACCACGACCCGATGCACCCCGACGACCTGCTCGACCGGATGCGCGACGACGTCGCCGAGCGCTGGGGCGTGGACGGCGACCGGACCGTGCTGGCCGCCGAGGGCGCCGAGCTCTCCGTCTGACCCCCATATCGGACCTCGTCCCGTAGACTGCGCGGTCGCTCATGACCGGACGACGTCTCCTCGTGCTGGCCCTCGCGCTCGCGTGCGCATCCGCCGCATGCACCTCGAGCGAGGCCGGCACGCCGCGGCCCGTCCCGTCGGCCTCGGGCTCGGCATCGCCCACCGCGGAGACCCCGCAGCTGACGATGCGGCTCGGGCGCGTCACCGGGGAGTCCGCGGGCGAGAAGGTCCACCCCGCCGACCTGCAGGAGCCCGCGCAGGCCGTCCGTCGCACGATGGAGGACCTGTACGAGACCGCGTTCCTGGCGCCGACCCTGGACCGGGCCGCGCTGCTCGGCCTGTTCGGCGGGCAGGCGCGCAGGGAGGCCACCGGCGACCTCGGGCACCTGACGATCGGGCCCGCCCGGGCGCGGATCGACGAGGTCGTCCCCGACCGCGCCAAGCTCACGCTCGAGTTCCTGGCCGACGCGAACGCGCACCCGATGGCCGCGTTCGCGTCCACCGAGTTCGAGGCGACGGCGGTCTCGGACGACGCGCACGCCCCGGTCGTCCAGCGCGGCGAGTACGTCCTGCGAAGGCTGAACGACGCGTGGCGGATCGTCTCCTACGACGTCCACGGCCGCGTGCCGAAACCCGAGCAGATGGGTTCGGCCCCGGCGACGGCGGCGTTCGTGCCGCGCCTGCCCGCCCCCCGCCCGACGTTCTTCCTGGTGATCGGCAGCGACGCGCGACCGGGCCAGGTGCTGACGAACACCCGGGCCGACTCGATCCACATCGTCGGGGTGAACCCGCGGCTCGGACGCGTCTCGGTGCTCGGCATCCCGCGCGACTCGTGGGTCCCGATCCCCGGCGCGGGGACCAACCGCATCAACGCCGCGCTCGCCGCGGGCGGCCCCGAGCTCCTGGTGCGCACGGTCGAGCAGCTGACCGGCATCCCGATCGACGCGTACGTCCTGACCGGGTTCCAGGGCTTCATGCAACTGGTGCACGCCGTGGGCGGCCTGCAGGTCCGGATCCCCTACCCGATCGACGACACGAACGCGCGCGCCCACCTCAAGAAGGGGACGCAGCACCTGACCGGCCAGGAGGCGCTCGCGTTCTCGCGGGCGCGGCACGACGTGCCGGCCGGCGACTTCAGCCGCTCGTTCAACCAGGGGCGCGTGATCATCGCGGCGCTGGCCGAGCTCCGGCGGCAGGTCGCCAAGGGCTCGCCCTCGGCGCTGATCCCCTGGGTGGTGGCGGGCGGGCAGATCCTGCGCTCGGACCTGGGCCTGTCCGACATGTTCGAGCTGCTGCTGGCGGCGCAGGCGTTCGACCCCTCGAAGGCACGCAACGACGTCGCGAGCGGCAGCGGCGCCACGATCGGCGGTCGCAGCGTCGTCGTGCTCGGCGAGCGCGCACGGACGCTGTTCCGGGACCTGCGGAGCGACGCCGTCCTGCACGGCTGACCAGCCCGTTGATGCTCCGTGCAATGGCCGGCCACGGACCCGACCGGACGCCCACAGGGCCGTGGCCTGCATGATTCGCCGGATGGCGTCCCAGCCCCTATCCTGCCCGGCGTGATCGAGGCGTTCGTCTCGCCGGCCGCCTTGCGGGGCGGCGACCACGCGTACGCCGTCACGCGCTCGGAGGTCGATCGCGCCTGGCTGGCGCGCGCGTTCGTCGAGAACGCCGAGCGGGCGGACGCCCGCGCCCTGTATCTGACCGAGGGCCCCGCCGACGACGTCCGGCGGGTGGGGGTCTCACGGCGGCCGCGTCACCCCGGCGGGCTGGTCGTGGTCGAGGCGGCCCCCGTGCTGGCGCCCGGTGACGCCTTCAAGCCCGAGATCTACTCGCGGGCGCTCGAGAGCGCCGTGGACGCCTCGCTGCGCGACGGCTTCGCCGGAGCTCACCTGCTGGTCGAGGCCGGATGGAGCCTCGGGCGCATCCGCAACGTGGACGCCTGGTGGGAGCTCGAGCACGTGCTGGGCGAGATGGCCCTGCTGCAACGCGGGAACTCGCTGCTCCTGTGCCAGTTCGATCACGACGCGTTCGGGCCGGCGCGGTTGCAGCGCGCCGCGCGCAGCCACACGATCGAGGTCGTCGCGAACGCGACCGGGTTCCCACCCGCGGCGCCGATGCGCGTGCACCGCGGGGACGACGACGTCCTGTACGTGGTCGGGGAGCTCGACCGGGGAACGGCGAACCTGCTGGCGACCGCGTGCCGCGGGAGCGTGAGCACGGTGACGATCGACCTGGCCGAGGCGACGTTCTTCGACGCCGGCGCCCATCGAGCGATCTCCCGCATCGCCAAGAGCTGCAAGCGCGTCCGGCTGCGCAACGCGCCGGCGATCGTGCAGCGGGTGGTCTTCGCGCTGCAGTCCGAGGCCGGGCTCTCGCTGGAGATCGAGGACGACGCGCTGTCGCTCCGCGTCGGCTAGGCCCACCGGGGGCAGGAATAGCCCCCGTCCCGATACCGTTGCATCCGAGGAACCCCGACCGAGGAGACCCCGACCATGCCCGCCATCACCGTGGAGGACCCGACCAAGCTGGATCGCGTGCCGCCCGTCCCGGAGGGGGCGCGGCTGCGGCGGGTCCGAAGCGTCACCGCCGCGCCGAGCGGCCTGGAGGGCGAGGGCTTCCCGGTGCGCCGGGCCTTCGCCGGCGTGGACCTGGCCGAGCTCGACCCGTTCGTCCACATGGACCAGATGGGCGAGGTCGAGTACGCGCCCGGCGAGCCCAAGGGCACGCCGTGGCACCCGCACCGGGGGTTCGAGACCGTCACCTACATCATCGACGGGATCTTCGAGCATCAGGATTCGAACGGCGGCGGCGGGACGATCACCAACGGCGACACGCAGTGGATGACCGCGGGCGCCGGGATCCTGCACATCGAGCGCCCGCCCGAGCACCTCGTGATCTCGGGCGGCCTGTTCCACGGGATCCAGCTCTGGGTCAACCTGCCCAAGGCCGAGAAGTGGGCGCCGCCGCGCTACCAGGACCTGCGCGCCACCGAGGTGTCGCTGCTGTCCTCCCGGGACGCGGGCGCGCTCGTGCGCGTGATCGCCGGCGAGATCGGCGGCCACCCCGGACCGGGACAGACCTACACGCCGATGACGATGCTGCACGTGACCCTCGCGCCGGGAGCGCGGCTCGACCTTCCCTGGCGCGAGGACTTCAACGCGCTCGCGTACGTGCTGGCGGGCGCCGGGTTCGCGGGTTCGGAGCGCCTGTCGGTCTCGATGGGGCAGCTGGGGGTGTTCGGGCCCGGCGAGGCGATCCGGCTCGAGGCGGCCAAGGGCCAGGAGTCGCGCTCGCCCGAGCTCGAGGTCCTGCTGCTCGGCGGTCGCCCGATCCGCGAGCCCGTGGCCTGGTACGGCCCGTTCGTGATGAACACCCGGGACGAGCTCGTGCAGGCGTTCGAGGACTATCGAGCGGGCAAGCTGGGTTCGATCCCGGCCGCGCACCACACGCCGGACCACATCGTGGAGTCGGGCACGCAGACCGAGGACTGACGCGGGGTTTCCCCCTGCGTGCGGCGGGTAAGGGGTCTCATCTGCGACCCGGAAGGAGGCCCGCCATGCTCGAGGTCACAGAAGCGGCATCGAACGCGTTCCGAACGTTCCTGGACCGGGGCGACGTGAAGGGCAACGCGATCAAGCTCATCCCCGAACGCACCAACGAGGGCGAGACCGGGATCGGCGTCCAGCCGATCGACCAGCCCGGCCCGAACGACGTGGCCACCCGGTCGACCGGCGTGGTGGTCGTGCTCGCGCCCGAGATCGCCCCGTCGCTGGAGGACGCGGTGCTCGACGCGCGGACGACCGACGCCGGCGCCGACCTGTACGTGCGCGCCCGGAGCGCGTAGCCCCTCCTCGAGTCGCGCGCTCCCCCGCCTGGGTCTACCGTCGCCGCATATCGGCGAGCGGAGGAGGGGCGCGATGTCGACACCGGTTCGAAGGACCCTGGCGATCGTTGCGGGGCTGGCGTTGTTCGTCGCCGGGGCGGCCACGACGGCCGCCCTGCGGGAACCGGCCGCGGGCGCCGAACGGGCGCCGGTGCAGCTGCCGGCGTTCGGCAGGGCGGTGTTCCTCAGCCACGTGAACGACCCCGCGCGGACGCCGCTGTTCCCCGGCGACCCCGCGTTCCACATCCGCACCGTGTTCACGGTGCCGAACGACGGCTACTACCTCGAGGTCGTCCGCGAGGGAACGCACACCGGCACCCACTACAGCGCGCCGTGCCACTTCCACCAGGGCGCGCTCTGCATGGACGACCTGTCGCCCTCGGACCTGATCCTGCCCGCCGTGGTGGTCGACGTCCGAGACGAGGTCGCGGCCGATCCGGACCACGTGGTCGGCGTGCCGGAGCTCAAGGCCTGGGAGGACACGTACGGGGAGATGCCCTCGGGAGCCGCCGTGCTGCTGCTGACCGGGTGCTCGGACTTCTGGGCCGGCCAGGGCGACGCGAACTACGTCAACTGCGGGAGCGGGCGTTCGGGCGTGCACCAGCCGGGGTTCTCGCGCAGCGCGGTGCGCTGGCTGATCCGTACGGGCGTGCTCGGAAGGAACGGCGCGACCGGCACGGACACGTTCGGGCCCGATCCCTCCTCGGACGCCGCGTTCCTGCCGACGTGGCTCACGCTCCGCAAGCACCGGCTCACGCTCGAGAACCTGACGAACCTGGACGCGCTGCCGCCGGTCGGGGCCTGGGTCGTCCTCGGCAGCCCGCGCAACGTGAACGGTTCGGGAGCGCCCGGGACGGTGTTCGGGCTCGTGCCGTAGCCCGGCCTGCGAAGAGGAGGGGTCGATGACGCAACCGATCGTGTTCATCAGCCACAGCTCGATCGTGGATGGCAACACCGAGGGGTTCCGAGCGTTCATCCGCGACGGCGCGCCGAGGCTCGAGGCCGACAAGCCCGGGACGGTCGCGTTCCTGGCCTACGTGGACGAGGGCGGGTCCGAGGCGAGCATCGTCCACGTGTTCCCGAACGCCGAGGCGATGAACGCGCACCTGGAGGGCGTCCGGGAGCGTTCGGCCGAGGCCGACGCGTTCATCCGGACGACGGCGTACGAGATCTACGGCTCGCCGGACCCGCAGGTCGTGCAGATGATGGGGGCGTTCGCCGAGCGTTCGGGCGTGCCGCTCACCGTGCGCCCCGGGTACGCGGGGGGGTACCTGCACATCGGCTGAGGCCTATCCCTCCGAACGCCACTCGACCGCCGCCACGGTGACCGGCTGCGCGATCCCCTTGAGCGTGACCTCACGCTCCTCTCCGATCGGGAACGGCAACCCACCGCCACCGATCGAGGAGAGCGTGACGAGGATCTCCCCGCCCTCGGCGAGCGCGCCGACGCGCGCGGCCTCGTGCACGCCGATCCCCGCGTAGTCGTCCGCGATCTCGGTGGCCTCCGCCGTGTGCAGCCCGATCCGCACCTGCGGCGCGAAGCCGGCCTGCTTGCGGTGTTCGCCGAGCCGCCGCTGGATCGCGACCGCGCACGCCATGCCGTCCGCCATCTCGGCGAACGACGCGAAGAAGCCGTCCCCGGTCGAGTGGACGACGCGCCCGCGGTGCGAGGCGATCTGCGTTCGGAGCGTCTCGTCGTGCCAGCGCAGGACGTCCTCCCACGCCGCGTCTCCGATCGTCTCGATCAGGTTCGTCGAGCCCACGATGTCGGTGAACATGAACGTGCGCTCGACGCGGCGGCCGGCGCCCCGCTCCTGGCCGGCTCGGATGAGCTCGTCGCAGCGCTCGACCTCCAGGCGCGCACGAAGGCGATCGAACGTCTCCCTGGCCGCGTCCAGCTCGAGCCGCGCGGACGCCTCGTCGCCGGTGAGCCGATAGGCGATCGCGAGGCAGCGACGGGCCTGTGCGGTCTCGAACGGCGCCTCCGCCTCGGTCCAATCCCGGACGGCGGCCCGGAGCTCGGGCACCGCTTCCGATGCGTTCCCCTCGAACGTGAGGACGGCGCCGAGCGCCAGACGCGCGGCGGCGTGCAGGAGCGGCGACTCGAACATGGAGGCGATGCGACCGAGCTCCTCCGCGGACTCCCGCGCGTCGGTCAGGTCGTAGGCGGCGAGCGCGATCTCCACGCGAGCCGGGAGCAGACGGAAGCGCTCGAACGGGTCGGGCGCGTCGGCGACCGCGGTCGCGATCGACGAGCGGGCGGCATCGACCTGCCCGCGCGCGAGTCGGAGGAGGGCGATCCCCGGCTGCGGCTC
>Ga0081455_10001609_pt1 | contig 23272 bp, 27 predicted proteins | sample TabmetS3T2R1_FD_70207 | JGI IMG/M metagenome (GOLD analysis project Ga0081455, IMG submission 70207) | Tabebuia heterophylla rhizosphere microbial communities from the University of Puerto Rico - S3T2R1 | ecosystem: Host-associated > Plants > Roots > Rhizosphere ...
TCCCGCAGCCTCTTCCAGTACTCCAGCCGTTTCAGGATCTCGCGTTCGAAACCGCGCTCGACCGGCTGGTAAAATTCCTCGCGCGCCATGCCGTCGGGGAAATAGTTCTGGCCCGAGAAGCCGTCGTCGGCGTTATGGTCGTACTGGTAGCCCTTGCCGTAGCCGATATCCTTCATGAGCCGCGTCGGCGCATTGAGGATGTGCATGGGCGGCGTCAGCGAGCCGTGCTCTTTCGCCGCCCGTTTGGCGCCGCTGAACGCGACATAGCCGGAGTTCGACTTGGGCGCGGTGCCGAGATAGATCACCGCCTGCGCAATGGCGAGCTCGCCTTCTGGCGAGCCCAGCCGGTCGTAGGTGTCCCAGGCGGCGAGCGTCTGGGTAAGCGCGTTGGGATCGGCCATGCCGATGTCCTCGACTGCAAAACGCACCAGCCGGCGCGCTATGTATTTGGGATCCTCGCCACCATCGAGCATGCGCGCGAACCAGTAGAGGGCAGCATCGACGTCGGAGCCGCGCAACGACTTGTGCAGCGCGCTGATCAGATTGTAGTGCGCCTCCTGAGCCTTGTCGTAGAGCGGCGCTCGCTTCTGCAGGAGCGTCGCCAGCCGCTCGGGCGGCACGGGGCCCTTGTCCTTCAACGCGGCAAGCTGTTCGGCAAGGGTGATCAGGTAGCGGCCGTCGCCGTCCGCCATGGCGAACAACGCCTGGCGCCCTGACTCATCGATCGGCAGCTTGCGGCCGAGGGCAGCTTCGGTGCGCGCGAGCAGCGTCGCCAGCGCGGCATCGTCGAGCCGGCGCAGGACCAGGACCTGACAGCGAGAGAGCAACGCGGCATTGAGCTCGAAAGAGGGATTCTCGGTCGTGGCGCCGACCAGCGTGACTGTGCCGTCCTCGACATAGGGCAGGAAGCCATCCTGCTGGGCGCGATTGAAGCGATGGATCTCGTCGACGAACAGGAGCGTGCCCTTGCCGTCGCGGCGCCGCTGGCGGGATGCCTCGAAAACCTTGCGCAGATCGGCGACACCGGAGAAGACGGCCGACAGGGGCTCGAAATGAAGGTCGGTCGCCGAGGCCAGCAGCCGCGCGATGGTGGTTTTGCCGCATCCCGGAGGGCCCCACAGGATCAGCGACGAGAGCTTCCGTGCCGCCAACATGCGGCCCAGGGGACCTTCGGGACCGAGCAGGTGGTCCTGCCCCAGGATGTCGCCAAGAGTCTTGGGCCGCAGGCGCTCGGCCAGCGGCGTCGGGGCGAGAGAGGCGAAGAGCTCAGACATGGCTGCAGCCGGCATCTTGCCTATATGGGCATCGATTGCGCTACTGCCGCTTCCTTGCCCGGTTCGCGTAAGGATTCTTCGGTTTGCGCATGGTGAGCCGGATCGGCACGCCCGGCAGGCCGAAATCGTCTCGCAGGCGGTTGATCAGGAACCGCAGGTAATCATCCCCCAGCTCCTCGGGCTGGCTCACCGACAGCACGAAAGTCGGCGGCCGGATCTTGATCTGGGTCATGAAGCGCAGCCGGATACGACGACCATGGGCCAGCGGCGGCGGATGCAGCGTTTCCATCTCGCGCAGCCAGCGATTCAGCTTCGGCGTCGGCACGCGTTTGTTCCAGACCTTGTAGGTCTCGAACACAGCCGGCATCAGCCTCTCCACGCCGCGGCCGTTCAACGCCGAGATCCCCACGATCGGCACGTCCTTCACCTGGGCGAACGAGGCTTCGAGCCGGTCGCGCAGCTTGCGCCAGGCTTTGGCTGCCTCGCTGCGATCGTCAGCAAGGAGATCCGTCTTGTTGACCGCGATCACCAGCGCGCGGCCCTCCTCGATCACCCATCCCGCTACGGCCAGATCCTGCTTCTCGGCCATGTTGGCGGCGTCGAGCACGACCACCGCCACGTCGGCGAGGCGAATGGTGTCGAGCGTATCGGCAACGGAGGCGGCCTCGAGCTTGGCCTCGATGCGACTGCGCCGCCGCATGCCGGCGGTATCGACCAGCCGCACCGCCCTGTCCTTCCACTGCCATTCGACGCGGATCGCATCGCGCGTAATGCCGGCCTCCGGGCCTGTCAGCACCCGCTCCTCGCCGATCAGGCGGTTGAGGAGCGTCGACTTTCCGACATTGGGCCGTCCCACGATGGCAAGCAGCAAGGGGCGCTTGGCGAGCTCGGCGTCGCTGACGTCTTCCCCCTCCTCTTCGCCTTCGGGCCCTTCTTCCTCATCCTCGTCGGGCATCGGTTCGATGTGTTTGGCGAGCGCATCGTGCAGATCGCTCAGCCCCTCGCCGTGCTCGGCGGAAAAAGGAATGGGCTCGCCGAGGCCCAGGCCGTGTGCTTCGGCAAGCCCCTGCTGCCCGGCCCGGCCTTCGCACTTGTTGGCGACCAGGATCACCTTGGCTGCCCGCTTGCGCAGCCAACTCGCGAAGGCCTCGTCGAGCGGCAGGACGCCGGCACGTGCGTCGATCAGGAACAGCACGACTTCTGCCGTGTCGATGGCGCGCTCGGTGAAGCGGCGCATGCGCGCTTCCAGAGCCTCGCCGCCGGCGGTTTCCCAGCCTGCGGTGTCGAGCAGGGTAAAGGCGAGATCACCAAGTTGTGCCGGCGATTCGCGCACGTCGCGCGTTACGCCGGGCGTGTCGTCGACGATGGCGCGGCGGCGGCCGACCAGGCGATTGAACAGCGTCGATTTGCCGACATTGGGCCGCCCTACGATGGCGACCCGGGGTCCTCCCCGGTCGAAACGGCGATCGTGTTCAGCGAAGCGCAATGAGCCTGCCCGAATCGGTCAGGATATAGATCGTCCGATTGGCGATCACAGGTGCAAGGCGCGTCGGCGAGCCGAGACTGACCTTGCCCATGACCTCGCCGGTGTAGGGCGAAAGCGCCAAAAGATCGCCCGTCATACCGGTGATCAGCAAGCGATCGCCGGCCAGCACCGGTCCGCCCCACAAGATCGGCTTCTGGCGTTTCTTGTCGAAATACTGCGTGAGCGGTGTCGACCACTTCACCTTGCCGCTGCTGCGCTCCAGGGCGACCACGTCGTCGTTGCTGGTGATCGCGAACAGGAACCGGCCGGCGACCCACGGCGTCTGGTTGCCGCCGAAATTGCGCTCCCAGCGGCGTTGGCCGCTGGCGAGGTCGATGGCAGTGATCTGGCCGGCCGAACCCATGGCGAATACCTGGCCGCGGTCGATCACCGGCCGACCGCGAATATCGGCGAGGTTGCCGAACGCCCGCGCTTCCACGCTCCGACCGACGAGCGATTCGTTCCAGATCGAGCGGTTGTTGGCGGGATGGAACGCGACGAGTTCGCCCGACCTGAAGGGCGCCACGACGTAATCGCCGTAACCGGCCGGGCTCGTCCCGTCGACGTAACCCGAGACCTCCTGCAGGCTGGTGAATGACCAGAGATCGGCGCCGTCGACCGCGGCCAGGGCATGGAGCTTGCCGTCGAGCGTGATGGCGAATACGCGGTCGGCGAACGCAAGCGGCGCTCCGCGCACCGGCGCGCTCTCCTTCGAGCGCCAGATCTCGTTGCCGCTGTTGGGATCGAGCGCGAACACGCCGGAAAAGCCCGTGGTGACGAACAGGCGACCGCCATACCAGGTAAGGCCACCACCGAACTCGCCTTCGTCACGCGCCTCCTCGGGCTTCAGCGTCACGCTCCACAACCGCTCGCCCGTGTCGGCGCGAAAGGCGGAAACAGTGCTCTGCGCGTCCTTCACGAACACCTTGCCTTCGGCGATCACCGGCGGCGTGGTCAGGATGCGGTCGCTCGACGAGCCGGCGCCGATGTCGGCCGTCCAGGCGACCTGCGGCTGCGCGGCGACATCGAGATGCTGCATGGCGTAGTCGGCGAAGCCGCCCGATTGTGGCCAGGCATCGTTCACGACAGGCGCCGGCAACACGACCGGCACGTTCGCCATCTCGTTGTCCGGCTCGACGTCGCGTCGCTCGTTGAACACCGCAATGCGTTCGCCTGGCAACGGCGGTCCCTTCTTGTCGAAAAGGTCGCAGCCAGCGAGCGAGGTGGACAAGAGAGCAGCGGCGAGAAGGACGCGGGGATTGCAAAAGCGCAGCACAGTCGACATCGGCCTATTTCGTCCCCTGCTCGTCGGAAAGGTTGAGCATCGCCTGTGCCCGCTGCGCTGCCCCTGGCGGCGCTGCAGGATCCTTGATGATCTCGTTCCAAAGCTCGCGCGACCGTTTCATGTCGCCCTTGCGCATGGCTTGCAGCGCCTGCACTTCCAGGATGCTGGCATGAAACGCATGGTCGACCCCCGAGATGGGCGCCAGCGCGGCAGTGACCTCGCCCGCTTTTGGCGTATCGGCCCCACGGTAGGCCGCGATCACCTGGGCAAGTTCGGAGAGTTCGCCTGGGAGCTTCGGCGCCACCTCAAGGAGGGCCGCAACCTGCTCCTCCGGCTTGTCGCGCAGTTGGGCAGCGGTAAGCATTGCGAAGGAGCGGTACGGTTCGACGGCCGTCGCAGCCACCTTGTCGAGGGCGGCGCGCGCGCCGGCATTGTCCTTGCCGATCAGGGCCAGCGCGGATGAATAGGCCACGCCGCTCGTGGCGCGCTGCGCCGTCTGATATCGCTGCCAGCCTATCCATGCTGCGACGGCAACCACCAAAACGACGACGCCTGCGACAATCCAAGTTCCGTAGCGTTTCCACCAGGCTTTCAGATCGTCCTGCCGGACGGCATCATCGATTTCCTGAAAAGCGGCCTGGTCGGACACGCGGGACTCCCGATTATTGCGGAAAATCAACAGCTTCAGCGGGTTCATAGCCGCCGCCCGAACCTTTGGCAAACCATGCGATACGGCAAGCTGGGGATCGTGGCTTTACCCCCGGGAAACCTTCTGCAACAATTCGGTCAACAGCATGGCCCGCTCGCTGACTGCATGACCAATCTTTACCGCCTCGCCGATCAGAAGGCGCGCCGCCGTATCGTTTCTTTCGATCGTCGGGAACTCTCCCGGCTCCTCAACCTCTACAGCATGCGCGTCGCCTCGGGCGAATGGCGCGACTATGCCATCGACTTCCGGCCCGGCATGGCCATCTTCTCTATTTTTCGCCACACCGCCGAGCAGCCCCTGTTCGCCATCGCCAAGGTTCAGGGGGTCGGGCCCAACGGCGGCTACATGGTCTACAACGGGCCGCGCAAACTGGCCCATGGCGACAGCCTCGAAGACGTGCTGCGCGTCTTCGACCGCAAACTGAGGCTGCTGCTGGGCTAAACCAGCTTAAAGGTCAGCTACTTGACGCCGCCCGGCGTGGTGACCGCGCCGATGCCGGCACCCACCGCAGCGCCTGCCAGGGCGGGCGCCAGCAACGGCCAGCCGGCAATCGCACCGATTGCCAGGCCCGCACCTGTACCGATCGCACCGCCGGTGACAGCACGTTGGCCCCAAGTGTCGCCACAGCCGGACACCGAAAGCGCGAGAGGAACGAGAATCAGCGCAAAAACCTTGGTCTTCATGGCCAGAACCTCGAGGGGAGAGGCGGCCCAGACGGCCGCTGGCGATATTTTCTTGCGACCACGCACGCGGTCGATTCTCAATTACCTTCTCTATTTTGATTCCTTACGTCAAGGAATTGTTTCAGTAGATTGATTTAAATCACTAATTTTATCGCATGACTTCCTCGTAAACGGCCGGCTTGAAGCCTACAAGGAGCTGATCACCAGCCTCAAGGACTGGGCGCTTGATCATCGATGGCTGGGCCAGCATCAGGGTGACGGCCCTCCTCTGGTTCAGACCTTCTTTTTCAGCTTCAGGCAGCTTGCGAAAAGTTGTGCCGGCGCGATTGAGAAGCGCCTCCCAGCCCACACGCCCGGCCCACCCCTCAAGACGCTCGCGGTCGATGCCCTGCGCCTTGTAGTCGTGGAAAGCGTAAGCGACGCCCTTGGCGTCGAGCCATGCCCGGGCCTTCTTCATCGTGTCGCAGTTCTTGATGCCATAGATGACGGCAGGTTTGGTCGTCACTTTGCTCACCTTCCTCGATAAAGATGGTCCACGGGCAAACCCAGCCGGACGCAGGATTGTACGGCAGGGCTGGACCGTAGCATCACCCGATCGGCCAGCATGCCGACGATCCGCACCAGCGGGCGTTGCCAGGAGCGCAGGCCAAAAGCTGCTGTCAGGCCCAGTCGCTCGCGGATCCAATCGGGCACGAGATCGACGGCGGCACGGATCAGGAGTCGCTGCATCGGCCGGAGAAACATCGGAAGGACGGGTGCTGAGTTCATGATCGTGAGGAATTCGAACACGATCGGCGAGGCTTCAAGCCTGTCGCGCCTGGAGTCGAACAGCCGATCCAATTCCGCCTGCGAGGCAGGTGCTTCAACAGCACCATAAAGTCGCGCCGCTGCCAGACCTTCCTCAAGGAGCTGGTCAAGCTGTCGCGGCGCGAGCGGATGGACATGGCGACAATAGGCCTGGGCAAAGCCGAAGCCCGCCGTCGCCTGCACCCAGGTGAGCAATCCGGCGTCGTTCGCTCGATAGCTCTCGCCGGCAGGCGTGCAGCCGGCAATCGTGTCATGCAGCTGTACGACACGGCCAATCATCGCCCTCGCTTCGCTCGCAGCGCCATAGACGGTGACCATGGCGGCAAGACCGGTGCGTTGCAAACGTTGCACGGGATCCCGGCGGAAGGAGGAATGTTCCCAGACGCCGGTGCGCACCGCCGGATCGGCAAGCTCGAGGATCACCGCCGCCACGCCCCCCACGAACAGTGCGACCGGGTTCTTGAATATGCGCCACGAGATTGAGTCCGCCGGCACCAGCGCCGCCTCGCCTCTCGGCTGGCTGAAATCGACGGTCGGTCCATCCTTCGGCTGTACAAGATCGCGCGCAAGCGCATCGAGAAACGGCAGGACGAGGACAGCCATGGCTTGTAGATGGGTGGTTCCCGGTCGAAATCCACCGCAGGCTTTCGCGCCTGCTTACACGCCCAGGTACCGGTGCAGGATTTCCGGGTTGGCCTTCAGCTCGGCCGCCGGCCCCTCGTGAGCCACGTGACCGTTGTTCAAGACATAGACGCGCTGCGCAAGCGCCAGCACGGCGGCAAGATTCTGCTCGACGATCACGATCGTCTGCCCGGCCGCCGCGAGGTCGCGGCAGGCCTTCATCAAGTCGTGCACGATCACCGGCGCCAGGCCCTCGAACGGCTCGTCGAGAAGGACGATCTTGGGATCGCGGATCAGGGCGCGTGCGATCGCCAGCATCTGCTGCTCGCCGCCGGAAAGATCCGTGCCCCGGCTCGTCCGCCGTTCCTTCAGGCGCGGGAACATCTGCCAGATGCGGTCGAGCGGCCAACGCTTGGGCGCCGTATGGCCGGCGAGGACGAGATTTTCCTCGACGTTCAGGCTCCCGAAGATGCGCCGCTCTTCGTGCACGAGCTGCATGCCAGCCTGGGCGATGGAATGGCTCTTACGGCCCGCAATGTTGCTGCCATCGAGCACGACCTTGCCGGTGCGCGGCGTCACAACGCCCATCAGGCTCTTGAGCGTCGTGCTCTTACCGGCGCCGTTTCGGCCGAGCAGCGCCACGACTTCGTTCTTTTCGACGCGCATGCCCACGTCGAACAGGATATGCGAATCTCCGTAGTAGGAGTTCAGGCCCTGGACTTCGAGCAGGCTCATTCGAGCACGCCTCCAAGATAGGCCTCGCGCACGGCGGGATTGCCCTTGATCTCGTCAGGCGTGCCTTCGGTCAGGACACGTCCTTCCTGCAGCACGGTCACGCGCTCAGCGAGCTCGAACAGAGCGTCCATGTCATGGTCGATCACGATCATGGTGCGGCCCTGCCGGATCGATTTCAGGAGCTTCACCGTCTCCACACGCTCCTGCGGGCTCATGCCGGCCAATGGCTCGTCGAGCAGTAGAAGGCTGGGCGATGTCGCCAGCGCGAGTCCGATCTCGAGCCGACGCTTCTCGCCATAGGCAAGCTGCGCCACCGGCGTGTCGGCGCGGTGCTTCAGGTTCACGAGCTCGAGCGTGTGCTCGATCTGGTCGCCGAGCCCCGGGATGCGCGCGGGATTGCGGAAGAGATCGAGCCGGAACTTGCCGCGCAGGTCAGCCAAAGCGCCAATCTGCAGGTTCTCGCGCACCGTCAGCTTCGTGAAAAGCTGGTTCACCTGGTAGCTCTTGGTAAGACCGAGCTGACAAACGTCGGTGACGTTCATGCCGGTAATGTCGCGCCCAGCGAACTCGATCTTGCCGGACGTCGGCTCGACCTCGCAGGTCAACATCTTGAAGAACGTCGTCTTGCCGGCGCCGTTGGGCCCGATGATGCCACGCAGTTCGCCCTGCTCGACCGTGAAGTCGATGTCGCTGTTGGCGAGCAGGCCGCCGTAGCGTTTGCTGACGCCGCTCGCCTTGAGGATCGGACCCGCCGCCGGCTCGGCCACGCGGTGATGAACTGGTAGTGGTGTCGCCGCAGCCCCCACCGACATCGCGGCTTGAACCGACTCCTCGGGCGCTTCGGCATCAGGCCCGTTCCGATGGAACGCCAACCTATAGAGATCTTTCAGACCGCCGATGATGCCCTGCCGCAGGAAGCAGACCAGCAACACGAACACCAGTCCCAGCACGAGCTTCCAGGCCGCACCGAGCCCCAGCGTCGCCTGGAGGAAGTCCTGCAGGTAAAGCCAGACCGCCGCCCCCACCAGTGGGCCGAACAACGTACCGCGGCCGCCGATGGCGGTCTGCATCACGAGCTGGCCCGACGTATCGAAGGTGAAGGCCTCCGGCGGCATGAAGGCCTGCAGCACGCCCAGCAGGCCGCCGGCCAGGCCGGCATAAGCCGCGGCAATGACGAACGCCGTGAGCTTGTAGCCATGGATATTGTGGCCGACGGCCGCGGCCCGCAGCGGGTTCTCGCGGATCGCGGTCAGGATGGCGCCGACCGGCGAGCGTACGATGCGCAACGCGATGACGATGCCAATGAAGTAGACAAAGGCGAGGAATGGATAGAGCGACCAGCCGGTCGTGAAATGCAGCGTGGTGAAGCCGAGGTCGATGGTCGGCGTCGGCACGCCCGGCAGACCATTCTCGCCGCCAGTCCACTCGGACAAGGGATTGAACTCGACGAAGTAGAAGACCTCGGCGATGGCAACCGTGATCATCGCAAAGTAGATGCCGGTACGCTTGAGTGCGATCAGTCCGACCAGATAACCGACCACGGCGGCCGCAACCATGCCGATGATCAGGGCCAGGACGACATGCGGGAAGCCTGCCTGCGTGAGGAGATAGGCGGCGACGAAGCCGCCGGTGCCGTAGAAGGCCGATTGGCCGAACGACAGCAGGCCTGTATAGCCGAACAGGATATCGAAGCCGATGCCGAACAGGCCCCACACCAGGATGCGGTTCACCGTGTTGGGCGCGAAGTCGAGATAGGGCAGCACGAACGGCGCCGCGATCAGAGCGATCGCCGTCAGCAACTCGACCAGGGAGCGACGTTGCTTGTACATCAGACGCCAACGTTCATTCGCGGCCTCGCGTGCCGAGCAGGCCGTGCGGCCGCAACAGCAAAACGAGGGTCATCGCGGCGAAGAGCATGACATAGGCGTAGCCGGGATCGATCATCGAGGTGATGCTGATGATCTCGCCCGCAATCAGGCCGCCCAGCACCGCACCGGGGAAAGAGCCAACGCCGCCGATGACGACCACCACGAAGGTCTGCACCAGAATCGCCTCGCCCACGTCGGGTGTGAGCGACACCACCGGCGCGTTCACGATGCCGGCAAAACCCGCCGCCATCGCGCCGATGCCGAACACGACCATGAACACCTTGTAGACGTCGATTCCGAGTGAATCGACCATGACGGAATCTTCGATCCCGGCGCGCACGATCATGCCGAGCTTGGTGCGGTAGAGCACGATGTAGAGCACGATCAGCGCCACCGCCACGATGCCGACCACGGCCAGGCGATATGTCGGATAGAACATGAAGCCGAGCGACGTGATGCCAGACATCAAAGGTGGTGCCGGTACGGTCTTGGTCAGGCTCGAGAAGAAGAAGCGGACGACCTCGACGAAGACGATGCCGAGGCCGAAGGTGACCAGGAGCTGGTCCTCGTGCGGGCGGCCATAGAAATGACGGATGACCACCCGTTCCATCACGATGCCAACCACCAGCAGGAATACCGTGCCGGCGATCACGGCGACGATATAGGAGCCGGTCGCCTCGAACGCGACGTAGCCGGCATAGCCGCCCAGCATGAACATGGCGCCGTGCGCCAGGTTCAGGACGCCGAGCGTGCCGTAGATGATCGTCAGCCCGGAGCTGATGAGCGCAAGCAGCGCCCCCAGCGCCAAGCCGTTGAACATCTGCGAGACAAAATTAGCCCAGGTAAACACCGTCGACCCCGCTGCCGGTCCCGCGTGCTGACAGATTAGCTGCGGAGAACGTTAGCTTGATTCGCCGAGCTTGCAGCCGAAGGCGTCGGGCTTCTGCATCAGCGGCTCGCCGGGCAGAACCTCGAGGACTTCCCAGAAGTCTTCCTTGTTCTTCATGTCGGCGGGCTTCTTGCCGCGAACGATGATCACCGGGCGGACGAGCTGATGGTCTTCGGGGCGGAAATAGACTTCACCGACCGTCGACTGCAGCTTGGCACCTGATTCGAGCGCCTTGATGACCGCCGGCGGATAGAAGGTGCCGGCTGTCTCCACCGCGTTGGCCCAGAAGGCGAACTGCATGTAGCAGGCGTTGGCCCCCCACTCCGGCTTGTAGCCGTATTTCTTGTCGAACGCCTCGACGAACATCTTGGCCAGCGGATACTTGTCCTCGAGCGTCCACCAGAAGTCCGTGGCCGCATAGACGCCTTCGGTCAGTTCCGCGCCGACCTCGCGCGCCAGGAACGGGATCTGGTAGGGGATCACCAGCTTCTGCTTGCCCAGCACGCCAAACTGTTTGGCCTGCTGGGTCGACAGCACCGCATCGTGGCCCCAGTTGATGTTGAGCAGGAAGTCGGCACCCGAATTGGCGATGTTCAGAAGATAGGAGCTGTAGTCCGGCGCGCCGAGCGGCGCCACCTGGTTGGTCGCCGTCGTCCAGCCGCCGTTCTTGTTGAGGTACTCCTCCATCGACTTCTGCACGGTGTGCCCGTACGTGTAGTCGGGCGTGAGATACGCTGCCTTCTTGCCCTTGCCGAACGCCTTGAGCAGGACCGGGCCGACGCCGGCCGCTGCGGTCTGGCCGTAAAAGCACTCGCGGAAGCCGTAGCGGACGCAATCCTTGCCGGTCGTATCGTTGGAACCGGAGATGGACGTCATGAACAGCACCTTCTCGCGCTGGGCGAGCTTGTTCAGGGCCACCGCGACGGCGCTCGACGTGCCGCCGGTAAACATCACCGCCTTGTTCTCGGTGATGAAACGCGAAATGTTCTGCACGGCGCTGTTCGGCTTGGCGCCGTCATCGGCAACACCGAACTTCACTTCCTTGCCAAGAACGCCCTTGGTCGTCTTGGGCGAGATCGCCTTGATCAGCGGATGGCCGCTGTTGATATGCTCGATCGCGAGCTCACAGCCCTTGAGCTCATCTTCGCCCTGCACGGCATAGGTTCCGGTGCGCGGTGTGGTGATTCCGACGAAGACCGACGAGCCGCTCGATCCGGCGGGATAGGTGCCGATCGCCGGATGGTCCTCCGCCAGCGCCGGAAGCGCCAGGAAAGGCGCGGCCAGCGATGCGCCGGCCAGCGCCGTGCTCGCCTGCAACAGCCCGCGCCGAGACAAGGCGTTGGAATGGACACGCTGCGTCATTGTCATTTCCTCCTGCAAATGCATCCGAGTCTGCTGCTCGAATCGCGTAACGAAAATTTCACCCAGCGCCAGCCTCACCCTTCCAATGGACTGGTCAAATTTGCGCCACTCCAGTAGCGGTCTCATACGTTGTGTAGTCAATGCGACCTTGGTCGAAGTTCGACATATCGCATTGCGAGATTTTGTCACGTCAAACGGGATGGATGGATCAGCCCTGACGTTCCAACCGCCCGAGTGCCTTAAGCGTCCGAATCACGCAACGGGCACAAAGGCATATCCTTGCCCTTGCTCGACGACTTTACCGATGCCCGGTCGACCCAGATGAGCGCCGGCCAGCCACGTGTGGGCACCTGCAGCATCTCGCAGCAGCTTCATCCGAGTCGCTCTCGCCACGGCTTGGCTATCGTCGTAGTCCCAAGTCAACTCCGGCTGGGCGAACTGAGCGGCCGGAACGTGAATCACGTCGCCACAGAACAGAATGCTGTCGTCGCCTGTATCGAGGAGATAACCCATATGACCTGGAGCGTGTCCAGGCATGGCGACCGCGAGCAAATGATCGGCCAAGGGGTCGCCACTCGTGATCGGGGCCAGAGAGGGCCGAAATCGCTCCAGCTCCGGCTTATCGTAAAAGCTCTTCACAGCATCCTTGGCGATCAAGATCTTGGTCAGGTTTGCAAACATCTCGCGACCGCCCGGTGCGAGAAGGCCGTTGACGTGATCCAGATGGGTATGGGTGAGAGCAACGATCGTAACCGATGACGGATCGATGCTTGCCTCGTCCATGGCCTCCCCGAGGTGGCCCATCGATGGGTCCCAGCTTCCGCCCGCTCCACAATCAATCAAGACTCTGTCGGTCCCTGGGCAGTCGAACAGGAAGCAGTTGACCGACAATCGAAGGAACGATGCTTCCCGGATAGACCGGGGCATCTTGAGCATTCCGTCGTTGGGCACCTTGAGGAGATCGGCGGGCAAGTCGACGTATCCGTCCGACAGCGACCAAATCTTCCATGGCCCCGAGGCACAACCTACGGCATTTGCGCTTTGTGACGTGATGATCATCGGGCGTCAGCCGATCGCAGATCGGCAGCTCGCGCCAATGCCCGATGAGAGTAGGCACCGATCCGGGTCACGATGACCTTGTGATCCAAGAAACTCGAGTGCAGCGGATTCATTTCCAGACTCCTGACTTCGCGTGGATCGTCTCGACCGCCCAATCGGACCGATTGGGGAATTTACATTTTGCGATGACAGAATCGCGTGATCGGCTAAATTATCGGCACGCATCGTGCAAATCGGCGACGCGCCGCCGAGAGAGCGGGACGCGGGCATCGCGACGGGAGAGAAATCCATGGGGCTTTCGAAACGACAGGTCATCGCAGGCGCGGGCGCCCTCCTGTTGAGCGCGGCCGCGAGCCGAGCTCGCGCCGACTGGCGGCCGAGCGAACGCTATCCAGATTCATCGGTCCGCGCACTCGATCCGACCTTCAGCAAATACATCGTCTTCTTCGCCGCGGTCGAGCGCCTCTATCAAGGTGACACCCGTTACACCGAGGGGCCGGTCTGGTTCGGCGACGGTCGCTACCTCCTGTGGAGTGACATCCCGAACAACCGGATACTCAAGTGGGAAGAAGAAACCGGCGCCGTCAGCGTCTTCCGCAAACCGGCGAACTATGCCAACGGCAACACGCGCGATCGGCAAGGACGTCTGATCACCGCCGAACATGGCCGCCGGGTGACCCGCACCGAGCTTGACGGGACGATCACGGTGCTTGCCGACAAGTTCGACGGCAAGCTGTTGAATTCGCCGAACGACGTCGTGGTCGCCAGCGACGATTCGATCTGGTTCACCGATCCTCCGTTTGGGATCGCTGGCCACTATTCAGGCAACAAGGCCAAATCCGAGTTGCCCAACAACGTCTACCGCCTCGAGCCGAAGTCCGGGCGACTCACCGTTGCCGCCTCGGACGTCGCCGCGCCCAACGGCCTCTGCTTCTCGCCCGACGAGAAGATCATGTACATCGTCGACTCGTTCTCGAAGCCGGTCAGCATCCGCGCCTACGACGTGGTCGACAATGGCGCGAAGCTCGCCAATGGGCGCATCTTCTTCAATTGCGAACCGGGCGAAGCACCGGACGGCATCCGCTGCGACGTCGACGGCAATATCTGGACCGCCTATGGCGCTGCCCAGGAAGGCGTCGATGGCGTGTTGGTCCTCTCGCCCCAGGGCAAGCGTATCGGAATGATATCGCTGCCCGAGCGCCCCGCCAATCTTTGCTTCGGCGGTCCCAAGCGCAACCGGCTCTTCATGACAACGGGCCGGGGCCTCTATTCGCTTTACGTCAATACGCAGGGCGTGGCCGGCGGCTGATCCGCCCGCCGATCTCATGGATCCGGTTGCTATTGCGGCGATGGTTTCGAGATCGCGGGCATCTTCTCGAACATCTTCGCCAACATCGACCGTGTCAGGGAGGATGGCAGCAGCGCACGCATGATCCGGTTCATGCGCCCTGGAATCACGATCGGACGGTTGGCCGAGAGCCCCCTCAGCCCTTCGCTGGCCACCTGTGCGGCGTCCAGGGGCTTCATCGGCATGGTCTTCGGATCGAAGCCGAACTTCGCAAGCGTCGGCGTCGCGGTGGGACCTGGCGGAAGCACGGTCACGTAGACGCCCCTCGGCTTGAACTCTTCATGAAGCGCCAGGCCTAGGCTCTGGACGTAGGCCTTGGCGCCGCCGTCATGCGCCATGAAGGGTGCCCCCGTATCGGCGCCCATCGCCCCTACGAACAACAGGCCGCCGGATCCGCGCTTGGTGAGCTTGCGGCCGAAATGAAGGGCAAGCTCGGCGTGCGCCAGCGCGCTCAGTCGCAGCGTCATGCCGAGCTCTTCGCGATCCTTGTTCGTGAAGCGTCCCGGATTTGCGCTGCCCGCATTGGAGATGACGAGCCCGATATCGAGATCGGCCGTCGCATTCGCCAATTCGGCGACGAAGCCTTCCTTCGAGAGATCACTGACAATGACGCGATGCTGCACCCTGAATTTCTGCGAGAGCTCGCTGCCGAGAGCGTCGAGCAGCGCTTGCCGCCGGGCGACGAGCACAACGTTGATTTTCGAGGCGGCAATCTGGTGCGCAAATTCGCGGCCAATACCGGATGACGCGCCGGTAATAAGAGCCCAGGGGCCGAACCGCTTGCTGTCCACTCTGGCTTGCATCGCGCCCTCCTTGGTTCGTGAACGGTCGCGCACGGCATCCCGTCGATGCGTCGCGGCTCAGCTGTCACAATTACATAGTGATCGATACGAAATATCAAGGATTGCGCGAGGCGGTCAAGAAGAATTATATATCGATCGCTATGAAACGGATGACAGCACCGACCAGATCGCGTGGCCGGCCGCGCGAGTTCGATCGCGACGAGGCCCTCGAATCCGCCATGCGACTGTTCTGGGACAGAGGCTATGAGGCGACATCCATAAGCGATCTGACGAAAGCCCTGAAGATCACGCCGCCCGCCCTCTATGGTGCCTTCGGCAGCAAGAAGCAGCTGTTTCTGGAGGCCGTCGAACGCTACGAGCAAGGCCCCGGTTGCTTCGCGCGGCAGGCGCTTGTGGAAGAGCCAACGGCCGAACGCTCGATGCGGCAGCTCCTGCTCGGCGCCACAAAGTCCTTTACCGATCCCAAGAATCCGAAAGGCTGCCTTGCGGTACTAGGCGCCACGAACTGCGCGCTCGACTCCGCCGACGTTTCCCAGGCGCTCATCGATCGCAGACGCCTGGCGGAAGATGCTGTGCGCGCCCGCATTACGGCCGGAAAGAACGCCGGCGAGTTGGCCGACAATGCCGACGTCGACGCACTCACCGGGATGATGACGGCCCTCCTCTACGGCCTTGCCCTCAAGGCTCGGGACGGCGCGACGCGGTCGCAGTTGCGGAGGATTGTCGAGCAGTCGATGGCGATGTGGCCGCGCCGGCCGACGGCGCCGAGATAAGCGACCCGTCAGAAGCGCGCGGCGCGCCCTGGTCGATGATCCGGCCACCGTCGATGAAGGCGATGCGGTCGGCGACATGGGCGGCGAAGCCCATCTCATGCGTGACGATCAGCATCGTCATCCCTTCGGCGGCGAGGCTGCGCATCACCTTAAGCACTTCGCCGACAAGCTCGTGATCGAGCGCCGAAGTCGGTTCGTCGAACAGCATCAGGCGCGGCTGCATCGCCAGCGCCACCCGCTGCTGCTGGCCGTGCCCCGAGTCTTTCGTGTAAAGGGAAAGGGTCAAGAAGCGGCGCACAACACAGTCGAATTGCTTCGTCGCCGCCCTTTAAGCAGTCTTCGGGCCGGAGGCTCGCTTGCACACAATCACGGGGGCGAAACCAAATGGATAAACCCACCTCTTCCGCACCCGTCCTGATCGTCGGTTCCGGTCCCGCCGGATTGTTCGCAGCCTGTGAACTCCTCCGTCATGGCGTCAAGCCGCGCATCGTAGAGCGCAGGCCCGCACCGCATCATGAGACGCGCGGCACCGCTCTCCAACCTGCAGTGCTGGAGGTCCTTGGTCGCGCAGGCCTGATCGAATCGTTCCTGCGCGCAGGCGTGCCGATCAAGCACATTCAACTCCTGGGGCCAGGCCTGCGGGAGATCGGCCGTGCCGACCTTGCCGGAATCGGATGCAAGTACGAATTCCAGTGCAGCCTTCCGCAGTGGCGCACCGAGACGATCCTGCGCGAGCATCTGCAGGGCCTCGGCCTTGAGATCGAATTCGGCACGGAAGTGACGTCGATCGAGGACGAAGCAAGCGGTCTGCGCGTGACGCTTGCCAGAGGCAGCCAAACAGAAGTGGTCTCGGCGGCCTACGTGCTTGGTGCGGGCGGCGGCCATAGCGTGACCCGCCATTCGATGCAGGAGCATTTGGATGGCGAAACGTACGGCGGTCGATATATCGTTGCTGATGTGAAGCTTAGCCTTCCCGCCCCACCCGAATGCGGTCGTGTCATTGTGGGGCCGTCGGGCTTCGGGTTGTTTTCGCCGCTCCCGGAGGATCGCTGGCTGATCTTCGTCAATCGGGACGAGGGCGACGAACGGACCGAGTTGCCGACCGCTAGTGACGTGGGCCGCCTGTTGAATGCCCGGACCGGCGTTGATGTCGGGTTAAACGACCTTCGATGGACTTCATACTTCAAGATGCACAAGCGCACCGTCAGGACGCTGACGGACGGACGCCGGTTTCTGCTGGGCGACGCCGCCCACCTTTCGAGTCCGCTCGGAGGGGAAGGCATCAATTCGGCATTCATGGACGCCGCGGACATCGCCTGGAAACTTGCCCTGGTGGTAAGGGGCGCTGCCAAGCCGTCGCTGCTCGACAGCTATGCGGTCGAGCGTGGGCATGCCGACCACCAGGTGCTGAGCGCGTCGGATGAGATCCATACCCTTGTGATGGATCTTGTTGCGATGTGCGCAGGCGGAGCGACGCCGACCCTTCCGGCAACAGATCCCGCGCACAACCTGATCGTTGCCCGCCGACGCTCGATGCTCGACGTTTCATATGCTGGGAGCCCGCTCGTCGGTCAGGCCGGGATGCCTGGCGACGGTCCATTGTCGGGACAGCGCTTTCCGAGCTGTCATCGCCTGAGTGGCACCGGCCATCATCTTCTCGTATTCGGCGATGTCCCGCGTTTGGACCATTTTCACGCGCGCTGGGGCGAGCGCATCACGATCGTCGATGCTTCAAGCGCTCGCTTCGACGCAGCCGAGGCCGGCCTTCCCGATGGCGGCGCCCTCCTCGTGCGGCCCGACGGCTTCATCGGCTTCCACGCGTCATCGACCGACCCGGCAACGATCAACGCTCTCGACGCCCACTTGGCCACTTACCTCGTGCCGAGCATCGAGAGCCGTTAGCGTCACTTGCGGCCCATCGTGTGGACCGGCTTGAAGCAGCCGAGGATAAGACGCTTGGCATCGAACGGGATTTCACCCGAGACCTCCAGGCGCTTGTCCTGGTGCATTCTTGCTTCGGCGACCTCGAGGGTCTCCTTGTCGGGCCAAATTTGCCAGGTGAAGACGATCTTCTCTCCATCCTTTGCATCGACGGCGCGGCGAAAGTCGGTGTACTTGCCGCTGGGGACATTGTCTTCCCAGGATTCGACGATCTCGACGCATCCATATTCCCTGAAGATTGCCGCGCCGTTCTCCGCCCATTTGCGATAGGCCTCCTTCTTTTCCTCGGGAACGGGAATCACAAATCCTGCGATGTACATCGTTCAAGCTCCTCGAGATGCTCGGCGAGCGTCACACCGAAACGGCGAAGGTGTGAGCGCCAGAGTGGCGGGGTAAGCTCCCGGATTGTAATCAGCTGGCACAACCGAGGTCGAGAAAGGGTATCGGATGATTGATCTTGCGGGCGTCCGTGCTGACACACCAGGCATCGAACATCGCATACATCTTAACAATGCGGGTGCGGCGCTCATGCCGAGGCCCGTACTGGAGGCCATGACCGCCTATCTGAAGCGCGAAGGTGAAATCGGCGGCTACGAGACGGCCGCCGAGGCGCAGCAGAAACTGGATGCGGTCTACACGAGTGTCGCGCGGCTTGTCGGCGCCGCTGCCAAGGAGATCGCGCTGATGGAGAACGCCACCATTGCCTGGCAGATGGCGTTCTATTCCCTCGCCTTCCAGCCGGGCGACCGCATCCTGACCGCGCGCGCGGAGTACGCCGCCAACTATGTCGCTTTCCTGCAGGTCGCGAAGACGCAGGGCATTAAAATAGACGTCGTGCCGGACGATGAAAACGGCGCGCTCGATCCGGCCGCGCTCGAGAAGATGATCGATGATCGCGTTCGGTTGATCGCAATCACCTGGATTCCGACCAACGGCGGGCTGGTCAACCCGGCGGCGGAAGTTGGCAAGATCGCCCGCAATCACGGCATCCCCTACCTGCTCGATGCCTGCCAGGCAGTGGGGCAACTGCCGATCGATGTCGGTCATCTGGGCTGCGACATGCTCTCCGCCACCGGCCGCAAATTCCTGCGCGGACCGCGGGGAACGGGCTTCCTCTATGTGCGGCAAGCGCTGCTCGAGCGGCTGCATCCGCCCATGATCGATCACTTTGCAGCGCCCTGGGTTACGCCCGACCGCTATGAGCTGCGCCCCGATGCGAGACGCTTCGAGAGCTGGGAGAACAACTACGCCGCGCGCCTGGGACTGGGCGTTGCCACAGATTACGCCCTCGCGCTCGGATTGGACGCGATCGAGGCCCGCTGTCGGGCGCTCGGCGACACATTGCGCACGGAATTGCATCGCTTGCCGGGTGTGCAGGTGCACGACCTTGGATCTCGCCCCGCGGCGATCGTGTCCTTTTCGATCGACGGGCATGACGCCGATGCGGTGAAGGCGTCCCTGGCGGACGCCAAAATCAATGTCAGCGCTTCGCGGCCATCGAGCACCCTTCTGGACGCAAAAGCCCGCGGATTGCCGACCGTGCTCCGCGCCTCACCTCACTACTACAACACCGAGGATGATCTTCTGGCGTTGGTGGCACACTGTCGTCGATTGGTGACCTAGGGCGGCTCCGAGCCCGTGACGAAGCGGCAGACCTGATCTCCCAGGCGAGCGAGGAAGGCGTCTCGATCGGTTAGCGGCTCCACGATTTGTGGTGGCGGAGAGTTCATAAAGGAGAAGTGGCTCGCGCCTTCGACGATATGGACGTCCACGGGCACCCGCTTGCCAATCCCGTCCTTCAGGAAGGCCGCCTGTGCCGGCGGCGTCATCTCGTCCTTTGTTCCTGCCCACGCGCAGACAGGCACGCTCATGCCATCCAGCGCGCCTGGCACCCTGAAGAAGTCCGTTGCCGGTGCCAGGAGCGCCAGCCTGTCGAGCCGCGGATCTGGCGCAACGGACACGCGTTGCCTCGCGCGCGTCCATGCCTCGGCGCCAGCAAGAACGAGCAGCACAGTCGATCCGATGGAATGCCCGACGCCGGCCGCTTTCATCCCCGGGCGCATGACATGATCGAGGGCCAGCTGCAGCCGGCGCGCCCGCAACAGCAGATCGTTCTGCGTCGGAACCGGTGACACGAGCCGCGCGAAATGTGGCGCGGCGACTGTACAGCCGTGATCGGCCAAGGACGTCAGAAGCGGAAGATGACGCTCGGGATTGCCACCCGCCCCGACAGAGAAGAGCACCAAGCGGGAAGGCTTCATCGCTTCTAGTACCGTGACGTCAAACGCATCTGCTTCGTCATTCAGCGCGCACCTGAAAACCCGATATGCAGTCGTCATCTCGATCGTTCCGATCATGAAGATCGTCTCGGTTGCCTTGTACGGCTGCCCTTGTGCGGCATCAAATAGCCCACCAGCAGCCGCGTAACCTCGTCGATGAATAGATCCCGGTCGCCGTCCAACGCATCGGGCTTGAGGATGACGAACTCATGGGTCAGGGCTTCGACGGTGGTAACACAGATGGCGGTCGCGGCATCGAGGTCCCTGACCGAGATTTCGTTGCGGCGTTCCTCGAGGTAGGCCCGGATCAGCTGGAACGTTTCCTGCTGGAGCGCTTCTATCTTGGCGAGCTGACCCATGCGCGGGACCTGTTCGGCGAAGACGCGATGCAGCGCGGGATCGACCAGATGGGCATCGAGCGCCACTCTCACCAGCTCGCGCATCGCTGTTGCAAGGCCGCGCGACCGAACTTCCTTCAGGGCTTCGCGAATCAACTGGAGCATTTCCCGGTTGTGGCGCGCGACCAGCGCCGCCACGAGCGCCTCCTTGTTGGGGAAGTACTGGTAGAGCGAGCCGACGCTCACACCTGCCGTCGCGGCGATCCGGTTGGTGCTGGCGCGATCGTATCCTTCCCGGGTCAGAACACGAGCGGTCGCGTCCAGCAGCGTCTCGACCATCGCCTGGGATCGCTTCTGCGACGCTGATTTTCGCGGGATTGTCGGGATTGCGCGCGGCATGGAATGCCTTCTGCCAATGCGAGTAGACAACGCGAGCCATAGCTCGCAAATTCACATCAGGCAACACCCTCTTTCCACGTAAGGATGAAAGGCACTGCCATGCTCATCACCCTCCCCTATCGCACCATGATCCACCAGAAGCGCTGGGCGACCAACGGCCTCAACGCAGTCCTCGCCGACAATTTTGAGCGCCTGCCCATGGACGAACGGGTTCTGGTCGTGCGGCTGCTCGACCATATCCAGGCCGTCGACGAGATCTTCCGCCATAACCTCGAGGTGCAACCGCACGGCTATCAGGCGCCGCGCTCGGTCGAACTGCCGTCGCTCGACGCTCTGGCCGACAAGGCCCGTGCGACCGCGGACTGGTATGCCGACTATGCCGATGCCCTCCGGCCGGAAGAAGTGGACGAGGCGATCGCGTTTTCCTTCTCCAATGGCGAGCCCGCGCGCATGACGCGCGGCGAGATGCTTCTGCACGTCGCGACGCACGCCGCGGGCCATCGCGGCCAAGTCGCGCTTCTGCTACAAAAGAACGGCATCCAGCCCTTCCCGGACCGGATCACGGACTTCCTGAAAGCCGAGGATGCCAACCCGCAACGACAGCCCGCTGAGGTCACGACATGACGAAGCAACTTTCGTTGGAACGTTTCCCCTCCATCTCGGTCTCGGCGCCAAGGCCGTGCCGCAGCCCGAATTCACCGGCATGGACTGGTACGGCCCCTATGTCGAACGCAACGCCGCCGACGGCAACGAGGGGCGGCTCGTCTCGATGTACAGCTTCAAGGAGAACTGGACAGCCTGGGAGCGACATCCGGTCGGCGACGAGGTGGTGGTCTGCACCGAAGGCGAGATCACGGTGATCCAGGAATTGCCGGACGGGCCGCAGAAGGTCACGCTGCGTGCAGGCGACTATGCGGTCAACCCGCGCGGCGTCTGGCATACCGCCGATATCACCAGCCACGCCACGGCGCTCTTCATCACGGCAGGCGTCGGCACGGAACACCGCCCGCGTTGACATTTCATCTCGAGAACGGCCATGGCCGGGAGCGGACGCGATGACGAAGACCTACAAGGGCAGCTGTCACTGCGGTGAGGTCAAGTACGAGGTCGATATCGATCTTGGCCAGGGCACGAGCAAGTGCAACTGCAGCTACTGTCTGAAGGCGCGCGCCTGGGCAGCAACAGTCAAGCCTGCCGCGTTTCGCCTGGCCTCCGGCTCGCAGGAAGGCGTGGCGTATCACCAGAACTCTGAGGCACCGGTCAAGTATCACTGTGGCCGTTGCGGCATTCACACCCACACCAGGGGCGATGCGTCATACATGGGTGGCCCGTTCGTTCAGGTCTTTGTCACGACGCTGGATGATGCGTCGGCTGAGGAACTGGTGAGCGCACCGGTGCGCTATTCGGACGGCCGCAACAATAACTGGATGAATCCCCCTGCGGAAACTCGGCATCTTTGATCGTGCCTACATTCGCTGGGGATGGCCGGCGCCTGAATGGCGCCGAGCCTGAACCAACCCTTGTCCATCATCATTGACTCGCGATGGCGGGTTGAAGAGGTCTAATCCGCGGCCGCGCCTTTTTGTGCGACATCAAGCGCTCCCTCAAGCAGTTGAAGGGCCTTGGCGCGACGCCGTCTTGCCAGCCGTTCCTGACCGACCTTGTGGTCGTCCTGACCCGCATGGCGACCGCTTTCGCCGCCGCCGAGCATGGCCTGGATCTCCGGAAGCCGCCGGATACCGCCCCGACTACCCCATTGACCGTCCGGCATCTCCATCGGAAATACCCAGACCCGCGCCGAGACCTCCTCGAACTTGCCGCCATCCGCGCGGACCACCGCATCGGTGACTTCCTGTACCAGAGCCGCGCGGGCGGCGTCGGTATATTGGCCCTCCGGCACGGTGGGAACGATGCGATATCTCGGCTTATCCGACCGCACACCCGCGACATGGATCGCCGCGGGTCGATGAAGAAACAACCAGGTAACGCTCTGCGCGACCTTGTTGCTGTCGGGGTCGAAACCCTCGGCCCGGATCAGGATGTCGGTAAGCTCCTTCAGCAGCCGTGTCTCGGCCTCCGGCTTCAGCGCACCTTCGGGAATCGTCACATCGATCATCGGCATGGCAAACCTCTCAGTTCACTTGATGACCGATCCTAAGAGGCGGACGCTTTTGTCCGACAGTGGCAGTATCGCCATTTTTAGAGGTGAATCGGACATTGGGCTCAAGGAGCACTATCTAGCGCACGAATCGCCTCTGGTACTCGCGGGGCGAAAGGCCGGTCTCCCGCTTGAACAGCCGGCGAAAGGTCGAGAGATCGCGATAGCCAACACGCTCGCCCACGGCATCCACAGTCAGTCTTTCCATCTGCAACAGTCGTTTCGCGACGTCGACGCGCAGCGCTTGCAGGTATTGCAGGGGTGCCGTGCCAACCGCGAGTTTGAAACGCCGGTTCAGGGTCCGCTCACTGACCGCCAAGCGTTGTGCCAGGTCACCGAGATTGAACCCCTGTTGCAGCGATTTCTCCATGGCACGCTGCGCTCGTGCGACTAATACATCCGCGTGCTTCGGCTCT